>Ga0081538_10000503_pt1 | contig 43771 bp, 39 predicted proteins | sample TabmetS5T2R1_FD_71022 | JGI IMG/M metagenome (GOLD analysis project Ga0081538, IMG submission 71022) | Tabebuia heterophylla rhizosphere microbial communities from the University of Puerto Rico - S5T2R1 | ecosystem: Host-associated > Plants > Roots > Rhizosphere ... | reverse complement strand
AAGGGGCCGGCCGGGGCCCCGCCCGACCGACTGTAGTTCTCGGAGGAAGGGTGGGGCCCCGGCCGGCCCCCACCCCGGCGACCCTCACCCAGGCGGCCTCCGCGAGGTCGGGACCGGCCGCAACGCCGGCTGGGCCGCCCCAGGCACCCGGAGGACCTCCAGGGCCGCCTCCCTCGCATCCTTCCACGTCAACGCCGTCCGCAGGTCCATCCGCATGAGCGGGTACCGCGGGTGGTCGCGGACCACCTGGAAGCCGCTGGCCTCCAGGAACTCCGCCGGGATGCGGCAGTCGCGGCCGCTCGGGACGCGGTCGGCGAACGCCTCGACCGCCCGCACCTTCCGCTTGGTCAGGTCCCTGGCCATGGTCTGCAGCAGGACCCGGCCGATGCCCTGCCCCTCGAACGCGGGCGCGACCGCCAGCGTCGCGAGCAGCACCGCGTCACGGCTGACCGGCCGGGCGGCCTGGAAGCCCACCTGGTCGAGGTAGCGGGTCGGGGCGTAGAGCGAGTACCCCGCCACCGTGCCGTCGACCGACAGCACGTGGCCCGGCGGTCCCCACTCCAGGACGACCGAGGACAGCCACGCCTCCTTCTGGAGCCCCGCGTCCTCCGACCCGCGAGGGCGCGCCCTGGTCCCGAGCTCCCAGAACACGCAGCGGCGGCACGGCTGGGGCAGCAGGTCGATCGTCTCGATTCCCAGCGGAACCAGCTTGCGGCCCACGGTCAGCCGCTCCTGGGAAGGAGCCGGGGACGACGGTGGACGACCAACAACGCCCACACGAGACCGACCAGAGCGCCCACGAGGAAACTCCCCCCAAGACGGCGGAGCAGTGGCAGCGAGGGACTCGACACCAGGAGAGAAGTTCGAAGGGCCAGCTAGCGGCACGATGCTAGCAGCCGGCGCTGGTGGGTCGCCAGGCTGGCGTATCCTTCCGCCCATGCGCGCAGACGACCCCTTCCGCGACCGTTACGCCCGTGGCACCCGCGCGATGACCGCGTCCGAGATCAGGGCGCTGTTCGCCGTCGCCTCCCGTCCCGAGGTGGTGAGCCTCGCGGGCGGCATGCCGTTCACGGCGGCGCTCCCCTTCGACCTGGTGGGCGACGTCGTCGCCGAGACGCTGGCCGAGGAGGGCCCGGACGCGCTGCAGTACGCCGGCGGCCAGGGCGACCCCCGGCTGCGCGAGGTGCTCACCGGGCTGATGCGGCACGAGGGCATCCGCGGCTCCGGCGGCGACGTGGTGGTGACCGAGGGGTCGCAGCAGGCGCTGGACCTGCTGGCCCGGATGTTCTGCGACCCCGGCGACGTGATCGTGGCCGAGGGACCGTCGTACGTGGGCGCCCTCTCGGCCTTCTCCCAGTACCAGGTCGAGGTCCGCCACGTTCCCCTCGACGACGAAGGACTCGATCCAGACGCACTTGACGAGACCCTCGACGCGCTGGAACGGGAGGGTCGGCGGGTCAAGTTCCTGTACACCGTGCCGAACTTCCACAACCCGGCCGGGGTCACCCTCGCCGAGGACCGGCGGGACCGCGTGCTCGACCTCGCCCGGCGGCACAACGTGCTGGTCCTGGAGGACAACCCCTACGGGATGCTGGGCTTCGAGCGCGACCCCCCGGACGCCCTCCGCGCCCGCGACGCGGACAACGTGGTCTACCTCGGCACGCTCTCCAAGGTCTTCTGCCCGGGCCTGCGCATCGGCTGGGCGCTGGTCCCTCCGGCGCTCCGTGAGCGGCTCATCCTCGTCAAGGAGGCGGCCGACCTCTGCTCCTCGAGCTTCACCCAGACGGTCGCCTACCGCTGGTTCGCCGGCTATCCCTGGCGGGAGACGCTCAAGACGCTCCGGGACGTCTACCGCGAGCGGCGCGATGCCATCCTCGAGGCGCTCGCCGAGGACTTCCCCGCGGGGGTGACCTGGACCAGCCCGGCCGGCGGCTTCTACGTCTGGGTGCGCCTCCCCGAGCACCTGGACAGCCGCGCCATGCTGGCCAAGGCGATCACCGCCCGGGTCGCCTACGTCCCGGGCGGGGCTTTCTACGCCGACGGGCAGGGCGGCTCCTGCCTGCGCCTGTCGTACTGCTTCCCGCCGCCGGAGCGGATCCGTGAGGGCGTCCGCCGCCTCGCCGGCGTGGTCGAGGAGGAGCTCGACCTGCTGCGCGCGCTCGGCGGCGTGCCGACGGCCGACCCCGAGGACGATCCGGGCCGGCCCGCGGGCTGGGGAGGCGTTCAGTGACCTTCGACTGCTCGGTGGCGGTGATCGCGGGCGGACTCTCCTTCGAGCGCGAGGTCTCGCTCCGGTCCGGTCAGCGGGTCGCCGACGCGCTCCGGGAGCGCGGCTACCGGGTCGCCGAGCTCGACGCCGACCACGAGCTGGTGGAGGCGCTCCGCGGCGGCCAGTTCGACGTCGCCTTCCTGGCGCTGCACGGCCGCTTCGGCGAGGACGGCACGGTGGCGGCGATCCTGGAGTTGCTCGGCCTTCCCTACACCGGGTCGAGCTTCGAGGCGAGCCGCCTCGCCTTCGACAAGCTGGCGGCGAAGTCGGTGCTGCGCCGGGCGGGGCTCACCGTGCCGCACGCCATCCCCCTGGCCGAAGGGGCCCTGCGGGAGCTCGGCGTCGGTGCCCTGCTCGACCAGGCGATGGACGAGCTCGGCCTGCCGCTGGTGGTCAAACCGAACCGCGGTGGGTCGGCGCTCGGCGTCCGGCTGGTGGAGCGACCCGACCAGCTCCCGGCGGCGCTCATGGCCGCCTTCGGCTACGACGACATGGTCCTGCTGGAGCGGCGGGTGGCCGGCACGGAGGTCGCCCTGGCGGTCGTCGACGGCCTGGCCGCGCTGCCGGCGGTCGAGGTCAGGCCGAAGGAGGGCTGGTACGACTTCTCCGCCCGCTACACCCATGGCGCGGCCGACTTCCGCGCACCGGCGGAGCTCGACCCGGCGGTGACCGAGCGCTGCCTCGAGGGGGCCCACGCCGCCCACCTGGCGCTCGGCTGCCGCGACCTCTCCCGGGCGGATGCGATCCTCGACGAGGACGGCGTCTGCCACATCCTCGAGGTGAACACCGGCCCCGGCCTGACGACCACCAGCCTGGTCCCGATGGCCGCCGACGCCGCCGGGATCTCGTTCACCGACCTGGCGGCCCACCTCACCGACCGCGCCGTCGCGCGGCGGCCCCGCTGACCCGGCCGCCCCACGCCCGGCCCGCCGGCGCTACACGGACGCCGGTTCCCCGACGCGGCCTTCGTCGGTCCGGACGACCTCGGGGTCGCCGCGCTCCTGGTCGCCGGCTGCCGCCGGCGCGATCGCGTCGCGGTCCAGCCCGATCGCGTCGCAGATCCGCTGCAGGTCGTCGAGGGTCGCGAACTCGATCAGCACCTTGCCCTTCCGCTTGCCGAGCTGGACCCGCACCCTCGTCTCCAGGCGGTCGGAGAGCCGCTCGGCGAGGTCGGCCATCCCGGGGGCCTGCATGACGGGGCGGACGCGAAGCTGGGGCCGCTCGGACGGGTCGAGGAGTGGTTCCCCGCGCTCGATCCGCTGCGCCAGCTCCTCCGCCATCCGGACCGTCAAGCCTTCGGCGACGATCTTGTCGGCGAGGCGCTCCTGCTGCACCGGGTCCTCGAGCCGGAGGATCGCCACGCCGTGGCCGGCCGACAGCGTCCCGGCGGCGATCCGGCGCTGCACGCTGGCCGGGAGGCGCAGCAGGCGCATGGTGTTGGCGATCACCGAGCGGCTCCGTCCGAGCCGCCCCGCCAGCTCCTCCTGCGTGATCGCGAAGTCGGCCAGCAGCTGCTCGTAGGCGGCCGCCTCCTCGATGGGGGTCAGGTCCTCGCGGTGGATGTTCTCGAGGAGGGCGTCGCGGAGCAGGAAGTCGTCCTCGGTGGTCCTGACGATCGCGGGGATCCGCTCCAGGCCGGCCGCCTCGGCGGCCCGCACGCGCCGCTCGCCCATCACGATCTGGAAGCGCCCACCGGTCGGGCGGACCACGATCGGCTGGAGCACCCCGACCGCTTCGATGCTGGTGGTCAGGTCCTGGAGGAGCTCCTCGTCGAAGGCCTCGCGTGGCTGGCGCGGGTTGGGATCGATGCGGTCGAGCGAGATCTCTTCGAAGGTCGGCGCCGACGGATCTGCGGGCAGACCGGAGTCCTGCTGGACGGGCGGTTCGCCGTCGCTGGCCGCCGGCGGCGCGGGGCGGTCGTCCTGCGGGTTGCTCGGAATCAAGGCTTCGAGTCCGCGGCCGAGGCCGCCACGGCGTCGCATCAGCTGGCTCCTTCTCCGGTCGGCGCGAGCAAGCCACTTCGCTCCGCGAGCTCGAACGCGAGATCGCGGTATGCGATGCCACCACGCGAGAGGGGATCGTAGAGGGCAATGGGAAGGCCGTAGCCCGGAGCCTCCGACAGCCGGACGCTTCGGGGCACGACCGTCTGGTAGACGAGGTCACTGAAGTGCTTGCGCACCTCCGCGACGACCTGCTCGGCCAGGCGCGTCCGGCCGTCGTACATGGTCAGGACGATGCCGCCGATGCGAAGCTGAGGGTTGAGGTTGGCGCGAACCAGCTCGACGTTGCGAAGGAGCTGGCCGAGACCCTCGAGCGCGTAGTACTCGCACTGGATCGGGATCAGCAGCTCGTCGGCGGCGGCGAGCGCGTTCACGGTGAGCAGGCCAAGCGACGGCGGGCAATCGACCAGCACGGTGTCGTAGTAGCGGTGGATTGGCTCCAGCGCCCGTCCGAGCCGGCTCTCGCGCGACATGGCGCTGACCAGCTCCACCTCCGCCCCGGCCAGGTCGATCGTGCTGGGCAGGACGTGCAGGTTCGCCACGGTGGTCGCCCTGATGGCGGTCGCTGGCGGGTTCTCGCCGGTGAGCACGTCGTAGATCGACGGCTCGATCTCACGGTGGTCGAGCCCGAGCCCGGTGGATGCGTTGCCCTGCGGGTCGAGGTCGACGACGAGCACGCGCGCGCCCGCCAGGGCGAGGTACGCACCGAGGTTCACCGCCGTGGTCGACTTCCCCACCCCGCCCTTCTGGTTCGCGACCGCGACCACGCGGCCATGGCCGTCGGCGCCGTCGCTGTGGATCCTGAAGGTGACGCGGGCGTTCCTGGCGGCCGACTCGGTGTCGACCCGGGGGGTGTCGCCGATGGCGTCGACCAGGGCGCCCGGAACGGGCGGCGCCTCGGTTCCGGGCACCACCGCGTCGGCGAATGTTTCACGTGAAACGTCAACTCCAGCTTGAGCCGCAGCGCGTGACACGGCCTCCCGGACGGCGACGGCCGCCTCATCCTCCACCATGGACTGGTCCTCGGGTTGTTGATTCACCACTCCACCACCTCCCCCCGTTTCCTCTGAAACGGAAGGGTCGATCGACTGGCCAGCAGCCGCCATGTTCGCGTGGACGCGAGCGGGAACGCCACTCGCCCTGGTCGCCGGTCTGGTCACCATCTGTCCGGTCTCCGCTCCCGGCGGCGTCCCGCCGGGTGCTCCCGCGGCGGTCGCCGCGGCTTCCCCAGGCCCGCCGACCGAGCGTGCACCGGGCGGCCGCGCCGGGGTGCGTTCGCCTGGACCACCCGGGGACCCAGCGCCGCTCGGCCCCGCCAGCGCGTGCTCCCCCGTCGCCGGGACCGGCGTGGAGCGGGCCGGCTCCCGCGGCGCCGCCTCCACGTAGCCGGGGTCGGCGTCGGGCCCGGTGCCGCGGGCGGGCCCAGCGCCAGGTGCGGGTCCGATGCCGGCGGCGGGTCCAGTGCCCGCGGCGCGCTCAGTGCCCGCGGCGCGCTCAGTGCCCGCGGCGCGCTCAGTGCCTCCGGCATCGGAGGCCTGCCCGATGCCGGAGGCGGGTCCAGCGTCGGAGACATTCCCGGCGTCGGAGACGGGCTCGATGAGGGTGGGGGGTCCAGCATCGCTGGCAGGTCCAACGTCGGAGGCATGCCTGTCATCGGTGGCATGTCCAGCGGCGGCCGCGTGCCTAGCACCGGCCGCATACCCGGCAGCGGCCGCCTGCCCGGCACCGGCGGCGTGCCTAGCACCGGCCGCGTGCCCGGCACCGGCCGCGTGCCCGGCACCGGCCGCGTGCCTAGCACCGGCTGCCTGCCCGGCACCGGCGGCGGTTCTGGCGTCGGTATCCGCCGGCCGCCGGGTAGGTGGCTGGGACGAGGTCGCGGCCGGCTGAGCGGGTTGGCCAGGCGTGGCCGCGACCTCGACCCCGGGTGGGGTCTGGTCGGCCTCGCCCGTGCTCCCATCCGCGGCGCTCGGCTCGGGCACGGCCGGCAGGGCATCGGGCCGGGCGGGCTCCTGGGCATCGTGGGCACCAGCCGCGCTCCCGGACTCGTGCGTTCCGGGCTGGTGCCCTGCCGCGTGCTCCTGGTCGGACGGACCGGCCTCGACGGCGGAGGGAAACAGCCGCGGCCAGCGCGGGTCGGGCACTGCGGGCGCCCCGGGCTCCACCGGCTCGTCGCCCAAGACCGCATCCACTTCCCCCGCTCCCGCTGGACCCTCCACCCGGGGCGGCCACGGCATCGGCAACGCCTGCTCCAGCCACGGCACGGGGTCTGAGTCGAGGACCGGCACCCCCTCGCCCCGCGCGGACGGGCCGCCCTCGAGTCCACCCACCCCGTGGGCGACGCGGGGCGCGGCGTCTGGCTGCCCCCCGGCACCTGGGAAGGCACCGGCCCCGGCTCCACCCGCCCCGGCGGCAGCGGCGGCCGCACCAGGCCCACCCTCAGCCGCTGGCCTGCCACCGGCCTCGACTCCGGCTCCACGCGACCGGGCGGCGGTCCCGCTGGCGGCGCCCGCCTCATCGCCAGCCCCCGCTGGGACAGCTCCGGACTCGTGCGGCTCGGGGGTCGTTCGGCTGGCGGGGGCCGCGTCCTCCGGGCGACCCGCGTCGGGCTGGGAGTGGCCGAGGTCGTGGGGATGCTCGCCTGGCTCTCGCGCCACCGTCGACGCCGGCCCCGCATCACCGGGTACGGTTCCCGCGGGAGCAGCACCCGCGGGCGGCGCAGGGGCAGCCTCGCCGGGCAGGCCGGCCGGGTAGGGCGCGACCGGCGGCCGGCCTGGCTCGGCATGGTCGGTGGGGAGAGGCCTGAGCCGGTCGGAGGGCTCGCCGGCGGCGGGTTCGGTTGGCCCAGCACCCGACGAGAGCGGGTGCCGGTCCCCGAGGCTGGCATGCGCGTCGGGGTCGCCGGGCGCGGCCCCTCCCGACCCGAACCGGTCGGGTGCGTCGACGTCCCCGGCGGGCTGACCGGTCAGCCGGTCGGGCCCGGCGCCCGGTCCTGCGGGCGCCGGCGGCCGCGGGTCGGGGGCCTCGGACGCCGGCACGCCGGCGCCGGCCGCGGCACCACTCGAAGGGTCGACGGCGGGTTCGGGATCGACGTGCACCATCCCGGCGGAGATGAGGTCCGGGCCGGCCGGACTGGCGTGCAGGTCGACCGGGACATCGGCGCCACGGTGCGGATCCTCCCGAGCCGCCAGGAACCAGGACTCCGCCTGGGCCCGCCCGGCGGCCTGACGGTCGGCATCGGCCGGCTCCGGACCCACCGCGGGCGGCGTCGCCGCTGACTGGTCTGGGTCCGAGACCGAGAACCATCCTGAGCCGGCCGCGTGTCCGGGACTGTCGGCAGCGCTAGGGTCGCGACCGGCCGCCCACCTGCCGGGGTCCGCGTCGCGAGCCGCTGCGGCCGCGCCAGCGGGATCGCTCGCGGCCCGGGGGCCCGGATGGTCCGCGGCTGCCTCAGGATCATCCGCTGGGAGGGGTCCGTCACGCCCGACGGCCATCCCCGTGTGCCACCTGACGGAGTCGGGCGCGTCGCCTCCCCAGATCGGGTCGGGTCGAGACACGGCGGGGTCCTGCCTGGGCGAGGTGTCGCGGAACGGCCACTCCCGAGACTGATCCACCGTCGACGTCTCACCGTCCTGGCCTGTCCTCGAGGAGGTGGCGCGCCCGCTCAGCTCGCCCGCGGGTGACGCCTGCACGCCCCCTTCTCTGCCTGTGGCAGGCCCCGGTGACGACCCCGGCCGCACCCGATCGCCTCGCTGCTCGCCTTCGCCTACGCCCCCCGGCTCGCCACCCGCTCGTCGCCGCAGGCCGAGCGCGGCGAGCAACCTGCCGAACCACCCATCTCGCCTTCCCGGAACCTGCGGCTCGTCATGACGTTGCCGAGCGATGGATCCCGCCTCCCTTCAGCAACACCTCGAGGCGGCGCCAGGGCGTCCAGACGCCCGGTCGAGCCGGGCCGGCGGCCGTGCCGTCCGCGAGCAGCGGCACCGGCCTCCTTCCAGGCGACCCACCTGCTCGACCGCCGCTCCGGTGCTGGCCCGCGCCCGCCTCGCGACAGCGAGCCAGCATTGCCCGCCGGCCGGGACGACCGACGCGACGCCGGCCACGGCCAACGACCGTTCCCGGCTCACGTCCTCGATCCCACAGCAACCTACAGCACCACCCTGACGGCACCCGGCGGCCTTCCGCGGCGGCAGACCGTGGCGTCTACGTGTGCCGCTGGCCGAGCGGGCTTCGCGCCGGCACCCCAGATCGCCGGGGGAAGCGGGGGGAGGTCGCAGCGATCTTTGCCATGATAACGACGAATCCGACCCGGTCAATCGGTGAACTCGGATTGGGGACAACGTCGTCGACCCTTCCGCCGAGCAGCCGACAGGCATCCTCGGTCCGCTCGAGCTCTTCGGCGGCAGGCTGGCCCCGCGGAACGAGCAGCAGGCCGCCGACCCTGAGGAGAGGGAGTCCCAACTCGGCGACGACCGGCAGGGGCCCCAACGCCCTGGCCGTCCCGACGTCGAAGCTCTCCCGGGCGGTTCCGTGGCCGTAGTCCTCGAGCCGAGCATGCACAACCTCCACGTTGCCGGCGCCGAGCTTCGAGGCCGTCGCGGCGACCCAGTCCAGCCGGCGGCGTTGGGCGTCCACCAACGTGAAGGAGGTCTCGGGATGGGTGAGGGCCAGCGGCAGACCAGGCAGGCCCGCGCCGGCGCCGGCGTCGACCCAGCGCTCCCCCGCCAGGGGCGTCCGGATCGCCGCGAGGCCAAGCGCGTCGTCGAGGTGGCGCTCGCGCAGCCGCGCTTCCTCGCGAGGGCCGAGGAACCCGAGGCGCACCGCATCGCGGTAAGCGCCCTCGAGCGCCAGGAGCGCCGCCGGGTCCGCCTCGAACGATGGCTTTCGTGGCGGCTTCCGCCCGAGATGCGGATGTTTCACGTGAAACTTCAGGCTGGGCGGATCACCACGCGCCGATGGGGTTCCTCGCCGAGGCTCTCCGTCCTGGCGCCCTCGACCGTTGCGACGGCGTCATGGACGACCTTGCGCTCGGCCGGCGTCATCGGCTGGAACTCGTGGTCCTCACGGGTCTCCAGGACCCGCCGCGCCGCCGCCGTGGCGGTGGCGATGAGCTGCTCCCGCCGGTGTGCGCGGAAGGCGTTGACGTCGAGGAAGATCCGGGCCCGCCGTTTCGTCTGCCGCAGGACCGCGAGCCGCGTCAGTTCCTGCAGGGCGTCGAGCGTCTCGCCGTCGGGACCAACCAGGGCGTCGAGGTCCTGACCCTCCAGCTCGATGTGCCCACCACGCTCATCGGCCCACGTCGTGATGTCGCCGTCCACGTCCATGGCATCGAGCAGCCCCTCGAGGAAATCGCCGGCCAACTCGGTGTCGGCCTCGACCAGCTCCGGGTCGATCGGCTCGTCCCGGTGCTCCCGCCGAGGCGCTCGGACAGCCTGCGAGGCAGCCTCGCCTGCCGCTGTGGACGTCCCGACCGGGACCGTGGCGGTGGCGGCCGGGGCCGAGCCGAGCCCGATCGGCGCGGCGGGCGTCACGCTTGGAGCCATGCCGCGCGGCGTCACCCGCACCCGGGCCGGGCTGCCGATGACACCGAAGGTCGAGGGGGTCGCCTCCTGGACGACCTCGACCTCGACCTGGTCCGGACGAAGACCGAGCTCGGCAGCCGCGGCGGCGACCGCCGACTCGACGGTCTTAGCGCTTGCCTCGGCGTGGGCCACTCGCCTTGCCCTTTCCGGACGACCGGCTCCCCGACTTCCGGCTACCCCCGGTGCCCTGCCGCCCGCCTGCTTGTCGGCCGCCCTGCCCTCCCTTCGGCTGACCACCCTTGCTTGCCGGCCCGGCCGGCTTCGCGGGTTGCTCCTTACCGCCGGTGGCGCGGGCTGGCCGGTCGCCGTTCTGGCTCTCGGCGGCGCGGTCCGGCGACTTGGCCCGCGACTGTGCGGAGCCACGGAACAGGCTGAGCACGCCGAGGCCCTTGCGTCCACCGCCCTCCTCGACCAACGCCGGGGCGGGGGCCGGGGCTCCCGCACCAGCCGGTGCAGGGGCGGTGCGCAGCAGCATGTACTGCTGCCCGACGCTCCAGAAGTTCGTGGTCACCCAGTAGATGATCAGTGCCAGGGGCACGTTGACCGCGAACACGAAGAACATCAGCGGCATGATCCGCATCAGCATCTGCTGCTGCGGGTTGACCTGGGCGCTCTGCTTGCTCATCAGCTGGCGCTGCGAGATGTAGGTCGTGAGCGACATGATGGTGGTCAGGGCGAGGATCGTCAGCCCAGCCGCCGAGAAGATCTTGTCCGCGCCCTCTAGCGCCCACCAGTGCTGTTCCAGCGGCACGCCGAAGAAGCTATGGCCCCGCAGGATGTTGGACTCCCCGGCGATCCTGTCGGCGATGATGACCTGGTAGAGCGCGAAGAAGAACGGCATCTGCGCGAGCAGCGGCCAGCACCCGGCCATCGGGTTGAAGCCGCGCTCCTTGTAGAGCGCCATCATCTCTTCGTTGAGCTTCTGGCGGTCGTTCTTGTGCTTCGCCTGCAGCTTCTTGATCTCCGGAGCGAGCTCCGACATGACCCGCGTGGAGCGCACCTGCTTGACGGTCAGCGGGATCAGCAGGATCCGTACGGCGATCGTCAGCAGGACGATCGAGAACCAGTAGCTCTGGCTGCCCAGCAGCGGCTCGGTGAGATCCTGGAAGAACTTGAGAACCAGGTACAGGGCGTCCCGGAAGTTGTTGAAGAGCTCGATCACGAAGAACCTCTCTGCGGCGGGCCCGCATTCATCATCTCACCGTACCCCCTGCGGCCGGGCTTGACCCGCCCGGTGGCCGGCGGAACGTAGTCGAACCCCCCTGGATGGAAGGGCTGGCACTTCAGCAGGCGGCGCAGCGCCAGCCACGAGCCCTTGGCGGCACCATGCACCTCGATCGCCGTCTTCGCATAGACCGAGCAGGAGGGATGGAATCGGCAACGGTTACCGAGGAACGGGCTGATCCAGCGCTGGTACGCGCCGATGAGCCCGGTCAGCAGCCGCGCCGGTCGGCTCGGCCGGGCGGTGCCTGCAACCTCCTCGCTCAACTGCCATCCCCCCCTCGAAGCCCGGCCGCGCTCAGCACGTCGCGGAGGTCGCCGGCGACCTCCCGGTAGGAGGCGCCGGCCACGCTCGGCCGGGCGACGACGACCACGTCGAGGCCGTCCGGCAGCTCCCGGCCCTCCAGCCGTAACGCCTCGCGCAGCAGCCTCTTGGCGCGGTTGCGGGCCACGGCGCCTCCGACCTTGCGGCTGACCACGAAGCCGGCGCGTGCCGGTCCACCGCCGGTCGCCCGCTTGGCGACGTACAGGACGACCACCCCGTGGGCGTAGGACCGGCCGGTCGAGAACACCGAGCGAAACGCCGCCGGGGAGCTCAGGCGGGTCACCGCTGCCATCGCGCTGCCCCCGGGCCTAAGCCGAGAGCCGTGCGCGGCCCTTGGCCCGACGGCGGGCTAGGATCGCGCGCCCGGCGCGCGTCCGCATGCGCAACCGGAACCCGTGGGTCTTGGCGCGCTTACGGGTGTTCGGCTGGAATGTACGCTTCACGACGACGGCTCCTAACCCGGTCGAGGCGGGGGCAGGCAAAGTCAGGGCGCAGAGAATGCGCCGAAAGACGATGGTACGGTCCCTGCGTGAACGCCGTCAACGCGAGCCCCTTGGCACCGTTGGGCCGCACGTCCGGCCCTTGAGCGCCTCCGGCCGCCGATGCTATTCTCCGGCCGCCTTCAGTCGGCGGCCCGAACGTCTGGCCCGGCTTCCCCGTCACGGCCACCTGCCCTCTCGACGAGGGTCTGCCGTCCCTCCCGGTACCGGCCCGGTCGGGCCACCGCGTCCACAGGGGGTCAGGTTCTCCACACCTGTGGATGGGGGTGTGGATATGTAGGTTGCGACGGGCCCGGTGGTTGCACAAGTGTGTGTCGCACAGACGCCGCACACTGTGGGTAGCCAGGGACCCGGGTGCCGGAAAGGGGCGAGCGGGCTGTGGCCGAGGAGCTCCATGACGACGCGGCGGCGATCTGGACGGCCTGTCTCGATTCACTCGACCGCGCCGGGTCCCACAAGGCCTGGCTGGCCCAGACGCGACCGGTGACCATCGCCGGCGACACGCTGGTCCTGGCCGTCCCCGACGAGTTCGTCAAGGAGTGGGTCGAGCAGCGCTACGCCCCGACCGTGGCCGCCGCCCTGGCCAAGGTCGCCGGCCGGCCCCTCCAGGTTCGGGTCACCGTGCGGGAGCTGGAGGACGCCGGCGACGAGGAGCTGCCCCGGCCGGTGGTGGTGCCCCGGCGCGCCGACCATCCACAGCTCACGCCGAAGTACACCTTCGAGCGGTTCGTGATCGGCTCGTCGAACCGCTTCGCCCACGCCGCCGCCGTGGCGGTGGCCGAGGCCCCGGCCAAGTCCTACAACCCGCTGTTCATCTACGGCGGCGCCGGGCTCGGCAAGACCCACCTGCTCCACGCCATCGGCCACTACGGGGGGAGCCTCTACCCGCAGGCCCGCATCCGCTACGTGTCCAGCGAGCAGTTCACCAACGAGTTCATCAACGCCATCCGCGACGACCGCACCGGCGGGTTCCAGCGCCGCTACCGGGACAACGACATCCTGCTGATCGACGACATCCAGTTCCTGGAGGGCAAGGAGCGCACGCAGGAGGAGTTCTTCCACACCTTCAACGCCCTCCACAACGCCGACAAGCAGATCGTCATCTCCTCGGACCGGCCGCCGAAACAGATCGCCACGCTCGAGGACCGCCTGCGGAGCCGCTTCGAGTGGGGGCTCATCACCGACATCCAGCCGCCCGACCTCGAGACGCGCATCGCCATCCTGCGCAAGAAGTCCAGCGCGGATGGCCTCAACGTGCCCGACGACGTGCTGTCGTTCATCGCCTCCAAGGTCCAGTCCAACATCCGGGAGCTGGAGGGGGCGCTGATCCGGGTGACGGCGTTCGCCTCCCTCAACGGCAGCCCGATCGAGCTGGCCCTGGCCGAGATCGTCCTCAAGGACCTCTTCCCCGACGAAGGCAGCCGCGAGGTGTCCGTCCCGCTCATCATGGCCGAGACGGCCACCTACTTCGGCCTCACCATCGAGGACCTGACCGGCTCCAACCGCTCCCGGCTCCTGGTCACCGCGCGCCAGATGGCCATGTACCTGACCCGCGAGCTGACCGACCTGTCGCTGCCCAAGATCGGCCAGGCCTTCGGCGGTCGCGACCACACCACGGTGATGCACGCCACCCAGAAGATCCGCGGCCTCATGCGGGAGCGCCGCAGCATCTACAACCAGGTCCAGGAGCTGACCAACCGGGTCAAGGTCCGGGCCCAGCAGGGACCGTGAACGCGATGGGCCGAGGCTGGGGACGAGGTGGGGAAAGCCTGTCGACAACCGGGGGACGACTCAGGGCGAGCCGCGGCGGCGCCCGTTCCTGGGGACGGCGGGGGTGCTGTTCCCCATCCCGTCGGGGATGCCCGCAGGACCCGCACGCTGCACGATCGGTGCTCCATCCACATGCCCACAGCGCCTACGGTCCTTCCGAGGATCTCTAGATCTATGTTCTGCAACTACCAGTACCTGGGGAAAGCTCGGGAGGTCGAGAGCCTTGAAGTTCACCACTGAGCGCGACAACTTCGCCGACGCGGTGGCGTGGGTGAGCCGGACGGTATCCACCCGTCCCACCCTCCCGGTGCTCGGCGGGACCCTGCTCGAGCTCGACGGCAACCAGCTCCGCCTGGTCTCCACCGACCTCGAGAACACCGGCGAGGCGGTCATCGAGGTGCGCGGCGAGGCCGACGGCCGGGTCGTGGTCCCCGGCCGCATCTTTGGGGACGTGGTCCGCAACCTCCCGACCGGGCTGGTCGAGGTCGAGGCCGGCGACGGGGGTCTCGAGGTGCGGCGCGGCCAGATCACCCATGAGCTGCGGCTGCTCGACGCCGAGGACTTCCCCTCGCTCACCCAGCCGTCACTGGAGCACGTCGGCACGCTGCCCGGTGAGGCCCTCGCCGGCGCCGCCGCCCAGGTCGCCCGTGCCGCCTCCCACGACGAGTCCCGTCCGGTCCTGACCGCGGTGCTGTTCGAGGCCGGGTCGGAGCACCTGACCCTGGCGGCGACCGACTCCTACCGGCTCGCCGTCCGTGAGCTCGACTGGAGCTGGCAGCACCCGGCCATGACCGCGCTGGTGGCGGCCCGCGCGCTGACGGAGGCCGCACGGGCCCTCGCCGGCGAGGCAACCGTGGACATCGGCATCGAACCCCACCAGGTGACCTTCGCCGGCGGCGGGCGGCGGCTCACCTCGCGGCTGGTCGAGGGCGAGTTCCCGAAGTTCCGCAGCCTCATCCCCTCCGGCTACGAGAGCGTGGTCACCATCGAGCGGCAGACCCTCCTGGACGCGCTCAAGCAGGTCACCCCGTACGGGCAGAACAACAACCCGGTGCGGCTGAGCTTCGAGCGCGACCGCCTGCAGGTCGACGGCAGCCTGCAGGACGTCGGCCGGGGCGCGGCCGCCGTGGAGGCCAAGTACGAGGGCGAGGGGCTCACGGTCGCCTTCAACCCGGCGTACCTGAGCGACGGGGTCGGCGCGGTCGAGGACAACGAGGTCGTCATCGAGGTCCGCGACGGCCTCAAGCCGGCGCTGGTGCACGGCAACGACCGCAAGGGGTACCTCTACCTGCTCATGCCGGTCCGGTTGCCGTAGTTGCCGGATGGGTACCCGGCTCGGCCAGTGGCGCGCGCGGGGCTGGCCGGCCCCGGTGCGCTCACGGGCCGGCCACCGGTGCGCGTAAGGTCACCGGGGATGCGGATCGAACGCCTGGAGCTCGTCGACTTCAGGAACCACGACGCCCTGGCGGTGGACCTGCCGGCCGGGGTCTCGGTGCTGGTCGGGCCGAACGGCGTGGGCAAGACCAACCTGCTCGAGGCGATCGGCTACCTGGCGACGCTCGGCTCGCACCGGGTGGGGCAGGACGCGAGCCTCGTGCGGGCCGGTGTCGACGCGGCGTTGGTCCGTGCCAGGGCCCTGCGGGAGGGCCGCCGCGTTCAGGTCGACGTCGAGATCCGCCCGGGCAGCGGGGTGCGGGGGCGGGTCAACGGCGCCCCCATGCCACGGTCGCGCGACCTGCTTGGTGTGGTCCGCGCGACCGTGTTCGCCCCCGAGGACCTCGGGCTGGTCCGCGGCGACCCCGAGGAGCGCCGGCGCTTCCTCGACCTGCTTGCGACCCAGCGCCTCCCCCGCTACCTCGGCAGCCGGCAGGACTACGACCGGGTGCTGCGGCAGCGCAACACCCTCCTGCGGAGCGCCAGCGGCCGCCTGCCCGCCGGCGCGCTCAGCACCCTCGACGTGTGGGACGAGAAGCTGGCCGCGGCCGGTGCCGAGATCTGGGCCGAGCGGCTGCGGCTCGTCGCCGTGCTCACGCCGCTGGTGACACGGGCCTACCAGCGCCTCGCGGCCCGCGACGACCACGTGGCGGCGTCCTACGTTTCGTCCCTCGGGGGGGCGGGCGACCCGGACCCCGACCAGGCCAAGCTGGCGCAGCTGCTCCGGGAACGGCTGTTCGCCGACCGCGCCCGCGAGGTGGAGCGGGGGGTCACCCTCTCGGGCCCGCACCGGGACGACCTCGCCATGACCCTGCGCGAGCTGCCCACCCGCACCCACGCCTCGCACGGTGAGGCATGGTCGCTGGCGCTCGCCCTGCGGCTGGCGGCGCACTGGCTGCTGGCGAGCGAGGGCGAGGAGCCGGTGCTGCTGCTGGACGACGTGTTCGCTGAGCTCGACCAGGGCCGCCGCGGGCGGGTGGCCGAGATCGCCGGCGCGGCCGAGCAGGCGGTGGTGACCGCCTCGGTGGCCGAGGAACTGCCGCCGGGGCTCAAGGCGGCCGTGTTTCACGTGGAACCAGGCGCCGCCCTACGCGGGGACCGGCATGGGTAGGACCGTGCCCCTGGCCAGCGCCGCGGAGCGCCCGGCGCGCGCGCCCCGGGCCGCTTGCCTGGCCGGCGCCGTGGAGCTCCGGCCGCGCAGGTCCGTGGCGGCCCGCCAGGCCGGCACCGCGGCCCCGGCCCCGGTGGGAGGGTGGCGGTGAGCCGCGGTCGCGACCCGCGGCCGATCGGGGCCGAGCTGGCCGCGGTCCTCCGCGCTCGTGGCTGGGAAGGCCGCCTCGCGGCCGCCCGGGTGGTCGCCCGCTGGCCCGAGGTCGTGGGGGATGCGGTCGCCGGGCACTGCCGGCCCAGCGGGCTCGACGACGACGGGACGCTGCAGGTCGTCGCCGACTCGGCCGCATGGGCCACCCAGCTCGCCTACCTCAAGGGCACGCTCCTCGACCGCCTCGCGGCCGTGTGCGGCCCGGGGGTCGTCCGCGGCATCCAGGTGCGCACCGACGACGGCCGCCGGCGCTCCCCCTGACCGTCTCGCCAGCCTCACCCGGTTCGCCGGAGCGTGCGCCGCGCAGCCGCTCGCCAGGCTCCGCTGTCACGGCATGCATGTACCCTCTGACCTGCACGAACGACACATCGGAGGGCCAAATCCGTGGTATACTCGCAGGGGATCTTCCCCCTCTCCGCGCACCGCGTTTCGCGCCCGTCCGAGCCGTGCGGACGGTGTGCCGTCTCGCGGCGTGCCTGATCCGGGGCTGATGAGGAGTCCAATGGTCACGAGCTATACCGCCGAATCGATCACCGTGCTCGAGGGGCTGGAGGCCGTCCGCAAGCGGCCCAGCATGTACATCGGGTCGACCGGGCCGAAGGGCCTGCACCACCTGGTGTACGAGGTCGTCGACAACGCCGTCGACGAGGCCCTGGCGGGCTACTGCACCAGGATCGACATCACCCTGACCGCCGACGGCGGCGTCAGGGTGGTCGACGACGGTCGCGGCATCCCGGTGGACGAGCATCCCGTGGAGCACCGCCCGGCCCTCGAGGTGGTCATGACCACCCTGCACGCCGGCGGCAAGTTCGGTGGCGACTCCTACGCCGTCTCCGGCGGCCTCCACGGCGTCGGCGTCTCGGTGGTGAACGCCCTCTCCAAGCGCCTCGACGTCGAGGTGGTCCGCGACGGCTGGCGGTGGCGCCAGTCCTACGAGCGCGGCGTCCCCCTCGACCCCGTCGAGCGGGTCGGCAAGGCCAAGGGCCACGGCTCCACGGTGGCCTTCTGGCCCGACCCCGACATCTTCGAGGACACCGAGCTCCGCTTCGAGACGCTTGCCAACCGGATGCGCGAGATGGCCTTCCTCAACGCCGGGCTGCGCATCAGCCTCACCGACGAGCGCGGCGAGCCGAAGTCCGAGGTCTACGAGTTCAGGGGCGGCATCCGCGACTTCGTGGCCCACATCAACGCGGCCAAGGAGCCGGTGCACCAGCAGATCATCTACTTCGAGGGCCAGGCGAACTCCCACTACGCGGAGGTCGCCATGCAGTGGAACTCGAGCTACAACGACGCGGTCTCCACCTTCGCCAACACCATCAACACCCACGAGGGCGGCACCCACGAGGAGGGCTTCCGGGCGGCCCTGACCTCCACCATCAACCGCTACGCGCGGGCCAGCGGGCTGCTCAAGGAGAAGGATCCCAACCTCAGCGGCGACGACGTCCGCGAGGGCCTGACCGCGATCGTCTCGGTCAAGCTGCGCGAGCCCCAGTTCGAGGGCCAGACCAAGACCAAGCTCGGCAACACCGACGTCAAGGGCTTCGTCCAGCAGACCACCAACAAGGCCCTGGACGAGTGGTTCGAGGAGCACGGCCCGCAGGCCAAGGCGATCGTGGTCAAGTGCATCCAGGCCGCCCGCGCCCGCATGGCGGCGCGCAACGCCCGGGAGCTGACCAGGCGCAAGTCGCTGCTGGAGTCCTCCTCGCTCCCCGGCAAGCTGGCCGACTGCTCCTCGCGCGACCCGCGCCAGGCCGAGCTGTTCATCGTGGAGGGCAACTCCGCCGGCGGCTCCGCCAAGGAGGCCCGCAACCGGACCTTTCAGGCGATCCTGCCGATCCGCGGGAAGATCCTGAACGTCGAGAAGGCGCGCCTCGACCAGGCGCTCAAGAACGTCGAGATCCAGTCCATCATCACGGCCATGGGCACCGGCATCGGCGAGGACTTCGACCTCACCAAGGCCCGCTACAACAAGATCGTGATCATGGCCGACGCCGACGTGGACGGCTCGCACATCCGGACGCTGCTGCTCACCTTCCTGTTCCGGTTCCTCCGCGGCCTGGTCGAGTCCAACTTCGTCTACATCGCGCAGCCACCGCTCTACAAGATCAAGTACGGCAGGACCGACAGCGACGTCTTCTACGCCTACACCGAGGCCGAGCGCGAGCAGTGGTTCAAGCGGAACCCCAACCGCGGCAAGAACGTCAAGCCGCAGCGCTACAAGGGTCTCGGCGAGATGAACGCCGAGGAGCTGTGGGAGACCACCATGGACCCGGAGCGGCGCACGCTGCTCCAGGTCGGCCTCGAGGACGCCGCCATCGCCGACGAGATCTTCACCGTCCTGATGGGCGAGAACGTCGAGCACCGCCGCAACTTCATCCAGCGCAACGCGAAGGACGTCCGTTTCCTTGACATCTAGATGACCACCCCGACCACGGCACAGGCGCTCTTGGGGGGCCGTGGGGGGAGCGAGCTCCCCCCACATGGACCGGGCGCGCAAGTGGTCGACCACACCGAAGCAAACGGGAAGACCGGAAGGAATTAGATGCCTGACGCCCGCCGAATAGAGCCAATCGAGATCGAGGAAGAGATGCAGCGCTCCTTCCTCGACTACGCCATGAGCGTGATCGTGGCGCGGGCGCTGCCGGACGTGCGCGACGGCCTCAAGCCGGTGCACCGGCGCATCCTCTGGGGCGCCAACGAGGAGGGCGTGCGGCCGCCCAACGGCCGGCGCAAGTCCGCCTACATCGTCGGCTCGGTGCTCGGCAAGTACCACCCCCACAGCGACACCGCCGTGTACGACGCGATGGTCCGGCTCGGCCAGGACTTCGCCTCCCGCTACCCGCTGATCGACGGCCAGGGCAACTTCGGCACCGCCGACGGGGACGAGCCGGCGGCCATGCGCTACACCGAGGCGCGCCTCAACCCGCTGGCGATGGAGCTGCTGCGCGACATCGACAAGGAGACCGTCGACTTCGCGCCCAACTACGACAACGAGTCGCAGGAGCCGGTCGTCCTGCCGGCGCGCTTCCCCAACCTGCTGGCCAACGGCTCGGAGGGCATCGCGGTCGGCATGGCGACCAAGGTCCCGCCCCACAACCTCGGCGAGGTCATCGACGCCACCGTGGCCCTGATCGACAACCCCGAGCTGACCAGCGATGACCTGCTCCGCTGGGTCAAGGGGCCCGACTTCCCCACCGGCGCCCAGATCATGGGCTCGGCCGGGATCCGGGACGCCTACACCACCGGGCGGGGCTCGATTCGGGTGCGGTCCAAGGTGCGCATCGAGGAGAACAACCGCGGCGGCCAGCGGCTGGTCGTCACCGAGCTTCCCTACCAGGTCTCCGGCGACCGGCTCCTCATCCGCATCCGCGACCTGGTCCGCGAGGGCAAGCTGAACGGCATCGTCGACATCGCCAACGAGTCCAACAAGGAGGGCACCCGGCTGGTCATCGAGTGCCGCCGCGACACCGTCCCCCAGGTGGTGCTCAACCAGCTCTACAAGCACACCCAGCTCCAGGACAGCTTCGGCGTGATCATGCTGGCGCTGGTCGACGGCGTGCCCCGGGTCCTCAACCTGGCCGAGGTGCTGTCCCACTACATCGCCCACCAGGTCACCGTGGTGGTGCGCCGCACCCGCTACGAGCTGCGCAAGGCCAGGGAGCGGGCGCACGTCCTGGAGGGCCTGCTGGTCGCCCTCGACCACCTGGACGAGGTCATCGGCCTGATCCGCAACGCCGAGTCGGCCGACGCCGCCCGCCAGCAGCTGATGGAGCGCTTCGCTCTCACCGAGGTGCAGGCGACCGCCATCCTGGACATGCAGCTGCGCCGGCTGGCCGCCCTCGAGCGCCGCAAGCTCCAGGAGGAGTACGCCGAGCTGCAGGCCAGGATCGCCGAGCTGCAGGCCATCCTGGACGACCCCTCCAAGGTGCGGGGCATCGTCAAGGAGGAGCTGCTCGAGATCAAGCGACGCTTCGCCGACGCCAGGCGCACCGAGATCCGCCCCGACGAGGGCGAGCTGTCGATCGAGGACCTGATCGCGGCCGAGCCGGTGGTGGTGACCGTCACCCGCACGGGCTACGTGAAGCGGGTGCCGCTCGGCGACTACCGGTCCCAGAACCGCGGCGGCCGGGGGGTGCGCGGCGCCAACCTCAAAGAGGACGACATCGTCCAGTTCCTGGCCATCACCAACACCCACCACTGGGTGCTGTTCTTCACCAATCGGGGCCGGGTCTATCGCGTCAAGGTGCACGAGCTGCCCGAGGCGACCCGCAACTCGCGCGGGACCTATGTGGCGAACGTGCCGGGCGCGACCTTCCAGCCCGACGAGAAGATCGCCGCAGTCCTCGACCTGGACGACTACGACGATGGTAAGTTCCTGGTCCTGGGAACCAAGTACGGGATGGTCAAGAAGACCGCGCTCGCGGAGTACGACTCGCCGCGCATCGGTCTGGCAGCCATCAACCTGCGAGGCGACGATGAGCTCATCGGGGTCAAGCTCACCACCGGCCAGAACGACCTGCTGTTCATCTCGCGCAAGGGCATGGCCGTCCGCTTCAGCGAGGACCACGTGCGCCCCATGGGCAGGCAGACGAGCGGCGTGACCGCCATGCGGCTGCGGCGTGGGGACCAGGTGCTGGCCATGGAGGTCGTGCGCCCAAAGGCCGACCTGCTGGTGATCACCGACGCCGGCTACGGCAAGCGCACGCCGCTGGAGCAGTACCAGCGCAAGGGCCGCGGTATCCAGGGGGTCAAGACCGCCGAGCTCACCGAGGCGCGCGGCTACCTCGCCGGGTCCCTCGTGGTCCAGGACGAGGACGACATCTTCCTCATCACCGACGCCGGGCAGATCATCCGTACGCGCGTGAACGAGGTCCGGCGGGCTGGAAGGGCTACCCAGGGGGTACGCATCATGCGGCTCGGCACGACCAGCGCCCGCGTTGTGGCCGTCGCACCGGTCGTCAAGGACGAGGAGTAGCTCATGACCAGCCAGTACCCGCAGGTCACGACGCGGCCGCTGGCCCGCCCGCCCGGTATGGCGGCGCCCGCGGTGGACCGCCGCGCGCGGCTGATCCTGCGGCGGCTCGATCCCTGGTCGGTGCTGAAGTTCTCGGTCGTGTTCTACTTCTGCCTCATGCTGATCAGCCTGCTGATCTTCGCCGTCGTCTGGTTCGTGCTGGTCAACATGGGCGTCTTCGAGGAGGTCACCAGGTTCGCCGGCAACTTCAACCTCGAGGTGGCCTTCCCCGCCGGCGCCGTCTTCCGCTGGTACGTGTTCGCGGGCCTGCTCGGCGTGGTCGTCTGGAGCGTGGTCACCGTGCTCCTGACGCTGCTGTTCAACCTGGTGAACGACGTGACCGGCGGGATCGAGGTGGTCCTGGCCGAGCGGGAGCACCGCCCCGGCGACCGCTGACCCGGCCCGCGTCCTTCCGGTCGCCGGGCCGGCGTGGCTGGCGGCGCTCCAGCTCGCTGGCGAGCTGCTCGCGGCGGCCCTCCCAGCGCTCGATCACCTCGTCGATCGCGTCGCGCGCGCCCTCGTACCGTTCCAGCTCCCCGGGCCCCGCGGCGCCACGCGCCCGTTCCCGTGACCCCGGCGCCTCCCCCGGCCGCCTGCCCGCCCGCTGCCTGGCCCGGAGCTGCTCCAGCTCCTGGTCGAGGTCGCGGGCGAGCCGCCGCAGGTCGAACAGCGCCTGGGTGAGCACGCGCCGGGCCGCCGCCAGCTCCTTGGGGCCCGGTGGACCGTCCGCCGGGAGCACCTGCACCAGCGCCCTGCCGGCGGCCAGTTCCTGGCGGCGCAGCGCCTGCTCGTAGTCGCTCGCGCTCCGCCTGCGCTCCGGCGCCACCACAACCACCCCTCGCCGCCGCGCGGCGCTCCCGGTCCAGCGTCCGGCGACAGGGTAGCCAGCCGGCGACCGTTCGGGTACCCGGTTTCGGGGAATTCCTGCGCCGCGCGATCGGTCGCATACGGGACTTCCCGCCGGCGTGATCGTCCGTGATACTCGACCGCATGGCGACATGCCCGACTTGCGACGAAGTGCTTGACCAGCCGGACGGGCTCTGCCCGCGCTGCGGGGACGGCGCCGCCATCCCTGCGCTGGCCTCCGCCGCTCCCGCCGCCGCGGCTGCCGTCCCCGCCGCTTCCGCCGAGGCCGTTCCCGCTTCCGCCGCGGCCCCCGTCGCCGACGCCAGCCCCTCGGCCTCTTCGGGTGAGTTCAAGATCATCACCGTGCTGTTCTGCGACGTGGTCGACTCCACGGTCATGGGCAGGCGGCTCGCACCGCTGGTCACCAAACGGGTCTTGGCCAGCTACGGCGAGACGGTCCGGTCGGTGCTCGGCGGGCACGGCGCCAGCGTCGGCAAGCGGCACGGCGACGGCTTCATGGCCGCGTTCGGCGTGCTGGAGGTGCACGAGGACGACGCCCTGCGCGCGGTCCGCGCGGCCGGCGAGCTCCGCGCCGCCATCGGCGGGCTCGCCGCCGAGCTGCGCCGGGAGCGGGGCGTCGACCTGGAGGTCCGGATCGGCATCAACACCGGCAACGTCCTGGTGAACGACGCCGGCACGATGGAGGAGGACCTCACCGGCGACGCCGTCAACCTCGCCAAGAAGTTCGAGGAGGCCGCCGGCAGCGGGGAGATCCTGCTCGGCGAGGAGACCCACCGGCTGGTCGCCGACGCCGTCCGCGCCGAGCCCGCCACGCAGCTGGCCGTCGACGGGTTCCCCGAACCGCAGGACACCTGGCGCCTGCTGGAGGTCCTCCCCAACCGGCCCGGGCGCCTGCGCCGGCTGGACGCCCCGATGGTCGGGCGCGAGCTGGAGCGGGACCTGCTGCTGCGCTTGTTCGAACGGGCCGCCGCCGAGCAGAGCTGCCACCTGGTGAGCGTCCTCGGCACCGGCGGCGTCGGCAAGTCCCGGCTGGTCGACGAGTTCGTCGGCGCGCTGGGCGAGCGCGCCACCGTACTGCGGGCGAACTGCCCGCAGCTGGGGGACAGCGTCGCCGTCTGGCCGATGGTCGAGATCGTCCGCCAGGCGGCGGACATCACCCCAGCCGACACCCCCGAGAGCGCTCGCGCTCGCGTCGCCGAGCTGGTCCACGGCGAGGAGCGGCATGAGCTGGTGACCGAGCGGGTGGCACAGATGCTCGGCCTCGGCCACGACGCCGAGCGCCAGGCAGACACGCTCTGGGCGTTGCACCGCCTGCTCCAGGCCCTGGCCCGCCGCCGCCCGCTGGTCATCGTCATCGACGACCTCCAGTGGGCCGACTCGATCCTGCTCGACGCGGTCGAGCAGCTCACCGACCTCGCGGGGGACACCCCGGTCCTGCTGGTGTGCATCGCGCGTCCCGACGAGCTGTTCCCGCGCCGGGCGGGCTGGCCGGGCGGCAAGCCCAACGCCATGTCGCTGCGGTTGTCGCCGCTCGGCGAACGGGAGAGCGAGCAGCTCGTCGGCCACCTCCTCGGCGGCCGGGTCGCCCCCGAGGTGCAGGTGCTCATCACCGAACACGCCCAGGGCTATCCCCTGATCGTCGAGGAGCTGGTGACCAACCTCCGCGACGAGGACCAACTCGAGGCGCTCGACGGCCGCTGGGTGCTCCGGCCGGAGGCGACCGACACGCACGGCCGCGGCAGGCTTTCCATCCCGACGTCGATCCACGCGCTCCTGCAGGTGCGGCTGGCGCGGCTGGACGCGCAGGGGCGCGCGACCATCGAGGCCGCCTCGGTCGTGGGCGAGCGGTTCCACCTCGGCGACGTCCAGGCGCTGGTACGGACGCTCGACCCAAAGGCGGTGGACGAGGCGCTGGAGGAGCTGGTCCGGCTGGACCTGGTCCGACCCGACCACGGCTCCGCCTCGGTCCCCCTCCCGCCTGGCAGCGGGCCCGGCTACCGGTTCCGGCACCCGATGATCCAATCGGTCGCCTACGAGCGCATGCCCGAGGACCGCCGCGCCGAGCTGCACGAGCGCTACGCCGACTGGCTGGCGCGGCAGACCCGGGAATCCCCCGACCAGTTCGACGAGCTGGTCGCCCGCCACTTCTACGAGTCGCACCGGTACGCGAGCAAGCTGGACCCGGGCGCCGACCACACCCGCGAGGTGTCCCGCCGCGCCGGCGAGCGGTACGCGGTGGCCGGGAGCCGGGCCGTGATCCACGGCGACCGCCGGCTGGTCCAGGCGTGGCTGGGACGCGCCGTTCGGCTGCTGCCCGACGACGACCCGGAGCGGCTGCGGGCGCTGCCCCAGCTGGCCGAGGCCCAGCAGGCGAGCGGCAAGCTCACCGAGGCCGCCAGGGCATACCACGAGCTGGCCAGGTCGGCCTCGGTGGTCGGCCACCAGGGGCTGGCGACCCACGCCACCGTCGGACGCCTGCGCCTGACGGCGCTCCACGACCCGGAGCGGTTCCTGCGGGAGGGTCGCGACCAGGTGGAGCTGGCCATCCCGGTGTTCCAGCGCCTCGACGACCCCCTCGGGCTGGCCAAGGCCTGGCACCTGCTCGCGTACCTGGACTGGACCAGGGGGCGCCTGAGCGTCGCCGGCGTCGCGTCCGAGAAGGCGAGGACCTTCGCCGTCCAGGCACGCGACCCGTACTGGGAGGCGACCATCCTTGGCCAGCACTGCCTCATCCTCTACTGGGGCCCGACCCCCCTCGACGAGGTGGAACGGCGCACCCGCGCGGCGCTCAGGGAGGCCGAGCGCCGCCGCATGCGCGGCCTCGAGGCAACCGCGCTCACGGTCCTGGGCCGGGTCGCCGCCCTGCGCGGCGACCTCGACAAGGCCAAGCAGCTCGTGCGGTCGGCCGACGCGATCGCCTCCGACCTCGGGGAGTTGCTGACGCAGGCGACCGACTGCATCTCGCAGGCGCTGATCGAGCTGCTCGACGACGACCTGCCCGCCGCCGAGGAGATGCTCCGCACCGGCTACCTGCGGCTGGAGCAGATGGGTGGGACCGGCCCGATGGCGTCGGTCGCTGTCATGCTGGCCCGGGTGGTGCTGCTGCGCGGCCGCGGCGACGAAGCGGAGGAGCTCACCCGGACCTGCGAGCGGCTCGCCGGCCCGACCCAGCTCGACGCGCAGATCAAGTGGCGCTCGGTCAGGGCCATCGCCATCGCCAGGCGCGACCCCGAGGAGGCCGAGAGCCTGGCGAGGCGGGCCGTGTACCTGGCCGATGAGACCGATCAGCTCGACTCGCGCGCGGAGGCGCGGGTGGACCTCGCCGAGGTGCTGCGCCTGCGGGGCCGCCATGGCGAGGCCGGCCGCGAGCTGCAGCGCGCGATCGACCTGTACAGGGAGAAGGGCAACGAGGTCGCCGAGGCCAACGCCCGCAGGCTCCTGGCCCGCGTCCACCAGTGACCGTCGAGGTCCCGGGTGCCCCAGTGGTTCTGGAACAGGGTGCAGGCCGCCCACAGCCGCGTCGGCAGCAGCAGCCCGACGAACACCAGGCCGTAGCCCACGGCGAACCGGCGTCCGGCCCGCAGCGCCGGTGACGGCCCGAGTCCGAGGCTGGCGAGCGCCATCACGCCGAGCGCGGCGAGGTCCAGGGGTACGCGTGCGGGGGCGAGGACGGCATCCGCCGCGGTCGCGGCGACGCCGGCGGCGAGCAGGGCCGGCAGCAGCGTCCGGGCGGCGAGGTCGAGCGCCAGGTAGCGGCTGCGGCCCGGCAGCAACCGCACCATCTGTGGGAGCTCGCGGTAGAAGCTCCGGTTCCAGCGGAGCTGCTGGCGGACGAAGCGCCGCAGCGTGGTGGGCACGCTGGTGGCCGCCTGCGCGGTGGGCTCGTACAGCGAGCCGTAGCCCGCCGCGAGCACCAGGTTGGTGAGCTTGAGGTCGTCGCCGAACACCCGCCGGCTGCCCCAGAGCTGCTGGCCGAGGTAGTCCCCCAGGACCTCCTCCACCGCCGTCCGGCGGTAGGCCGAGAACGGCCCGGCGCAGCAGAACACGGCACCGAACAGGCCCTGGGCCGCCCGCTCGCGCCCGAACAGCAGCTGGTAGCGGGTGTCGATCAGCCGCGTCAGCCGGTTGGTGGCGGCGTTGGACGCGCCGAGGTTCCCGGTCACCGCCCCCACCGACGGCTCGCTCAGTGGTGCCACGATCCGGCTGACGCCGTCCGGCGCGACGACGGTGTCGGAGTCGACCGTCACCAGGACCTCGCCGCGGCCCTGGCGCAGGGCGGCGGCCTGCGCCTCCCGCTTGCCACGGTTGCCGTCCAGCAGCACCACCCGCTGGTCCAGGCCCGTCTCCACCCGCAGGACCGGGAGCACGGCGTCGCGGTTGGCGGAGCCGTCGTCCACCACCCAGACGCGCAGCTCGCCCTCGTAGTCCTGCTGGCGGAGCGACCCCAGGCAGGCCGCCAGCAACGCCGGGTCCTCGTTGTAGCAGGGGACGATCACGTCGACGCTCGGCCGGTAGGGCTCCGGTGAGGGTGCCGGCCTGGGGTGGTGCCCGAGGGCGGCGAAGCGTCGCTGCAGCCGCGCGTAGAGGGGCGCGACGGCGAGGTAGAGGGGCAACACGACGGCGACCGCGCTCGTGGTCACCGGCATCGTCGCTGCACCCCGTTCCACCTCGGAGGAACCCTCACGGTGAGGGCAGGTCGGCGAGGCTGCGGGGCGCTCGCCGCGCGGTATGAAACCGCCGGTCGACCCCTGCGGCTGTCAGCCAGCTGACAGCGAGCCTGTCATGGCGCCGACAGTCCCCTTCCCGGCCTGCCCGGCGTCGCCCGGTCACTGGCTGGCCAGCCGCCGCAGCTGCTCGGGATCCAGGAGCTGGAAGGCTCGCCCCGCGGCGCGGATGTAGCCGCGAAGCTCCAGCGACTTGAGCTCCTGGTTCACCGTCTGCCTGGCGCCGCCGACCATGGTGGCCAGCTCGCCCTGGGTGACCTCCCGGGTGGTGCCGTCGCCCCCCGACCCGTCGCCGCGCTCGGCCAGCAGCAGCAGCTGCCTGGCGACCCGGCCCCTGAGGTTCAGGAAGGCCCGGTCGGTGACCTGGCGGGTGGTGCGGCGCACCATCGTGCCCAGCGACCGCAGCAGCGCCTCGGCGACCTGCTCCTCGGACCGGAGCAGCCGCAGCAGCTCCGCGCGGGTGACCACCAGCAGGACCGAGCGCTCCACCGCCTCGGCCGAGGCCGACCGGGGCCCGCCGTCGAGCACCGCCAGCTCACCGAAGACCGCCGGCGCGTGGTGGCGAACCAGCTCGACGACACCGCCGTTGCTGGAGGAGACGTACAGCTTCACGACGCCCTCGGCGAGGACGTACATCCGGTCGCCAGGCTCGTCCTGGACGAAGACGAGCTGCCCGCGCTCGACGAACCGCTCGGCCACACGCTGCGCCAACAGGCACCGCGCGCCCTCGTCGACCTCTCGGAACAGCTCGGTCCGTGCCAGGACCTCGGCCCTGTCCTGGAGGTTCACGTCGCCGCGGATCTTAATGCCCTCCGCGCCACCCGCGGTGCAAGTCCCCCGACCCCCCCGCCCTCCGAGGCGTCAGGAACCCGACAGTCCGGGTGTCTGCGCCTGGACTGCTCCGCCGGGTGCGGTTCGGCGATGCTCGGGACGAGGGCAGCGAACGGTGGCCCTCAGGGGGAGTGAGGCAAGATGGTCGTCCGCGTCGCCGTCCGACTGATCGTGATGCTGGCCGCCCTCGGACTTGCAACGGCGCTGCTGCTCGGGGCGATGTCGATGCTCGCGCCGGCCGCCTCGGCCGGGGCCGGACCGGCGCTCCAGCGCGACCACGCCGGTGCCGTGGAGCGGGGGGTTGCCGGTGACGGCGAGGAGCCGGCGTCGAAGGGGTCGGCCATCCCGGCGGTGGCGCTGGTCTTCGCCGGGATCCTGGTACTGGCCACGCTGCCGCCGGCCCACCGTGTCAGCGTGTACTTCCACCGGCCTCCGGGTTCCTACTGGCAGTGACGGGTCGGCCGCCGGCCAGCCGGCGGAGCTGCTCGGGGGCGAGGATCTCGAAGGCGCGGCCGGCGGCGCGGATGTAGCCGCGCGCCTCCAGCGCCTTGAGCGCCTGGTTCACCGACTGGCGGGCGCCGCCCACCATGGTCGCGAGCTCCACCTGGGTGACGCGGCGGGTGCGGGCGGCGCCCTGCCCCGCGGCGCTGGCCAGCTCCAGCAGCTTGGCCGCCACGCGCCCCTGGAGGCTCAGGAACGCCAGGTCGGCGACCTGGTTGGTGGTGCGGCGCACCATCGTCCCCAGCGACCGCAGCAGCGCCTCGGCGACCTGGTCCTCGGCGCGCAGCAGCCGCAGCAGCTCGCCGCGGGTGACCACCAGCAGGGCGGAGCGCTCGACGGCCTCCACGGTGGCCGAGCGGGGCCCGCCGTCCAGCACCGCCAGCTCACCGAAGGAGGCGGGCGGGTGGTGGCGCACCAGCTCCATCAGCTCGCCGTCCCTGGAGCGGACCACCACCTTCACCACGCCCTCCACCAGCACGAACATGGAGTCCCCCGGCTCGTCCTGCCAGCAGACGACCTGCCCCCGCTCGACGACACGGTGGCCGGCCCGGCTGGCCACGGCCAGGCGGGTGCCCTCGTCCAGACCGTCGAAGGGCTCCACCTTGGCCAGCAGCGACGCGATGGTCCTGGCATCCACGGACATCACCATGCCCGGAAACGGGGCCTTCGTCGAGATCTTCGGCGACCGGCGGTCCGCCTCAGCGGCGCGGCGCGTTGACACGGCGGGCGGGCCGCGGTGAACTCTCCCCGCCTGCATCCATTCTCGGGCAAAGGATTCGCGATGGCCACCGAACCCAACCTCCGGTCCGGCACCCGGGAGACCCGTCCGCGTTCCGGGCTCGACGCCTACTTCCAGATCTCCGAGCGGGGGTCGACCGTCGAGCGGGAAGTCCGCGGCGGGCTCACCACCTTCTTCACCATGGCCTACATCGTCGTCCTCAACCCGCTGATCCTCGGCGGCGCCCAGGACGCCGGCGGCCAGCGCCTCGACCTCGGCCAGCTCACCACCTCGACCGCCCTGGTGGCGTGCGTCATGACGGTGCTCATGGGGGTCGTCGGCCGCTACCCGTTCGCGGTCGCGGCCGGGCTCGGCCTCAACGCGGTGGTCGCCTTCCAGCTCGCCTCGCAGATGTCCTGGCCGGCCGCGATGGGCGTGGTGGTGCTCGAGGGCCTGGTGATCACCGTGCTGGTCCTCACCGGCCTGCGCCAGTGGGTGATGGACGCCATCCCGCTGGCCCTCAAGCAGTCGATCGGCGTCGGCATCGGGCTGTTCATCGCCTTCATCGGCTTCGTCGACGCCGGCTTCGTCCGCCGCATCCCCGACGCGGCCAACACCACCGTCCCGGTCGCGCTCGGCGAGGGCAACCGCCTGATCGGCTGGCCCACGGTGGTGTTCGCGTTCGGCCTGCTGCTGACCATCCTGCTGTTCGCTCGCCGGGTGCGCGGCGCGATCCTGCTCGGCATCGTCGTCACCGCGGCGTTCGCGATCCTCCTCAACGCGATCGTGGACGTCGGTCCCCGCGTCGACGCCGCCGGCAACGTCAACCCGTCGGGCTGGGCCCTGACCGTCCCGGCCGTCCCCGACAGCGTGGTGGGCTCCCCGGACTTCGGCCTGCTGGGCGCCTTCAGCCTCGGCGGCAGCTTCGCGCAGGTCGGGGTCGTGGTGGCCGTCCTGTTCATCTTCACGCTGATGCTGAGCGACTTCTTCGACACCATGGGCACGGTCATCGGCGTCGGCAACGAGGCCGGGCTGCTCGACCGCGACGGCCGGCTCCCCGGCATCGGGCGGGTCCTGCTGGTCGACAGCCTGGCCGCGGCCGCCGGCGGCGCCGCCTCCGCCTCCTCCAACACCACCTACATCGAGTCGGCCGCCGGGGTCGGGGAGGGCGCCCGCACCGGCCTGGCCAGCGTGGTCACCGGGCTGCTGTTCCTGGTGGCGTTGTTCCTCACCCCGCTGGTCGAGGTCATCCCCCTGGAGGCGGCCGCGCCGGCGCTGGTGGTGGTCGGGTTCCTGCTGATGACCCAGGTGGCGCGGATCCCGTGGGACGACTGGGAGGTCGCCATCCCGGCCTTCCTGACCATCGTGCTGATGCCCTTCAGCTTCTCGATCACCAACGGCATCGGCGCCGGCTTCATCGCCTACGTGGCCATCAAGGCGGCCCGCGGCCGCTGGCGCGAGCCGGGGCCGCTGCTGTGGATCATCGCGCTGGCGTTCCTGGTCTACTTCGCCATCGACCCGGTCGAGCGGCTGCTCGGCGTGCGCTGACAGGGCCGGGCGCCGCATGGCGGACCTGGTGCTCCGCGGTCGCCGGGTCGTGACCGCCGGCGGCGTTCGGCCCGCCGCGGTGCACGTCAGCGGCGGCGTGATCGACCGGGTCGCCGGCTACGACGACGCGGCCGGGGACGAGCTGGTCGAGGCGGGCGACGTGGTGGTCCTGCCCGGGCTGGTCGACACCCACGTCCACGCCGACGACCCGGGCCGGGCGGACTGGGAGGGCTTCGCGCACGCCACCCGCGCGGCCGCCGCCGGCGGCGTCACCACCATGGTGGACATGCCGCTGAACAGCCTCCCGCCCACCACCACGGTGGCGGGGCTGGAGGCCAAGCTGGCCGCGGCCGCCGGGCGCTGCCACGTCGACACCGGCTTCTGGGGCGGCATCGTCCCCGGCAACCTCGGCGAGCTCCCCGCCCTGGTCGCCGCCGGCGTGCTCGGCTGCAAGGCGTTCCTGGTCGACTCAGGGGTGGAGGAGTTCCCGCCGGTGGACCTCGCGGCGCTGGCGGCGGCCATGGCTGCGCTGCGGGAGGTCGGCGCGGTCACCCTGGTCCACGCCGAGGCGCCGGAAGCGGTTGCCGCGGCCAGCGCGGCGGTCGAGCGGTCCGGCGCCGACCGGCGCAGCTACCGGACCTGGCTGGAGAGCCGGCCCGACCGGGCGGAGACCGAGGCGGTCACGGCCGTCGCCGAGCTCGCCGCGGAGACCGGCGCCCGCGCCCACGTCGTGCACCTGTCGTCGGCGGAGACGCTCGCGCCGCTGCGCGCGGCCAGGCGGGCCGGCGCCCGGTTGTCGGCCGAGACCTGCCCCCACTACCTGACCCTGGCCGCCGAGGAGGTCCCGGACGGGGCCACCCAGCACAAGTGCGCCCCCCCGGTCCGCGGCGCCGCCAACCGGGAGCGGCTCTGGGCGGCCCTGGCCGAGGGCACCATCGCGACCGTGGCCAGCGACCACTCGCCCTGCCCCGCATCCCGCAAGCACCTGGACGACGGCGACTTCCTGGCTGCCTGGGGCGGGATCGCCTCCCTGCAGCTCGCGCTGCCGCTGGTGTGGACCGCGGCGCGGGCCCGCGGGCACACCCTGGCCGACCTGGCCCGCTGGATGTGCGCCGCCCCCGCCCGGCTCGCCGGGCTCGGCGGCCGCAAGGGCGGGATCGCCGCCGGGCTCGACGCCGACCTGGTGCTGTTCGAGCCCGACGCGGCCTTCCGGGTCGACCCGGACAGCCTCCAGCACCGCCACCCCGTCACGCCCTACGCTGGGCGCATGCTGCACGGGGTGGTGGTGGAGACCTGGCTGCGGGGCCGCAGGGTGCACGACCGCGGCCGCTTCACCGCGCCGTCGGGGGCGCCGCTGCTGCGCGGCGGGAGCGTCGCGTGAGCGGGACCTGGGGGCTCCTGGACCTCGCCGCCGGGCGGCTCGGCGGCATGGCGCTGGCCGCCAACGACGAGTTCTTCGCCCCCAAGGACCGGCTGCTGGAGCCGGCCGCCCCCGTGTTCCTGCCCGACCGCTACACCGACCGTGGCAAGTGGATGGACGGGTGGGAGACCCGCCGCCGCCGGGAGCCAGGGCACGACTGGTGCCTGGTCCGCCTCGGCGTGCCGGGCGTGGTCCACGGCGTGGTGGTCGACACCGCCCACTTCAAGGGCAACCAGCCGCAGGCGTGCTCGTTGGACGGCCTGGCGGCCGCCGGCGACGCCCCGCCGTCGGGCGCCGTGCTCGCCGACCCTGGCCTCGCCGACCGCGACGCCGAGTCCGGCTGGGTCGAGCTGGTGCCCCGCACCGAGCTGCAGCCCGACACCGAGCACCGCCTGCCGGTCGCGCACCCGGTGCGGGTGACCCACGTGCGCCTCAACATCTACCCGGACGGCGGCGTCGCCCGGCTCCGGGTCCACGGTGAGCCCCTCCCCGACCTGCGCGCCCTGGCCGGCCCCGAGGCGCGCCTCGACCTGGCCGCGGCCACCAGCGGCGGCGAGGCGGTCGACTGCAGCGACATGTTCTTCTCCTCCCGCCACAACCTGGTGATGCCGGGCGACGCCGCCACCATGGGCGAGGGCTGGGAGACCCGCCGCCGGCGCGGGCCGGGTCACGACTGGGTGGTGGTGCGGCTGGCCGCCGAGGCGAGCCTCGAGCGCGTCGAGGTCGCCACCACCCACTTCAAGGGCAACCACCCCGAGGGCTGCGAGGTCGAGGCCTGCTCGGCCCCGGCGACCGGCCGGCGGGACACCCCGGCGGGTGGCTGGTGGACGGCGGTCCCCCGCAGCCAGGTGGGGCCGCACGCCACGCACGCCTTCCCGGTCGCCGGCGGCCGGGCCGCCACCCACGTCCGGCTGAACATCCACCCCGACGGCGGGGTCAGCCGCCTGCGGGTGCTCGGCCGGGTCACCGACGACGGCTGGCGACGCTGGGGGGCCAGCTGGCTGGACGCCCTGCCCGCGCGGCAGGCCGAGGCCGAGCTGCTGGCCTGCTGCGGCTCGCGCGCCTGGGCGGCCAGGGTCACCGCCGCCCGCCCGTTCGGCGACGCCGACGCCCTGGCGGCGGCCGCCGACGAGGTCTGGGCGCGCCTCGGCCCCGACGACCGGCTGGAGGCCTTCGCCGCCCACCCCCGCATCGGCGAGCGCGCGGCCGCAGCCCCCGATGCCCCCGCCGAGCGCCCCGCCGCGTCCTCGGCCCTCGCGGCCTCCACCTGGTCGGCCGGGGAGCAGGCCGGGGTGGCGGAGGCCGACCAGGCCACGCTGGCGGAGCTGGCCGCCGGGAACAAGGCGTACGAGGAGCGCTTCGGCCACGTGTTCCTGGTCTGCGCCACCGGCCGGTCGGCCGGCGAGCTGCTGGCGGCGCTGCGCCGGCGGCTCGGCAACGACCCGGCCACCGAGCTCCGGGTGGCCGCGGAGGAGCAGCGCAAGATCACCCGCCTGCGCCTGGAGAAGCTCTTCCGGCCGGAGGGAGGGGCATGAGCGGGGTCACCACCCACGTCCTGGACACCGCGGCGGGCCGCCCGGCGGCCGGCGTTCCGGTCGCCCTGCAGGCCCGCCAGGGGGACGGCTGGGAGCAGGTGGGCGCCGGGGTCACCGGTCCCGACGGCCGGCTCGCCGGCCTGGTCCCCGACGGCACGACGTTGCGCGCCGGCATCCACCGCCTGCTGTTCGACACCGGCACGTACTTCGCCGGGCACGGCGCTGCCGGTTTCTACCCCGAGGTGGGCGTCGTGTTCGAGGTGGCCGACCCCGCCGACCACTACCACGTCCCGCTGCTGCTGGCCCCCTGGGGCTACACCACCTACCGGGGGAGCTGATCGCGATGGGCGCCGTCCTCGGCCACAACCGCTACGGCAAGTCCGGCATCCGCCTGGTCCGGGTGACGCGCCACGCCGACCGGCACGAGCTCGTCGACGTGACCGTCGACGTCGCGCTGGAGGGCGACTTCGCCGCCACCCACCTGACCGGCGACAACGCCGCGGTGCTACCGACCGACACCATGCGGGGCACGGTCTACGCCTTCGCCGGGGAGGCCCCGGTGGGCGAGCCGGAGGCGTTCGGGCTGCGCCTGGCCGGCCACTTCGTCGACACCGTCCCGGCGGCGACCCTGGCAAGGGTCCACCTGGTCGAGGCGCCGTGGGCCCGGATCGAGGTCGCCGGCGCGCCCCACCCCCACGCCTTCGTGGGCGCCGGGGGCGGCCGGCGCACCGCCACCGTCACCCGCGACGGCGGCGACGCCTTCGTGGTCGGCGGCGTCGAGGACCTGCTGGTGCTCAAGACGACCGGCTCGGCCTTCGAGGGGTTCCTGGAGGACCGCTACACCACCCTGGAGGAGACCGGCGACCGCATCCTGGCGACCGCGGTGACCGCCCGCTGGCGCTACGCCACCCTGGAGGTCGACTGGGCCAAGGCCGCCGCGGAGGTCCGCCGGCTGCTGCTGGAGGCCTTCGCCGCCCTCCACAGCCGCTCGCTGCAGCAGACCCTCTACGCCATGGGCGAGGCGGTGCTCGCCGCCCGGCCGGAGGTCGCCGAGGTCCGCATGTCGATGCCGAACAAGCACCACCTGCCGGTCGACCTGGCCCCCTACGGGCTGCGCAACGACCACGAGGTGTTCGTCGCCACCGACCGGCCGTTCGGGCTGATCGAGGGGACGGTGGCCCGGGACGGCGCGCCGCCGGCCGGCGCCGCCTGGGCGTGAGGAGGAGGCGCCGTGGACTTCCTACAGCCAAGCAGCCTCCGGGAGGCGCTGGAGGCCAAGGCCGAGCGGCCGGAGGCGCTGCCGATCGCCGGCGGCACCGACGTGATGGTGGACCTCAACTTCGACCACGGCCGGCCCGAGGCGATCCTGGACCTGACCAGGGCCGCCGAGCTGGCCGCCTGGGACCGCGACGACGGCCGGCTGCGGGTCGGCGCCGGCGTCACCTACACCCGCGCCATCGACGAGCTGGCCGCGGCGCTGCCGGGCCTGGCGCTGGCGGCGCGCACCGTCGGCTCGCCGCAGATCCGCAACCGCGGCACCATCGGCGGCAACCTCGGCTCGGCCTCGCCGGCCGGCGACTGCCACCCGCCCCTGCTGGCCAGCGGCGCGGAGGTCGAGCTGGTGTCGGCGTCGGGCAGCCGCCGCCTGCCGGTGGAGGAGTTCTTCACCGGGCCCAAGCGGAGCGCGCTGCGGCCCGACGAGCTGATCGCCGCCGTCCACCTGCCGGCCGCCACGGGGCCGCAGCAGTTCGCCAAGATCGGCACCCGCAACGCCATGGTGATCGCGGTGTGCTCGTTCGCCCTGGCCCTTGACCCGGAGCGCCGCCTGGTGGGGACCGGCATCGGCTCGGCCGGCCCGACGCCGCTGCGGGCCACCGAGGCCGAGCGGTTCCTCGAGGGCATGCTGGACGAGGAGGGCCTCTGGGCGTCGCGGGCGCCGCTCGGCGAGGCCGCCGCGGCCCGCTTCGGCGAGCTGGCCGGCCAGGCCGCCACGCCCATCGACGACGTGCGCGGCACCGCCGCCTACCGGGTCCACGCGCTGGGCGTGCTCGCCCGCCGCACGCTGGCGTGGGCCTGGGACCAGTACCGCCACCCGAGGAGCTGAGGCCCGATGCGCGTGACCTGCACCGTCAACGGGGAGCCCCGTGACGCCGACGACGTCTGGGAGGGCGAGAGCCTGCTCTACGTCCTGCGGGAGCGGCTCGGCCTGCCCGGCTCCAAGAACGCCTGCGAGCAGGGCGAGTGCGGCTCCTGCTCGGTCTACCTGAACGGCTCCCTGGTCTGCGCCTGCCTGGTGCTGGCCGGGCAGGCCGAGGGCGCCGAGGTCGTCACCGTCGAAGGGCTCGCCGGCGACGGCGAGCTCCACCCGGTCCAGCAGGCCTTCGTCGAGACCGGCGCCGTGCAGTGCGGCTTCTGCACCCCCGGCCTGGTGGTGGCCACCCACGACCTGCTGGAGCGCGAGCCGCGTCCGAGCGACGCCGAGGTCCGCGAGGCCCTGGCCGGCAACCTCTGCCGCTGCACCGGCTACGAGAAGATCCTCGACGCGGTCCGCCTGGCCGCCGAGCGCACGGCCGTGCTGCCGTGAGCGCCCCAGGCCGCCTGGTGATCGAGGGCTGCGCGATCGCTACCGTCGACGCGGCCGGTACCGAGCACGCCTCCGGGTACCTGGTGGTGGAGGGCGACCGCATCCTCGCCGTCGGCGCCGGCTCCTGCCCGGACCACTTCGGGCCCGCCGAGCTGGTCGACGGCGCCGGCTGCCTGGCCTCTCCCGGGCTGGTCAACTGCCACCACCACCTGTACCAGTGGCTCACCCGCGGGCTCGCCCAGCAGGCCACCCTGTTCGAGTGGCTGACCGAGCTGTACCCGGTGTGGGCGCGGCTCGACGCCGACCTGGAGGCCGCCGCCGCCGGGGCCGCGCTCGCCGCCCTGGCCGCCTCCGGCTGCTCCACCACCACCGACCACCACTACGTGTTCCCGGCCGGAGGCGGCGACCTGCTCGCCGCCGAGGTGGAGGCGGCCGCCGGGCTCGGCATCCGCTTCCACCCCTGCCGGGGCTCGATGGACCTCGGCCGCTCCCGCGGCGGCCTGCCGCCCGACGAGGTGGTCGAGGACCTGGACGAGGTGCTGGCCGCGACCGAGGCGGCGATCGACCGCTTCCACGACCCGACGCCCGGGTCGATGGTGCGGGTCGCGGTCGCCCCCTGCTCGCCGTTCTCGGTCACCGGTGAGCTGATGCGCCAGGCGGCCGAGCTGGCCAGGCGGCGCGGCGTGCGCCTCCACACCCACCTGGCCGAGACGCTCGACGAGGAGGCGTTCTGCCGCGAGCGGTTCGGTCGCAGCCCGGTCGAGTACCTGGACGACCTCGGCTGGCTGGGCGACGACGTCTGGCTGGCCCACTGCGTCCACCTGGACGAGGGCGCCGTGCGCCGCCTCGGCGCCACCGGCACCGGGGTGGCCCACTGCCCCAGCTCCAACGCGCGCCTCGGCGCCGGCATCGCGCCGGTCGCCGGCCTGCTGGCCGCCGGCGCGCCGGTCGGCCTGGGGGTCGACGGGGCCGCCTCCAACGAGGCCGGGCAGCTCGGACCGGAGCTGCGCCAGGCGCTGCTGGCGGCGCGGCTGCGGGGCGGTCCGGCCGCCCTGACCGCCCGCCAGGCGCTGGCGCTCGGCACCGCCGGCGGTGCCCGCTGCCTCGGACGGGCCGGCGAGCTGGGCTCCCTGGAGCCCGGCAAGCTGGCCGACGTCGCGCTGTGGCGGCTCGACGACCTCGGCCACGCCGACGTCGCCGACCCGGTGGCGGCGCTGGTCCTCGGCCCCCCCGCCCGGGTGGAGCTGCTGCTGGTGGGCGGCCGGACCGTCGTGGCCGGCGGCGAGCTGCGCACCGGCTCGGAGGAGGAGCTCGCCCGCGACGCGCGCGCCGCGAGCCGCCGGCTGCTCGACCTCGCGGCGGAGGGGTCCGGGGAACCCCGACGGGGTGCCCCGGTGGGACGGGAGGCGTCCGGGGAACCCCGAGGGGCTCCCCGGTGAGCCAGGAGGTGGCGCCATGACGATGCCGAGGACCACGGTCACCCTGCCCGACCAGCTCACCGGCGGGGTGGGCGAGAGCGCCCGGCGCCCCGACGGCACCCTCAAGGTCAAGGGCGAGTTCGCCTACTCCTCCGACCTGTGGGCCGAGGGCATGCTATGGGGCGCGACCGTCCGCAGCCCGCACCCGCGGGCGCGGATCCGCTCGATCGAGACCGGCGAAGCGTTGACCGTGCCCGGGGTGATGGCGGTCCTCACCCACGAGGACGTGCCCGGGCGCAAGACCTACGGGCTGGAGATCCCCGACCAGCCGGTGCTCGCCTTCCACGACGTCCGCTACCAGGGCGAGCCGGTGGCGCTGGTGGCCGCCGACCACCCGGAGACGGCCAGGAGGGCCGCCGCCCGCGTCGCGGTCGACTATCAGGCGCTGCAGCCGCTGGCCGACGCGGAGGAGGCCCTGGGGCAGGACGCCCCCGCGCTGCACCCCAGCGGCAACGTCCTGCGCCACATCCGCATCCGCCACGGCGACCCCGAAGCGAGCGCCGAGGTGGTCGTCACCGGCGAGTACGAGGTCGGCATGCAGGACCAGGCGTTCCTCGGTCCCGAGTCGGGCCTGGCCGTGCCCGACGGCGAGGGCGGCGTCGACCTGTACGTCTCCACCCAGTGGCTGCACGTCGACCGCGACCAGCTCGCCGCCAGCCTGGCGCTGCCGCCCGAGCAGGTGCGCATCACCCTGGCCGGGGTCGGCGGCGCCTTCGGCGCCCGCGAGGACCTGTCGATGCAGATCCACGCCTGCCTACTGGCGTTGCGCACCGGCCGGCCGGTGAAGATCCTCTACTCCCGCGAGGAGTCGTTCTTCGGCCACGTCCACCGCCACCCCGCGCGCCTCCGCTACGAGCACGGCGCCACCCGGGAGGGCCGGCTGGTCTACGTCAGGGCGCGGATCGTGCTGGACGGCGGCGCCTACGCCTCCAGCTCCACCGCCGTCTGCTCCAACGCGGCCTGCTTCGCGGTCGGGCCCTACCAGGTGCCCAACGCCTCGGTGGACTGCTACGTCGCCTACACCGACAACCCGCCCTGCGGGGCGATGCGCGGCTTCGGCGCGGTGCAGACCTGCTTCGCCTACGAGTCGCAGATGGACCGGCTGGCCGCCGAGCTCGGCGTGGACCCGGTGGAGCTGCGGCTCCGCAACGCGATGGAGGAGGGCAGCCACCTGCCGACCGGCCAGCAGGTCGTGGGGGCGGCGCCCGTCGCCGAGCTGCTGCGGCGGGTAGGCGCCGCGCCGCCGCCTCCGGCGCGCCCGGCCGGGCCGCCGGACCTCCGTGACCTGCCGGGCGGCGTCTCCAACGTCACCCACGGCGAGGGCGTGCGGCGCGGCGTCGGGTTCGCGGTCGGCTTCAAGAACATCGGGTACTCGGAGGGGTTCGACGACTACTCTACCGCCAGGGTGCGGCTGTCGGTCGCCGCCGGCGAGCCCCTGGCCGAGGTGCACACCGCCGCCGCCGAGGTCGGCCAGGGCCTGGTCACCGTCCAGGCGCAGATCGCCCGCACCGAGCTGGGCGTCGAGCGGGTGGTGGTGCTGCCCGCCGACACCCAGGTCGGCTCCGCCGGGTCGTCGTCGGCGTCGCGGCAGACCTGGATGACCGGCGGCGCGGTCAAGGTGGCCTGCGAGGCGGTCAGGGCGAGGGTCCTGTCGCTGGCCGCGTCGCGGTTCGGTCGCGCCGCCGTCGGCCTGGCCCTCGCCGGCGGGTACGTGGTGGAGGGGGAGGAGCGGCTGGTCGGCCTCGCCGACCTGCTCGGCGAGGAGGCGGTCGAGGAGACCCGGGAGTACCACCACGGGCGCACCCAGCGGCTGGACCCGGAGACCGGCCAGGGCAACGCCCACGTGGCGTTCGGGTTCGCCGCCCACCGGGCGGTGGTCGACGTCGACACCGAGCTGGGCCTGGTCAAGGTGGTCGAGATCGCCACCGCCCAGGACGTCGGCAGGGCGATCAACCCGCAGGCGGTGGAGGGCCAGATCGAGGGCGGCATCGCGCAGGGCCTCGGGCTGGCGCTGATGGAGGAGATCCAGATCGCCGACGGCAAGGTCCGCAACCCCTCGTTCACCGACTACCTGATCCCGACCGTGCTCGACATGCCGCCGGTCAAGGTGGACGTGCTGGAGCTCGGCCACCCCGACTCCCCCTACGGCCTCCGCGGCGTCGGCGAGCCGCCGACGATCTCCTCCACCCCCGCGATCGTGGCCGCCGTCCGCGCCGCCAGCGGCCGTCCGCTGACCCGGGTGCCCGTCCGCCCCGAGCACATCGTCGGCCTGCCCGCCGACGGTGCCCCCGACCCCCGCTAGGGAGGCGGTCACGTACCCGGCGCCGCAGCAGCGCCGAAGCTTGCGCGCCGCCGCCGGCGACCACCCATCCCCGCAACCGGGGATACTTGACCGGCCCCCTCAGGACGGAGGCTGCCCGTGCCCGTGCCACCCGCCGAGCTGACCGCCGAGTTGACCATCGACCCCGTCGACCACGAGGCGGTCCGGGCCGGCCGCCAGGCGGCGATCGAGTCCGGCCTGGCGCTCGACGCCGGCCCCGACCGCACCGCCCTGTCCGGCGCCAGGCCCGAGGTGCTCGAGGCGCTGCACCGGGTCCTCGACGCCGCCCTCACCGCCGGCGCCACCACCGTCGACGTGAGCCTCCAGGTCCCCCGCGACGTCCGCGCGGATGCCTGAGGCAGGGTCGCCCGGGTCCCGGCCCGCGCCGCCGCAGCCGCCGGCGCCGGCGCCTCGAAACCCGGCGCCCGACCCTTCGCGGGCGCCGCCGAGGCGGTCGCTGGGCGAGGGGGCGCTGGGCGACCTGGTGGCCAGGGTCGAGGAGGTCGCCGCCGCCCACGCGCGCCGCTACCCGGGCGACCCGGGCGGCCGCCAGCCGGTGCACACCGTCTACGTGGCCGCCGACCGCTTTGCGGCCGGCACCGCCCGGGCCTACGGCGCGGAGGCGCTGCGCCTGCTTGACGCCCACGTCCCCGACGGCGACGCCCTGGCCGCCGCGCTCGGCCCGCCGGCCGCGGCCGTGGACGCCGCGACCAGCCCGGACGGCCGAGCCCTCGCCGCCGCCGTCCGCGACCGGGTGGCCGCCAAGCTCGCCACCGAGCCGGTCGAGGACCTCCGGATCGACTTCGAGGACGGCTACGGCATCCGTGACGACGCCGAGGAGGACCGCGACGCGGCCAGGGCCGCCGCCGAGGTCGCCGCCGCCGCGGCGGCCGGCACCCTGCCGCCGTTCGCGGGCCTGCGCGTGAAGTCGTTCGCCGACGGGCTCCAACTGCGCAGCATCCGCACGCTCGACGTGTTCCTGACCGGCCTGCTGGAACAGGCCGGGCGCCTCCCCGACGGCCTGGTGGTCACCTTCCCCAAGGTGGTCGCCGCCGGCCACGTCGCCGCCTTCGCCGAGCTGCTCGGCCGGCTGGAGGCCGCCCTCGGCCTGCCCGACGGCCGGCTCCGCTTCGAGGTGCAGGTCGAGACCACCCAGTCGATCCTCGACCCGGACGGCCGGGCCGGGCTCCGCGGCATCGCCGATGCGGCCGGCGGCCGCCTCGCCGGCGCCCACTTCGGCGTCTACGACTACACCGCCGCCTGCGGCCTCGCCCCCTCCGAGCAGCGCCTGACCCACCCGGCCTGCGACTTCGCCCGGCACGTGATGCAGGTGGCGCTGGCCGGCACCGGCGTGCGCCTGTCTGACGGCTCCACCGCCGCGATCCCGGCCGGCAGCGACACCCCGGCGGTGCACGCCGCCTGGCGGCTGCACGCCGCCCACGTCCGCCACTCGCTGCGGCACGGCTTCTGGCAGGGCTGGGACCTGCACCCGGCCCAGCTCCCCAGCCGCTACGCCGCCGTCTACGCCTGGCACCTGGAAGCCTTCGAGCATGCCGCCGCCCGCATCGCCGCCTTCAACGCGGGCGAGCCAGGACCGGGCGGCATCCTCGACGAGCCTGCCACCATCAAGGCGCTGGTCGGCCAGCTCCGCCGGGCGGTCCACTGCGGCGCCGTCCCCGAAGCGGAGGCGCTCACCCGCACCGGCCTCGACCGCGACGCTCTGCTCGGCGGGTAGCCCCCTGGGTCGCCGACGCGCCCAGCCGCCCGCTTTAGGCCGCCTGCTCCGGCAAGCCTGCACCCCGCCCGAGCTCGCCCCGGCCCCTCTCCTCCCCCTGCCGCCTGCTCCCTTCGGCCGGCCTTCCCGCGGACCGGGCGCCTGCTCCCCGCCGGTCAGCCCCGGTCCAGCGACTCGCCGAGCGCGGCCGCGTCCCGCTCGACCCGGGCCCGTAGCTCCCGCTTGTCGCCGTCGTCCAGCCAGGTCGCCTCGACCCCGTCCAGCGCGATCTCGACCATGTCGGGCCAGCGGTAGTCGAACGCCTCCATGCACGAGCGGTACTCGCGGCCCAGGTCCAGGTCAGTGAGGGCCGGGTCGTCGGTGTTGAGGGTGGCGAGCAGCCCCGCCTCGCGCATGCGCCGGTACGGGTGCTGCTCCAGGCTGGGCACGGCGTTGGCGATCACCACGTTGGAGTTCGGGCAGACGGTCAGCGGGATCCGCTCCCCGGCCAGCCGCCGGGTCAGCTCCTGATCTTGAAGGCAGGAGAGGCCGTGGTCGATCCGCTCCGAGCCGAGCACGTCCAGGCCGATCCGGATGTAGTTCGGCGGCGTCTCCTCGCCCTGGTGCGAGGTGCGATGCAGGCCAGCCTTGCCGGCCAGCTCGAAGGCGTCGGCGAAGTCGGTCGGGTCGACCCCGATCTCGGTGGAGTCCAGCCCCACGCCGATGACCCGCTCCACGCCGGGGCTGCCGGCCTGCCGCAGCTCGATCAGCCGCTCCACCATCTGCCGCCCCGCCGCGCCGCCGTAGGCCCGGTCGACGTCGGCGATCAGCATCGCCCTCGCGCCGGTCTCGCCCTCGGCCGCCGCCAGTCCGTCCGCCATCCCGGCGACGATGTCGGCGAGGTCCTGGCCGGCGTCCAGGTGCCTGGCCGGGGTGAAGAAGGTCTCCCGGTAGACCAGGCCGTGGGCGGCCCCGTCGACGATGCTCTCGTAGGCGAGCCGAGCCCAGTCCTCGCGGCTGCCGAGGGTCGACTGCACCAGCCAGAAGATCTCCAGGAACGTGTCCAGGTTGGAGTATCGGTACAGCTCGGTCGGGTCCGCGGTGGGTAGCGCGACGCGGTTCTTGCGGGCCAGCTCGACGACCGTCGCCGGCCGCATGGTCCCTTCGATGTGGCAGTGCAGCTCGACCTTTGGCAGCCGGTCGAGGGCGGTGGCGACGTCCAAACCGTCCAAACCGTCTCCCTCCTTGGCGACGGACCCTAGCGGGCGTCGGCTTGCTCGTAGACCTCGCGTCTCAGCGTGCCCACGAAGCTGAGATTGCGGTAGCGCTCGGCGAAGTCAAGCCCGTACCCGACCACGAAGACGCTCGGGATGTCGAAACCCTTGTACTTCACGTCCACGTCGACCCGCAGCTCCTGCGGCTTGCACAGCAGCACACAGACCTCCAGCGAGGCCGGCCGCCGCGGCCGCAGGGTCTCGAGCAGGTAGTCGAGGGTCAGCCCGGTGTCGACGATGTCCTCGACCAGGATCACGTGGCGGCCGGCGATCTCGCGGTCCAGGTCCTTGAGCAGCCGCACCACGCCGGAGGTCTCGGTGGCCGAGCCGTACGACGAGGTCGCGATGAAGTCGACCTCGTGCGGCACGGTCAGCGCCCTGCACAGGTCGGCCAGGAGGACCACGGCCCCCTTCAGCACCCCCACCAGCAGCAGGTCGCGCCCCTGGTAGTCCGCGGAGATCCTGGCGGCCAGCTCGGCGACCCCCGCCCGGATCCGCTCCTCGTCGAGCAGCACGGATTCGATGTCCCGATCCCGATCCTGCACCCAGCACCCCTCGTCGCCACAGCCCGTGCGCGCAAGAGCCTAGCCCGCCCACCCACCAACCCGAAACCGCCTCGGCGGGTCGCCCACCCGCGTGTACAATCCCAACCCATGCCGGGTCGTTCCGACCCGCACCCGGGCCTGTAGCTCAGGCGGTTAGAGCGCATCCCTGATAAGGATGAAGTCGGAGGTTCAAGTCCTCCCAGGCCCACCACACCAGCCCTGACCAGCGGAAACGCTGGAAATTCGTCTTCCAGGTCCCGGCCGGCTTGGACGCATCGG
>Ga0081538_10000502_pt1 | contig 43774 bp, 46 predicted proteins | sample TabmetS5T2R1_FD_71022 | JGI IMG/M metagenome (GOLD analysis project Ga0081538, IMG submission 71022) | Tabebuia heterophylla rhizosphere microbial communities from the University of Puerto Rico - S5T2R1 | ecosystem: Host-associated > Plants > Roots > Rhizosphere ... | reverse complement strand
TGTCCCGGATCGACATGTGCGGGAAGGGCGCGTAGTGCTGGAAGACCATGTTCACGTTGCGCCGGTTCGGCGGCACCGCGGTCACGTCGACGCCGCGGAGCAGGATCCGTCCCTCGTCGGGCTGCTCGAAGCCGCCGATCATCCGGAGCGTCGTGGTCTTGCCGCAGCCGCTCGGTCCGAGCAGGGAGAAGAACTCGCCCTCCTCGATCTCGAGCGTGACGTCGCGCACCGCCTCGACGCTGCCGAAGCGCTTGCTGACGCCCTCGAGTGCGATCCCGATCTCGCCCACGCCTGACGGCGAGTGTAACGCAGTGAATTTGCACGTACAAAGCCCAGGCGGGATCCTCCGGGCGATGAGAACCCCTGTCGCACGCGGAGACCTACTCCTCGCGGGCGGAGCGGCCGTGGCGCTCGCGGCGAGCGCGGAGACCGCCTGGTCGCTCCGGGCCCGCTTCGCCCTCGACCTCGAGGGCCTCTCCGCGCTCGAGCGGGCCGGCGTGGCTCTCTGGGACTTCCGCCCGCTCGGCACCGCCGTCTTCGCGCTCGCGGCGGTCGCCGTGCTCCTCGGGGCAGCCGAGCCGCCGGCGCGCCTCGGGGGCGTTGCCAACCCGGCCCGAGCCGGAGTCGCCCTCCTCGCCGGCGCGCACGCCGCCCTCGCGTTTCTCGTCCTCGGCCTCGCCGTCTGGATAGCCGTGGCCGGAGAGGTCGGCCGCCGCGATGAGCTCGGCTTCGTCTACTCGTCCGCCGACCGGGCGGTGACCCTCGTGAGCCAGGTCCTCGCCTGGCTCCCGCTCGGCGTGCTGCTCGTATGGGTGGCGGCCCTGGCCGCGAGGGAGCACGTGCCGGAACCGGGGGAGGACGAGTCGGCGCCCGAGGCGCCCGTCTCCGAGGAGATGGAGGAGCTCTGGCGCGAGCGGCTCGCCCACGGCCCCAGCCGTGAGCGGGCGCGGAGGCTCCTCCGCCGGATCCACTCGCTCGAGGCCGAGGGAGACGCCGACGGCGCCCGCGAGCTCGCCGAGCAGATGCGCAGGCTGCCCTAGTGTCCCTTCAAGTAATGCTGCCGCGCTTTTGCGTCGCGAGCACCAAGCGAGAGTCCGCACTCGCGCGCAGCCAAGGCTGGCCGCCTTGGCAAGGGCGAGGGTGGGCTCTCGCGCCGCGTGCTCGCGGGGCAGAAGCAGGTGTGTATTGCTTGGAGGGGCACTAGCCGGGTTCGGAGGAGCCCGCGTTCCTGGCCGCCAGAGCCTGTCGCGCCTTGACGGCGAGCCAGAGCTCCATGCGCTCGGACGGGTCGTCCGGGTGGCGGCCCGTCTGGTCGCGCAGCCGCTCCATGCGGTAGCGCAGAGTGTGACGATGCACGCCCAGCGCCTCGGCCGCGTCGCTCCAGCGGCAGCCCGAGTCGAGGAGCGCCGCCAGCGAGCCCAGGAGCCGCTCGCTGTCCGCTACCGGCCCGAGCACCCGGTCGACGAACGCCTCCAGGGTCGCGTTCGGCAGGCTGAGCAGGAGCTCGAGCGAGCCGAGGTCGCGATAGGAGGCGACGTCGCCGGTGGCGGCGTCGAGCGCGGCGCGCGCCTCGAGCAGGCTGCGCCCGAGCGCGCGACCGTGGGCGGGCCTGCCGACGCCGAGCCGCGCGTGCGGCCCAGCGCGTACGATCGTCTCGGCGAGCTCCAGGACACCGGCCTCGCTCACGGCTTCGACCAGGAACGTGGCGCGGTCCGGCCGGGCGGTGGAGAGGTAGCGGACACGGCGGCGGTCGAGCTCCCCGGCGACCTGGCGCCGAACCTGCTCTCCGCTCAGCCCGTTGCGCGGAGCGGCGAGGAGCGCCGCGTAGCTCCGGGCCGGCTCGAGCCCGAACGCGGCCATCCGCCTGCCGGTCTCGCGCTCGTCCAGCCGCTCGCCTTCCAGATCCTCGAGCAGATCTCCGGCGAGGCGGAGCTCCGCGGCACCCACCGCGCGCCGCCGCGAGAGCTCGAAGGCCAGGGCCGTCTGGCCGTGGTGGAGGACGAGCCTGTCGTACTCGCCGAAGGGGCTTCCCTCGCGGGCGGCCCGGAGGGTCGCCACCTCGCCGTCGGCAATCACGGGAAGCTCGAGCGCACCCTCGAAGCTCGCCCGCCGGCGCGCATGCCGCTCGCTGACCACGCGTCCGTGCTCGTCGACGAGCGCGAGGCTGCAGTCGAGGTGGTTGCAGACCACGGCCAGGAGCGCCTCGACGCCGCGGCCGCGGATGACCGCGTCTGAGAGACGCTCGTGCACGGCAAGCGCCCGCGTCTGCTGCTCGAGCTGCTCGCTGGCGAGGTGGGTGAAGGCAGTCTTCGTGATCGCGACGAAGGGCACCTCGTACGGGACCGCGAGGACCGGGAAGGAGAGCTTGTCCGCCTCTTGCACGATCGGCGCGGGCACCGCGGGGAAGCCGAAGCCGACGCCGAAGCCGAGCCCCGCGACGCCGTGCTTGGCCAGCCGGCGGAGGTAGGTGCGCTGCGTCGCGGCCGCCTCGCCGACGCCCAGGCCCGTCGTCAGCAGGAACTCTCCGCCCTCGAGCCACCTGGTCGGATCGGCGAGCTCGGAGACGTGCAGCCACGTGACTTCGTTCTCGAGCCCGCCGGCGCCCGCCGCCACCTCCAGCTCGAGCTCCGGCAGGTGCGTCAGATCCCTAACCGTGAGCATGTCAGCCGCTCAGAACCCATTTCGGAATGATGCGCCGTCGTCGGGGCGTCCTGGGCGAGTGCGAGGCAAGGACGCAGGGAGCGCTCGTATTCGAGAATACGGGCGCGACTGAGGACGCAGAATCGCGCCGTCCAGGGCGTTCCGGCGACGCCCGGCTTCATTTCGAAAGGGGTTCCTTAGACATCGAGGCCAAAAAGGTACGCACCAGGCTCCCGTAAGGTAACGAGAAACCGACCGGTGGGCCTAGGTCTTAACGGCTCTCGTAGACCTTGCCGGCCTTGGCGATGCCGCGCGAGATGATGAACGCCGCCGAGAGGAACGTCGTCGCGAACAGGAACGCGGACCAGTCGACGGAGTCGGCGGCGACGGTGACGATCAGGACGACGACCCAGGCGAGCACGAAGACGATCAGCTCGAGCGGGGGCGCCGGCATCGGGGGCATCGGGTAGTACTGACGCTCGTACGTGGTCACCGGCGGCGGCGGGGGCGGGGGCGGCTGCGTGCTCGTCATCGGCGTCCTCCTTCCTCGGCGGGTCGGAGGGCATCGTAAACGACCCTACTCCCAGAGTAGATCCCGTGCGACGACGGGGATGTGGATGAACTCGGGGCTGACCTCGTCCGCCCGGAACACGTAGATGCCGTCCTCCGTCGCCTCCGCGATCCACTCCTCGTTCGGTGACCAGGAGATGCCGTCGCCGTGGTCCATGGCGAGCTGAACCGACTCTCCAGCGCGGTTGACGACGACGAGGCCGCCGCGCCCCTCGTCGTAGGCGGCGACGAAGCGCCCCGACGGGCTCGGGCGGATGCCACTGAGGTCGACGTAGGCGAACGTCGGCTCCTGGAGGAGGCGACCACGCGCGAAGATCACGAGGTAGTCGCTCGGTCCGTCGGCGGAGCGGGCCCGCATGATCGCCGCGACGCGCCGGTTGTCGAGCCGGTGGAGCTCCTTGATGCTCAGGGCATAGCGGTTCCACGGCACTCCCGACAGCTGTCTGGCAAGCTCGCCGCGGGTTGGCACCTGACCCGAGTCCGGCGAGCTCGGCGGTCCGACCGTCTCGACCCGGCCGCCGGCGACGGCCCGATACCGGCAGAGGCCCGCGTATCCGGACTGGGGACCCTCCGGCAGGAGGTCCGGGATCGTGACGACGTGGTTCCGGCAATCCTCGTCGGCATAGGTGAGCCTCCCCGCGGGAACGCCGGCGGCTCGTAGGCGAGCCCGCGCCTCGGCGAACGAATCCTCCGGCGGCTTTGCAGGCTGGGTTGAGGTCGGCGGCTCCGGCGCTTCTCCGTCGCGCACGGCGTCGATGCCTGCAACGAGCCCGAGGGCGGCGACGGCCGCGACGAGGCACCAGGTAAGGATCCGGCCCATGGCCTTCAGGCGAGTCGTATCACGGGAGGCCGGCCGTTACGATGGCCTCGCCGGTGCAGGTTCTCCACCACCAGCTCGTCGCCGAGGTCGTGCCGTGACCTCGTACGGCGAGGCCGGCGTCTCCCTGGCCAAGGCCGAGGCCGTAGTGGACCGGCTCCGGTCGGCGGTCGAATCGACTCGCACCGAGCAGGTCGCGGGCTCGCCGGGCGGGTTCGCCGGCCTGTTCGCGCTCGACGACGAGCGCCTGCTCGCGGCGACGACCGACGGCGTCGGCACCAAGTTGATCCTCTCGCGCCGCGCCGGCCGCCTCTTCGACGCCGGCGTCGACCTCGCCGCGCACTGCGCCAACGACCTGCTCACGGTCGGCGCCGAGCCCCTCTTCTTCCTGGACTACGCGGCCGCCGGCGAGCTCGACCTGGCGGAGGTCGCCGACCTCGTCGCCGGCGCCGCCTCGGTCTGCCGCGAGGCCGGCTGCGCCATCCTCGGCGGCGAGACGGCAGAGCTTCCGGGCATCTACCGGGAGCGCGAGCTCGACTTCGCGGGAACGATGGTCGGCCTCGTGCGCCGCGCCGAGCTCGTGGACGGCACCCGCTGCAAGCCCGGGGATGCTGTCCTCGCCCTCCCCTCGACGGGACTGCACGCGAACGGGTTCACGCTCGTCCGCCGGGTGCTCGGGGAAGACGACTTCGACGCCGACCTGCTGCTCGCGCCGACGCGGCTCTACCTGGGAGACGTGCGACGCCTGCGCGCGACCTTCGACGTACGGGCGCTCGCCAACGTCACCGGGGGCGGCCTCCCGGGAAACCTCCCCCGCGTCCTCCCCGCCGGGCTAGGCGCGCAGCTCGACCCCGCGAGCTGGGAGCGCCCGCCCGTGTACGCCTGGCTGGACGAGCGCGGCGTCTCCGAGGAGGAGCAGCGGCGCGTCTTCAACCTCGGCGTCGGCTTCTGCGCGGTCGTTCCTGCCGCCGAGGCCGGGCGGACCGGCTTCCCCGTGATCGGCCGCCTCGAGGAAGGGGTCGACGGGGTGGCCTGGGCCGACGCCTCATGATCGGCGTCCTCGTCTCCGGTAGCGGTACGAACCTCCAGGCGCTGATCGACCAGGGCCTGCCGCTTGCGGCCGTCGCCTCGAACGTCCCCGGCGCCCTCGCCCTCGCCCGCGCGGAAGCGGCCGGTATTCCGACTGCGGTCTTCTCCCTCGACGACTTCGAAGGCCGGGAGGAGCGCGACCTGGCGATGGCCGGGTGGCTCGGAGACCACGATGTCGAGCTGGTCGTGTGCGCCGGCTACATGCACCTGCTGACGCCGGCGTTCCTGGAGCGGTTCCCGGCGATCAACGTGCATCCCTCACTCTTGCCCGCGTTCCCCGGGACGACGCCGATCGAGGACGCCCTCGCCGCCGGCGTGGCTGAAACCGGAGTCACGGTTCACTTCGTCGACGAAGGCGTGGACTCGGGCCCGGTGATCTTCCAGGAGTCCGTGCCGATCCGGCCCGGAGATGCGCCGGAGACGCTGCGCGAGCGCGTCCACGAGGTCGAGCATCGCCTGCTCCCGGAGGCGGCTCGCCTTTATCTCGCAGGCGCTTTACGCTCCTGACTCCGAGAATGCAGGTGGGTCGCGCCCTCATTTCGGTCTACGACAAGACCGGGCTGGACGTCTTCGCCCGCGGGCTCTCCGACCTCGGGGTCGAGATCGTCGCGAGCGGCGGTACCGCCGCGTACCTCCAGGAGCTCGGGATCGACGTCGTCCCGGTCGAGGAGCTGACCGAGGTGCCCGAGCTGCTCGGCGGTCGCGTGAAGACGCTCCACCCGAGAATCCACGCGGGCATCCTCGCGCGCCGCCGGCTGGAAGCGGACCTCGACGAGCTGCGCGAGCACGAGATCCGCACCTTCGACCTCGTCTGCGTCAACCTCTATCCGTTCCAGAGCGTTACCTCGAGACGGAACGTCCGCGAGGAGGATGCCGTCGAGATGATCGACATCGGCGGCCCCGCGCTGCTCCGGGCCGCGGCCAAGAGCTTCGTCGACGTCGTCCCCGTCTGCGAGACCTCGCGCTACGAAGAAGTCCTGAGCGAGCTCGCGGGCGGCGGTGTCTCGCTCGATACCCGTCGCAGGCTCGCGGCCGAGGCCTTCGCGCACACCGCCGCCTACGAGACGTCGATTGCCGCCTGGTTCGCCGACGTGGAGACGTTCCCCCCGCGGCTCCTCCTCTCGCTCGAGCGTGAGCAGGCGCTTGCCTACGGCGAGAACCCGCACCAGCGGGCCGCGTACTACGCCGAGGCCGGCGTGCGCCGCCACCTTCTTTCCCGGGTCGACCAGCTCGGCGGCCGGGACCTCTCCTTCAACAACCTCAACGACCTCGACGCCGCGCGCGCCGTTCTGCGCGAGTTCACGCTTCCGGCTGCCGTGATCGTCAAGCACGCGAGCCCCTGCGGCGTCGCGGTCGCCGCGACCATCGAGGAGGCGTACGAGAAGGCGCTCGCCTCCGATCCCATCTCGGCCTACGGCGGCATCGTTGCGCTCAACCGCAAGGTCTCTCTGCAGGTCGCCGCGCGGCTCGGCGGGCAGTTCGTCGAGGTGCTGATCGCGCCGGAGTTCGACGACGAGGCGCTCACGACTCTCCGGGGCAAGGAGGCGCTGCGGATCCTGCGCGACCGGGAACGCCGCGGGGCCGGCCCCGGCGACCGCGACTACCGGCGCGTGCTCGGCGGCTTCCTCGTCCAGGACACCGACGTCGAGGTGGACGACCGGGAAGGTATGACGATCGTCACCGAGAAGCATCCGGACGAGACCGGCTGGGGCGACCTCCTCTTCGCCTGGCGGGTCGCCAAGCACGTCGGCTCGAACGCGATCGTGATCGCCAAGGACCTGCAGACGATCGGCATCGGCGGCGGCCAGACGAGCCGAGTGGACGCCGTTCGGCTTGCGCTGGAGAAGGCGGCGAAGCACGGGCACGACCTCGTCGGCGGGGCACTCGCCTCGGATGCGTTCTTCCCCTTCCCGGACGGGCCTCGGCTCGCGCTCGACGCGGGCGTCAGGACTTTCGTCCAGCCGGGCGGGTCGAAGCGCGACGCCGAGGTCGTCGCGGCCGTCGAGGAGGCGGGCGCGGTCATGGTCTTCACATCTCGCCGTCACTTTCGGCATTGACGTGACCGTCGCACCGACTCCGGCTCCGACCCGCTCGACGGCCTGGCTGCTCGTCCCCGTCGCAGGCTTCGCGGTCGTCGCGTTGCTCGCGGGCTTCCTCGCCGATGCCCACCTCGACGCGGGCGGCGGCTACTTCGACCTCTTCTTCAGCGACACGATCCACCTGAAGGCCTGGCTCGCGAGCGCAGCCGCGGCACTCGGGCTCGTGCAGCTCTTCACGGCCGCCTGGATCTTCCGGAAGCTCCCGTGGAGACGGCCTGCTTGGGTCCCGAGCGTGCACAGGTGGACCGGCCGCCTCGCCTTCCTCCTCACCTTGCCGGTCGCCTATCACTGCGTCTTCCAGCTCGGCTTCCAGAGCGGCAACGACCGCATCCTCGCGCACTCCCTGCTGGGCTGCGCGCTCTACGGCGCCTTCACGGCCAAGGTGCTCGTCGTCCGCCTGCACCGCTATCCCGTCTGGGTGCTCCCGACGGCGGGCGGCCTGCTCTTCGCGGTGCTGATCGCCGTGTGGTACACGAGCGCGCTCTGGTTCTTCCGCCTGGTCGGCGTCGGCATCTGAAGCCGGCGGATTAGGCTACGCCCGTGGCCCGCGAGTATCCGACCGTCCTCGACCTCGTCGGCGGGACTCCGCTCGTGCGGCTCCAGCGGGTCGGCGCGCAGCAGGGAGCCACGCTCCTCGCCAAGCTCGAGTACATGAGCCCCGGCGGGAGCGTCAAGGACCGGATCGGGCTCCGCATGATCGAGGCGGCCGAGCGGGAAGGGAAGCTCGAGCCCGGCGGGACGATCGTCGAGCCGACGAGCGGAAACACCGGCGTCGGCCTCGCGATCGCCGCGGCAATCAGGGGCTACCACTGCGTCTTCGTCATGCCGGACAAGATCGCGGAGGAGAAGCGCGCGCTCCTACGCGGGTACGGCGCCGAGGTCGTCATCTGCCCGACCGCGGTGCCGCCGGAGTCGCCCGAGAGCTACTACTCGGTCTCCAACCGCCTGGCCGAGGAGATCCCGGGCGCGTACAAGCCCGACCAGTACTCGAACGAGGCAAACCCCGACGCGCACTACGAGACGACCGGCCCGGAGATCTGGGAGCAGACCGGCGGTGAGGTGGACGCGATCGTCTTCTCCATAGGAACCGGCGGCACCATCACCGGGACCGCCCGCTACCTCCGGGAGCAGAAGCCCGATCTCCTGGTCGTCGGCGCCGACCCGGAGGGCTCGATCTTCTCGCAGCCGGACAACGTCCACCCGTACCTCGTCGAGGGGATCGGCGAGGACTTCTGGCCGACCACCTTCGACCCGTCCCTCGTCGACGAGTACGTGACGGTTTCGGACCGCGACTCCTTCCGGACGGCGCGGCGGCTGGCGCGCGAGGAAGGCCTGCTGGTCGGAGGCTCCGGCGGGACGGCCGTATGGGCGATGCTCGAGGTTGCGCGGCGCTTGGGGCCTGAAGCGACCCTCGTCACCCTGATCCCGGACTCCGGCCGGGGCTACCTCTCCAAGCTCTACGACGACAACTGGCTCATGGAGCACGGCTTCCTCGAGCGGGAGGCGCCGGCGCCGACGATCGAGGAGGTGCTGGCCTTCAAGCGGGAGGCGGGGCCCGAGCTCCCCGAGCTCGTCACCGTCGAGTCGCACCAGAGGATCGGCGAGGCGATCGACCTGATGCAGCGCTACTCCATCTCGCAGATTCCGGTCGTGCGCCACGACGGGGCCGAGTCGCTCGCCGACGTGGTCGGCTCGATCCGCGAGCGCGGGCTCCTCGACCGCGTCTTCCGCAATCAGGAGGCGCTCGGCGAGGAGGTGGCCGCCGCGATGGAGCCGCCGTTACCCGCCGTCGAGATCGACGAGTCGGTGGACACGGTCTTCGCCGACCTCTCCGCGGGCAACCCGGCCGTCGTCGTCGCCCGGCGCGGCCGCCCGATCGGCGTCCTCACCCGCGCCGATCTGCTCGAGTACCTCGCCCACGGCCGCCAGTAGCGTCCTTTCCGGCCCCGGACTGGGCCTGGCACCGGGCGTGTCCGCCCGGGACAGGCGTGCGTAGACTGGCGCCATGGACTTCGAGACGCGCGCGATCCACGACGGGCAGGAGCCCGACCCGGCGACCGGGGCGGTCATCCCGCCGATCTACCAGACGTCGACGTTCGTCCAGGACGCGGTGGGGGTCAACAAGGGCTACGACTACTCCCGCTCCGGGAATCCGACCCGGACGGCGCTCGAGACGTGCCTCGCCTCGCTCGAAGGCGCCGCGCACGGGCTCGCGTACTCCTCCGGGCTCGGCGCGACCGCGACGATCATGCACCTGGTCAACCCGGGCGACCGCGTCGTCTCGGTGAACGACGTCTACGGCGGCGTCTACCGCATGTTCTCGCAGGTGTACGAGCCCAAGGGCTACCAATTCACCTACCTCTCCGCGGCAGAGATCAACACGGGGCTGGAGCAGCATCTGGACGAGCAAACCCGCATCGTCTGGCTGGAGACGCCGACGAACCCGCTCCTGAACGTGATCGACATCCGCAACGCGGCGGCGGCGGCGCACGCGGTCGGCGCCCTCGTCGTCGTCGACAGCACGTTCGCGACGCCGTACCTCCAACGCCCGCTCGAGCTCGGGGCGGACATCGTCCTCCACTCGACGACGAAGTACCTCGGCGGCCACTCGGATGTGATCGGCGGCTTCCTCGCCATGAACGACCCGACCGTCGCCGAGCGGCTGAAGTTCCTGCAGAAGTCGCTCGGGGCCGTTCCCGGGCCGTTCGACTGCTGGCTCGTCCTCCGCGGCGTGAGGACGCTGGCGGTGCGCATGGAGCGCCACTGCGAGAACGCGCACGCGGTCGCCGGCTTCCTGGCGGAGCACCCGGGGGTCGAGCGCGTCTTCTTCCCGGGCCTTCCCGATCACCCGGGCCACGAGATTGCGGCACGCCAGATGCGGGACTTCGGAGGCATGATCTCCTTCCTCGCCGCCACGCCGGAAGCTGCGGCCGAGCTCGTCACGCGCACGAAGGTGTGGATCCTCGCCGAGAGCCTCGGCGGCGTCGAGAGCCTGATCGAGGTGCCCGTCGCGATGACGCACGCCTCGACAGCGGACGCGCCCTTCGCCGTGCCGGGAAACCTCATCCGCCTCTCCGTCGGGCTCGAGTCGGCAGCCGACCTCGTCGCCGACCTCGAGCAGGCCCTCGCCGGCGCTCAGGCGGGGGCGCCGGCCAGCACGACCTCGTAAGCGGCCAGGTAGTCCTCCACCATGCGCTTCGCCGAGAAGTGCTCCTCCACCCACTCCCGGCACACGAGCGGATCGAGCCTGTCGGCGTCCGGAATCGCGTCCACCATCTCGCGGTAGTCGTCGACGATCACCCCTGAGCGCTCGTGCTCGATCACCTCGGGCACGGCGCCCCAGCGCGTCGCGATCACCGGTGTCCCGCAGGCCATCGACTCGATCATGACGAGGCCGAACGGCTCCTCCCATTCGATGGGGAAGAGCGTGGCGCGCGCGTTCTGGAGGAGCGCGACCTTCTTGCCGTGGCTCGTCTCGCCGAGGTACTCGATGCCGTCGCCGAGATACGGCGCCACACACGTCTCGAAGTACTCGCGCTCGGCCGGCTCCCGCATTTTTCCGGCGATCCGGAGCGGGAGGCCCGCCTCCCGCGCCACCTCGACGGCGCGGTGGCAGCCCTTGTCGGCGGTCATCCGGCCGAGAAAGAGCAGGTACTCGCCCCGGTCGGCATGGACGGGATACGAGGCCAGGTCGAGGGCGTTGTGGCAGTTCGCGACCCAGTGGAGGTCAGGTTGCGGCTTGCGCTGGTTCAGCGACACCGAGATGAGGCCGACCTCGGGAGCGACCTTGGCGAGCGAGGCGTACAGGTCGCCGTCGGCGCCGAGGAGCGGCCCGTGCACGGTGTGCACGACCGGCGTGTCGACGAGCCCGCCGAGCACGATCGCAAGCGGGCCCGAGTGGTCGTTGACGATGTCGAACTCGTCGGACCGCTCGAAGCAGGAGAGCGCGTGCCGCAGCTCCGGCGTCGTCCTGCCGATGGCGGCCGAGGGCGCCTCCGGGAAGACGGAAGCGAGCTCGGCCTTTGTGGCCGAGTCGCCAGAGGCGAAGAGCGTCACCTCGTGTCCGGCCTCGGCGAGACCGTCGGCGAGGAGCGAGACGACCCACTCGATGCCACCGTAGCCCGACGGCGGCACGGGGAACCACACCGGGGAGAGGATGGCGATCCTCATGCCTGCTCGATCGTGACACGTCCGTCCTCGAGGTGCACGTCCCAGGCCTTGTCGAACGCACGAACGCCGGCGAGCCGGAGCGAGCCGGCCCAGGAAGGGATTTCCTCGGGCGCAGTCGTCTTGAGGAAGTGGCGTCGCCGGTCGGGCTCGAGGCCGAGGAGAAGCTGGAGGAGGAGCACCGGTGCGCCCGCGGCCCAGGCCTGCGGCCTTGCAGCGGTGGGGTAGGGGATCGGGAAGGGCGTCTCCGTGCGAGAGAAGCCGGCGAAGACCTCCGGAAGCTGGTGATCGAAGTATGACGAGGCGTGCAGGAGCCGCCGGATGATGCGCTGCGCCTCGGCCCAGCGCCCGTAGCGCGCGAGGCCCCAGGCGATCAGGGAGTTGTCGTGGGGCCAGACGGTGCCGTTGTGGTACGCGAGCGGGTTGAAGCCGCCGTCGCCGGCCGACATCGTTCGGACGCCCCAGCCGGACCACAGCTCCTCCCCCATCAGCTGGTCGACGACCGCGTCGACCCGCTCGGAGGGGACGATGCCGCTCCAGAGCAGGTGGCCCACGTTCGACGTGAGCGAGTCGACGCGCCGCTTGTCCCCGTCGAGCGCGAGCGCGTAGTAGCCGCCCCGGGCCTCGCACCAGAAGGCCGAGTCGAACCGACGCTGGAGCTCGGTGGCCTCGCGCTCGAGCCGCTCGGCGAGCTCGCGCTCGCGCCACACCTCGCGCGCGAGCTCGGCCAGCCGCAGCTTGGCGTCGTAGACGTAGCCCTGCACCTCGCAGGGCGCGATCGGCGCCTCCGCAAGTCGGCCGTCGTGAAAGAGCTGCGAGTCCCCCGAGTCCTTCCACGACTGGTTGACGAGACCGCGCGCCGAGCGGCGCCGATACTCGACGAACCCGTCGCCGTCGAGGTCGCCGTGGCGGTCGATCCACTCGAGCGCGCGCATGGCCGGCTCGCGCAGGTCGCGGACGAGACCCGCGTCGTCCGTCCACCGCCAGACTTCCGAGAGGAGGATCAGATAGAGCGGCGTCGCGTCCACGGTGCCGTAGTAGCGCGGAAACCAGGCTTTGGCGCCCTTGCCGTGCCGCACCTCGTGGACGATCTTGCCGGGCTCGGCGTCGCTTTGCGGGTCGTCCTCCTCCGCCTGCAGGTCGGCGAGCACCCCCAGCGCGTTCTGGGCCAGCTCGGGCCCGAAGAGAAGTGTCTGCAGGCAGGTGATCAGCGTGTCCCGCCCGAACACCGTCATGAACCACGGCATTCCGGCCGCCGGCAGCTGCCCGGGAACCCACGTGTCCTCGCCCATGCGCAGCGACGAAAGGTCGGCGACCGACTGACGGAACGAGTGCGTAAGGTCGTCCCAGACGCTGCGCAGCTGCGGGACGCGCAGCCGCCAGGCCGCGAGAGAGGCTCGTACCCGGGCCAGCTCGTCGCCGAAGCGCCGCTGGGCGAGCTGGACGGCGATGCGCTGCCCGTCGGTTGCCGGAATCACGTCGGCGCACAAGCGCCACGTCTCCCGCGGCTCGAGCTCGATCCGGTACGTCACCGTCGAGCCTTCGGTCTCGCCGCGCTCGGAGAGAACGACCTGGGTCAGCCCGTCGAAGCCGTTCTCGCTCACCGAGAAGACGAACTGGTTGTCGTCCGCCTCGTACACCGGCGGGACGGCCGGCGGCAGCGGCCGCGCGTGGTCCGGATCCCCGAGGGCGAAGTCGTAGGACTTCACGGCGAAGATGTCCGCGAAGTCGTTCCCGAGCTCGAGCGTCAGGTCGAACTCGAGCCTGCGCGCCGAATGGTTCGACACGGCGAGCTGCTCCTGCATCGAGTCGCCGACGAACCGCTCGCGCGCGATCGAGACCTCGTCGTGGCGCAGGCCACCGACCACCGGGTTCCGGAGGAAGAACGCGGCGGAGTAGTACTCGACCTTGCGCGAGGAGAGCATGAGCGGACGGGCTCCGTTGATCGTCAGCACCCACCGCGAGAGAAAGCGGGTGTCGTCCGCGAAGAATCCCATCGTGGGCTCGGAGATATCTCCCAGCTCGTCGGAGACGCAGAATGTGGAGCCCTCCAGGATCGTCAGCGCCATGAGCCCAACGGCGTCTCGCGGACGATCGCATCCTGGCTCGCCTGCTGGAGCGGCTTGACGACGATCTCGTCGACGACCATGTGCGGCGGACGCGTCACGGCCCACAGGATGCAGTCGGCCACGTCGTCCGGCGTCAGGTAGCGCACTCCCCGGTACACGGCGGCTTTCTTCTCCTCGTCGCCGCGGAAGCGGACATCGGAGAACTCCGTGTCGCCGACCATGCCGGGGTCGACCGTGGTCACGCGGATGCGGCCGACCAGCTCCTTGCGAAGCACCTCGGTGAGGGCGCGCACCGCGGTCTTCGTGCCGACGTACATGCCGCCTCCGGCGTAGGACTCACGCCCCGCCCAGGAGCCGAGGTTGACGATGTGGCCTCGCCAGTCCTCCATGTGCGGCAGGACGAGCCGGGTCACTCGCAGCAGGCCGAGGACGTTGGTCTCGACCATGAGACGGTCGTCCTCGTCAGAGCCCTCGGCGATCTCGGTGCGGCCGAGGGCCAGGCCGGCGTTGTTCACCAGGATGTCTATCTTGTCGAGCTCGCCGACGGCGGATTCGACGAAGGACCTGCTGCTCTCGGGATCGGTCACGTCGAGCTGCTCGACCACGTGGCCTTCACCCAGCTCCGCCGCGATCTTCTCCAGGCGACCGACGCGGCGGGCGCCCAGGGCCACGCGCGCCCCCTCGCCTGCGAGCGCCCAAGAGGTCGTCAGCCCGATGCCGCTCGAGGCGCCGGTGACGATCGCCGTCCTTCCCTCCAGCGCGCCCATCGCGGGAGCCTACGCGGACGTGCCGACAGTCGCGTCGACCAGGTCGGCGAGCTCGCCGCCGTGCCGTCCGTGCGCGAGCCCGACGAGGTAGCAGACGAGCGGCGCGTTCGTCCGCTCGCCGCTCTCGTGCGCGGCCACGCGCGCCAGCTCGAGCAGCTCGTCCATCTCCGCACGCGAGAGGTCGTAGGCGGCCGCCTCCTCGCCGACCGCCTCGGCGAGCTTCGTCCGCGCCTCCTGCAGCCATCCGTCCATGAACGCAGCTTAGAAGAGCCCCCGACGCAATGAGACACAGTGTCGCCGGGCCGCGCTGCGCGCCCCGACGACGAGGTCTCATCACGTCGGGAGCTCTTAGACTCTCGTCCCAGTCATGAACGTGGGTGTCGCCAGGGAGTCCGAGCCAGGGGAAAGCCGGGTGGCCGTCGTGCCCGACACGGCACGGCGGCTGGTGGGCGACGGGGTCGAGGTGCTCGTCGAGTGGGGCGCCGGCGAGGGCGCCGCGTTCGCCGACGGCGACTACGAGGACGCAGGTGCCCGCCTCGTCGCCGCGGACGAGCTCTACGCCCAGGCTGACGTCGTCTGCAAGGTTCGGAAGCCCTCCGCCGAGGAAGTCGAGCTCCTGCGTGAAAGGCAGGTGCTGATCGCCCTCCTCCAGCCGCTCGTCGATGCAGAGCTGACACGCGCGCTGGCCGACCGCGGCGTCACCGCTTTCTCCCTCGACTCGATCCCGCGCGTGACGCGCGCCCAGCCGATGGACGCGCTCTCCTCCCAGAGCACGGTCGCCGGCTACAAGGCGACCATTCTCGCCGCGGAGCACCTGGGCAAGTTCTTCCCGATGCTCACCACGGCCGCGGGCACGATCCCGCCCGCGAAGGTCCTCGTCCTCGGGGCCGGGGTCGCCGGGCTGCAGGCGATCGCCACCGCCCGCCGTCTCGGCGCCGTCGTATCGGCCTTCGACGTTCGTCCGGTAGTGAAGGAGCAGGTCGAGAGCCTGGGCGCGACGTTCCTCGAGCTCGACGTCGAAGGGGCCGAGGGGGTCGGCGGCTATGCCGTCGCGCTCGCCGAGGACCAGCACGCCCGCGAGCAGGAGCTCATCGCCCATCACGCGGCCGGCTCGGACGCGGTGATCACCACGGCGCTCGTACCCGGCCGGCCTGCCCCCGACCTGATCACCGAGGACGCCGTCCGCGGCATGCGCGTGGGCTCCGTGATCGTCGACCTCGCCGCCGAAGCCGGCGGCAACTGCGCCGTGACGGAGCCCGGGAAGACGATCGTCGCGGACGGCGTGACGATCGTCGGCCTCACGAACCTGGCGGCGACGATGCCCGTCCACGCGAGCCAGATGTACTCCCGGAACGTCCAAGCCTTCCTCGGCCTGATCGTCGCGGAGGGCGAGCTGCGGCTCGACTTCGAGGACGAGATCGTGCGCGAGACGTGCGTCGCGCACGACGGCACCGTCATGCGGGAGCCCGTTTGAGCCAGGCCCTCCTGAACAGCATCACCGTCTTCGTGCTCGCCGCCTTCCTCGGCATCGAGCTGATCTCCCGTGTGCCCGCGCTCCTGCACACGCCGCTCATGTCGGGGACGAACGCGATCCACGGCATCGTCCTCGTCGGAGCGATGCTGATCGCCGGATCCGCCGACTCGACGCTCGAGCAGGCGCTCGCGTTCGTCGCCGTCATCTTCGCGACCGTCAACGTCGTGGGCGGCTTTCTCGTCACCGACCGGATGCTGGAGATGTTCAAGCGGCGGCCGGATCAGCCGGAGGAGCCCGAGTGATCCTGGCCGTGTCGCAGACGACGATCAATCTCGCCTATCTGGCGGCGGGCGTCTGCCTGATCGTCGGCATCAAGCGGCTGTCCTCACCCTCGACGGCCCGCTCGGGGAACGTCGTGGCGGCGGTCGGGATGGCGATCGCCGTTGTCTTCACCCTGCTCAGTCCCGAGATCGACTCCTACTGGCTGATCGTCGCCGGTGTCGCCGTCGGCACCGTGGTCGGGGTCGCCTCGGCCCGGATGGTGAGGATGACCGCGATGCCGCAGATGGTGGCGCTGTTCAACGGCGTCGGCGGCGGGGCGGCGGCGCTGATCGCGGCGGCGGAGTTCCACCGGCTCAGCCCTGGAACGGGGCACGTCCTCCCCGAGTACATGGGCGCGATGCTCTTCTCGGCCTTGATCGGCTCGATCAGCTTCTCCGGGAGCATGGTGGCATTCGGGAAGCTGCAGGAGCTCCTTCCCGGCCGGCCGCTCGTCTTCGGTGGACAGCAGGTGGTGAACGCCGTTCTCTTCGCGGCGCTTCTCGGGGTCGGGGTGCTCGCCGGCGCGACCGAGGTAGGGCTCTGGATGGTCGTGCTTCTGGTCGGCGCGCTGCTCTTCGGCGTCCTGCTCGTCCTTCCCATCGGCGGCGCGGACATGCCGGTCGTGATCTCGCTCCTGAACGCGTTCACCGGCCTGGCGGCCGCCTCGACCGGCTTCGTCCTGGAGAACACCGCGCTCATCATCGGCGGGACGCTCGTCGGCGCCTCGGGAACGCTGCTCACGATCCTGATGGGACGCGCCATGAACCGCTCGCTCGCCAACGTCCTCTTCGGAGCGTTCGGCGCCCCCGCCCCGATCGCGGGCGCTCCGGCGGGCGGCGGCGAGGCGAAGAGCTACCGCGAGGTCTCGGCCGAAGACGCCGCGGTCATGCTCGCGTACGCGAACCGGGTGGTGGTCGTGCCGGGCTACGGCCTGGCGGTCGCGCAGGCCCAGCACAACGTGCGCGAGCTCGCCGACCTGCTCGAGAAGCGCGGCGTCGACGTCAAGTACGCCATCCACCCGGTGGCGGGACGGATGCCGGGCCACATGAACGTCCTCCTCGCCGAGGCGAACGTCCCCTATCCGCAGCTGCACGACATGGAGGACGTCAATCCCGAGTTCCCGCGCACGGACGTGGCGCTCGTCATCGGCGCCAACGACGTCACGAACCCGGCCGCGCGCGAGGACCCCGAGAGCCCGCTCTACGGCATGCCGATCCTCAACGTGGATGCCTCGGCGAACGTGGTCGTCCTCAAGCGGAGCATGAGCCCGGGTTTCGCGGGGATCGACAACGACCTCTTCTACCGCGCCAACACGGCCATGCTCTTCGGCGACGCGAAGGCGTCGGTCGAGCGGCTGGTCGCGGCCGTGAAGGCGGCCTAGAGTTCCTAACGTTAGGCGCTCTTAATGGCGGGTCTTGTAGATGGTCGCGGCGCCGGAAGCGAGCGTCCAGCGGGTCATGTAGGCGGCGCGATCGGAGAGGCTCGTCGTCCAGTAGCTGGCCCGGCGACCCTTGATCTTGGCCAGGGTCCGCCGTTTCTTCACGCCGAGCTTTCCCCGGCGGAGGTACGTGACTCCCGAGCGGGCGTCGACCCAGACGATGCGCCTCTGGAAGAGCGAGGGGTTGCTGAGCCGGCCGATCCTGGTGCGGGCGATCGTCCGCTGGGTGCGGCTTCCGAGGTGACGGACGACGATGCGTGACCCCTTCTGCGTAACCGTGTGCCACGCGAGGCGCCCGTGGCGGAGGGACGGGCGGCCGAGATCGACGCTCGGGGCCACCTTGGCGGGCAGCTTCTGCTCCCCGTTGACGAGGTTCCGCACGACGATGCGCTCGGCGTCGGGCTCGCGACGAACGAAGGCGAGGTTGGGCCAGTGGAGTGCCGGGCGCGAGACGTTTCCCACGATCCGGGCAACCTCCGAGCCGTCCTCCCAGCGCACGACCTTGATTCCCCGGCCGTCCACGAAGGCGAGGTAGTCACCGGAAAGCGCCGGCTGGGAGGCGTTCCGAAAGACGACGGAGGAACCCGTCGAGGGCCGCACCACGACGTCGCCCGCCTGGCGGGCGAAGGCCACGGCCCCACCGCTCACGCTCGGGTCGATCGCCTGCCGGGCGACGCGCGTGGCCCCATTCGCGGTCGGAGCCAGGCCGAGGAGCACGGCGCAGGTGAGGAGCGCGACGACGTTCGCCCGCAAGAGCGCCCCGCGGCGCGTGGTCAGGCGCTCGACGGCGGCGGTGGGATCCGCAGAGCGCCGGCGCGGCCAGACGACCATGGCGGCGCGGCCGGCGCCGTAGAGCGACAGGCAGAGCGCCGCGGGGAGGGGCCGGGCGAGGGCGAGGGCGCCCGCGCAGGCGACCCAGAACGTCGAGACCGGCTGGAACGTGAAGAAGCCGGCGCCGAGACCCGCGCCGTAGCCGCTCGCCCAGACCGGGAGCGGCAGCTCGAAGCGCCACCGCTCCGGCACCTGGCGGCGGGACTGTGGCAGCGGGAAGCGCAGGACGCCTGCCTCGCGCGCCGCCGCCACCAGCGCCAACGCCGCCGCGGCGAGCAAAGCCTGACGCGCGCCGAGGCTCGCCCCGGCGAGCCCGAGCACGAAGCCGAGGGCAGCGGCCGTTGCCACGGCGGCGACGGTGAAGAGGGCCTGGGCGACGATCTGGCGCTTGCGGCTCCCGCACACGGCGGGAGTGAAGGTTTCCAGCATCGAGAGCCCTCAGGGCGACCAGGCGCCGGAGATCCCCGCAACGAGCGCGGCGAGCGCGACGCCGATCTCGATCAGCACGGAAGTCCCGTGTCGTAGTACATGACGCAGTAGACGCGGCGGCCGCCCCAACAGTAGCCCGTGAGGGAGGCGTCGCCGTTGATTCGCCTGCGGCTGAAGGAGCAGCAGTCCACGAGCTTGCGGATCTGGCCGCCGCAGCACCGGAACCACGAGCCCTGGACGCGGAGGTCCTTCAGGCCCTTGACCTCGGCCGTCCAGTCCTCGCAAACGCGGGTCCGGGGCGCGGGCGGCAGCACCTTGCCGTCGGGGCCGCGCAGGCGCTCGCCTCTCCCGTCGAGCGCGTGGCCGGCCGAGTCGACGACCCGGCCGAGGTTGTCGATCGGCCGTCCGCTCTGCGGGTGGAGCGGGAAGCCCTTCCGATCGATGCGGGAGAGCGGCGGGTAGGGGCTCGGGCAGGAGCCAGTCGTCCAGATGTGCCCGCAGAAGTGGAACGCCTCCGCGTCGTCGGGCTTGACCGCGGCGGCGACGGCCGAGCCGCCGGCGACGGCGAGCGCCGCCGCGCCGAGGCGACCGAGAAACGAGAGCCGCGTCGTCGACTGGGCCAGCTTGGCCGAGAGCTTCTCCGCCTGGCGGTCGAGTGGAGATGCTCGCCGGTCAGGCGGCGGCATTCATCCTCGCCCGCCCCGCGTCGAGGAGCTGCTCGAGCTCCTCCAGCGTGTTGACGGTTCCCTTGGCCGCCACGACGCCGTCGACGAGGTGGACGACAAACGGGGTCCCGGGAACGTTCCAGCGCGAGAAGGCATCCTCCTCCAGCTCCTCCTCGACGACGCGGACGGCGAGTCCCTGCCGCGCGAGCGCCGCGACTCCCGGGCTCAGCTGGCGACAGATGCGACAGGTCGAGGAGAAGAAGAAGACGACCTCGGAGCGACGGCCGCGGAGCCCGTCGAGCGCGGGAGCCCCCTCGCCGATCCGGGGTCCTTCCTCGGCGAGCTCGAAGGGCACGCGAGGGCCGATCCGCAGCGTGAGCACGCCTACCTGACGGTAGAGCGCGAAGACGAGGAGCGCCAGCAGGACGACCGCACCCGAGAGGAGCACGAGGACGACGGCGACGACCGTGTCGGAGGAGGCGGAGACCTCGAGCCCCCCTCCGAGGGCGGCCACGAGGGCGAGCGCCGTGAACCCGCCGGCTCGCAGGAGCAGGTGGTCGGTCCGACTTTCGGCTGCCCCGAAGCAGCCGCAGCGCATTCGCTCGACACCGCGGAGGCGCGCCTGTCCGAGCGCGGCGAGGAAGACGACGCCCAACCCCACGGCGGCGTACGCGGTCAGGGGCATGGCGATGCCGACGACGAGCAGGATGCCGAGGACCGCCTCGATCCCCATCACGGCCCACGCCGTGTAGTGCGCGTGCCGCGCAGGCACGCCGTAGGCGGAGATCCAGCCGGGCAGGTCCTCTCGCCGCCGCAGCTTGGCAGCGGCGGCCCAGAGCAGAACGAGACCGACGACGATCCGGGCGATGGTCGACAACTCAATCACTGTAGGGGCTATTCGGTAACCCCGCAGAGGGGTGGGTCGATGTTCATCAAATCCTCACGACGGGCGAAACGCGTGGTGGCAGGCGCCCGCATCTAAGGTTCGGCTGACATGGGCGTCTCCCTTCCCACCCTGTGCAGATGAGCGCGCGCCCACGTCTGCTGGGGGTCAACCACGTCGCTCTCGAGGTCGGGGACATCGAGGAGGCGCTTGCCTTCTACGGCCGGGTCTTCGACTTCGAGCTCCGCGGACGCGCGCCGGGGATGGCCTTTCTCGACATGGGCGACCAGTTCCTCGCGCTCAGCGAAGGCCGGCAGCAGCCGCGTGACGACCACCGCCACTTCGGGCTGGTCGTCGACGACAAGGAGGCGACCCGACGCGCTCTGACGGAGGCCGGCGTCGAGATCCTCCCCGGACGCGGCCTCGACTTCCTCGACCCGTGGGGAAACCGCATCCAGGTCGTCGACTACCGGGAGATCCAGTTCACCAAGGCACCGGAGGTCCTGCGCGGCATGGAGCTCGGGGACCTCGAGAAGACCAAGCGCGCCCGCGCGGAGCTCCGCCGCAAGGGCATGGCCTGACGAGCCACGCCCCCTGCCCGGCTACCCGGCCGACTCGGCGCTCCGGAGGCCGCGGAGAGCCCACAGCATCAGCAGCGCGACCGCGCCCAGCGCGATGGCGAAGGCGGCGCCGACCTCCGTCGGCTCGCCGGCGAAGAGGCCGCGGCCGGCCTCGAGCAGGAAGGTCGCCGGGTTCACGGAGGCGACCGCGTGGATCCAGCCGTCGAGCAGGTCGAGCGGGACGTAGACCGGCGCGAGGAAGAGCGTCAGGAAGACCGGCACCTGCATGAGCGGGCCTGCCTGGAGGGTGCGGAAGCGCATGGCGACCCCGGACGCCCAGAGGAGGGCCGCCACGTTGACGAGGAGCCCGAGGAGGACGAGCGCGAAGAGCTCGGCCGGGTCGCCGAGCACCTCCATGCCCGAAATGAGCGCCACCGCGAAGACGACCGCAGCGGTCGCCGCCCAGCGGACGAGCGCGACGAGCGCGTAGCCGGCGATGATCCCCGTCCTCCGCGGCGCCGCGAGCAGAAGCCGGCGCGCGAAGCCGCTCTCGAAGTCGCGCGCGATCGCGAAGCCGTTGAAGATCCCGCCGAACGCGGCCGACTGGAGGAACACGAAGACGAACTGGAAGGCCGTGTAGCCGGCCGGGAAGTCGAACCCGGGAACGTCCGAGATCCGCGAGAGCCCGCCGGCGAACGCCGTGAAGAAGAAGAGCGGGAAGAGCAGGGAGGGCATGAGAATCGCAGGGTTGGTGAACGCGTTGTGAATCCCGCGCCAGGCGACCGCGAGGGCGACGGAGGCGAAGCTCCTCACGACCGCGCCAGCCTTCCCCTGAGGGCGGCGCCCGCTGCGGCGAGCGCGAGGGCCCCGATCCCTGCCGCCAGGCCGAAGCCGAGCGCGAGCGCCTGCGCGTCCCAACCCGTGATGATGAGGCTCCGAATCCCTTCGATCAGGTACGAGACCGGGTTGACCGTCGCCACGGTGCGGAACCAGTCGATCTCGATCAGGTTCCGGGGGAGGTTCATCGACGAGAGGAAGAGAAAGACGAAGAAGAGAGGGAAGAGCGCCTGGATCGCCTCCCCGGACCCCGTGCGAAGAGCGAGGAAGGCGCCGACCGCGCCGAACGCGAGCGCGATCAGGACGCCGAGGAAGACGATCACGAAGACGCCGAGGATGCCGCTCTCGGGACGCACGCCGGCGATCAGGCCGACCGTCAGGTAGAGCGTCGCCTGGAGCAAGGCGAGGGCGACGACGCCGGCAAGCTGGCCGAGCAGGAGCGCCGCGCTCCGCATCGGCGTGAGGGCGAGACGGTTCAGGAACCCGGTCTGGATGTCGCGCGCCAGATCCGTGCCCGCGTTCGTCGTCGCGAAGAGCGCGCCCTGCATGAACGTGAACGCCAGCGCGAAGTCGAGGTAGGAGTCGGCCGGGAAGCCCGGGATGCGCGCCGCCGACTCGAGCCCGCCCACGTTGACCGCGAGCAGGATCAGCGGAAAGAGAAACGACGGCACGACGTTGAGCGGCTGCCGCAACGTCCGCACGACCGAGCGCCGCGCAAGATGCGTGACCTGGAGGAGGAGCGGCGACGTCACGCGGTCGCCGGGGCGGGCTCCGGCTCGGGCCCGGCGTCGAGCTCGTCGCCGGCACCTTCGAGCGAGCGGCCGGTCTTGGCGAGGAACACGTCGTCGAGCGTCGGAGCGTGGAGCTGAAGGTGCTGGAGGTGAAGCCCCTCGGCGTCGAACGCGCGGACGACGTCGGCGAGGGCCTCCTCCCCGCCGTCCAGCCGGACCGAGGCGCCTTTCGGCGAGCCGGGCACCGGGGCGCCGAAGCGCAGGAGCGTCCGCGCGACCGCGGCCAGGTCGGCGGGGTCGGCGGGAATCGCCTCCACGCTCGGGCGGCCGATCTCGGCCTTGAGCGCCGCAGGCGTCCCCGCTGCGACGATTCGCCCGTGGTCGATGATCCCGACGCGATCGGCGAGGACGTCTGCTTCCTCCAGATACTGCGTGGTCAGGAAGACGGTGACCCCGTCCTCGCGGGCTAGCCGGGCGACCTCCGACCAGAGCGCGTTCCGGCTCTGCGGATCGAGCCCGGTCGTCGGCTCGTCGAGGAAAAGGATGCGCGGCTCGTGGACGAGCGCGAGCGCGAGGTCGAGACGGCGCTTCATCCCGCCGGAGTACGTCTTCACCTTGCGGTCGGCGGCCTCCGTGAGCCCGACCCGCTCGAGCAACGTCTCGCTTCGCTGCCGCCTCTGCGCCTTCGGCATCGCGTGGAGCGCCGTTTGCAGCCTGAGGTGCTCGCGACCGCTGAGCAGTGGATCGAGGGCGGCCTCCTGCAACGCCGCGCCGATCGCAGCGCGGACCTGCGCCCCCTCGCGGACGACGTCGAACCCGGCGACGCGCGCCGTTCCGCTCGTCGGCGGCAGGAGCGTCGTCAGCATGTGCACGGTCGTGGACTTGCCGGCCCCGTTCGGCCCGAGGAAGCCGTAGATCTCGCCGGGGGCGACCTCGAGGTCGATCGCGTCGACGGCCCGGATGCCGCCTTTGAACTCGCGCGCGAGGCCCTCCGCCTGGATTCCGTGCGCGTCGCGCATGCCGGCCAGGCTAGCAGAAACTTGATCTTGTCAAGTATCTATCTCATCAAGTATCATGGGGAGTGTGGCAGTGACGACGAAGCCGGCGACGGAGGCCGCGCGCGAGGCGTGGGAGCTCCTCTCTCTGGTGGCCAAGGCCAAGCACGGAGTGCTGACCGCCCGGCTCGCCGAGCTCGACCTCACCCCCGTGCAGGCCCATGCCCTGCGACGCCTCGACCCGCTGCGGCCGCTCGCCATGAGCGCGCTCGCGGAGGCCCTCTACTGCCACGCCTCGAACGTGACCGGGATCGTCGACCGGCTCGAGTCGCGCGGCCTGGTCGAGCGCACGCCGGAGGCCGGCGACCGACGCGTGAGGACACTCGTCCTTACTCCGGAAGGAGCCGTGGTGCGGAACAAGGTGATCGAGCTCTCGAGCGAGCCTCCAGCCGCGCTTTCCGCGCTTTCGCGCTCCGACCAACGAGCGCTCCGGGACATCCTCCGGCGCCTCGTCGCCGACGAGACGACTACAGTCAGTCCATGACCGTAAGCACGGAGGCGCTTCCGGACACCTCCAGGCTCGATGCCTGGATTCGATTTCTCCGCGCCCACGCCGCGCTGACGCGCGAGCTCTCCGCCGAGCTCGTGGCGGAGCACGGCCTCACGATCAACGACTACGAAGTGCTCCTCCACCTCGCACGGGCCCCCGAGCGGCGGCTGCGCCGCGTCGACCTCGCCGACCGCGTCCTGCTGACGGCGTCCGGCATCACGCGGCTGCTGGAGGGGCTCGAGGAATCCGAGCTCGTCGAGCGGGTCCACTGCCCCGAAGACCGGCGCGTCATCTGGGCGAAGCTGAGTCCCGCGGGCTTGGCGAAGCTGCGGGAGGCCTCACGCACGCACGTCGCCGGCATCGAGTCGCTCTTCGTCGGCCGCTTCAGCGACGAGGAGCTCGCGACTCTCTCCTCCCTGCTCTCGCGCCTGCCGGGCGCCGCGGTCGTCGACGACGGCGACTGCGAGTCGACTTAATCATGGGGCACCCCTCTCCCACCACCCGCTTTCCAGCGTACCGCCAAGAGTCGCGCACGTGGCGCGCTGAACGTGCCTAAAGCGTCGCGGGGGTGCGACGGGCGAGCTATCGGTCGTACGGGCCGCGCCCGCGCGACTCGTCGCCCTGGAAGATCCGCATCGGCAGGCCGGCGAGCGGCTCGCCGCCGTCGGCGGTCACGAGCCAGGTGTCCTGCATGTAGAGGCACTCCTTCCCGCCCTCGGCGATCGCGTGCGGGTGCATCGATAAGACCATGTTCTCGGCGAGCTCCGTCTCGACGCCTTCGCCGATCTTCGGGAACTCGATCATCGTCATCCCGATCGAGTGGCCGGTGACGTGGCCGAGCTGGTAGCCGCGCTCGACGAAGCCCCGCGAGACGGCTCGGTGCACGTCGTGCGCCGACGCGCCGGGCCGCATGGCCGTGCGGGCCACCTCGAAGTACTCCTCGTACGCCTCGAGCATGCGCCTGGTCTCGTCTCCCGGCTCGCCGTCGGCGATCGCGCGCGAGACCTCGACCCAGTGCCCCCCAGGGCCCGCGATCTCGAGCGACGGCAGGACGAGGTCGCCTGGGCGGATGAGCCGCTCGCTGCTCGCGATGCGGAACTCGGGATCCGCTGCGCCGCCCTCGCCGACGAGCACCATGTCCATCGTCAGCCGCCCACATCCCTGCTCGACGAAGTAGCGCTCGCACGGCGCCAGGAGCTCGGCCTCCGTCTTCCCGGGCGCGAACGCCTCCAGGAAGATCCAGAATCCCTCCGTGTTGATGCGGACGCTCTCACGCACGGAGGCGATCTCCTCCCCGCTCTTGACGGCGCGCGCTAGATCGAACTCGCGGTCGAAGGAAACGAGCTCGGGGCCACCGTCGACCAGCGCCCGGTAGTCGCGCACGGGCATGACGTAGTCGAGGCCGTAGACGCCGAGCCGCTTCCAGCCGCGCTCACGAGCCTGGTCGCGCAGCCACGCGCCGGGCGTGTCGACGAAGACCTGCTCGTCGATCCAGGTCGTGCCGTGCTCGCCCACGTAGCGGGCCTCGGCCGGGAAGACGACGGTCGGCTCGCCCTCGAGCGGAAGGAGCACGTACGCGTACCGGTGGACGATCACGAACCCCGAGAGGTAGGTGACGGCGCCCTCGAAGCCCGTGTACTCGTTGCCGGCGACGACGGCCGCGTCGAGGTCGTTCGCGACCAGCGCCTCCCTGACGTTTCGGTACCGCCGCTCGACCTCCGCGGTCATGTCTCCCACGATGCCTCCAGGCCCTTGATCAGCGCCGTCACCGCGGCGTTCAGCGGAGTCGCAATGCCGTGCCGGCGGCCGAAGCGGACGATGCCGCCGTTCAGGTAGTCGATCTCGGTCTGCCGCCGGGCCTCGACGTCCTGGAGCATGCTCGCCTTGTGCTCGTAGGCGACCTCGTGACGGGCGGCGTAGTCGATCAGCTCCTCGGGTTCGGCGTCGAGGACGATCTCCTGCGCCGCGGCGACGGCCTTGCCCTCGTCCACGAGGCCGCTCACGAGCCGGCGGAGGCCGGAGTCTTCGCACACGCGGCCGTGGGTGAGCCCCGTCAGAGCCCCTACCGGGTTGGTCGCTGCGTTGAAGATGACCTTGCGCCACTGCGGACCGCGCGCGTCGGCGACCGCGTCGGTGGGCAGGCCGGCCCGGGTGCAGGCCTCGGCCAGGCGCTCGACCTCCGCCATGGCGGCTGGGCTCGGCTCGAACGGGCCGATCGTCGTGTCGCCCTTGACGTCCCACTGGACGTGGCCGGGCGCGACGACGCGGCCGGCGGGGAAAGTCGTGCCGCGGATCACGCGCGGAACGTGCTCGGCGATCGTCTCCTCGTTCCCGATCCCGTTCTGGACGGAGCAGACGGCGCCGTTCACGAAGGCGTGGGCGGCGGCGCCGACCGCGGCGTCCGTGTGCATGCTCTTCGTGGCCACGATCCCGAGCTCGCACGGAGGCAGCTTCGCGGCGTCGGTCGTCGCGTGCGGCCGGCCGACGAGCTCGCCGGCGCCCGAGAGCCGGAGGCCGTGCTCCTCGATCGCGCGGACGTGCTCGGCGTCGAGGTCGTACGCCCAGACCTCGACGTCGTCGAGCTGCGCGAGGGATGCTGCGAACAGGGACCCGACGGCCCCGCAGCCGACGACGCAGACCCTCGTCACGACCTCGGGAGCGTCACCTCGCGGCCGCCGGTAAGGCCGCGGGGCCGGAAGAGGAGGATCAGCGCCATGACGACGCCCAGCGTAACCAGGCGCGTGCCGGTGGGGACGGTGAGCTCGGTCAGTCCCAGGTCGAGCCCGTTCTCGGCGGTGAGGAGCAGGGAGTTGACGCCGCTGACGAGCAGGGCGCCCACGACCGCCCCCCACAGGCTGCGGACGCCCCCGATCACGAGCATGGCGAGCGTGACGAAGGTGAGGTCGAGATACACCTGCTGCGTCGTGATGCTGCCGAGGAGGTGGACGAGCAGACCGCCGGCGAACCCAGCCAGGGCGCCCGAGAGCGCGAAGGCGAGGAGCCGCTGGCGGTAGATGTCGATCCCGGCCCCCTCCGCCGCCGGCGCGTCCTCGCTCGAGGCGCGCAGCACGCGACCGAAACGGCTTCGCTGGTAAAGGAACGCCAGCACGGCGACCGCCACGGCGCCGACAGTCGCCTGGAGGAAGCCGGTCGTCTCCGGGACGAGCGAGAGCGTCCGGGCGCCGGGGCCGATCGCCTCCCAGTTCCGGAGCACGTTGTTCGTGATCACGAGCACGGCGAAGGTGGCGATGCCCGCGGAAAGCCCGGACAGCCGCATGAGCGGCCCGCCGACGATCAGAGCGAAGAGGCCGCCGACAGCCGCAGCGAGGAGGAGCGAGACGGCGTTTCCCACCTCGGCGCGCGCGATGATCGGGAAGAGGTCGGGGCTGAGCGAGAGCTTGAGCGCCTCCGGCACCGTCGTCAGCCCCGCCGCGAAGGCGCCGACGGCCACGAAGCTGATGTGCCCGAAGGAGACGACGCCCGAGTTCCCGACGAAGACGTACAGCGCGATCACGATCGTCGCCATCACGAGCGCGAAGCGGAACTGGAACTGCACCGTCCGCGAGGTGAAGCTGCCGAGGACGCCGACGAGCGCGAGCAGCAGGACGGGCGCGAAGAGCTGAGATCCAGCGGCCAGGCGCCTCATAGCCGCTCCCACGCTGCGCGCGAGCGGGCGAAGAGCCCGCTCGGGCGCGCGAGCAGGACGAGGATGACGAGCAGGAAGAGGGCGGTGTCGAGGAAGACCCGCCCGTCGGCCGGGAGGACGTCGCCGAGCACCGCGGCGGCGAAGCCGACGGCGAATCCGCCGAGCGTGGCGCTCACGAGGCGGTCCATGCCCCCGACGACGACCCCGACGAGTGCCGGGATGACGAGCTGGAAGCCGTAGCTCGGGGTGACGAGCGGTCGCTGCACGGTGAGCAGGACCGTCGCCGACGCGGCCAGGATCCCGGCGAGGAGGAACGCGAAGCGGATGACGGTCGAGGCGCGCACGCCGAGCAGCCGCGCGGTTCGCGCGTTCATCGCAGCGGCGCGCATCTGGAGCCCGATGTCGGTGCGGGCGAGGACGGCGGCCGTCGCTCCGAGGAGCACGGCGCCGACCGCGATCGAGACGAGCGTCACCCAGCGCACTCGGAGGTCGCCGATGGCTACGGCTCGGTTCAGCTCGGGAAGGACGCCGACGTTCTCCCCGCGCGCGCCGAAGGCGAGCAACGCCACGGCCTGGAGCAAGAACGAGACGGCGAAGGTGGTCACGAGCATCGTCGTCGGCGTCGTCGTCCGCAGCGGCCGGTAGGTGACGTCCATCGCGAGGGCGAGCGCGATGACGACGCCGAAGCAGGCGACGAGGCTGACGACGAGCGGCAGGTGGTTCGTCAGCGCGAGCGCGTACGCGCCGGCGGTGATCAGCTCCCCGTGGGCGAAGTTGACGAGCCGCATGACGCCGAAGACGAGGCCGATCCCCATGGCCACGAGCGCGTAGATCGTGCCCAGCGCGATTGCGTCGATCAGGGTCTGGAGCGCGCTCATGGTCGCCCGAAGTAGGCCGCGGTGATCCGGGCGGTGTCGTCCGCGTCCGCCGGAGTGAGCGTAAGCCTGAGCTCTCCGTTCGCGAGCACGTGCGTGCGGTCGGCGAAACCGACTGCGAATTGCGCGCGTTGCTCGACGAGCAGGATGGTGACGCCGCTCTCCCGGATCTCCGCGAGAACTGCGAAGACGTCGTCGACGACGGCGGGGGCGAGCCCGAGGGAGGGCTCGTCGAGGAGGAGGAGGTCGGGCCGGGCGACGAGCGCCCGCGCGATCGCGAGCTGCTGTTGCTGCCCGCCGGAGAGCACGCCCGCGGGACGGTGGCGGTCCTCCCGGACGACGGGAAAGAGCGCAGCGACGCGCGCGACGTCTTCCGCGGCGCCGTCCGGCGAGCGGCGCCCGACGAGGCCGAGCCGGAGGTTCTCCTCGACAGTCAGCTCCGGGAAGATCTGCCGTCCCTCGGGCACGAGCGCGACGCCAGAGCGCACGATCGCGTCCGTCCCCAGGCCGGCGAGCGGCCGCCCCGCGTGCAGGATCTCACCGCGGTACGGCTGGACGACGCCCATGATCGCCAGGAGCGTCGAGGTCTTCCCGGCGCCGTTCGGGCCGACGAGCCCCACCACCTCGCCGCGCTCGATGCGCAGGCTGAGCCCGCGTACGGCAGGGACGCTGCCGTACCGGAGCTCGAGATCGCGGATCTCCAACATGGCCTCAGCCATGGGCGCTCCCGAGGTAGGCGGCGGTGACGTCGATGTTGCGGCGGATCTCCGCGGGCGTCCCCTCTGCGAGCGTTCGCCCCTGGTCGAGAACCTGGATCCGGTCGCAGACCTCGAGGATGAGGCCGACGTTGTGGTCGATCAGGAGCACCCCCGCCTCGTGCTCCTCACGGACCGTTCGTACGACCTCGGCGAAGTCCGGCACCTCGGCCTCGGACAGGCCCGCCGCGGGCTCGTCCATGAGCACGAAGCGCGGGCCGGTCGCGAGCGCGCGGGCGACGCCGAGCTTCCGCTCTTCGCCGTGCGGGAGCACGGCGGCCGGCGAATTCGCACGCCGCTCGAGTCCGAGCAGCGCGAGGAGCTCACCCGCCCGCCGCCTCGCCTCGCCGGGCGAGGCGCCGACGCCGAGCGCGGCAACCTCGACGTTCTCGCGAGCCGAGAGGCCGGAGAAGAGCCTCCCATGCTGGTACGTCCGCGCCAGCCCGGCCCGCGCCCGGCGGTGCGGCGCCCACGACGTGATCGCCTCGCCCGCCAGCGCGACCTCGCCCTCGGTCGGGGAGTCGAAGCCCGTGACGATGTTGACCAGCGTCGTCTTTCCGGCGCCGTTCGGCCCGATGAGCCCGACGACCTCGTGGCGATGCAGCTCGAGCGTGACGCCGTTGAGCGCGTGCAGGCCTTCGAACGAGCGTGTGATGCCGCTGGCCCGGAGAGTCTCCCCGGGCCAGCGGCGATGTTCCGGTGCCGTGTCGGTCACACGGCGATCACTCGATCTCGGCCGGCGAGCTGGCCGCCCGGAGCTCGACGAACTTGGGCTTGCTGTTCTGCACCTCCATCACCCGGTACTCGCGACCGAAGACGGAATGGAACTCCTCTGAGAAGCTGATCTCCCCCGAGATCGTCTCGAGGCCGTCGAACGACTCGAACGCGTCTGCGAGCGACTCGCCCTCGGTCCCGCCGGTCTGCTCGACCGCAGCTGCGATCGCGTCGATCGCGGCCGCGCCGGTGACGAAGCCCCCGGTGCCGGGTGCCTGGTCTCGGGCCGCCATCTCGTCGATCAGCGCCTGCACCTCGTCGCTCGGATCGTCGCCGAAGACGGACGCGTACGTGACGGTGTAGAAGTTGTCCGTCCCCTCCGGCAGCCAGTAGTTGCCGTCACACGACCAGCCGCAGATGATCGGCGTGTCGTTGCCCAGGCTGCGGAGCCCGCCGACGAGCGCCGGCATGTCGTCGAACGCGGTCGAAGTGGCGATCACGTCCACGTTGGCGCCGTCGAGCGAGCTGACGACGTTCTGGATCGTTCCGTCGCCCTGCGTCCACGATTCCTCTACTGCGATCTCGCCGCCGAGCTCGACGTAGCGCGACGCGAACGCCTTGACAACGTCCTGGAAGTAGACGATGACGTTGTCGGTTACCGTCGCGGCCGTCATCCAGCCCTGGTCGATCGCGTATTCGGCCATGGCCGCGCCCTCGTCCTGGGCGACGTTGCCGATGCTGAACGCGAGCTTCCCCGCCTCGCCGAAGCGTTCCGGGCCCATCTGGTCCGTGCCGATGCACGGCGCCACGGCGAGGATGCCGCGCGTGATCGCCTCCTGCACCGCGGGGGTAGCGAAGTCGACGTCGCAGGTGACGAGCAGCACCTCGGCGCCGTCGTCGATCAGCTCGATGGCCGCGGACTTCGTCCGCTCCGGGTCGAGCTGGTGATCGACGACACGCAGCTCGAGCTGCCGGCCGTCCACGCCGCCGGCCTCGTTGATCGCGTCCACCTGGATCTGCGCCGCCGTCACCGCCGGCCCGTCGAAGGGGGCCATCTGATTCGTCAGGTCGACCGCCGCGCCGATCACGATCGGCTCGCTGGTCGCTTCGCCGTCCCCGGCCGTGGCCGTGTCGGCCGCCGCCTCGCCTCCGTCGTCGTCATCGTCGCCGCCGCAGGCTGCGACCGCGAGCCCGAACGCCAGCACGAGCGCGAGCAGCAGGCTCCATCTCGTCGTTCCTCTCATGCCGAACTCCTCTCGACCGTTTTCACCTCGCCGGCCACCGCCGGAGCCCGGCCTTCTCCCGGCGGATACGCCGCTTCCCTCCCCTTCACAAGCCGATACATCGCCGTGTGGAGCGGCATCTCCACGTCGAGCCGCTCCGCTTCGCGGACGAGCGCGCCCGTGATGAAGTCCACCTCCGTCGGCCTCGCCGCCCGGACGTCCTCGAGCATGGACGGCACGTGCGCGTAGTCGCTTTGCTGTGTTTCGCCCCGCCGCACCGCGAGGACGTTCATCTCCCACGGGTCTTCGTGCAGCTCGACTCCCGCCGCGGCGGCGACCCGCATCCCCTCGTCCATGAGCGCGTGCACGAGGTGGCCGAGATCGGTCGGCTCCTCCTCGCGGGCGAAAAGCTCGACGTGCCCGAGGCAGGTGAGCGCCGAGACCGTGTTCACCGTCGCGTTGAAGATCAGCTTCGACCACTGCGCCGGCAGGAGATCCGGGAACGCCTCCGCTTCGAGCCCCGCTGCCCGTAGGAGCCGCTCGATCGCGACCACCCTCTCGAACGGCGTCCCGGTCCCCGCGTACGGGCCCAACCACGTCGCCGTGTCGAGCTCGTACTCGACGTGCGTGTCTGCATGTCGGTCGCCGCTCATGAAGGTCACCGCCGAGACGATCGGCCAATCGCCGTGTCGCGCGGCGATCTCCTCGGCGCCGAGCCCGTTCTGGACCGTCATGACCGTCGCGCTCGGCAGACGGCCGGCGAGCGCGGCGGCCGCCTGTTCGAGCTGGGTCGCCTTCGTCGCGACGATGGCCAGGTCGACGTCCGGCAGCTCGCCCGGATCCGAGGTCGCCCGCAGTCGCGCCGTGAAGTCGTGCTTCCCCGAGACCCGGAGCCCGTCCTGCTCGAGCGAGCGGGCGTGCTCCTCCCGCCTCGTCAGCACCCACACGTCGGCGACCGACGCCAGGTGAGCGGCATAGAGGCTGCCGATCACGCCGCCTCCGACGATGCAGACGCGCTCGGTCACGTTCTCATTTCGACGCCGGCCCGTTCCCACAGTTGGCGAAACGCCTCGTGTCCGCGGCGCGCCAGGTCGCCCGCCCCTTCCCGCCAGAGCGAGTCGGGATACGCCGACCCGAACGTCCCGTCGTCGGAGAAGACCTCCAGCTCGTAGGGGCCGCTCCAGCCCGCGTCCGCGAGCGCGCCGAAGATCGCCGGCAGGTCGGCGATCCCGTCCCCGGGAAGCACGCGATCGCACCACCCCCGCGTCTCCTGGCGCCAGTCGTTCACATGCACGCCGACGATCCGGTGCCCGTGACGCTCGATCGCCCCCGGCAGGTCCGGCGTGTTCCAGAGATGCCAGGTGTCGAAGAGGATCCCGATCTTCTCGTGGCCCGCCTCGTCGCAGAGCTCGGCCGCCTCGTCGAGCGTCGTCGTAATCGTCCAGTCCTCGCGGAAGCGGGCGCTCATCGGCTCGAGCCCCACCGGGAAGCCTGCGCGCTCGGCCTCGTCCACGACGGCTCGGAGCCCGTCGACGACGAGTCGCCGTGCCTCCTCGCTCCCGAGCTCCCCGGTCGGCCCGGTCAGGCACACGAGCGCGGACGGCTCGAACGGCGCCAACCGCCGAACGCTCGCGCACAGGGCCTCGATCCGCTCCTCCGGGTCGTCGGGCCCGGGGAAGAGGGGAAGCGGCAGGACCGAGGGCACCGCTGGGACGGCGCTCGCCGCCTGGAGCCCGCTCGCCCTCAGCGCCTCGAGCTGCTCGTCCTCGCGACCCTCCACGAGCTTGATCTCGCAGATGCCGATGCCGGTCGCGCCGGCGGCACGGTAGACGGCGAGATCGTCCTCGAAGCTCGCGTGGAGCGTCGTGAACTCGCAGACCGCAAAGGGAGGAGCGGACGGGGCCACGGGTGCTGGTCAGGCGTAGGCGGGGTCGCCCGAGGACTCGACCGGCGCCTCCTCGCGGAAGTGCGGGATCACCCTTGCCGCGAAGAGCTCCTGCGCCTTGATTGCCTGCCAATGCTCGAAGCCCCCGGCGTTGACGGTGATCGAGATCTCGGTCAGGCCCTCACACACCTCGCGGACGGCCTCGATTCGCTCGATCACGTCCTCGGGGGTGCCCACCCAGACGACGTCCCCGTCGATCATCTCGTCGTAGGGCGTCTCCGCCAGCTGCTCGAGGATTCCGGCCGCATAGAAGCCGTAGCCGGCGGCCTCGAGCTCGTCGGCCGGCGGCAGCTCGTCTCCCTCCGTGAGCGGCGAGGCGTTGCCGGCGAGGAACTGCTTCATGCCCTGCTCGGCCTCGCGCCTGGCCGTGTCCCTGTCCTCGTCGATGTAGCAGGCGTGGATCCAGACGATGTCCGGCTCGGTGCCGTGCTCGGCGCACTTCGACCGGTAGAGATCGAGCTGCTCCTTGAGCGCCGCGTAGGGCAGGAGCGGGGGCACGACGACGGCCCAGCCGCGCTCGGCCGCGAGCTCGTAGGTGCGGTCGCTCGTCCCGCCGAGGAAGACGCGGAAGCTGCGCGGCGGCCGGGGGACGACGTGCGAGTCGTCGATCTTGTAGAAGTCGCCGTCGTACGAGAACCGTTCCTGCTCGAGCGCGGTGAAGAGGATGTCGAGCGACTCCTCGTAGCGGTCGCGGGTCTCGGCGATCGGCACGCCGGCCTTGAGCGGGATCCACCCGTGCCCGCGCAGGGCACCGAATTCGTAGCGGCCGCCGAAGAAGATGTCGGCCGCCGCGATCTGCGAGGCGAGGATCGTCGGGTTGTGGTACGGGAGGACATGGCCGAGCGTCCGGAACCTGATCTGGCTCGTGCGGGCCGCGCAGATGCCCCAGAGCGCAAACGGATTCGCGGAGATTGAGAACTTGGGGAAGAAGAAGTGCTCGATCACGGCGTAGGCGTGGTAGCCGAGCCGGTCGGCGTTCACGACCTGCTCCACCACCTCCTCGTAGAGCTGGGCCGGCGACCTGCCCGGCCAGTGCTGGATCTCCGAGTACAGGCTGAACTTCATCGGCTACCTCCCGGTCGGATCCAGGCGCCGCGACGCCCGTGGCGCCGCGACTCTGAACGATGTTTTATCAAGTGTCAAACTCGCTCCCGGAGCGAGCCCAGGCGGTCGAGCACCCGGCGGGGAAGGGCCGGCTTCAGCAGGTGCTTCGCCACGAGCGTCCCCGAGCCCGCTCCCAGTCCGGGGCCCGGATGCGTGCTCGCGCCGATGTGGTACAGGCCGCCGACGGGCGTCCCATGGCCGGGCAGCTCGGGGCGCGGGCGCCAGACGAGATTCTGGTCGAGGCTGCACGAGCCGCTGTAGATGTCGCCGCCGACCAGGTTCACGTTCGCCGCCCCGATGTCCGCCGGCGAGAGGACGACGCGCTTGAGGAGCGCCGAGTCGAGGTTCTCGATCTGCAGCGCGAGCCGGGCTTGGATGCGGTCCGCGTAGCGCTCCCGGAGCTCCTCCGTCCAGCTGCCGTCCCCCACGTCGAGCTCGCCGGCGGCGTCGCCGCGTACGCGGGCGGGTAGCTCCTGGAGCTGGATCCAGAGAATGGACGCGCCCTCGCGGGCGCGCGACGGGTCGACAGTCGTCGGCTGGCCGCAGACGATCGTCGCCTCGGCGGGGAGCAGCCCTCGCTCGGCCTCGTTCACGGCCCGCGAGACGCCGTCGAGGCCCGGGGTGAGATGGACGATCGCCGTGCGGCCGAGCCGCTCGTCCCCCGTCCAGCGCGGCGGGTCCGAGAGGGCCATGTGGATCTGCATGCCCGCCCGTCCGTAGCGGAAGCGACGGGCCGCCTCCGCCGTCTCGGCCGGGATCGAGACGCCGGCGAGCAGCCGGCCGTAGAGCTGCGTTGGCGTCACGTTGGCGACGACGGCCTCCCCGGCCTCGGCGGTCTCGCCGCCCGCGAGCGCGACACCCGCCGCCCGTCCGTCGCGGACGAGGACGCGCTCGACGTCGCGCTCCGTCTCGCAGGCGCCGCCCGCGTCCCGGACGATTCCGGAGAGGGCCTCCACGAGCCGCACGCCGCCGCCGCGCGGGACCGGCATGCCGCCGAGCTCGACCGCCACCGCGATCACGCGGGTCATGAACCCGGAGGAGGCGGCGTCCGGCCCGACGCCCGTGTGCAGCACCCACGGCGCGAGCAGCCCGTGCACCTCCGGCGCCGTGAACGTCTCGGTGACCCAGTCTCGGCACGAGGAGAGCAGGACGCCGCTGAACTCGACCAGGCCGCGCCGCCCCAGCCGGCGGTAGGCCTTGAGGCCGAGACCGGCGCCGGACGAGGACCAGAGCTCCGTTCCGAGGACGCCGAAGGCGAGGTCGGCGGTGGGCATGAACTCGTCGACGACGCGCCGCCAGGCCTCGCCGTCCCCGGGCGCAAGCCGCTCGAGCTCCTCGACGTTGGCCTCGTGGGAGGTGGTGAGAAACGCGCTCGAGCCGTCCGGGAAGAGCGAGGCGGTCGGCAGCTCGGTGTTCAGGTACTCGACGCCTCGCGCACCCAGCTCTTCAGCCAGCTCCGCGTAGGCCGCCGAGCCGAGGAAGAGCGGGTGCCACGAGGAGAAGACCTCGTGCGTGAAGCCGGGCTCGGTGATCTCCTCGGTGCGGATGGCGCCGCCGAGGTAGTCGTTGCGCTCGAGCACGAGCGAGCGCTTGCCGCCCTGGGCGAGGAGAGCTGCGCCGACGAGCGAGTTGATGCCGCTTCCGACGAAGACGACGTCGTAGCGCTCGCTCACGTCAAGCCCCGTCCCAGCGCGTGGAACGTGCGGTCGAAGTAGAGGAGCGGACCGCCCTCGCGGCTGGGCGTGACGACGGCGCGGACGTCGCCGATCAGAAGCGTGTGGTCGCCCACCCCGAAGACCCGCTCGACCGCGCATTCGAGGTGGACGAGCGCGCCCGCGATCATGGTCGTCGGCGGCTCGGCGCCTGCGTCCTCGCAGAAGGCGTCGACGTACTTGGGCGCGTCCGGCACAGCGCCGAGCTCGGCCAGATGCTTCTGGTCGTCGCGGAGGACGCTGAGGCCGAACCGCCGTGTCTCGAGGATCGCGTCCCGGCAGCTCGCCTCGTTCGCGAGGGAGATCAGCACCCGCGGTGGGTTGGCCGAGATCGAGCAGCACGCGCTGATCGTCAGGCCCCAGAGCCGATTCCCCTTGCGCGCGATCACCATCACGACCCCGGCGGCGAGCGAGCGCATCGCGGACTTGAAGGTCTCTTCGTCCACGCTCTTCGCTGGCCGGCGCGGGGCGAAGGCGGGGTCCGCCTCGATGTAGCCGCCGACGAGCACGCGGGGGTCGGGCGCGAACTCCGCGTAGTCGCTCACAACTCGAAGAGGTCGCCGGCGCCCATGCGCCTGGCGACGAGGTTGGCGGTCAGCGAGAGGTGGCGGCGGAGGAGCTCCGCGGCCTGGTCCTGGTCGTGCCGGGCGCAGGCCGCGAGGATCGCCTCGTGCTCCTCCCGGCGCTGGCGGAGCGACCGTCCGGCGAGCGAGAGCGCCCGGTAGCGCTCGCAGTTCTCCCACGCGGGACGGATGAGGCGCACGAGCCAGTCCGAGCCGGAGGCGGCGTAGAGCGAAAGGTGGAAGTCGGCGTGGAAGCGACGGGCGGCCCTCTGGTCGCCGCGCCGGTGCGCCGCCGCATAGTCCTCCAGGAGGGCGCGCCCGCGCTCTGCGTCCTCGTCCGTGAACCGCACGGCCGCTCGGCGGACGGCCAGCGGCTCCAGCGCGAGCCGAGCCTCGTAGGCGTCGTGGAGATCGTCGATCGCCAGCTCGCTGACCCGGGCGCCGCGGTGGGGGACGTGCACGGCGAGGCCGAGGCCCTCCAGCTGCCGCACCGCCTCGCGGACGGGCGAGATGCTCATCCCGAGCGAGCGGGCGAGCTCCTCGAGGCGAAGCGGCGACCCCGGCGGCAGCTCGCCGGTGAGAATCCCCTCCTGCAGCTCCGCCACCGCCGCCTCCGCCATCGTCTGATGCCGCCGCTTCCCCTGGGCGACCGCCGTGCGCTTCACGGCGGGCATCGTCCCGCGCATTTGATCAGATGTCAAATGCCGCCAAGCCGGGGCGCTCAGTCGAGCGAAGCGGTGCACTCGATCTCGATCAGGCAGCCTGGGACCGCGAGCCCCGTGACGCCGACGATGGTTTGCGCGGGATGGGGAGCGCCGCCGGTCACCTCGTCGATCGCGGCCGTGATCACCCCGTACTCGGTCGGGTGCAGCGTGTAGATGGTCCGGCGGACGATGTCGCCCCACCCGGCGCCGACCTCCTGCATTGCGACCTCGAGGTTCCGCATCGCCGCCTTCGTCTGCTCGCCGAGGTCGTCGCCGCCGACGATCCCGAACACACTGTCGAGTGCGAGCTGGCCGGCAAAGTAGACCTCGTGGCTCCCGTCGGCGACGCTGACGTGGCTGAAGCCGGGTGCCGGATGGAGCGCGGACGGGTTGACGTCGTCGCGTGGCATACGTCCTCCTTCTCGTTAGTCGTGGAGCGCGCGGGCCAGCTCGGTGAGCTCGTCGTCGGAGACGAGGCCGCGCTTCTCCGCGCCCCGGGCCTTGACGGCCTCGAGCAGCGCGCGTTCGTCCTCCTCGGAGAGCACGAGGCCGAGCTCGTCCGCCTTGATTCGGATGGAGTCGATCCCGCTCTTCTTGCCGAGCACGATCGCGCGCTCGGCCGCGACCACCTCCGCCGAGTACGGCTCGATCGACGGCGGGTCGTGGAACTGGCTCGCGACGGCACCGCTCTCGCGCCGGAAGAGTGTGTCTCCGACTAGCGGCTTCCACGGCTCGAGCTGGTAGCCGGAGAGCTCGCGCACGCGTTCGGACACCTCGCGCGCCTGCTCCAAGCGCAGGTTCGTCTCCACGCCGTAGAGCGCGTCCAGGGCGAGGGCGACCTCGAGGAGGTTCGCGTTTCCCGCGCGCTCGCCCATGCCGTTGATCGTCCCCTGGATCCAGGCGGCGCCGGCCTGCACCGCCGCGACGGCGGCTGCTGTGGCGAGCCCGAAGTCGTTGTGCCCGTGGAAGTGCACAGGCACGTCCATACCGACGAGCTCGACGGTCACCCCGACGAGGTCGGCGACGGCTTCGGGGGTGGCGATCCCGAGCGTGTCGACGACGACGACCTCCGCCGCTCCGGCCTCGACCGCCGTCGAGTACGCCTGCGCGAAGAAGGCAGGATCGGCTCGCGTCGAGTCGACTCCGAAGTACGCGACCGTCACACCCTCACCGGCGGCGAAGGCGACCGCCTTCCGGATTCGCTCGAGCATCGTCTCGCGGCTCACGTCCAGCGCGTCGAGCTTGAGGTCGGAGATCGGAGACTCGACGACCGAGGCGCGCACGCCGAGCTCGACCAGAGCCTCGACGTCGGCAGGGACGGCGCGCGAGAAACCCCAGACCTCAGCATGAAGCCCCGCGGCGAGGATGAGCTCGATCGCGCGCCGGTCGTCCTCGGAGACCCGCGGGAAGCCGGCCTCGATCCGGTCGATGCCGAGGTCGTCGAGCGCGCGGGCGATCTCCAGCTTGTCCTCCGGCGAGAGCACAACGCCGACGGTCTGCTCGCCGTCGCGCAGGGTCGTGTCGTAAAGCCCCACCGAGCCGCCGCGGCGGAACGGCTCGTTGACGCTGCCCGTCCAGACCCTGTCTCGTTCGATCACGTCGCGCGGAAGTCGTCGGGAAACGAAGAGAGCTGCTCGGCGCCGTCGACCGTGACGAGGAAGTTGTCCTCGAGGCGGAGCCCGCCGCCTCCCTCCCAGTACGCTCCCGGCTCGATCGCCAGCACCATGCCTTCCTGGATGATGCCGCCTCCGCCCTGGTGTGCGTACGGAGGCTCGTGGGCGCGGGCCCCGACGCCGTGCGCGATGGGGTGCGACGGCTGTCCCGGGTAGCCGGCCTCGGCGATCCCATGGCGGACGAGACGGTCGACCTCGGCCAGGTCGGCGCCCGGCTCGAGGTGGTCGATCGCGGCGCGATAGACGGCGAGCAGGCGCTCGAGCAGACGCTCGTAGTCGGGCGTGAGCTCGCCGGGGCAAACGTTCTTCGTGTGGTCGCACCAGTAGCCGTCGACGCAGACCCAGATCTCGAAGAGCGTCGGCTCCCGCTCCTGCACCGGGCGGTCACCGGTCGCCGTGAACGTGCGGATCCCCGGGCCCGACCAGACGAGCGCGAACCCGCGCGCGAGCTCGACCTTGCCCTGGTAGCCGGTGCCCTCGCCGTGGACGAAGCCTTCCCACAGCGCCCCCGCCTCGCTCTCCTTCATGCCCGGCCGCACCTCGCGCCGGACGTGCTCCATCGCGAGGGCGGCGAGCTCGTTCGCGAGCCGCATGCGCTCGACCTCTTGCGGGGTCTTGACTGCGCGGGCTTCGGCTAGGAGGGCCGTTGCGTCCTCCGCCGGGCCGAAGGCGTGGAAGAACTCGTGCGTGTACGTCGTCGGCTCCCCGACCATACGGTCGGCGGCCTGCGTTCCGAGCGAGAGCTCGAGGCCGACCCGCTCGTAGCCGCCTTCGCGCACAACTGCCTGGGCGAGCTCGAGCGAGCGCGCGGTCGGCGGCCGCGGGTCGCGCTCGTCGTAGCCCTTGAAGAGCCGGATGTCGGACGTCCAGGCGACACGCTCGGCGTCGGCCTGCTGGGGCTCGAGCACGACCAGCGTCGGGTCGCCCTCCCGCGGGAAGACGACGAGGTCGTAGCCCTTCATGCACCAGTAGTTGGAGAGATAGAGGACGTTGTCGGGCGCGCGGACGACAAGCGCGTCGAGGTCGCGGTCGGACATCAGGGCGCGCACGCGTTCGAGCTTCTCGGAGTCGCGGGGCCAGCTCACCGGCTCACCGGCATGCTTCCGGCACGAATTCGCGCGCCACATGCGCACGTATTCCGGTTAGGCTCGAGCCATCGGGTTGGGGAGGCGGGTCTCCCATCTCCACGGGAGCGGAGGCCGGGAGGGCGATCACCAGCGGACCCGCGGCGGCGCCGGCTCGCCGTGCGCCTCCTCCCACGAGACCACCGGATTGCGTAGGACGCCGATCCGCTCGATCTCGCCCTCCATCACGTCGCCCGGGAGCAGGTAGAGCGAGGCGGCGTCCTCGCTGAAGCCCGCCACCCCGGAGACCGTGCCGGTCGAGACGACGTCGCCGGCGCTGTAGCCGAGCGCGGAGTAGTGGGCGACGATCTCGGGGATCGTCACGGACATGCGGCTCGAGTGCGAGACCTGGCGCGGCTCGCCGTTCACCCGGAGCTCCATGGCGAGGTCGTGCGGGTCGGGGATCTCGTCGGGCGTGACGATCCAGGGGCCGAGCGGGCAGAACGTGTCGATCGCCTTGCAGAACGAGAAGACGCCCGACCGCATCTCGCGGCGCTGGATGTCGCGCGCGGTCACGTCGTTGAAGATGACGTAGCCGCCGATGTAGTCGGCCGCCTCCTCCGGCCCGAACCACTTCCCGGGCTTCGAGATCACGACGGCGAGCTCGAGCTCGTAGTCGAGCTCCTCCGTCAGGTGCTCGGGATAGACGACCGGCTCGTCGGGCCCGACGATCGCGTCGACGTTCTGGAAGAAGACGATCCAGGGCGCGATCTCGTGCGACCATTCGACGCGCTTCGACTCCTCCTCGTGCTCGCGGAAGTTCCCGGCCGTGTGGAAGAACTTCTTCGGGACGATCGGCGCGCGCAGGCGGGCACCTTCGCGTGGCACCCGCTCGCCGGTCTCCTCCGCGCCGCCCCGCTCGAAGTACTCGCGCATGCTCGGGACAGCGAGCACGGCGATCTCGTCGCCTTCGAGCACGCCCACGCGGCCCTCGTCGAACGTTACGAGCTTCATGCCACGCTCTCGCAGACCATCTGCGCCGCCCGCGCGTACACCTCTGCTGTCTTCACGAGCCCCTCGATCTCCAGATTCTCCCCCAGCGCGGCGTCGGGCAGGCCGCTCGACGTGCCGTAGTTCACGGTCGCGATCCCGTAGCGGGAGAGCACCGAGGCGTCCGAGAACCAGCGCGTGACGTCGCGCTCGGGCCTCCCGCCGAAGACCTCTGCGTGGGCGGCGTCGAGCGCGGCCACAAGCGGATGGCCCTCCTCGATCTCGGCGCCCGGCGCGGTCACGTAGGCCTCCGCCTCGACGCCGTCGAGGCCACGGGCGAACTCGAGCGCCTTCCGCCTCGCCTCGGCCATCGGCACCGAGGGCGGCACCCGGAGGTCGAGGTAGAGGTCGGTCTCGTGCGGCGTCCGCGAGACCCGCCAGCCGAAGCCGCCGCGGATAGCCCCGACGTTGGCGACCCCACGAACGTCGCCGTAGCTCATCTCCTCCTCCCAGCTCGGCAGCCAGGCGAGCACCCGCTCGAGCACGCTGCTCATGCGCACGATCGAGTTCTCATCCTGCCGTCCAGCGCTGAACGCCGTGTGGATGAAGGGGCCCCGCGTCCGCAGGCGCAGCCAGAGCGTGCCGAAGTGGGCGAGGACGACCTTGTTCTCCGTCGGCTCTCCGAGGATGCACATGTCTGCGGCTCCGCCGTGGCCGACGAGGTGGCGGGAGCCGGCCGCGTAGCCGCGGTACTCGGGACCCTGGGCATCTCCCTCCTGCGTCTTCTCGATCTCGCCGGCGACGGCGGCGATCATCACGTCGCCCCGCAGGCGAAACCCGTCCTCGATCAGCGACCGCACCGCCTCCACGTAGCAGGCGACGGCGCCCTTCATGTTCGAGATGCCGAGCCCGTAGATGCGGCCGTCGCGCTCGAAGCCCTCAGGCTGGAACCCGGCGATACCCTGGAGCCACGGCTCGCGTCCCGAGTAGGACGTGTCCAGGTGCCCGTTGAACATGAGCGTCGGACCGCCGCCCTCGCCCGGCCACGTGCCGAGCACGTTCGCGCGCCCCTCCTCCACCTGCTGCCACTGCACCTGGAGGCCGCGCGAAAGGAGCTCGTCGCGGACGAGCTCCGCCGCGGCCTCCTCGGAGCCCGTGAACGACGGCGTCGAGACGAGCCGGATCGCGAGATCGACCAGGCGGCGCTCGTCGATCATCGCACCTGAGACAGGACGCGCTCGCCGAAGACCTCGAGCTGGCGGTGGCGATCCTCTCCCCAGAGCTCGAGCATTACGTGCGTGCAGCCCGCCTCACGATATTCCTCGATCGCGACGACACAGTCCTCGGGGGTGCCGGCGATCGGCTTGCAGCGGTCGAGCAGGGAGTCCGTCACCTGCTCCTTCGCGGCCAGGCGGCCGCCGCGCTCCATCGCCTCGGCGACCGGCGCCAGCTCCTCCATCTCGATCTCCGCCAGCTCGAGCAGCGTGTCCGCCGAGCCCCTGATGTTCTGGAACTTGTTCGCGAGGTACATGGCGGCGATCTCGCGGGCGCCTTCGCGGCCCGCGTCTCGGTCGGACTCGTGCACCGAGGCGACGACCGTGCAGCCGATGTCGATGTCGGCCTTGACGTTCTCGCGGGTGTAGCGGACGAACGCCGGCGTGGTGATCGACGGCGTCAGGCAGCCGTCGCCGATCTCGCCGGCGAGCGCCTGCATCTTCGGCGCCGTGGCGGCGACGTAGACGGGCGGGACCTCCCGCGGGGTCTCTGCCGCCTCCGAGAGCCCGGGCACGGAGGCGCTCCACGTCTCGCCCTCGTACTCGAAAGGGCCGCCGGCGAGAACGCCACGAACGATCGCCACTGCGTCCCGCATCGGCCCGAGCGTCTTCTTCGTCTGCATCACGGCGTTCTTCAGAAAGATCTTGGAGGTGCCGAAGCCGAGCAGGAAGCGCCCGGGGCCCGCCGCCTCCTGGACGACGCGCGCGTCCATCGCCGCCTGCACCGGGTGCCGCGTGAACGGGGAGACGATCCCCCAGCCGACGGCGATCCGCTCGGTCCGCTCCGCGATCAGGGCGGAGACGACCGTCGAGGAGCGAGCCTCCATCCCGTGCTTCCGCCACCACGGGTACGCCTCGGCCAGCCAGATCGTGTCCATGCCGACGCGGTCCATGACGGCAGCCGTCTCGAGCATCTCCTCGAGCGGCTCCATGGTCAGCTGCATGACGCCGATGCGAAACGGCTGGGCCATCGCTCGGCGGGCTAAGCGGAGGAAGCTCCCTGCTCGGCTTCCGAGCGCTTCGTGGAGACGCGCTGGTCGAGGGCGGTGAGCACGTTGTCGACCTGCTGGTTGACGATCGGCTGGACGACGCGCTGGCCCATGCTGGCGACCTGGCCGAGGATGCGGACGTCCGCCTCCCAGCGCATGGCCGTGCCGTTTCCCTCCTCGCTCAGGTCGAACTGGGTCTCCATGCTCATGATCGCGCCGACGCCCTTGCCCTTCGCCTGCAGGCGGGCGTGCTCGGGCGGACGGGACTCGGCCTTCGTGAAGTCGATGCTCATGCGCAGGCTCCCGAGGCCGAGCGGCACCTTGACCTTGGCCTGCCAGTGCTCGTCGTCGACGATCTCGAAGCTCTCGACGCCGGGCATCAGGCGCGCCATCTCGGCCGGATCGTTGAGGACCTCCCAAACCTGCTCGCGCGAGGCCGCATAGGAGCGCGTGCCCTCGACCTTCATTGGCCGGCCCCCGGCCGATGAAGGTGGGGAGGGTGTGTGAGGGAACCGGGAGGTTCCCTCACTGTCTCAAAGAAGGGGGCACGTGGGGGAAACATGGGTTCCCCCACCGGAGGGAGCCGAAAGCGAGCGACCTTCACTGCGCCT
>Ga0081538_10000501_pt1 | contig 43813 bp, 48 predicted proteins | sample TabmetS5T2R1_FD_71022 | JGI IMG/M metagenome (GOLD analysis project Ga0081538, IMG submission 71022) | Tabebuia heterophylla rhizosphere microbial communities from the University of Puerto Rico - S5T2R1 | ecosystem: Host-associated > Plants > Roots > Rhizosphere ... | reverse complement strand
GGGGGGGGTGGCGGGGAATGGGGGGGCGGGGGGGGGGCGGGGGGAGTGGGGGGGGAGCTCGTTGGCCCAGCGGGTGCGGGCCAGCCGCCCGGCCAGGTCGTCCAGGTCCGCCTGGGGGATATCGATCCGGAACGGCCGGATGGTGGTGTCGGTACGGTCGGTGGTGGTCATCGCTGCGGTTCCTCCTCGCATCGACTGGCCGGCCCTGCGGTGAAGCCGACAAGAGCATGTCAGCGTCGGGGTGGCGGCGGAAGCGGGGATCTCGCCAACCGGCGACGATTTCAGGACACCGCGCCGAAGGCGTCGCGGTAGGCGGACGGAGCAACTCCGACGAGCCGCCGGAAGTGGGGGCGCAGGGCTGCGGCCGTGGAGAATCCGCAGGATCGCGCCACCTCGTCCACCGACAGCCGGGTGGACTCCAGCAGCCGTTGGGCACGGAGCACGCGTTGGTGGGTCAGCCAGGTCGCCGGAGCGGTCCCGGTGAGCTCCCGGAAGCGCCGGTCGAAGTGTCGCCTGCTCATCCGGGACCGACGGGCCAACGTATCGATCGGCAGGATCTGGTCGAGCTGCCCGAGCGCCCAGCCCATCGTCTCGCCGACGGCGTCGTCCTGGTCGAGCTGGGGTACCGGCGACTCGATGTACTGCGACTGCCCGCCGGGACGGTGGGGTGGCACGACGATGCTTCGGGCCAGGCGGTTGGCCACAACCGCACCATGCGAGGTCCTGATCAGGTGCAGGCCCAGGTCCATCCCGGCGGCACCGCCACCGGCGGTGAGGATGTCACCGTCGTCGATGTAGAGCACCGACGGGCGCACGCGGATCTTTGGGTACATCTGGGCGAGCACCTCAGCAAGCGCCCAGTGCGTGGTGGCCGGGCGCTCGTCCAGCAGCCCGGCCGCGGCCAGCACGAACGCCCCAGTGCACAGGCCGGCCACCCGTGCCCCATCGGCGTGGGCCGCGCGCAGGGATTCCAGCAGCGGCTCCGGCGGGCGTTCGGCCGGATCCCGCCAGTAGGGCACAATGAGCAAATCCGCCTCGCGGATCGCGGAGAGGTCGTAGGGCACGTCGTAGACCATGCCGCCGCCGCGTATCCCGGCGCCCGGCTCGCCGGAGACGATGCGCACGTCGAGCTCGGGCAGCGCACCGTAGTACACGGCCGCGTCGAACACGCCGAACGCGAAGGACATGATGCCCACGGAGGCACCGTCCACGATCACGACCACGAGCCGCTGCGGGGTGGACGATGCTGCGGGCAGGTTCGGGTTCGGGCCCGCGAAAGCCGCTTCCGCCATGACCCCAGTCTGGCCCCGGACCGGAGGGCGGGCAAGCCCTCACCGGCTCCTCCCGAACGCACGGCCACAACGGCGGGAGGGGCGCGGCCGACTCCCCGCCCCGGGCTCGACCAACCGGTCAGTCAGGTGGCACGATAGCGCCCGGCGCCGTGGTCGACAGGGCTCCGCGGATCGCTGGGCGACCGACCGGAACCGGACAGCGGAGGATGAGCATCGTGGCCGACATGTGGATAGGCGGGAGCGCGACGGCCGGCGGGGGAGCGCCCACCGCGGTCGCCAACCCGGCGACCGGCGAGACCATCGACGAGGTCCCTGCCGCCACGGCGGCAGAGGTGGACGCGGCGGTCGGGGCCGCCGCGGAGGCGTTCGCGAGCTGGCGGCGTACCGACACCGCCGAGCGGGCGGGACACCTGCACCGGCTGGCGGAGCTCGCCGAGGCCCACGCGGACGAGCTGGTTGCGCTGCTCACCCGCGAGCAGGGCAAGCCGACCCTGGAGGCGCAGGGCGAGCTGCGGCACTTCCTGGCGGGCCTGCGCTACTACGCCGAGGCCGCCACCAAGGTCCGCGGCAGCTACCAGGAGCTGCCCAGCCAGTTCGGCCCCGCCTACGGCCTGGTCGTGCGGCGCCCCCTCGGGGTGGTGGGGGCGATCACGCCGTGGAACTTCCCCCTCACCCTGCTCGCCAACAAGGTCGGGCCTGCCCTGGCCGCCGGCGACACCGTGGTCGCCAAGCCGGCCGAGACGACGCCGCTGACCACCCTGCGCGTCGCGCAGCTGGCCGGCGAGGCCGGCCTGCCGCCCGGCGTGCTCAACGTGATCACCGGGGGGCCGGACACCGGCGAGGCCCTGGTCGCCCACCCGGGCGTGCGCCGCGTCGCCTTCACCGGCCAGACCAGCACCGGCCGGCGGATCATGGAGCTGGCCGGGCCGGCGCTGAAGCACGTCAGCCTGGAGCTGGGCGGCTCCGACCCGACGATCGTGCTGGGCGACGCCGACCTGGACGCGGCGGTCAAGAACATCCAGATCGGCCGCTACTGGAACTGCGGTCAGGCGTGCCTGGCTCCCAAGCGGGCCTTCGTCCAGGCCGAGGTCTACGACGCGTTCGTCGACCAGCTGACCGCGCGGGTCGGCCGCTACGAGCCCGGGCCCGGCGACACCCGGGCCGAGAAGCCGAGGCTGCGGATCGGTCCGCTGCACACCGCCGCGCAGCGGGACCTGCTGGTCGCCCAGCTCAAGGACGCCATCGACCGGGGCGCCAAGGTGCTGGTCGGCGGGGAGCCGCTGGACGGCCAGGGGCACTTCTTCCAGCCGGCGGTGGTGGTCGACGCCCCGGCGGACTCGCGGCTGGCCACCGAGGAGGTCTTCGGCCCGGTCCTTCCCGTCTGGAAGGTCGAGGACCTCGACGAGGCGATCGAGCGGGCCAACGCCAGCCAGTACGGGCTGGGCTCCTCGATCTGGACCCGCTCGGCGGTCGCGGTCGACCGCGCCACCCGGGAGCTGGACGCGGGGGTGACCTGGGTGAACCAGCTCCACTACGGCTACGACGAGCTGCCGTTCGGCGGCACCAAGCAGAGCGGCTTCGGCCGCGAGCACGGGCTGGAGGCGCTCGCCGAGTACACCGAGCCGAAGTCGGTCGTCGTCGGCGGACTCAGCTAGCGGATGGGAGGAGCAGCGATGTCGGTGACAGCCGAGATCCAGGAGCGCGTGGCCTGGATCACGCTGGACCGCCCGCCGGCCAACAGCTACGACCCGGCCTTCCTGGAGGCGCTCGACGAGGCGATCGGCCGGGCCGCCGCCGCCGGCGTGGCGGTCGGGGTGGTCAGGTCGGCCAGCGAGAAGTTCTTCTCCGCCGGCGCGGACGTCAAGGGGTTCCTGGCGCGTTCCGCCGACGAGAACATGGCGATGGTCCGCCGCGCCCACCAGGTGTTCGACCGCTTCGCCGCCGAGGCGCCGGTGTTCGTCGCCGCGATCGCCGGGCACGCGCTCGGCGGCGGCCTCGAGATCGCGCTGGCCTGCGACGTCCGCGTCGCCGCCGAGGGCAGCTACCGCCTCGGCCTGCCGGAGGTGACGCTCGGGCTGCTGCCCGGCACGGGCGGCACCCAGCGCCTGCCCCGCCTGGTCGGACGCGGCCGCGCGCTGGAGCTGATGACCACCGGCCGCGCCGTCACCCCCCAGGAGGCGGAGCGGCTGGGGATGGTCGACCGGCTGGTCCCCGCCGACGAGCTGGACCGCACCGTGGCCGAGGTGGCGGCCGGCCTCGCGGGCGGCGCGCCGCTCGCCGTCGCCGCCGTCAAGCGCGCGGTCCACCAGGGCCTCGACCGTCCCCTCGCCGACGGCCTGCAGATCGAGCTCGAGCAGCTTGCACCGCTGTTCGCCTCCGAGGACGCCCGCGAGGGCATGGTGGCGTTCACCGAGAAGCGGCCGCCCAAGTACGCCGGCCGCTGAGGAGGACGGCATGGCACGCGCGCAGGTCGTGGTCGAGGACCCCACCGAGCTGTCGCCCCGTGCCCAGGCGCTCCTGCGCAGCGCCTACCGGGTGATCACCCGCCAGGGCAGCCACCGGCTGTCGCTGCAGGACGTGGCCGACGAGGCGGGCGTCAGCAAGGGCATGGTCCTCTACTACTTCAAGACCAAGGAGAACCTGTTCCTCACCACGATGCGCTACGCCCTGGAGCGGACCAGCGCGCGCATCCGCGAACGGACCGCCGGCGTCGACGACCCCAACCGGCTGATCGCCGCGCTGGTCGATGCGATCTTCATCGACGCCGAGCGCAACCGCCACTTCTACCTGCTCTACGTCGACCTCATCGAGCACGCCGCCAGGGTGCCGTCGTTCGGCCGGCTCTCCAGCCTCGCCACCGAGATCATCAACGGCCACTACGAGGAGCTGGTCCGCGACGGCGCCGCCAGAGGCGGCATGGCGGTGCAGGACCCCGCGGAGGCCGCGGCCGCCATGCGGGCCCTGATCGACGGCACCTTCCTGACCTGGCTCCCGCGGGACGACTGGCGGGAGTCCTACCCACGCTTCAAGGCGCTCTGCCACGCCAGCCTGGTGCGGCTGCTGGGGGTCGACGGGAGCCGGGCACCATGAGCGAACCCGGCGAGACCCGGCCGTCCGGCTTCGCCGCCCGGCTCGGCATCCAGCTGCTGTCGGCCACCGCCGAGGAGGTGGTCGCCGAGCTCGAACCCGACCACCGGCACCTCGGCCCGGCCGGCGACGTCCACCACGGCGTCCACGCCTCGCTGGTGGAGACCGCCGCCAGCGTCGGCGCCTGGCTGGCGGTGGGCGACCGGGGCCTCCAGGTGGTTGGCATGGCCAACGCCACCGACACGCTGCGGGCCCACACCTCCGGCCGGCTGCAGGCGCGCGCCCGTCCCGAGCACGTCGGCGAGCGGGAGCAGCTCTGGTCGGCGGAGGTACGCCGCGCCGGCGACGGCGCGCTGGTCGCCCGCGGCCAGGTGCGGCTGTGGCACGTCGGCGGCCACCCGGAGGGACGGAGGAGCACATGAGGCAGATGTTCGTGGACGGCCGCTTCCGCGAGAGCTCCGGACCGGACCTGCTCGAGGTCCGCGACCCGTCGACCAGCGAGGTGGTCGAGACGGTCCCGGCAGGCACCGCCGGCGACGTCGACGCCGCGGTGCGCGCGGCCCACGCGGCCTTCCCGGGCTGGTGGGACACCGCGGCCGCCAGGCGCGGCGAGGCGCTGCGCGAGGCCACCGCGCACGCACGGGACCACCTCGAGGAGCTCGCCTGGCAGCTGACCCAGGAGCAGGGCAAGCCGCTGCGAGAGGCGCGGCTGGAGGTGGACCGCTGCCTGGAGACGCTCGACCACTATGCGGGCCTGGCCAAGAACCTGCGCGGCGGCTACGTCCCCAACCTGGACGACGGCACCTACGGGGTGGTGCTGCGCCGCCCCCTCGGGGTCGTCGGCGCGATCGTGCCGTGGAACTTCCCCACCACGCTGCTGGCCAACAAGCTCGGCCCGGCCCTGGTGACCGGCAACACGCTGGTGGCCAAGCCCGCCGAGACCACGCCGCTGACCACCCTGCGCCTGGCGGAGCTGCTGCACGCCGGCGGCGTCCCCGCCGGGGTGTTCAACGTCGTGCCCGGCACCGGCCCGGTCGCCGGTGCCGCCCTGGTCGGCCACCCGCTGGTCCGCAAGGTCGCCTTCACCGGCTCCACCGCGGTCGGCAAGCGGACCATGGCGGCCGCCGCGGAGCACCTCAAGCGGGTCACCCTGGAGCTGGGCGGCTCCGACCCGATGATCATCTGCGACGACGCCGACCTCGACCGCGCCGTCAGCGCCGCCAGCGTCGGGCGCTTCTTCAACTGCGGCCAGGCATGCCTTGCCACCAAGCGACTGTTCGTCTTCGAGCCGGTCGCCGACGAGGTGATCGACAAGCTGGTCGCCAAGGCCGCCAAGCTCCGCATCGGCCCTGGCACCGCCGACCGGGTGCTGATGGGGCCGCTGCACACCGAGCGGCAGCGGGTGGTGATCGAGGAGCAGGTCGCCGACGCGGTCGACCGCGGCGCCAAGGTGCTGCACGGCGCCGCCCGGCCGCGCGGCGAGCCGTACGACCGCGGCTGGTTCTACGAGCCCACCCTGCTGCTGGAGCCGCCGCAGGACTCGCGGGTGGCGCTGGAGGAGACCTTCGGCCCGGCCCTGCCCATCTGGCGGGTGGGCGGCCTGGAGGAGGCGATCGAGCGGGCCAACGCCTCGCCGTACGGGCTCGGCTCGGCGATCTGGACCCGGGACCTGCACCGGGCGTCGCTGGCCGCCGAGCGGCTGGAGGCCGGCTACACCTGGGTCAACGCCACCAACAAGGTCTACGACGAGCTGCCGTTCGGCGGCGTGAAGCAGAGCGGCTTCGGCAAGGAGCACGGCGTCGAGGCGCTCGACTACTACCAGGAGACCAAGTCGCTGGTCGTCAAGCACTGACAATCGGGTTCGCGCATTGTGATGACGTGCGGTGACCTGATGGCGATCAGAGCGGGCGTCAAGGCAATGCGCGAAGTCGATCAAGGGGTGAGGCGAAGATGACGGTCCCGACGGTACCCCAGCCGACGATTCCCACCCTGCCGGACCGCTACAACGTCAGCACGATCCTGGACCGCAACCTCGACGCCGGCCGCGGCGCCAAGGTCGCGCTCCGCGGCGACGGCGGCGAGGCCACCTACCAGCGGCTGTTCGACGACGCCTGCGCCGCCGGGCGCGCCCTGCGCGCCCTCGGGGTGCAGCGCGAGCAGCGCGTGCTGCTGGTCCAGGACGACAGCCCGGCGTTCGTGGCCGCGTTCCTGGGGGCCATCCGCGCCGGGATGGTCCCGGTCCCGCTCAACCCGCTGTTCAAGCCCGACGACTACCGCTACCTGCTGGCCGACAGCGACGCCCAGGCCGTGATCGTCGACCTGGAGCTGCTGGACAAGGTCCGCGACGCGCTGGCCGCCCATCCCGAGCGGGTCGAGCTGGTCGTCGTCGGCGAGGCCGCCGAGGGGACGCACGCCTTCGGAGCGCTGCTCGCCGAGCACGCCGGCGAGCTCCCCCCGGCCGGCACCCACCGCGACGACCCCGCGTTCTGGCTCTACAGCTCCGGGTCCACCGGCAGGCCCAAGGGGGTCGTCCACCTCCAGCACGACCTGCCCTACACCTGCCAGACCTACGCCACCCAGGTGCTGGGCGTCCGCGAGGACGACGTGTGCCTGTCCACCACCAAGCTGTTCCACGCCTACGGGTTCGGCAACAGCCTCTCGTTCCCGTTCTGGGTGGGTGCCACGGCGGTCCAGCTCCGCGGCCGCCCGGCCCCCGACCGGGTCTTCGAGGCGGTCGAGCGCTTCCGGCCGACGCTGTTCTTCTCCGTGCCGACGCTGTACAACGCGATGCTGCGCAGCCAGGGGGCCGAGGGGCGCGACCTGTCGTCGGTGCGGCTGTGCGTCTCGGCCGCCGAGTCGCTGCCGGCCGACATCTGGCGCCGCTGGCACGACACCTACGGGCTGACCATCCTGGACGGCATCGGCTCCACCGAGATGCTGCACATCTTCTGCTCCAACACCCTCACCGAGCTGCAGCCCGGCTCCAGCGGCAAGTCCGTCCCCGGCTACGACCTGAGGCTGCTCGACGAGCAGCTCGCCAGCACCCCGCCCGGCGAGACCGGCAACCTCTACGTCCGCGGCGACAGCGCGCTGGCCTTCTACTGGCGCCAGCACGAGAAGACCAAGCAGACCGTGCTGGGCGACTGGATCTACACCGGCGACCGCTACCGGCAGGACGCCGACGGCTTCTGGTGGCACCAGGGCCGCGCCGACGACATGCTCAAGGTCGGCGGCAACTGGGTCTCGCCGGTCGAGATGGAGCAGGCGCTCGGCGAGCACGACGCGGTCCACGAGTGCGCCGTCGTCCAGGTCGAGGTCGACGGGCTCACCAGGATCAAGGCGGTGGTGGTGACCAGCCGGGCGGACCCCGGGCAGCTCACCGGGGAGCTCCAGGAGTGGTGCAAGCGGCGGCTGCAGCGCTACGAGTACCCGCACATCGTCGAGTACGTCGACGAGCTCCCCAAGACCACCACCGGGAAGATCCAGCGCTACAAGCTGCGCGACGCCACCGCGGGGACGGGCCCATGATCGACGGCCTCCCCCTGATCGACGCGCACCTGCACGTGGCCCGGCTGCCGACGCTGAAGCTTCCCCTGCCCAGCTGGGCGCCGTTCGCCGACGCCGACGCGCTGGGCGGGCTGTACGACGAGGCCGGGGCGGTCCGGCCCGACCGCTTCGACGCCTACCTGGAGGCCGAGGGCGTCGACGTCGCCCTGCTGATGAGCGAGTACAGCCCCAGGGTGACCGGCACCCAGCCGGTGGAGGACCTGCTGCCGCTGCTGGAGCACAACCCGCGGCGGTTCCGCCTGATCGCCAACCTCAACCCCCACCTGCACCACCCGATCGCCGAGGAGCTGGAGCGCCAGCTCGCCCTAGGCGCGGTGGCGGTCAAGCTGCACCCGGTGCACGGCGGCTTCTCGCCCACCGAGGGCGCGCTCTACCTGGTCTACCGGCGCTGCGCCGAGCTCGGCATCCCGGTGGTCTTCCACTGCGGCACCAGCACCTTCCCCGGCGCGATCAACCGCCACGGCGACCCGGCCCCGATCGACGAGGTGCTCCAGCACGTCCCCGACCTCAAGGTGGTGCTGGCCCACGGCGGCCGCGGCTGGTGGTACGAGGCGGCGGCGTTCCTGGCCCTGACCCGCGAGAACGTCTGGATCGAGCTGTCGGGCCTGCCGCCGCAACGGCTTCCCGACTACTACGCCCGGCCCGGTCTGCGCCGCCTGGCCCGCAAGTTCATCTTCGGCAGCGACTGGCCCGGCGCACCCGGCATCGCCGCCAACGCCCGGGCGGTGGCCAAGCTCGACATCGACGAGGGGGACCTGCCGGGCGTGCTGGCCGGCAACGCCCGCAAGGTCTACCGCGGCCTCGACCCCGAGGTTGACTGACCGGTCAGATGGAGGCCATGATGCGGGATGACGCCGGAAGGCCGCGGCCGGAGGAGCCAGCATGCTGAAGACCGAGGCCGAGCTGCTCGAGCGCCTACGGACGGGCAGGCTGATCGAGGGGCTGGACACCGCCACCGAGGCCTACGTGGAAGGGCTCAAGCGCACCCTGATCGTGTCGGCCGACACCGAGCTGATCAGCGCACCGGCCTACCTGCGGGCGGCCAGGGACGCGCCCTCGATCAACTCCTACATGTCGGCGGTCAGCATCATCCAGGACGAGCTCGGCCACGCCCACATCGCCTACCGGATGCTCCGCGACCTGGGCGTCGACACCGACCAGCTGGTCTTCGAGCGCGAGCCCAAGGCGTTCAAGTACCCGTACGCCTTCGACGTGCCGTTGGACCGCTGGGAGGAGCTGGTGGTCGCCAACGCCTTCTACGACCGCGCCGGCTTCGTCCTGCTCAGCGACATCTACCAGAACACCAGCTACGGGCCGTGGAAGCGGGCGCTGGTCAAGGTCGACCGCGAGGAGACCTTCCACCTGCGCCACGGGGAGCGCTGGATGAAGATCCTCGCCGAGGACCCCGACCGCAAGGCGGCCGTGCAGCGCGCGGTCGACTGGATGTTCGTGCTCACCCTGGAGTGGTTCGGGCTGCCCGACGACCTCAAGCGCCACGGCGAGCAGGTCGGCTACCAGCTCAAGGGCATGACCAACGACCAGCTCCGGCAGACGTGGATGGCGGCCACGGTGCCGCTGTGTGAGCGGCTCGGCTTCTCCGTGCCGGCGCACCTGGACCAGGACAGCGGCCAGTACGCGATCGACTGCCCCTTCCCGATGGCCTTCGACGAGGACGCCAAACGCTGGGACGTCGAGGGCGGCGCGATCTCCTGGGACGACGTGCTGGCGCGGTGGAAGCGCCGCGGGCCCTGCAACGAGGAGTTCGTCGCCATGCTCCAGCGCGGCCACCGCCAGCTCACCCGCAGCCCCGCCTGACCATGGTCTCGGTCGATGACGTCCGCGCGGCCCTCACCGAGGTCACCGACCCCGAGCTGCCGATCGGCATCGTCGACCTCGGGCTGGTCCGCTCGGTGGCGGTGGACGGCGAGGTGGTGCGCGTCGGCATCACCTTCACCTCGATCGCCTGCCCCTGCACCGACGTGCTCCGCGAGGACGTCGAGGCCCGCCTGCGCCGCCTGGACGGCGTCGCCCGCGTCGAGGTGGACGAGGTCTTCGAGCCCTGGAGCCGCGACGACATGACCGAGGACGGCCGCCTCGCCCTGCGCGCCCTCGGGGTGGTCTAGTGGACACCGAGGTCTGGGAGGTCTACGCGCGCCACGACCGCGAGGAACGGGCCCACCACCTGGGCACCCTCCGGGCCGCCGGGGCCAGGGACGCCAGGGTCTTCGCGGTCATGATGTACGACGAGCGCCGCTGGCAGGAGATGTTCGTGGTCAGGCGGACCGACGTCGTCCCCGTGGTCGCCCCCGAGTAGGTGCGGCCGGTGGAGCGCTACCGCGTGTTCGGCCGCACCAGCTACCCGGAGCCGCTGGAGTTCCAGGGGACGCTGACCGCCGCCGACCACGACGCCGCCGCCCACGACGCGCTCGAGCGCCACGGCCGCCGCTGGGTGGAGCTGGTGCTGATCCCGGAGCGCGCCATCCACTGGGTCCTCGGCCCACAGGATCGACCGGAGGGGTCCGGGGAACCGCAAGGGGGTGCCCCGGTCGATCCCGAGCGGGCCGGCGATGGCTGAGGGGCGGCCGAGCCAGGCGACCGCCTGGGTGACCGACGACGACGAGGCCCTGGCCGCCCTGGTGAACCTGCTGGTCGTCCTGGCCGACAACAAGTACTGGCTGGGCCGGCACCTGTCGGAGTGGGCGGTCGGCGCACCCAGCCTGGAGGTGGCGGTGGCCTGCGCCGCGATCGCCCAGGGCGAGCTCGGCCAGGCCCGCGTGCTGTACCCGCTGCTGGAGGAGCTTCCCTTCCCCGGCCCGGTCGACCCGCTGGAACGCGGGCGCGCCTACCGGGTGACGCTGCTGGACCGCCCGTTCCCCACCTGGCCGCACGCGGTGGCCGCGCTGCTGCTGGTCGACAGCGCCGCCACCACCATGCTGGAGGCGCTGGCCGGCGGTCCCTACGAGGCGCTCTCCAGGCGTGTGCCGCGGATGCTTGAGGAGGAGGCCTTCCACTGGGACTTCGCCGACGGCCGCGTCCGCGAGCTGGCGCGGCTGCCCGGCGGCCTCGAAGAGCTGCGGGCGCGCGTGGACGAGTCCCTGGAGGAGCTGCTCTGCTGGTTCGGCCCGCCCGGCGAGCCCGGCGTGGAGACGCTGCGCGGCCAGGGGCTGCTCGGGCGCGGCAACGCCGAGCTGCGCCGGGCCTTCATCGACCGGATCGGCCCCCTGCTGGAGGAGGTCGGCGTTCGGCTGGGCCTGGAAGGATCGGAGGACCCTCGGCTGCCATGGGAGCGATGGAACCGCCTGCAACGCCGGCTGGACCCCGGCCCGGCGACCGCGTGAGCTGCCCCTGGTGCGGCTCCGACCAGGTCGAGCGGGTCGGCGAGGTCGGACCCACGGTGATGACCTCCCAGTGGATCTGCACCGCCTGCAAGAGCCCCTTCGAGCAGATCCGCAGGCGCGGCCGGTCGTGATGCGGGCCCGGCCGGCCGGGTGTACGTTGACCTGGCAAGGATTGTGATCTGGTTCACAAGATCGCGAGGTCCGGTGCTCCCGCTGCTCGCCGCCGCCACCCCGACCGACCTGTACGCGGCCCGCACCCAGATGGCGCTCTCGCTCGGCTGGCACATCGTGGTGGCCTGCCTGGGCGTCGGGTTCCCGGCCCTGGTCCTGCTGGCCGAGTGGCGCGGCCTGCGCAGCGGCGACCCGGCCTGGCGGCTGCTGGCCCGCCGCTGGGCCCGCGCCCTCGGCGTCCTGTTCGCGGTCGGGGCGGTCTCGGGCACCATCTTGTCGTTCGAGATGGGCATCCTGTGGCCCGGCCTGATGGGCACCTACGGCGAGGTCATCGGCCTGCCGTTCGCCATCGAGGGCATCGCCTTCTTCATCGAGGCCATCTTCCTCGGCATCTACCTGTACGCCTGGGACCGCCTGCCACCCCGCACCCATCTGCTGGCCGGCCTGCCCATCCTGGTGGCCGGGGTCGCCAGCGCCTTCTTCGTGGTCACCGCCAACGCCTGGATGAACCAGCCGCGCGGCTTCGACCTGGTCAACGGGAAGGTGACCGAGGTGGACCCGTGGGCGGCGATGTTCAACCCGGCCACCCCGCCGCAGACGGTCCACATGCTGCTGGCCGCCTTTATCGTGGCCGGGTTCCTGGTCGCCAGCGTCTACGCGGTGGCCATGCTGCGCGGCCGGCGCGACCGCTATCACCGGCTCGGCTTCCTGCTGCCCTTCACCCTGGCCGCCGCGCTGGTCCCGGTCCAGATCGGCGTGGGCGACTGGGCCGCCCACTTCGTGGCCACCAACCAGCCGGTCAAGCTGGCCGCCATGGAAGGGGTGTTCCAGACCGCCCGGGGCGTGCCGCTGCACCTGGGCGGCATCGAGCGCGACGGCGAGCTGCGCTACGCCGTGGAGATCCCCTTCGGCCTGTCGCTGCTGGCCCACTGGGATCCGCAGGCCGAGATCAAGGGGCTGGACCAGGTCCCGCCGGCCGACCGGCCACCGGTGACCGTGGTCCACCTGGCCTTCCAGCTGATGGTCCTCTGCGGCCTGGCCCTGCTCGGTCTCGGGGCCTGGTTCGCGCTGGCCTGGTGGCGCCGCCGGGACCTGCCCCGCTCGCGCTGGTTCCTGCGCGGCGCGGCCGCGGCCGGGGTGCTGGCCACCCTCGCCCTGGAGGCCGGGTGGGTCACCACCGAGGTCGGCCGCCAGCCCTGGATCGTCTACGGCATCCTGCGCACGGCCGACGCGGTCAGCCCCGCACCGGGCCTGCGGTTTGGGCTGTACGCCCTGGTGGTGGTCTACACGCTGCTGACGGTGGCCACCGTGTACGTGCTGCGCCGGCTGGCCCGGGTGCCGGTGCCGGTCGCCCCGCAAGAGCGCGACGTGCGCGAGGTGCCGGTAGCGTGACCCTGGCCGAGTGGGTGCTGGTCCTGACCTGGATCGGCGTGACCGCCTACGCGCTGCTCGGCGGGGCCGACTTCGGCGCCGGGGTCTGGGACCTGGTCGCCGGGGGCGAGCGCCGCGGGCGCGCCGAGCGGGCCCTGATCGAGCACGCGATCGGCCCGGTGTGGGAGGCCAACCACGTCTGGCTCATCTTCGTGCTGGTGATCCTGTGGACCGCCTTCCCGCCGGTGTTCGCAGCGGTCGCCTCCACCCTGTACGTCCCTCTCACGCTGGTCGCCTTCGGCGTGATCGCCCGCGGGGCGGCGTTCGCCTTCCGCAAGGCCATCCCCGAGGTGGGCCCCAAGCGCCTGTTCGGGGCCGCCTTCGCCGGCTCCTCGCTAGTCACCCCCTTCTTCCTGGGCACGGTGGCCGGCGCCGTGGCCTCCGGCCGGGTCCCGCCCGGCAGCGCCAGGGGCGACCCGCTCACAAGCTGGTGGAACCCGACCTCGGCGCTGGGCGGTGCCATGGCGGTCGGGGTCTGCGCCTACCTGGCCGCCGTCTACCTCACCGCCGACGCCGACCGGGCCGGCCAGGCCGGCCTGGCCGAGCGGTTCCGGCGCCGGGCGCTCGGCACCGGGGTCGCGGTCGGCGCCCTGGCCCTGGGCGGGATCGGCGTGCTGGCCGCCGACGCGCCCCGGCTCTACCAGGGGCTCACCGGCCGGGCGCTGCCGCTGATCGCCGCCTCGGCCGCCTTCGGCCTGGCCTCCCTGGCGCTGCTGTGGCGGCGCCGCTTCCTGGCGGTGCGGGTGACCGCGGCGTGCGCGGTGGTCGCCGTGGTCTGGGGCTGGGCGGTCGGCCAGTACCCCTACATGCTCGAGCCGGACCTGACCATCGCGGCCGCCGCCGCCGGTCGCGCCACCCTCCAGGCCATGCTGGCCGCCCTCGGCGTCGGCGCCGTCCTGCTGGTCCCCGCCCTGGCCTGGCTGTTCGTCCTGTTCCAGCGGACCGACCCGCCCCGGTCGGCCTGACGCCGCCTGGCGCTTGCAGCAGAAGTATGTCGAGATGTAGCATTCCTGCTACGTAAGGTATTAGAGGTTGGACATAGGGGTGACGGGGCGTGGGCGCGGTCGATGCGGTGGCCGAGGTTCGTGGGCTGCGGATGCGGTACGGGCCGCGGGACGTGCTCACCGGGGTGGACTTCACGGTGCGGCGCGGGGAGGTGGTCACGCTGCTCGGGCCCAACGGCGCCGGCAAGAGCACCACGATCGAGATCCTGGAGGGCTTCCGGCTGCGTTCGGCGGGGGAGGTCAGCGTGCTCGGCGTCGACCCGGCCAGGGGCGACGAACGATGGCGGGCGCGGATCGGCGTGGTGCTCCAGTCCTGGCGGGACCACGGGCGCCGGAAGGTCCGCGACCTCCTGACCCACCTCGGCGGCTACTACGCGCCCTACGCCACCCCCGAACGGGAGCGGCCCCACGACGTGGACAAGCTGATCGAGACGGTGGGGCTCGCCGACCAGGCCGAGCAGCGGCACGGCACCCTGTCCGGGGGGCAGCGCCGCCGCCTGGACCTCGCCGCCGGGCTGGTCGGCCGGCCCGAGCTGCTGTTCCTCGACGAGCCGACCGCGGGGTTCGACCCGCGGGCGCGGCGGGACTTCCACGACCTGGTGCACCGCCTGTCCGACCTGGAGGACACCACCATCCTGCTCACCACCCACGACCTCGCCGAGGCCGAGCAGCTCGCCGACCGCATCCTCATCCTCGCCGAGGGGCGGATCGTCGCCGACGGCAGCGCCGACCAGCTCGCCCGGCAGGCCTCCAGCCAGGCCGAGGTGCGCAGGAGCCGCGACGGCGAGCGCTTCGTGCACGCCACCCCCGACGCCACCGGCTTCGTCCGCCGGCTGTTCGCCCAGTACGGCGACCGGGTGGCCGACCTGGAGGTGCGGCGGGCGAGCCTGGAGGACGCCTACATGGCCATCGTGTACCGGCACGAGCGCGCCCTCGAGGAGCTGAGCGCCCGATGAACCCCACCCTGTACGCGGCCCGGCTCGGGCTGGCGCGAGGCTGGATCGAGACCCGGCACAGCCTGACCAACCCGCAGGACCTCGGCTGGAACCTGTTCGTGGTCACCGTGTTCGTGGTGGTCCTGCTGTTCCAGCGCGACTCCACGGTCGAAGGCGCCGCCGCCCTGCCCCTGGCGATGCTGACCCTGCCGAGCATCCTCGGCATGTGGGTGGCGGTCGGCGGGTACACGGGCGCCGCCGGAACGCTCGCGGTCGAGCGGGAGGACGGCACCCTGCTGCGCGCCAAGGCGGTGCCGCAGGGCATGGTCGGCTACCTGGTCGGCCGGATCGTGTCGCTGTCCCTGATCACCCTGGTCACGCTGGCGATCATCCTCGTGGCCGGCCTGCTCCTCCTGCCCGACCTGGCCACCGCCGGCGGTTCGAGCTGGCTGGTCCTGCTCTGGGTGCCCGCGCTGGGGCTGCTCGCCACCCTGCCGTGGGGAGCGGTCGTCGGTTCGCTGGTGCGGAGCCCGAACACGGCCTTCGGCCTGACCATGCTCCCCATCATGGGCCTCACCGCGATCTCCGGGATCTTCTACCCGATCGCCGCGCTCCCCGGGTGGGTGCGGGGGGTCGCGCAGGCCTTCCCCGTCTACTGGCTCGGGCTCGGCGTCCGCTCGGGCCTGCTGCCCGACGCGGCCGCCGCGGTGGAGATCTCGGGGTCGTGGCAGCACCTGCAGACCGCTGCCGTGCTCAGCGTGTGGGCGGTGGCGGGCCTGCTGGTCGCGCCCGCGGTCCTGCGCCGCATGGCGCGCCGCGAGTCAGGCTCCACCATGGAGACCCGCCGGCAACAGAACCTGCAGCGCACCCCCTGACCTCATGAGCGAGACCATCCACAACCGGATCGCGATGCTGCGCGCGGAGCGGCGCATCTCGCGCCGGCAGCTCGCCGAGGCGCTCGGGGTCCACTACCAGACGGTCGGCTACCTGGAGCGGGGCGAGTACAGCCCCAGCCTCTACCTGGCCCTGCGCATCGCCGAGTATTTCGAGGTGCCGGTGGAGGCGATCTTCTCCATCACCGCGTTCCCACGGCTCGGCACCGGGGAGCGACCCGCCTGACCGCGGCCGGGGGGTGCGGTAGCCTCGCCCCGGGATGGCGGACCACGGACAGCACCAGGTCGAGGTCTCGGGCCACCACGGCGCGGTGGTGCTCGACGCCCCGCCAGGCGTGGAGCTGCGGCGATGACCGGGCAGCCGGCGATCGTGGTGGTGGGGAGCCTCAACCTGGACCTGGTGGTCCGGGTCGAGCGGCTGCCCGGCCCTGGGGAGACGGTCTCCGGCGGCGACGTCTTCCGCAACCCCGGCGGCAAGGGGGCCAACCAGGCGGTGGCGGCGGCCAGGCTGGGGCGGCGGGTCGCCATGGTCGGCCGCGTCGGCGACGACGACGCCGGCCGCGAGCTGCTGGCGTCGCTGGAGGCCGACGGGGTGGACACCGCGCAGGTGCGGGCCGTGGACGGCGTCCCCAGCGGCGCCGCCTTCATCGCCGTGAGCGGGGACGGCGAGAACCAGATCGTGGTCAGCCCCGGCGCCAACGCGCGGCTGGGCCCCTACGACGTGGCCGCGGCCGGGGCGGCGCTGCGGGCGGCCGCGGTCACCCTGGTCCAGCTCGAGGTCCCGCTTCAGGCGGTGGCGGCCGCCGTGCGGGCCGCCGGCGGCAGGGTGGTGCTCAACCCGGCGCCGGTGCGGGCGCTGCCCGCCGAGCTGCTCGGCGACGTCGACGTGCTGGTGCCCAACCGCGTGGAGCTCGCCCAGCTCGCCGGGTCGCCGGTGCCCGGGACGGTGGAGGAGGCCGCCGCGCTGGCCCGCCGGCTCCCCGCCCGCGCCGTGGTGGTCACCCTGGGCGCCGACGGCGCCCTGGTGGTGGAGGACGGCGACGCCGGCCACGTCCCCGCCGTCCCCGTCCGGCCGGTGGACACCACCGCCGCCGGCGACGCCTTCTGCGGCGGGCTGGCCGACGCGCTCGCCGGAGGCGCCGCCCTCCAGGACGCGGCGCGGTGGGCGGTGCGGGTCGCCGCCGCGGCCTGCACCCGCCCCGGCGCGCAGGCGTCCCTGCCCACCCCCGAGGAGGTCCGGCGGCTATGACCCCGGTCACCCTCGCTGTGGTCGGCGCCGGCAACCGCGGCAGCGCCCATGGCGGCTGGGCGCTGACCCAACCGGACCGGGCCCGGGTGGTCGCGGTCGCCGAGCCCCGCGAGCTGCGCCGCGGCCGCTTCGCCGCCCGCCACGGCATCCCTGCCGGCGCGACCTTCACCAGCTGGCAGGAGCTGGCGGCCCGGGGCCGCGTGGCCGACGGGGTGCTGATCTGCACCCAGGACGCCGCCCACGCCAAACCGGCGATCGCCTTCGCCAAGCTCGGCTACCACGTACTCCTCGAGAAGCCGATGGCCACCACCGAGGCCGGCTGCCGGCGCATCGTCGAGGCGGTGGAACGCGCCGGGGTGATCTTCGCCGTCTGCCACGTGCTGCGCTACACCCCCTACACCGCGCTGGTGAAACGGGTCGTGGACGAGGGGCGCATCGGCGAGGTGCTGTGCGTCCAGCACCTGGAGCCGGTCGGGTTCGCCCACCACGCCCACTCCTACGTCCGCGGCGCCTGGCGCCGCCAGGGCGCCGCCGCGTTCATGCTGCTGGCCAAGTCCTGCCACGACCTGGACTGGCTGCGGTACGTGGTCGGGCGACCCATCCGGCGGGTCGCCAGCTTCGGCGGCCTCAGCCACTTCCGGCCGGAGCACCGCCCCGAGGGGGCCGCGGACCGCTGCCTGGACTGCGCGGTCGAGCCGACCTGCCCGTACTCGGCGGTGCGCTTCTACTCGCGCTTCCTCGACCGCGGGGTCGACTGGGAGGGCGACCACTGGCCGCTGGACGCGGTCATGGACCGCTACACCGAGGCCGATCTGCGCGCCGCGCTGCGCGACGGCCCCTACGGGCGCTGCGTGTACGCCTGCGACAACAACGTGGTCGACCACCAGGTGGTGGCCATGGAGTTCGACGGCGGCCCGACCGGCACCTTCGTGATGACCGCGTTCAACGCCGGCGGCCACCGGCGGACCCGCCTGTTCGGCACCCGCGGGGAGCTGGAGGGCGACGGCGAGACGGTGCGCGTCCACGACTTCCTCACCGGCAGCGACCAGGTCCTGTCCGCGGACACGCCCGGCGACGCCACCGCCGGCGGCGGGCACGGCGGCGGCGACTGGGGGCTGATGGACGCCTTCGTCCGCGCCGTGGCCACCGGGGACCGCTCCCACGTGCTGACCGGCCCCCGGGAGTCGCTGGAGGCCCACCTGGCGGTGTTCGCCGCCGAGCGCGCCCGCCGCGAGGGTGTGGTCGCGACCGTCGCCATGGATGCCGCCGCGCCGCCGGAGGATACTGCGGCGAGGAGGTGAGCCATGGACGCGCAGGGCACCATGCGGCTGATGTTCGACACGATGGACGCCTACGACCGCGCCGACTTCGACCGCCTGGCGGAGATCTACGCCGAGGACGCGCAGTGGCGCAACGCCGACCCCGAGGGGCCGCACTGCCGCAACCGCGACGACATCTTCGAGATGTTCCGCCAGCGCATGGACTACGGGATCAGGATCGGGTTCGACGAGCTGCGCTCGACGCCGACGCACGTGATCCTGACCGCCCGGGTCGACGGCTACGACCCCGTCGTCAGCGTGTTCACCTTCGAGGGACGCAGGATCGTGGCGGTGCAGGACTACCACTCGATGGAGGCCGCCGAGGCGGCGCTGGCGAGCTGACGCCGCCGGAGGTGGTGGCGTCGATGGCGACGAGGACCCAGCGGCTGCTGGTGCTGGCCTGCGTGCTGGCGCTGGCGGCGTCGTGCTCGGGGCGGAGCCCGCCGGCCGCCGAGCCGGACCGGCAAGCGGACGGCGGCGTCTGGCCGACCCGCGGCTGGCGGACCGCCGCACCGCAGGACGAGGGCATCGACCCCTCGGTGCTGGCGGGGATCGACCACGGCGCGCGCCTGACCTATCCCGCCCTGCGCAGCGTGCTGGTCGTCCGCCACGGCCGGCTGGTGGTCGAGCGCTACTACCACGGCGCCACGCCGGCCAGCTACTTCAACGTCTTCTCGGTCACCAAGAGCGTCACCTCCGCGCTGGTCGGGATCGCCCTGGGCGACCGCGAGCTGGCCGGCCTGGACCAGCCCGTCGGCCGGCTGCTGGCCAGGCACCTGCCCGCCAGGCCCGACCCGCGCATGCGCGCCGTCACCGTGGAGCACGTGCTCACCATGACGGCCGGCCTCCCGCCCGACACCGTGCCCGAGGCGCCACCCGGGTGGATGCGCGCCGGCGACTGGGTCCGGTACCTGCTGCGCCAGCGCCCGGCCACCAGGCCGGGCACGCGGTTCGCCTACTCCAGCGCCAGCTCGCACCTGCTGTCGGCGATCGTCGCCGACGCCACCGGCCAGACCACCCTGCGCTACGCCCAGGACAGGCTGTTCGCGCCGCTGGGGATCGCCAGCGACCCCGCCTTCGAGCCGGAGTTCGCCCCCCGCAACGCGGCCGCCTACGAGCGGGCCGGGTTCGCCTGGCCGACCGACCCCCAGGGCTACCACCTCGGCTACGGCTTCCTGAAGCTGACCGCCAGGGACATGGCCAAGCTCGGCTACCTGTACCTCAAGGGCGGCGCCTGGGAGGGCCGGCAGGTCGTCCCCGCCAACTACGTGCGCGCCTCCACCCGGCGCCACGTCTCCACCGGCCGCACCTCCGCCCCCGGCGAGGGCTACGGCTACCAGTGGTGGACCATGACCGAGCGGGGCCATCCCGCCTTCGCCGCGATCGGGCTTGGCGGGCAGCTCATCGAGGTGGTCCCCGACCTGGACCTGATCGTGGTGACGACCTCCGCGGTCCGCACCGCCGAGGACATCCGCGCCGCCGGCGACAGCCGGCGGCTGGTCGGCGACGTGGTGGTCCCGGCCGTCGAGGACTGACAGGATGGGCTCGATGGAGCGTCCCGTCTGGACCTGCCCGAAGTGCGGCGCCAGGCTGGTCAGCCGCAACCTGTGGCACTCCTGCGGGCAGTTCACCCTGGAGGCCCTGTTCGCCGGCGCCGCACCCGGCGTCCTGGAGCTGGCGCGCGAGTACGTCGCCATGCTGCACTCGCTGGGGGACGTGCAGGTGCTGGCACAGAAGACCAGGCTGGTGTGCGTGGCCCGGGTCCGCTTCGCCGGCCTGACCCCGCGCAAGCGCGGCTTCCAGGCCAACTTCGCGCTGCACCGCTGGCTGGACAGCCCCCGGATCGTCAAGACGGTCGACTACGGGCCACGGTGGCGCGCGCACTACCTCGACGTCCACACCCGCGCCGACCTGGACGACGAGCTGCGCGGCTGGCTGCAGGAGTCCCACGACGTCGTCGGGCTCCAGGCGGCAGGCGGGCGCGGCCGGGGCTAGGGCCGCAGCGCCGAGAACAGCCGCCAGCTACCCTCCACGCCCTTCAGCGGCCGCGTCCCGCGGTCGTGCAGGGCGATGTCGGAGCCCACCACCAGGTCGCGCACGGTCCCGGAGGTCAGGATGTCCCCGGGCTGGGCGGCGGCCATCACCCGCGCCGCGATGTGCACGGCGATGCCGCCGACGTCGCCGTCGCGCAGCTCGACCTCGCCGGTGTGCAGCCCCGCCCGGAGCTGGACGCCGATGCCGCGCAGCTCATCGGCGAGCGCGGCCGCGCAGCGGATCGCCCGGCCGGGGCCGTCGAAGGTCGCCAGGATGCCGTCGCCGGTCGTCTTGACCAGCCGGCCGCCGAACTCCTCGACCACCCGCCGCGCCAGCTCGTCGTGGACGTTCAGCAGCTCGGCCCAGCGGCGGTCGCCGAGCCGGCCGGCCCGTTCGGTGGAGCCCACGATGTCGGTGAACAGCACGGTCGCCAGGATCCGCGTCGGCGCGGCGGTGCGGCGGACGCCGGTCAGGAACCCCTCGAGGTGGTCCAGGACGAGCTGCGGCGTCTCCCACACCAGCGTCGGGTCGGCCCCGGGGAGCTCCACCAGGGTGGCCCGCGGGATGCGCTCGGCCAGGTAGCGCGCGTGCGCGACGGGGATGAGGCGGGCGCCCGGCCGGTGCAGCACCAGCGTCGGCGCCTGCACCAGCGGCAGGGCCGGGCGCACGTCGACCTCCAGCAGCGCCCGCAGGAACGCCTGGGCGGCCCGTGGGCTGGCGCCGGCGCGGTTCAGCTTGGCGAACCAGCGGCGGAACCGCTGGTCGCCGGCTCGGCTGGGCGCCACCAGCACCGCCAGGTCCTCGCTGCCCCACAGCCGGTCGACCTCGGCGACCAGCGCCTCGGCGTCCGCCGCGGGCAGCCCGATGGGGTAGTCGTCGGCGGCCACGAACCTGGCGGTGGTGTGCGCCAGGATGAGCGCGCTGGTGCGTTCCGGCCTGGTCGCCGCGAAGAAGATCCCGGTGGGGCCGGCGTCGACCTCGGCCAGCAGCGCGGCCCGCTCGGCGCCGACCTCGTCCAGGACCGCGCCCAGCTCCCGGGCGTAGCCCTCCCACGGCGGCAGGGGATCGGGCGGGAGCGGGTCGGAGATGCCGGTGCCGCGCCGGTCGAACATCAGCAGCCGGCACCACGACGCGAGGGTGCGGTAGAACAGCGCGATCCCGGGGTCCTCCCAGGCGATGTCGAGGTGGCCGAAGCTCCCGGGGGCCAGCACCAGGTCGGGCGGGCCCTCACCGAACGTCTGGTAGGCGATCCGGTCCCCCTCCAGGCGCAGGTACCTCGTCTCCGGCGGCACGTGCCCTCCAGCCTCGGCGGTGCGGTGCTCGCCCCATGCTATGGCCGCGCCGGGTCAGGGCACGATGCGGTAGCGGCCGGGTGGGAAGGCGTGGCGCACGTCCCGCGCCTGGAGGCCCTGGGCGACCGCGCGGCCGAAGGTCCCGTCCGAGTCGGAGACGTGGACCGCCATCGGGGCGTCGGGCAGGCACCAGCTCGCGTGCCACTCCCGGCCCACGTCGACGTTGACGGCGTGCCCGCCGATCGTGACGGTGCCGGGCCGCCGCGGCGGCCGGCAGCGGACCGGCCACAGCAGCACCGCCCGTGGGCCGAGGTCCCCGAGCCGCAGCCGCACGTCGCCGTCGTGCTACGCGCCGAGCCGCAGCGGGCCCCTGCCGCGGAGCAGCAGCCAGCCGCTCCCGGTCTCGCGCCCGACCAGGGACCGGGCCCACGCGGCCCGCTCCAGGTGGCTCAGGAGCCGCCCGGCGTTGCCGTCCCACAGCGCCACCGTCCAGGCGCCGAACCGGAACAGCAGCCAGTAGCGGGTGTCCGGGTCCGTTGTGCGCCACAGCTCGACCTGGCCACCACCTGAACCCCAGTAGCAGGCCACCGGGGCCGTGCCCGCCGTCAGGCCCGCGGCGTCGCCGTGGAGGGCCGTCAGGTCCCGGCCGGTCCCGGGATCCTTGCCGAGCGCCCCGGAGATCGTCGGCCACACGCCCGATCCCGCCAGGTCCAGCGCCGGCGGGTAGCGCAGCTCCGCGGTGGTGCCGTCGGGGAACACCAGCGGCAGCACCGCGACCGCGCCCTCCCGGCGGGTCGGCGGGGTGAACCGGGGGCTCCCGGCCGCCGCCGGGCGGGCCTGAGGTCGGCACGGGACCGTCCCCTCGGCCAGGGTCGTCGGCGGCGCCGTCCCACCGCCGCCGTCCGGGCCGCAGGCGGCGCCGGCCAGCAGCAGGACCGCGAGCAGGCCTCTACAGCTCCTCCGCGCCATGCCCAACCTGACGGTCTGGGGGCGGCGGCGGTTCGCCGCCACCACCCCCGGGCTGCTCGGCTGCTGCTGGTGCTACCGCGTGCGTTGCGTGCGAGCGGAGCGAGGCGAGACGGGGAGGGGTCGCTGGTCGACGACGCGTTTCATCACGATGGTCGAGGTGAGCCGCTGCACGCCGGGTAGGGTCGCGAGCTGCTCGTCGCGGAGCTTCTGGTAGGCGGCGATGTCGGCGGTGGCGACGCGGACGAGGTAATCGGGGTCGCCGAAGAGCCGTTCTGCGTGGCGCACCTCCGCGACCTCGGCCAGGCCGCGCTCGAATTCCGCGATCGTCGCCGCGTCCTCGCGATCCATCGTCACGTGCACTAGGACCTCGAAGCCAAGACCGATCGCCGCGGGATCGATGATGGCTCGGTACCCGCGGATTGCTCCCGCCTGCTCCAGCGCACGCAGCCGTCGGTGGCAAGGAGCAACGCTGAGGTTGACCCGCTGAGCCAGCGCGGTCACGGTCAGCCGCCCCTCCGCCTCAAGCTCAGCAATGATCTTCCGATCGATGGCGTCCATTGCGAAGAACATTACCGATCCAAGCGCATCCCAGCAAGATTCGCAAACAAGTGCCCCCGATTCGCTGCTATACCTTCTCTATCGAGAAATCCGCTCGGGCAGGAGGCCGGCAACCGATCATGGGGAACCCCGCCGACTACGCGCCGATCGCCGCCGCGGCGTTCGCGATCCCCCAGTTCCTGCCCCAGATCCTCAAGCTCCGGCGCACCGACGACACCGCCGGCGTCTCCTGGCCGTGGGCGACGCTCACCAGCGTCAACAACGCCGCCTGGTTCGCCTACTTCGCGGCGTCGGCGTACTGGACCGCGCTGGTGCCGTCCTCCTCGGCAACGCTGCTCGCCGGCGCGCTCGCGACGATGCTCGCCCGACGCGGACAGGCCACGGCGCGCACGGCGGCACTGATCGGTGCCTGGGCCGCGCTCCTGACCGCGGCCTTCGCCGTCGCCGGCCGCAGCGGCCTGGGAACGCTGCTCACGGCCGCCTTCGTCCTCCAGGTCACCCCGTCGATCTGGACCGCCTACCACACGGCTTGCCCCACCGGGATCTCGCAGGGAACCTGGGTGCTCATCCTCGGCGAGCTGTCGTGCTGGGCGAGCTTCGGCCTCCACAAGTCCGATCCGCGTCTCATCGTCCTCGGCTTCACCGGGGTCGCTGCCAGCCTGCTCATGCTCGCCCGGATCCGCCGCACAACCGCACCTGGTCGCGGTCCTGCCGGCCGGCACGTCACCTGGCAACCCTGAGGCGCGGCTGCGCGTGACCCGCCCGGCCGCCTGGACGCGCAGCCTCGCGGCGGGGCGGACGCCGTAGTCCGGGAGGTCGACTCCGCCGTAGCTCTTGACGTACAGCAAGGTGTTGCTGAAAGGGCGGGAAGTCTTGAGGTCGTGACGCAGTCCGTAACGATCCCGGGACGCTCGCCAGTGACAATCTGTGAAGAGGTCGCATGGAGAGCGCGGAGCAGACAAGCCGAGATTGACGCGACAGGCACCGAGCCCATGCGCGTCGGAGGCTAGGAGGGATCGGTCGGTGACGGTCGCCCAGGCCCCTCCGTGGAGCGTGGCCGCGTGCTACCACCTGCTGTGGTCTGGCTGGTGTGGATGCTCTGCGCGGTCTGCCTGACGCTGGCGGTGCTCGGCCTGGGCTACGGCGCCCAGAACCACGACTCGATCGACGCATTCCTTATTGGCGTGGGCCCTCCTGCCATGCTGGCGATCTCGTTCCCGGTGGTCGGTGCGCTGATCGCGACCAACCGACCCCGAAACCCGCTGGGGTGGATCTTCTGTGCGGTTGGACTCTCCCAAGGCCTGGAGAGCTTCACGTTCGAGTACGGCGTGTACGCGCTGCGGACCGCGCCCGGCGCGGTGCCGGGTGGACCGCTGGCGATCTGGGCTGCGCACTGGGTCTGGGCCCCTGGCGTGGGGCTGCTGTTCACCTTGGTCCCCTTGCTGTTTCCCACCGGCCGGTTGCCCTCTCGCCGGTGGCGGCCGGTCGCGTGGCTGTCGGCACTCCCGATCGCGCTCATCCCCGGCCTTCTTGCACCCGAGCTGTGGCCACAGCGCGGGTGGGTCCTGGTCGACGCGAGCACCGATGAGCCGCTCGGGAAGGGCCAGGCCATCGTGTTGTCCGCGGCGTTCTGGCTCATGGTGCTGTGTGGGCTGGCCTGCCTGACTGCCCTGGCGCTTCGGTTTCGCCGGTCCCGCGGGATTGAGCGCCAGCAGCTCAAGTGGTTCCTGTTCGCCAGCGCGATCACCGTCGCCAGCTTCATCGCGATCCAGCCAGCCACCAGCCGGCGGAACCTAGGACTGCTGCTGGCCCTGCTCGTGGTCCCCACAATCCCGGTCGCCGCTGGCATCGCGATCTTGCGCTATCGCCTCTATGACATCGACTGGATCATCAACCGCACCGTGGTCTATGGCCTGCTCACCGCTCTGTTGGGCGCCGTGTATGCCGGTGTTGTGCTGGGCTGGGGCAGCTGTTTGGCGGGATCGGCACCGCGCCGCCGAGCTGGGCAGTGGCTGGCGCGACCCTGGCGGTGGTGGTCGACCAGACCATGGAGCCGACCACAGTGTCGCTGTGGCTGCGGCCAACGGTGGAGCACCCCACAGGGTCTCCACTATTTGACGGCTTACAAGCTTGCTCAAGGAGGATCGGATGTCAAGAAGGCTTGACGCGGCTGTCGTGTCAAGGTAAATTGACGAGATGGAGAAGACGGCTGATCGCGAGGCAACCACGTTGGCGGCGGCCACCAGCAGCCAGGACCCCGAGGTCGGCCTCCGGGCGGTGGCGGCCCTGCGCGGCCTGCTGGAGGTGCTGGAGGCCCTGCAGGTCGACAACGCCCGCGCCCAGGGCTGGTCCTGGCAGGACATCGCCGGCCGGCTCGGGGTCAGCAAGCAGGCCGTGCACCAAAAGCACGGCCCCAGCAGGCGGCCCGGGCCAGGGAGGGGGTAGTCGGGATGGTGGCCTTCACCCAGCCGGCCCGCCGCGTGTGGGTGCTGGCCCGACAGGAAGCCGAGCGGCTGCAGCACCACTACGTCGGCCCCGAGCACCTGCTGCTCGGCCTGCTCCGCCACCGCCACAACCAAGCGGCCCGCGTGCTGCGCGCCCACGGCCTGGACCTGGAGACTGTCCGGGGCGAGGTCGACCGGCTGGTCGCTCGTGGGGTGCTGCCGGCTCCGCGGCCCAGCGACGATGCGCTGCTCGCCAGCCTTGGCATCGACCCGGTGGCGGTACGCCGCCGCCTTCGGGAGAGCTTCGGCGCCGAGGCCGTGGACCAGGCGACCCAGCGGGTGCGGACCCGACCCATCCACGCCGTCGCCTGGCCCCCGATGGGCGGCACGCCGCTGTTGGCCAAGCGGGTCTTCCGGCTGGCCTACCAGGAGGCCGTCGCACGTGGCCAGGAGGTGGGCCCCGAGCATCTGCTGCTGGGGCTGCTGGGCGACGCCAGCGAGCCAGCCGACACCGAGCTGCCACTTGACCAACAGGTGAGCGTCTCCCTGGGCCTGCCCGACCACGACCACCATCCGGTCCGGCTGCTGGCGGAGGCACGGGGACTGACCCTGGCGGTGCTGGGATCGGCGGTGCGCGGCGAACTGGACCGCGACCGCTGATGGCGGCTGGTCGCGGCGCGCCAGTTGACGCAGAGGCGCAACTGGCTCCCCAAGGCCATCTCGCCTGGTTCATCCTCGACGTGGTCGACCAGCTCGACCTTGCCCCGTTCTACCGGGCGCACTGGGACGACGGGCACGGCCACCCCGCCTACGACCCCACGACCCTGCTGGGCGTGCTGCTGTACGCCTACGTGATCGGCGTGCGCTCCTCCCGGCAGATCGAACGCCGCTGCCACAAGGACGTCGCCTTCCGCGTGCTGGCCGCCAACCAGACCCCCGACCACGTCACCATCGCGCGCTTCCGCGCTCGGCACGAGCAGGCCCTGGCCGGGTTCCTGGTCGAGTCGCTCAAGTTGTGCGCGGCCGCCGGCATGGTCCGCCTCGGGACCGCCGCGCTGGACGGTGAGCGTCCTGACCTCCTTGACGCTGAGCAGAAACACCCTGTCGACCGTCTCGGGAGCGCCGTCGCCGTTGTCCGTGCACGTCGTCGGCTCCACGATCTTGCGCTCATCGTCGCCGAAGGCGGCCGCGAAGAAGTCAGCGTTCAGCCACGCCCGCAGGCCGCAATCGCGCCATGTCGTCTCGACGAGCTCGTAGTGATACCGCTTGCAGCCGAGAATGCGATCGCTGAGGAGCAGCACGACGCTGCCGGAGCGATCGAGCTCAGCCACGCGCCGCGGTGCGCCAGCGTGATGCGGGAGCCGGGACGTGGCCGGTCCGCGGTTCGGTTGTGGGCATCACGGTCCCTTCCGGGCTGGGTCGTCGGGCTGCCGGCGTGGGCCGGTCGCAGCGGGTAGCCCTCGGGCAGCAGGGTGTCGCCGTAGTAGACCTGCCAGTGGTAGTAGCCGAGGAAGGCCCGCGGGTCGGCCCGCATCTGCTCGGCGTAGGCGGTGACGGCGCGCACGTAGCGGCGGCTGGGGTTGTAGGCGTACAGCGCCCTGGCCATATCGGCCGGCGCGCCGTTGGCGCGCAGCAGCCGACCGGCGGCGAGGACGGCGTCGCCGGTGGCGTTGATGTCCCCGCCGGCGCCGTAGCGCCGCCAGGTGGCGGGGAGGAACTGCATGGGGCCGCGCGCGCCGGCGGAGCTGGTGCCGCGGATGCGGCCCATGCGCGTCTCCACCAGGTGGATGGCGGCCAGGTACTGCCAGGGCACCGCCAGCCTGGTGTCGGCGGCGCGGTAGCTGGCCAGCAGCCTGGCCGCTGGGGCGGGCGCGACGATCCGCCAGCGGGGCAGCCTGGCGGCGGGCCGGCTGAGCTTGCGGAGCTCGGCGCCGGCCAGCACGTTGGCCTTCACCGTGCGGCGCAGCGCCGCCGGCACCAGCGCCAGGACCTGGGGCAGCAGCCGCGGCTGGCGGACCACCGCGCGGTAGGCCCGCTGCTGCGCCTGGCCGAGGGCGCGCAGCCGGGACGGCGGCGTGGCCGGATCGCGGATGGCGGTCTCGGCGCTGGTGAGCTGGGCGGCCAGCCGGGCGGCGGCCGTGGCCGGCCGTGCCGTGGTCGGCGTCGCCGGCGGCGGCGCCGTCGCCGCGCTGGTCGGGGCCTGGGCCGGCGGGCGGCTGGTGGGGGCGGAGGCCGGGCCGGCCGTCCTGGCGCCGCCGCCCGAGGGGCCGCCGGCCGAGCACGCGGCCAGCAGCGCCACGGCGGCGACGATGCTGACGAGTCGAACCACCGCGCCATCCTAACGGCGCCCGATAACGGCTGGCTCCCGGGCCGCGGGTCGGCCACACTCGGCGGCATGATGAGCGCCTTCCTGAGCAGGTGGCCGGTCCTCCAGGAGCACCAGGTCACCGCCGGCGACCTCGACGACGGCGGGGTCGTCAGCGACCAGAGCGTGGCGCGCTGGGTCGCCGCCGCCCGCGCCGCCCACCTCGACCGCTGCGCCGCGCTGCGGCGGCGCCTGGAGGAAGCAGGGCTGGAGCTGGAGGTCCAGTCCGCCACCCTGCCGCCGGGCGCCTCGCTGGGGCGGCCGGCGACGGTGCTGGTCACCGCCGGGGTGCGGGAGGTCTGGCCGAGCGCGTTCGCGATCGCGGTGCGGCTGCGCCCGCTGGACGGCGACCGCGACACGGCGGTGAACGCCAGCTGCGTCATGCGGCTGGTGGACCCAGCCGCCGGCGAGCCGCGCGAGCTCGGCGACGAGGTCCGCGACGAGCTCATCGCGCTGGAGCACGCGGCGGAGCACTTCAACTGACCTGCGTCAGGTCGTGGACGCCCCCGGGCCGCAGGCGGCGGCGCGGTCCAGGAACAGGGCGCGCTCGCGCTCGTTCCGGGTGAGGACGGCGGCGCGCTGGAACGCCTGCCGCGCCTCGTCGAGGCGGCCGAGCTTGGCGAGGAGGTCGCCGCGCACGGCCGGGAGCTGGGGGTACCCCTGCAGGGCCCGCTCGGAGGCCAGCTTGTCGACCACCTCCAGGCCCTTGGCGGGGCCGGCGGCCATCCCGACCGCGACCGCCCGGTTCAGCTCCACCACCGGCGACGGCGACACGTGGGCGAGCACCTGGTAGAGCGCGGCGATCCGCTCCCAGTCGGTGTCCTCCGGGGCGGGCGCACGCGCGTGGCAGGCGGCGATCGCGGCCTGGAGGGCGTAGGGACCGAAGGCGCCGCCGAGCGCCTCGGCGCGGCCGAGCGCCTCCAGGCCGCGGCGGATGAGGAGCCGGTCCCACCGCCGGCGGTCCTGGTCGGGCAGCAGCACGGCCGCGCCGGACGGGCCGGTGCGGGCGCGGGTGCGCGAGGCCTGGATCTCCATGAGGGCGAGCAGGCCGTGCACCTCGGGTTCCTGGGGCATGAGCCCGGCCAGGATGCGGCCGAGGCGGAGCGCCTCCTCGCAGAGCGCCGGTCGCATCCAGTCGTCGCCGGCGGTCGCCGAGTAGCCCTCGTTGAAGATGAGGTAGATGACCTCCAGGACCGAGGCCAGCCGCTCGGCCAGCTCGGCCGGCGCCGGCAGCTCGAACGGGACGCCCCTGGCGCCCAGGGTGCGCTTGGCGCGGACGATCCGCTGCGCGACGGTCGGCTCCGACACCAGGAACGCCCGCGCGATCTCGGCCGCCGTCAGGCCGCCGAGCAGGCGCAGCGTGAGCGCTACCCGCGCCTCGGTGGACAGCACCGGGTGGCAGGCGATGAACACCAGCCGCAGCAGGTCGTCGCCGATGGGGTCGTCCAGGGCGGCGTCCAGGTCCGGCTCGGCGGCCTGCTGCCGGACCTCCAGGTCGCGGCCGAGCTCCTGGAGCTTGCGCTCGTAGCGGGTCCGCCGCCGCAGCAGGTCGATGGCGCGGTGCTTGGCGGTGGCCATGAGCCAGGCGCCCGGGTTGTCCGGGACGCCTGACTCCGGCCACTGCTCCAGCGCCACGACGAAGGCGTCCTGCGCCAGCTCCTCGGCCAGCCCGACGTCGTGCACGACCCTGGCCAGCCCGGCGATCACCCTGGCGGACTCGATCCGCCAGACCGCCTCCACCGCGCGGCGGGGGTCGGTCATCCGCCAGCAGGCCCGAAGTCCTCGGGCCCGAGCACCCGCAGGATCTCCGCCTCGCCTTCCCAGCCCTCCCAGAGGTCACGGTGGGGCCTCATGAACCGCGAGGTCCACTCCACCGCCTCCTCCCTGGACCGCACCTCGTACAGGGCGTAGCTGATCAGCTCCTTGGCCTCGGTGAAGGGCCCGTCGGTCACGCTCAGCCTGCCGCCGGCGACCCCGACCCGCGCGCCCGACGCGCTCGGCGCCAGCCCGGCGGTGTCCAGCAGCGCGCCGGCCCTGGTCGCCTCCTCGCCGAGCTTGGCGATCGCCTCCATCAGCTCGGCGGGTGGCGGGCCCTCGGGCTGGGCGGCCTTCAGCAGCACCAGGTATCGCATGGTGGTCGCTCCTTTCTCGTCAGCGGTTGGCCAGATCCGCCGCCAGCGCCGAGACCCAGCTCCAGGCGAGCACGACCGCGGCGGTGAAGGCCAGGTTCGACCAGGTCGCGCCCGCGCCGGCGGCGACGGCGACGAAGCCGGCGAGGAACAGGGCCCCGGTGGCCCGGGAGAACCTCGCCCATCCCCGGCGCCCCTCGGCGGCGAACCGGCCGCCGAGCAGCAGGCACGCTACCACCAGGCAGACGAACCCGACCCCGCCGGCGACGAAGTGCAGGACGCCGTGCCAGGTGACCTCCGCCGCACCCTCGGGGGTCCCGGGCGGGAAGCCCAGGGCCGGGTCGGCGCGGAACACGCCGGCGGCGACCAGGCTCAGCCCGTACACGCCGACCAGGCGGGGCGCCCAGGTCCCGCCCCGGCCCGGACGCAGGACGCGCCGCAGCCCGACCGCGAACGCGACCGTCAGCAGCCCGGTCACCACCAGGTTGGCGACGTGGACCCAGCCGAGGTCGCCGTTGCTCAGCAGGCTCCACTGGTGGCGTGCCGGGTCGAAGCCGTCGCGCGTCAGCGCCTCGGTCACCGACACCAGCACATAGAGGGGTCCGGCGACGACGCCGCACGCCAGCAGCGCCCTGCTGCCGCGCGCCGCCTCCAGCTGCCGGTTCATGGTGGCTGCTCCCTTCGTGGCCTGGGCCGGTCGCCGGTCGACCGGCCCGCTACCTACGCCTCGAACGAAGCGCCGCGGATTCGACACGCCGGGCGAGATTTCTTCCAGGCGCCCGGAGCTTGAATGTGGCGGCGCGTTGGCGGAGGGTGGTCCCTGATGGCTGCGCCCGGGGTTGCGACCTACGAGGTCCTCGACGACCGCTTCGGGCCCTGCGCCAAGGGCGACGTGCGGGTCGAGCGGCTCCACGGGGACTGCCGCTGGGCGGAGGGCCCGGTGTACGTCCCGGCAGGCCGCTACCTGCTGTGGAGCGACATCCCCAACGACCGCATCCTGCGGTGGGACGAGACGACCGGCGCGGTCGGCGTGTTCCGGCAGCCGGCCGGCTACGCCAACGGCGGCACCCTGGACGGCGCCGGCCGGCTGGTCACCTGCGAGCACGGCAACCGGCGGGTCACCAGGACCGAGCACGACGGCTCGGTCACCGTGATCGCCGACCGCTACCAGGGCAAGCGCTTCAACAGCCCCAACGACGTGGTCGTCAGGTCCGACGGGTCGGTGTGGTTCACCGACCCCAGCTACGGGATCGACAGCGACTACGAGGGCCACCGCGCCGACAGCGAGATCGGCGGCTGCCACGTCTACCGGGTCGACCCGGGCGGCGCGGTCCGCGTGGTCGCCGACGACTTCGACCGGCCCAACGGGCTGGCGTTCTCCCTGGACGAGCGGCGCCTGTACGTCAGCGACAGCCGGGCCGGCCACCTGCGGGTCTTCGACGTCACCGAGGGCGGCGCCCTCAAGGGCGGGGAGGTGTTCGCCACCTGCACCGTGGGGGTGTTCGACGGCTTCCGGTTGGACCAGACCGGGCGGATCTGGACCAGCGCCGGTGACGGCGTCCACTGCTACGACCCGGACGGCACCCTCATCGGCAAGGTGCGGGTCCCCGAGACGGTCGCCAACGTGGTGTTCGGCGGCCGGCGGCGCAACCACCTGTTCATCTGCGCCACCACCTCGCTGTACGCCATCCTGCTGTCGGTCACCGGCGCCCCCATGCCGGTCGACCTCGCCCACGCCGGGGCCGGCTGAGGAGGAGGCCGACGATGACCGCAGGACAGGCCGATCATCCCCCTAAAGCTCTGAGGAGGTAAGTACCTCCTATATCAGACGCTAGTAGCAAGCTCCCCGTAGTCCACCATCGCGGGCCTGATGCTATGATCCCGCGAGCCATGGCGAAAGGGGGGGCGATGCCACGCAGCCGCCGGTTCATCGGGTCGTTGTTCGCGCTCGGCCTGGCCATGGGCGCGCTGGCCTGCGCGCCGCGGGCCGGGGCGGACCAGGCGGGACCGCTGGTGGCCGCGGCGGACGCCCACGTGATCTCCACCACGCCGGCGGCCAACTACAACACCCGCGAGCTGCGGGCCCGCAACAGCGGCTCGCAGCGGATCCAGAGCCACCTCGAGTTCGACCTGACCGGCATCCCGACCTACGCCACCGACCTGCGCGGGACGCTGCGGCTGCACGCCGTCGGCGGCTCCCAGTCCGGGCGGGTGGAGGTCCGCGGCAGCGGCCCCTTCAACGAGGCCACGGTGACCTGGAACACCAGGCCGGCCGTGGGCGCCGTGCTGGGCTCGGTGCGGGTGGCCCCGGGGCGGACCTACAGCATCGCCACCGGACCGGTCGCCGGCGGCGGGCGCGTGCACCTCGCCCTGACGGCCCCCGCCGGCCAGGGCGCCCAGCTCCGCTTCGCCTCCAGCGAGCACACCGACCCCGCCAGGCGGCCGGCGCTCACCGTGACCTACACCGTGCCGCCGCCGGTGTCGGACAAGCTGGTGCCCCGCGACGGCGCCTGGTGGGGCAGCTACCCCGGGCAGGCGGCCGGCAACGTCGAGGCCAGGGAGGCCCTGTACGGGCGGCAGGTGGACGTGCTGCACCGCTACCACGACTGGAACGACGTCTGGCCGACCGCCGACGAGGTGCGCTACGCCGGCGAGGGGCGGTTCCTGCTTGAGGGCTGGGAGACCCGCATCTTCGGCGGCGCCACCGTCTGCTGGGCCGACGTCGCCGCCGGCGCCCACGACGCCGCCATCGACGCCCAGGCGCAGCGGCTGGCCGACTTCGGGCAGCCGCTGTTCGTGCACTTCATGCACGAGCCCGAGGACAACGTGGGGCCCTGCCAGCCCGGCGCGGTCAACGACCCGCTCGCCGACATGGGCTCGGTGGAGGACTTCAAGGCCGCCTACCGCCACGTCGTGGAGCGGGTGCGGCCGGTCGCGCCCAACGTGGTCTGGGTGGTGGTGCTCATGGCCCACGACCCGGCCGGGTCGTGGGCGCTGTACCCGGGCGACGACGTGGTGGACTGGGTGGGCTGGAACCCCTACAACTGGGCCAACTGTGCCGGCCGGGTCAACGACGTGTGGAAGAGCTTCCAGCAGGTCCAGCAGCCCATGTACGCCCACCTGGACGCGGTCGGCAACGGCAAGCCGCGCATGATCGGGGAGTACGGCTCCCACGAGGACCCGGCCATGGGCAGCAAGGAGCAGTGGTTCCGGGACGTCCCCGCGGTCCTGCGCACGGCCATGCCGAAGGTCAAGGCCGTCGTCTACTTCGACCGCGTGGGCATGCCCGTGCCCGGCGACCCGTGCAACTGGATCGTGGACAGCTCGCCGCAGGCGCAGGCCGGCTTCGCCGCCGCCGGCGCCGATCCCTACCTCAACCAGCCGCACGGCTAGGCAGGACGCCGGCCACCAGCATGGCGTTCTCGGCCAGCACCGCCAGCCAGTAGTTCATGCGCTCGGCGTTGGTGAGGTCCCGCCAGTGCCGGAACAGCCCGGCGGCGTCACCCAGCGGCAGGCGGCCCTCTGCCTGGTGGATCTCGAGGGTGAGGGAGACCCGCTCCTCCCCGCACGCCGCGACCGCGGCCAGGACGATCGCGGCCAGGCCGCGGGGGCCGTACATCGGGCTCAGCGCGCGCCGGCCCTCGTGGCGGAAGGGGACGGGCACCTGGGTGAGGAAGCTGAAGTGGTCCGACAGGCCCCGGATCAGCGGGTGGCCGTCGTGGAGGTGGAGGTGGAGGGGCTTGCCGACCCGCCCGAGCGCGCCGGTCAGCTCCAGCACCGCCGGCAGCGCGGACCCCACCGCGCGCTGGACGTCGCCGGCCAGGTCCGGCAGCCGTGGGTCCTGCGGGCTCAGGGCTGCCAGGTCCAGCTGGGGATGCTCGCGGGAGAAGCTGCTGCGGGCCTGCCTGATGCCCACGTGCCCGACGTCGATGCAGAAGCTGACGCGTTCGACGTCGCGGAGCCGCTCGGCGACCTCGATGAACCATCCCGGCTCCAGCCCGGCGGCGTACTCCAGGAACAGCCAGGGCCGGTCCGGCCGGCCGCCGAGCTCCCGCAGGGCCTTGACGAGGTCGTCGGTGCGGGCCGCCATGGCGGCCTTGTCGTGGACGACCAGGCCCCAGACCCGGCCGGCGAAGCGGGCGGCGAACGCCTCGACCACCGCGCGGCCCCCGGCATCCAGCACGTCCACGCCGCGGTGCAGGTGCACCATCGGCGGGCACGGGCGCGTCGGCGCGAAGCCGAGCATGTGGTCGAGCTGCTCCGGGGAGTCGGCGTACACCTCGGCGCCGAGGCCCGCCTGCCTGAAGCGCAGCCGGGCCAGCCGGAGCAACGCGTGGTCGCCGTCGACACGCTGCTGGAAGAGGGCCCGAAGGGCGGTCACGGCGCCGCGCCCGGCAGCGCCTCCATCATGCCGGAGAAGGTCGCGCCGCTCGCGCCGGCCGGGTGGGTCGCGCGGAGGCCGGCGAGCTGGCTGCGGGCGCTGTCGTAGCGCATGCGCACATAGTGGCAGATGCCCTCGGCCTTGGTGTCCCCGTGTCGCAGCTCATGCTGCAGGCAGCCGCTGCGGTAGACCTCGTCGTTGCTGTACTGCCTGCCGGTGAACGCCGGCCCGTGCGGGGTGTCCGATTCGAGGTAGGCGGCCTGCGAGACGCGGTCCCACAGCCCGCCGCCGCCGTCGGCGCCGATGTCGGCGGCGACCGCGTCGGGGTTGAACCAGGTGTCCAGGAGATGCTCCAGGTGGTCCAGGTAGTAGCGGAGGAGCTCGCGGTTCTGGAGCAGGTTCTGCACCAGCGGGATCCGGGAGGTCGACCTCCCCCGGTGGTAGTTCCTGGTGTTGCTGGGCCAGTCGACGATGTCGGTGTACTGCCAGGCGGTGTCGAAGTAGTCGAGGCCGAGGCTGTTGTCGTAGTCCCAGGGGATGAAGGTGAAGTAGGGCGACGCGACGAAGCCGTCCTCGTTCCCTCTGTAGCCGGAGTTGTACAGGTAGTAGTTCGAGGGGGTCGCGAAGTAGTTGTCCCAACTGCCGAGCAGCAGGTTGGCGCCGGCCCACCGCAGGAACGCCCTGGCGTTCATGATGCGCTCCACCGCGGCGCGGAACCCGTCGGTGTCGAAGCGGCCATCGCCGCCTGGCAGCCCGATCCCGTTGATGGTGCGGATGAGGGCGGCGAGGTCGTCGTAGGTGTTGGCGGCGGGGTCGTCCTCGTTGGTCTTCAGGCGGTAGGTGGCGTCGTCGCTGCCGGCGGGGGAGCGGTACTGGCGGCCGCTGTCGTCGCCGCCGTCGCCGACGCGGTGCTCGAGGGTGGCGCAGCCGAGGTCGCCGCAGTAGGCCTTGTAGAGGTTGCCCTTGTCGTTCTTGCCGAAGTGGTCCTTGAGGAAGCGCCCGTCGACCTGCTCGATGAGGGAGAACAGGCCCCGGTACCGGCCGTTGATGGCCAGCTTGGCGTAGGTGTGCCGCGACGCCGGGATGCCGACGGCGTCGAGCAGGCGCCACGCGAGCGCCTCGCGCATCTGTGAAGGATCGTTCCACATCGCCTTGAGGTTGAGGCGGGACATGCCGACCAGGCGGTCGTCGCCGGCCCGCGACTCGAACTCGACCTTCCAGGACCGCTTGGGGACCCGCAGCGTCCGGTTGCCGCTGTTCATCAGCGAGAAGGTGGTGGTGGCGAAGAGGACGCCGTCCTCGCCCGGCGCCGGGATGTGCCTGGCGTCCCTCGGGTCGGTCGGCCACATCGCCAGCCGGGCGCCGTCGGGGGCCTCCACCGGCTCCTCGGGCTGGAGGTGCTCCTCGGGCCAGCCGGTGACCTCCACCAGGTACATGGCCTGGTCGAAGAACTCGTCCTTCCCCTTGGAGGCCCTGGTGTAGTCGTCGACCGCCTGGCCGGCCGCGGTGACGCGCCCGGCGCCGTCCACCAGCGGCAGCGACGGCGCGGCGGGCTCGGCGGCGAGCTCCCGCAGGACGAGGTCGAACAGGGCCGAGAACTCGGCCCTGGTCCGGAGCGAGTCGTCGCCACGGCCTTCGCTGTGGTTCACCCGCTCGGCGAGGTCGCGGCTGTGCCCCGGCGGCAGGTCGGCCACCATCACGGCCCGGTTCTTGAAACGGTCCCAGAACTGGCCCTTGTCGAGACGCGTCTCCATGGCAGCCTCCATGACTCCGCTGCGGCGACGTGCGCAGCACACAACACGACCGCGGGCCGCGCAATGACGCGTGGCACCGGCCGCAGGTGCCGTGCGACACCGCCTGCCGGTTGCCGGGCTCAGGCGACCTCGGCCGGGCGCAGCGTCTCGGGCGTCCGCGCGATGAGCGCGAGCGCCACCACGGTCGGGATCGCGGCCAGCGCGAACGCCCAGCGGAACCCGACGACCGGGATCGCCCAGCCGGCCAGCAGCGGCCCCAGCGTGAAGCCGAGGTCGCCGCAGAACCGGAACACGCCGACCGCGGTCCCCGACGCCTGGGTCGGCGCCACGTCCGACAGCATCGCGCCCGGCGGCACCCCGGCCGCGCCCGACATCACGCCGAGCACCGCCATCGCGACCCCCAGCAGCAGTGGGGTCGGCGCCCAGCCGACCGCCACGGTGGCCACGGCCAGCCCGGCCAGCGACGGCACCAGCACCGGCTTGCGGCCACGCTGGTCGGCGACGCTGCCGGCGGGGTAGAGGACCACGAACTCGGCTGCCAGCGCGACCGCGATCGCCACCCCGATGCCGATCGTCGACAGGCCGAGCACGTCGCTGGCGAACAGCGGCACCAGGGTGTCGAACACCACCGCCACCATCCACAGGTAGGCGAAGTTGGTCACCACCACCGGGACCAGCCCGGGGGTCCGCAGCAGCCGGGCCAGGCTCCGGCCCTCGGCGCGGTCGGGCGCGACGGTGCCGCCGGCCGGTGCCGCCAGGCCGCCGGCCGGGAGCAGCGCCAGCCACAGCACGGCCGCCAGGATCACCACCACGGCGTTGGCCAGCAGCGGCCCGGCCAGGCCGAAGCGGTCGGCGACCAGGCCGCTGGCCGCGCCGCCGGCGACGAAGCCGGTGTTGAAGGCGCCGTAGAAGATCCCCAGCGTGCGGGCCGTCTGCTGGGTCGGGACGATGCGCAGCACGCGGGTGTAGAGGGCGGCCAGGGTGATCGCCGAGCCGACCCCGGCGGTGGCCCAGGCGGCCACCGCCGCCGCGAAGCCGGGCGCGACCCCGGTCAGCGCCGAGCCGAGCGCGATCACCGCCAGCCCGCCGACCGCGGTGACCCGCTCCCCGAGCCGGTCGACGATCGCGCCCGCGATCAGGTCGAAGACCAGGCGGGCGAGCCCGTAGGCGGACACCAGCACGCCGACGGCGCCGTAGCCGACGCCGAAGCTGGCGCGGGCGAACAGCGGCAGCACCGGCAGCACCAGCCCCGCCCCCGCCATCACCAAGAACACCACCAGCAGCACCGCGGTCACGCGGCGGTCCGACAGGATCGCCCCGATCCCGGCCCGTTGCCCGTGCTGTCGTCGCATCGGTCTCCGATCTGGGGGCGGTCGTCACGGTATAGTCGGGGCATGCCTGCTTCCTCGCTGATGGTGCCACTGGGCACCCCCGCACCCGACTTCAAGCTCCCCTCGGTCACAGGAGCGCACGTGGCACTGGCCGACCTGGAGGGGCCGGCGCTGCTGGTGATGTTCCTGTGCAACCACTGCCCCTACGTGCGCCACGTCGAGCGGGCGCTCGGCACGGCCGCGGCGGAGTACGCCGAGCGCGGCGTCGCCGCCGTGGGGATCTGCAGCAACGACGCCGACGCCTACCCGGCCGACCGGCAGCCCGGGCTCGCCGAGCAGGCCGCCCGCGCCGGCTTCGCCTTCCCCTACCTGATGGACGCCGACCAGCAGGCGGCCAAGGCGTACCGGGCCATGTGCACCCCCGACCTGTTCGTGTACGACGCCGACCGCAAGCTCGTCTACCGGGGCGCGTTCGACGACAGCACGCCCTCCAACGGCCTGCCGGTCACCGGCGAGCGCCTGCGGCGGGCCCTGGACCGCGTCCTGCGGGGCGAGCCCGTGCCCGAGCCGCACAAGCCGAGCATGGGCTGCAGTCTCAAGTGGAAGCCGGGCAACCAGCCGGACTGGCTGATCTCGACCCTCTGAGCGCGCCGACGGTCCGCTGCCGGCCATGGACGAGCGGTTCCCCGAGGAGATCGTCGACCACTACGACCGCGAGATCGACGAGGCGCAGCGGATCACCCAGGGGCTCCGTCAGCTCGAGCTGCTGCGCACCCGCGAGATCGTCCGCCGGCATCTGCCGCCGGCTCCCCAGCGGGTCCTGGACGTGGGCGGCGGCACGGGCGTGCACGCCGCCTGGCTGGCCGCCGACGGCCACCGCGTCCACCTGATCGATCGCGTCCCCCGGCACGTGGAGCAGGCCCGGCAGGGCGGCATCAGCGCCGAGCTCGGCGACGCGCGCGACCTCCGCTTCGCCAGCGCCAGCTTCGACGCCGTGCTCGTGTTCGGCCCGCTGTACCACCTCACCGGCGGCGACGACCGGGTCCGCGCCCTCCGGGAGGCGGCCCGCGTCGTCCGCCCAGGCGGCGTCGTCTTCGCCGCCGCCATCTCCCGCTTCGCGTCGCTGTTCGACGGCCTTGCCCGCGGGTTCCTGTTCGACCCGGACTTCCGTCCGATCGTGGAGCGCGACCTCCGCGAAGGCCAGCACCGCAACCCGCAACGGCGGCCGCACTGGTTCACCACCGCCTACTTCCACCATCCCGACGAGCTGCGGGCCGAGCTGGAGCGCGCCGACCTGGAGGTCGCGGAGCTGCTGGGGGTCGAGGGCCTGGCGGGCTGGCTGCCGCAGCTCGACCAGCGCTGGCAGGACGCCGCGGACCGGGAGCTGATCGTGTGGACCGCCCGCGTGGTCGAGGCCGAGCCGTCGCTGCGTGGGCTGAGCGGGCACCTGCTCGCCGTCGCCCACCCCCGGGTCCGGACGCGCTAGGCTGCCACGGTGCGAACCGTCGCGGTCCGGCTGCGGCCCGGACAGGACCTCAGGCGCGAGCTGCTCGCGGTCGCCGAGCGCGAGCGCATCCAGGCCGGCTGGGTCCTCACCGGCGTCGGCAGCCTTTCCCGGGCCACGCTCCGGCTGGCCGGCGCGGCCAGGCACGCCACCCTTGAGGGCGCCCTGGAGATCGTGGCGCTGGTCGGCACCCTCGCCCAGGGCGGCAGCCACCTGCACCTGGCGGTCGCCGACGACCACGGCGCCACCGTCGGCGGGCACCTGGCGGACGGGTGCGTGGTGCGCACCACCGCCGAGGTCGTCGTCGGCGCCGACGACGGCATGCGCTTCGACCGCGAGCCCGACCCGGAGACCGGCTACGACGAGCTGGTCGTCCGCCACCCCGGGGAGCCGGCGGGATGACCCGGGAGGAGCCGGTGGGGTTCGTCGGGCTGGGCGTCATGGGCCGGCCGATGGCGCGCAACCTGGTGCGGGCGGGCCACCGGGTGGTGGTCTGGAACCGCAGCCCCGGCCCGGCCGCCGAGCTGGCCGCCGCCGGCGCCACGGTCGCGCGGACCCCGGCCGAGCTGGCCGCGGCCGCCCCGGTGGTGCTGACCATGCTGCCCGACCTCCCCCAGGTCGAGGAGGTGCTGCGCCGGGACGACGGCCTGCTGGCCGGCATGGGCCGGGGCAGCGTCCTGGTGGTGATGGGGACGGTCTCCCCGGTCGGCGTCCGCGACCTCGGCGCCCGGCTGGAGCCGGCCGGCGTGGCGCTGGTCGACGCCCCGGTGAGCGGCGGCGACGTCGGCGCCGAGCAGGCCACCCTCAGCATCATGGTGGGCGGCCACCCCAGCGACGTCGCCCGCGTGCGGCCGCTGCTGCAGGCGATGGGGACGACCGTGGACCACCTCGGCCCGCTCGGCGCCGGGCAGCTCGCCAAGGCGTGCAACCAGATCGTGGTGGCCGCCACCCTCACCGCCCTGTCGGAGGCGCTGGTGCTGGCCCGCAAGGGCGGCCTGGACGACCGGCGGGTGTTCGCCGTGCTCGCCGGCGGCCTCGCCGGCAGCCGGGTGCTGGAGGTGAAGGGACCGAAGCTGCTGAGCGGCGACTTCCGGCCCGGCGGGGCGGCGGCGTTCCAGTACAAGGACCTCGGCTTCGCGCTCGCCGCCGCCCGCGAGGCGGGCGTGGCGCTGCCGCTGACCGCCCTGGTCGACCAGCTCTACGGCGCGGCCTGCCAGAGCGGCTTCGGCGACGACGACCACAGCGTGGTCGTGCGGGTCATCCAGCGGCTGGCCGGCGAGCCGCGCGACCGCTGAGCCGCGACGTCAGACGGCGCCGCGGTCACCCCAGGCGTTGTCGATCACGTAGCGCCAGCTGCCGTCCGGCTGCCGCCGCGCCACCTCGGCGGTGGTGGCGCCGAGGTTGAGGGGCTGCCCGTCGGGCCCGGTGCCGTCCAGCGACCAGGTGTTGGCCAGGTAGGCAAGGTCCCCGACGGTCACCACGAGCTTGGTGTCCAGGGTGATGCGGCCCTGCAGCGCCAGGTAGCGCTGGAGCGCCTCGCGGACCTCGGCGGTGCCGCGTGCGACCGTGCCCGGCTGGGGGACCAGCGCCGCGTCGGGCTCGTACAGCGCCATCAGGCCGTCGAGGTCGCCCGCGTTGAAGGCCGTCTCGAACAAGCGGTGGATCTGCTCGGGGCTGGTCGCGGGCATGCCTGCTCCTCTCCGGCGCAACGCAACGTGGCTTGTCACGATACCTGGTCGCCCGCCCGGACCTGGAGTGGGACAATCCGCGCACGGGCGGGAGCCCCGCGCGGGAGGCGGCATGAGGAAACGACACGACGAGGACGACGACGGGCAGCCGCGGCTGATCTCCCTGGACGAGAAGCACCAGGCGCACCGGCAGTTGCAGCAGGCGCTGGCGGCCGGGGAGCTGGACGAGGCCGAGTACAAGCGCCGCCTCGGGCGGGTCTACCAGGCGGTCACGCCCCGCGAGCTGTGGAAGGCCAGCGGCCACCGCGCCGGGTCGCGGCGGCGCTCGGACCGCGCGGAGCTGTGGCGCGCGGCCCGGCTGCAGATCGCCATCGTGCTGTTCGCCGTCCTGATCACGATCGTGGTGCTGTGGGGCACGGTGATCAGCCAGCAGGGTGGCGCCGGCGGCGTCTCCCCCTTCCCCTGGGACTGGGGCGGGGAGTGAGAACCGCCTAGAGGAGCGTGAGCTGGTCGCCGTCGGGGCGGGCCGGCCGGCGCTTGGCGGCCGCCGCTCCCTTGTGGTCCAGCAGCGCCTCCTGGATGTCGGTCAGGAACGGCGACGGGGCGGCGTCGCGGGCCGACCCACGCCAGGCGCGCCGGCGGGCGTGGCTCAGGAACAGGTGCGAGCGCGCCCTGGTCATGCCGACGAAGAACAGGCGGCGCTCCTCGGCCTCGTGCCCGGGGTCGAGCCGGCCGCCCCAGCGCAGCGGCAGCAGCCCGTCCTCGCAGCCGGTCAGGAACACCACCGGGAACTCCAGGCCCTTGGCGGCGTGGAGGGTGAGCAGCGACACCCTGTCCGCCCGCGGGTCCCAGGTGTCCACCTCCTCGCCGAGCGCCAGCTCCGCCAGGAAGCGGCCGAGGTCGTCGCCGCAGCGCTCGGCCAGCGGCGCCAGCAGCTCGACCGCCTCGTGGGCGTCCGCTCCCGCCAGGCCGGCGGCGGCGGCGGCCAGCCGCGCCGCCAGCGACCGGTCCGCGGCCCGTGCGCCCTGCTCGCGGAGGGCGCGGACCAGCGCCCGCACCGCCGGCCGCTGCAGCAGGCGGTCGTGGGAGCGCTTCTGGAACGGCATGCCGGCGCGGCCGAGCGCCTCGGCCAGCGGCCCGGCCTGGGCGTCGGTCCGGTACAGCACCGCCACGTCCGCGAACGACAGGGCCAGCTCGGCGCCCCCGTCGGCGCGGCCGCTGTCCAGCGACAGGAACGACGACCCGCCGAGCAGCCGGTCGATGGTGGCGACCACGAACTCGGCCTCGGCCTGCTCGCTGGCGGCCTGGTGGACGGTGATCCGGGCCGGCAGGTCCAGCCCGGCGACCGCGTCCAGCACCCGGTCGCGCACCAGCGTCGCCGGCGCGATCGCCTGCAACGCGCCGGCCACGATCGCCGGGCTGGAGCGGTAGTTGCGGGTCAGCCGGACGGTCCTGGCGGTCGGGAAGTCCTCGCCGAAGCGCAGGAAGAAGCCCACGTCCGCGCCCCGGAAGCCGTAGATCGCCTGGTCGGGGTCGCCGATCGCGCAGACGTTGCCGTCCGGCGTGGTCAGCAGCCGCAGCAGCCGGTACTGGAGCTCGTCCACGTCCTGGTACTCGTCGACCGCGACCAGGCGGAACCGGTCGCGGTAGCGCGCGGCGACGGCGGCGTCGCCGGCCAGCAGCATCACCGGCAGGGCCAGCAGGTCGTCGAGATCGACCAGGTCGAGCTTGCGCAGCGCCGCCTCGTAGCGGGCCAGCGGCGCGGCGGCCTCGGACGGCTCGGGGTCCAGGTCGGGCCAGCGCGCCGCCCTGGCGCGCTTGCGCGCCACCAGCTCGGGGAGCAGGCGGCGGGCCTCGCGCTCGCCGCAGCCGAGCTGCTCGCGCAGGACCTCCAGCCGCTCGGCGTCGTCGGCGACCCGGAACCCGGGGCCGAGGCCGACCGCCTCGTGCAGCTCCCGCAGGATGCGCAGGCCCAGGCCGTGGAAGGTCGTCACCAGCATGCGTGGCGCCTGCGCCGGCACCAGGGCGTCCAGGCGCTCCTGGAGCTCGGCGCAGGCCCGGCGCGTGAAGGTGATCGCCAGGCACTGCTCCGGTGCCACGGCGTGCGTCCCGACCAGGTGGGCCAGCCGGTGGGTGAGCGTGCGGGTCTTGCCGGTCCCCGGGCCGGCCACGATCAGCAGCGGCCCGGGCGGCGCCGCGGCCGCCTCCCGCTGGTCCGGGTCCAGCCCCGTCAGCGCGCCCGCCGGGGCGGCGCCGGGCCGGGGCGGCGCCGCCGGCGCGCGCCGGGCGCGAGCGGCGCCGGCGGGGGAGCGCACCGCCTCCGCCTCGTCGGCCGGCGGCGGCGGGACCGGCGACGGCGCCGCCGCCGCGGCCGCGGGCGGGGCCTCGAACAACGTCGCCGCCGACGCCGGGGCGCGCAGCTCCTCGGGGTCGAACACCCGCAGCACGCCGTACTCGCCGTCGTAGCCGGGCTCGCGGACCACCGCGCCGCGGCGCACGCGGTCCACCGCCTCGGCGACCAGCGGCGAGGACGCCTTGGCGATCGCCTCCACCGGGACCCGCTCCAGGATCTCCAGCTCCGGGCCGAGCCGCTCCACCATGCCCGCGACCATGGCGGCGACCCCCTTGCTCTTCGGGCCGACGCCGAGGACCTCGCCGACGAGCTGCGGGAGCTGGATCAGGTTGCGGAACCCGGCCGCGCCCGGCGGCCGGAACCCCTCGGCCCGGTCGGCCAGCTCCTCGACCCGGTGCAGCACCCCCACCGTCAGCGGCTTGCCGCACACCGGGCAGCGGTCCCCGCGCCGGCGGCTCTCCGTCGGCTCCAGCCGCACGCCGCACTTGCGGTGCCCGTCGACGTGGTACTTGCCCTCCTCGGGGAAGAACTCGACCGTGCCGCCGAAGCCCTCGCCGGTCCGCAGGGCCTCGCGGATCGCGAAGTAGTCCAGCCCGGTGTCCAGCACCGTCGCCTCCCGCCCCAGCGCCCCCGGCGAATGCGCGTCGGAGTTGCTGACCAGCCGGTAGCGGTCCAGCGCCGACACCCGCCAGCACATCGCCGGGTCCGCCGACAGCCCCGTCTCC
>Ga0081538_10000500_pt1 | contig 43814 bp, 50 predicted proteins | sample TabmetS5T2R1_FD_71022 | JGI IMG/M metagenome (GOLD analysis project Ga0081538, IMG submission 71022) | Tabebuia heterophylla rhizosphere microbial communities from the University of Puerto Rico - S5T2R1 | ecosystem: Host-associated > Plants > Roots > Rhizosphere ... | reverse complement strand
CCGACCACAGCTCGCGAAGGGCGTACAGGGCCGCTCCGATGAGCACACCGCCGATGATCCAATCTGGAAGCACATCTTCGGTATAGCGGGCGAGGACGGGGCTCAAGGTACGGCTAGCACGCGTGTCCGCCGCCCGACGAAACGGCGCCGGTGGCCGGTAGCCGTCCTTGGGCGATCAGCTGCTCCTCCGCGTCGCGCAGGCCTGGGGGCAGGTCCCATCGATACAGATAGGCGCCTCGCAACGTCTCGCCCAGCGCGAAGAACGGCAACAGCTCCCGCCGCAGCCGCTCGAGGGAGTGAAGGTGATCTCGGAGGTCGCCCACCAGGGTGGACGCATCGCCGTGGTCGTGGCCGTCGGCCGCCGTGCGAAGTGCCCGGCGCGGGATCGATTGGCAGGACCTCGTACCCGAGCTCGGTCAGAGCGGCTCGCGCGAATCGCCAAACGCGGTCGGACGCAGGTGGTTGCGGTGGTCCATGGTCAGATCAGCTGGATCAGCATGACGCCGGTGAGCAGGAGCGCTATGCCGAGCAGCCGCGGGCCGGTGATCGGGCGCCGTGGCAGGCGCAGCAGGCCGTAGCGGTCGACCAGTACCGACGCGATCTGCTGCCCGGCCACGGTCAGCGCGACGGTCGGGGCCACGCCGATCTCCGGGATGAAGGCGAACACCGACACCACGTAGGTGGCCCCACACGCGCCTCCGAGCCAGCCCCACCACGGGAGCCTCCCCACCCCGGAGACCTGCGGTCTTGGGGCGTCCGTCAGCGCAAGGTACGCGGCCAGCACGATGGCCATCGAGAGCGTCGCCACGAGGAACGAGATCGCGCCGACGGTGATGGGGGCGTCGAGGTCGCTTCGCAACTGGGCGTTGATGGCGCCCTGGACCGGAAGGATCGCGCCGGCCGCGAGGCCGAGCGACACCCAGCCCGCCCGAGCGCGGACCACGTCCTCGAGCGCGGCGCCGGCCTGCGACCGGACGATCAGCCACGTCCCGAGCAGCACGCTCACCGCCCCGGCCGCCGCGGCCACGCCGAGCGGCTCCTGCGCGACTCCGAGCCAACCGAGCCCGTCGAGCGCCAGCGAGGCGCCCATCTGCCCCGCGATGAACAGCCCCACCGCGACCACGGCGCCGAGTCGGGGAAAGAGCAGGGTCCCGGCGGTGATGTAGACGGCGCTCCCGATGCCGCCGATCAGGTGCCAGCCCTCGGCGTCGCCGAGCAGGTCGATCGCCCCGAGGCTCCCGACCACCGCGGCCACGAGCACCAGCAGGCCCGCTCCGATGCTCAGTTGCAGCGTCGAGGCGCCGAACGGCGAGTCGAGGGCCTGTGCCAGCTGGACGTTCGCGCCGGCCTGGAGCGCGAGCAGCGTGCCGACGAACAGCAGGAACGGGATTGCAAGTGTCTCCATCGACCTGACCCTCGTAGTAACTTGACTACAGTCAACTTAGCAACGGCGGCTGGAGATGACCGACCGAGACACCCCCGACCAGCTTCGCGAGCTGCCGCTCGCCGGGATCCCGCTCGAGCGAGCCGATGCCCGCCGCAACCGGCAGCGGATCCTCGAGGCCGCGGCAGAGCTGGTTGGCGAGCGCGGGCTGGCGGAGGTCACGATGGACGAGGTGGCCGCACGCGCGGGCGTGGCCAAGGGCACGGTCTTCCACCGCTTCGGAAACCGGGCCGGACTTGCACGGGCGCTGGTGGATCAGAGCGAGCGCGAGCTGCAGGAGGCGATCCTGCGGGGCCCGCCGCCACTCGGCCCGGGGGGAGCGCCCGGGGATCGCCTGGTCGCCTTCCTCGGGGCGCTGCTGGAGCTGGTGGCCGACAGGCTCGATCTGCTCCTCGTCAGCGACTACGACCACCCTGGCCAGCGCTTCGAGACCGGCGCCTACCGCGGATGGGTCCAGCACATGACGCTGTTGCTGCGCGAGGCCGGAGCCGGTCCCCTGCCGGTTGGCCTGGCCCATAGCCTGCTGGCGCCGCTCGCCGCCGACCTGGTGCAGCACCGCCTCCGCACCGGCGCCACGACCGAGGAGCTCAAGGCCGAGCTCGCCCGGCTGGCGCGGTCGGTGCTGATCGCCAAGCTGTTCACATGAACGCCACCATGAAGATCACCGTCATCGGCAGGGGCAGGGTGGGCGGAGGCTTGGCCGACCGCTGGGAGGCGGCCGGCCACAGGGTCGGCCGGGTCGGGCGCGAGGGCGGCGATGCCTCGGAGGCCGACGCGCTCCTCGTGGCGGTGCCGTCCGACCGGATCGCCGATGCGCTCGGCAATGTGAGCGGAATCGCGGGCAAGGTGGCGATCGACGCCACCAACGCGTTCGACGGCCGCAACGAGACCCATGAATCGCTGGCGCACGAGGTGAAGTCGATCGTCGGCGGCCCGGTCGCCAAGGCGTTCAACCTCCTGCACACGTCGCTCTACGACAAGGTGGACGAGCAACGGGTCCGGCCGAGCGTCATCTACGCCGCCGACGACGACGCGCGCGAGGTAACCGAGAGGCTGATCCGGGACGCCGGCCTCGACCCGGTCCTGGCCGGCGGACTGGAGCAGGCTCGGGCGCTCGAGGATGCCGTCGGGCTGTTCGGCGCGATCCGCCGGGCGGGAGGCGGCCCCTTCTTCCACAGCTTCGCCAGGCCCGAAGCGCAGCGGAGGGCCTACTGGGTCAACACCTTCCGCTCGGTCCGCGATCCGCAGAGGCTGGCCGACTACGCCGAGCTCGCCGGGCCGGTGATGCGGGAGCACGGCGGGCGCTTCCTCGCTCGTGGCCGGCCGGCGAGGGTCTTCGAGGCCGGGCTCATGGAGCGCACCGTGGTGATCGAGTTCGAGAGCGTCGAGCGGGCGGTGGCGGCCTACGACAGCGCCGGCTATAGGGAAGCTCTGCGGGTCCTCGGAGATGCGGCGGAGCGGGACATCCGCATCGTCGAGGCGGCCGGCTAGAGGCTCAGCCGCCCTCGAGCAGGTACTCGACGAGCGCCTGGATCTGCTCGTCGGTCAGGCGGCCTTCGTAGGAGGGCATCACGCCGGGCTGGAAGCCCTGGGCGACCTCCGCATCCGGGTCGAGGACGGATTCGCGTACGTAGTCCTCTGGCGATCCGTTCCCGGCCGCGGCGGCCAGGTCGTCGAGGCTCGGCCCCACGGTGCCCGTGGCGTTCGCCTTCGCGAGCGTGTGGCATGCCCCACAGCCCGCCGCCGTGAAGATCTGCTCGCCGGTGGTGGCCCCCGCCAGGCCGGCCTGCGCCAGCGCACCCTCGTCCTCGCCGGTGCGGGCCGCCGCGTAGCCCACGTAGGCCGCCACGTCCTCGGCGTCCTCGCCGGTGACGAGACGGGGCGGCATCGCGCTGTTCTTGCGCGGGTTCAGGATCTGGTCGTGCACGATGCCCTGGACGGTGTCGCGGTTCATGCCGTCGCCGAGCGCGGTGCGGAACGCCGCGTCGAGGTCGGGCCCGGTCCTGCCCTGGGTGCCCGCCCGGCCGAGGATGTGGCAGGAGCCGCACCGCTCGGTGAAGAGCGCCTTGCCGTTCGACAGGTCGTTCTCGTCGCGGCCGCAGGCCGCCAGCGACAGCGCCACCGCTGCCACCACCATCGCCGCCACGAGCGGCCTTGCCGTAATCCGGGCGAGGCTCACGGAGGCGGAAGACTATCCGCTTGCGCGGCCGCGATGACCCCCTCCGCGACGCTCTCCCAGGAGTAGCGCCGCGCCGCCTCCGCCGCCAGCGCGCTCCTGGCGCGATCGCGCTCGCCGGGCTCCATGGTCAGCCAGATGACGAGCTTCTCCGCGATCTGGTCGACCGCGCGCGGGCCGACTTCGAACGCGAGCAGCGGCCGCAGCTCCTCCGGCAGGGCGGGCGCCAGCGTGGAGGTCACCTCGGCCATCCCGGAGTGGTTCGCGGACAGCGGCAGGACGCCGCACGCGGCCGCCTCCGCCGCCACCATCCCGAACGCCTCCGGGAAGGTGCTCGGCATCACCTGCGCTTCGCAGGCGGGCAGTAGGGCGGGGAGGTCGTCGTGCTCGAGGCGGCCGGTGAAGTGGACCCGCTCCGCGGCCGCCGGGGCCGCTCGGAGCCAGTCGCCGTCCACCCGGCCGAGGAAGTCCGCCAGGTGGCGCAGCTCCCCCGGCGGGCCGCCCTCGAGCTCCCGCCCGCGCGCGGCGATCTCGCGCAGGTCATCGAGGTCGCGCCGGCGCAGAGCCTCCACGAAGCGCCCCAGCGCCTCGCGGTAGGTGCCGAAGCCGACCACCACCAGCCGGGCCTCGGGAACGCGCGCCACGACCTGCGGCCACGCGGCCAGCAGCAGGTCGACGCCCTTCGAGACGATCAGCTTGCCCACGAAGCTCACGATCCGGTCCTGGTCTGGGTCGAGCGAGCGGAGCGCGGCCGCGGCGCCGCGCTCGCCGCCCCAGGTGGCCGCCTCGCCGGACTCGAGCCGTCCGGCAAGCCCGTCCAGGTCGGCGCTGCCGGGGCGGAAGGCGTGCACGTCCACCCCCGGCGGCCCGAGCCGGGTGCGGTCCCTCAGCGACGGCTCGTCCTCCAGCACCTCCCACAGGCTCTCGGCGGTGTGGCGCGAGCCGACCAGCACCGAGGAGGCGGCCCGGACGCCCTCGAGCGCGTAGGGCACGAACCGCTCGCGGTGCGGGCGCACCGTGTACTCGAGCGCGCTGCCGTGGACCTTGACCGCGAACGGAGTGTCCCCGCCGAGCGCGCGGGCCAGGATCACGGGGTTCATGACCAGGTGGTTGGCGAGCGCCACGTCGCACTTCGGGGCTGCCCGCACGGCGGACACGTTGGCGTCGATGTAGTGCTCGAGCTCGCCGTCCGTGAGGTCGGGGTAGGGCTTGGCGTCGAAGCCCTCGTAGGTGTCGGCCACGTAGACCGGGAGGACCCGGCCTATGTCGGGGTTGTGGACGGTGACGCCCTCAGGGGCGTGCCAGTGACGCTCCTGGCAGAGGAGGTGCACGTCGTGCCCCAGCCGGGCGAGGGCCCGCGCCAGGCTGGCGTTGTAGATGTTGCTGCCGGTGCCGCGCAGCAGGTATCCGTGAGCTATCAGGACGTTCATCTATGCTTCCGCGCCTCATGCCGCAGCGCCAGAAGTATCGCCTGCGCGCCCGGTCGGACCGCGAGATCATCCGCGAGGTCGAGCCGGGCAAGCACTATGTCGACCGGGAATCCGGCGAGGAGCTCCGGGTGGTGGGCGCGCTTCTGCCGCTCGCCCCGTCCCCCAGCGACCTTCCCTACTCCGTCGAGAACCTCAGGCTGTGCGGATGCTCCCTCGAGCAGCTGGTCCAGAAGGACCTGAACGACTGCCCCCACTGCGGCCGTCGGCTACCGGCCGTCGAGCGCTGATCGCCCGCGTCGCCGCGATCCTGCTGGTCATGGCTGCCGGGGTGGCCGCCGGCTGCGGCAGCGACGACGAGCCGGCCGCCCGGCCCCCCGCCACCCAGCCGGACCTGACCGTCCCCCAGACGGACGAGGCCCCCGAGCTCGACCCCGGCACGGAGACCCTCGCCCCGCCGGCGCCCGAGCCCGAGCCGGAGCCCGCGCCCCCGCCGAGCACGGACGGAGGAACGCCCGCCCCCGCGCCGGAACCGCCCCCGGACACGCCCGAGAACGACACCCCGCCGCCGGCTGACAGCCCGGCCGAGCGGTTCGAGGACTTCTGTAACGAGAACCCGGGCGCCTGCGGCTGACGGTCCGACTGTCGACTTCGTCGGGCTGAGGCCGACAAACTCGACACTCGGCGCGGGTCGCGCGGCGAAGTCAGAGGTGGTGCGTGGGCACCGGAGAGCGCGGTCGTCTCACGCGCGACGGCAGCGGTGACCTGATCGGCGGCTCCGCCCCGCGCCTGCGGGTCGGGTGCGACGGGCCGTCGTGGGAGCGGTCGCGGCCGCGGCCCAGGCCCCAGCGCCCCAGCGGGAGCCGGATGCCGTCGCCGCCCGGGCCGTCCTTGCCGGGCCGCGGATCGGGGCCCTCGCCCCCGCCGCCGTCGTCTCCCTTGGAGTCGTCGTCGTCGTCGCGCAGCCGGAAGAACCAGATGAGCCACACGATCAGCAAGCCGACGTCGAAGACCCTGAAGCCGACCATGAAGATCCACCCCTCGGTGGTCACGACTCGATGCTAGCGCGGTCGGGGTGCCCCGGGAAGGGCCGTGCGCTACTGGCGTTCGGAGTCGTCCGTCGGCTTCGGGTCCGGGATGTACGTGGCGGTGTACAGCAACCGGGCGCCGCTGTAGGTGCAGCCGAACACGTTCACCTCCCGCAGGTCCGACAGCGCGAACTGCCGCAGGCTCCGCGGCGGGTCGCAGCTGTTCTTGGCACGCGACGAGCGCCACCAGTCGGCGCGGCCCAGGTTGTTCGCGAAGATCGGCGCCCAGGTCGGGACGGTGATCGCGATCCAGTTCGTCTTCCGCACCCTGAGCGGCTCCGGAAGCACAAAGGTCGGGCTCGAGCCGAGGTAGCGATCCACCTCGAAGTTCTCGGTCTGGCTGATCAGCCGGTAGTTGAGGCGCGTCCTGCGGGTGTCACCGCGGCGCAGCACCGAGAGACGCACCTGGGCCGGCGAGCCGAAGTTGTCGTTGAAGAAGTCGACCTGCTCGGCGGTCGGCTCCGCCAGCCGCAGCGTGAAGGCGACGATGTAGCCGTCCCTGCGGATGTAGTACGGGTTCTTGGGCCCGCCCGCAGCGCTGCCCTGCAGCGCTGTGACGCGCACCGCCGCCTCGCACGGATCGCCCGGGCAGCTCGGGTTGGCCGCGTCGGCCACCGAGCCGAGCTCGATGACGCGCGCGGACGCCGACGACGGCAGAACGAGCGCCGCCACGAGGGCAGGGATCAGCAGCAGGGTTCGCTTCATGACCGGGATTCCAACACGCGGTCCGGCGGCGAGTTGCGCCTCACTTGTAGCGATATGTGATCCGGCCCCTGTCGAGGTCGTACGGCGACAGCTCGATCTTGACCCGGTCCCCCGGCAAGATGCGGATGTAGTGCCGCCGCATCTTGCCGGAGATGTGTCCGAGGACTTCGTGCCCGTTGTCGAGCTGGACCTTGAACATCGTGTTCGGGAGGGCCTCCACGATCTCGCCCTCCATCTCGATCTTCTCTTCCTTCGGCACGGGCTGGCGACGCCTCAGATGAGGCGAACGTTCACCGCCTTCGGTCCCTTGTCGCCCGACTCCTCCTCGTACTCGACCTTGGAGTTCTCCGCCAGCGACTTGAAGCCCTGACCGTCGATGCCTGTGTAGTGGACGAACAGGTCCCGATCACCGTCGTCTGGGGTGATGAAGCCGTAGCCCTTCTCGTCGTTGAACCACTTGACGGTTCCGGTAGGCACGTGGACTGCCCCTCTCCTGCGTGTGCCCGGTCCTGCGAGTCCCGATGCACCTGCATATGACTGACTACGCCGGCCTTCGCCGGCCCAACACGCGAGACGCTACCAAGCCCGGGCGGCGGAAGGTAAGTCAGCGACCCTCGAAGCTCGCCTTGCCGGGCCCCTCCGACAGAAAGGACTCGACGGCCCGCTGCAGGTCCTCGGTCTCGAACAGGGGCGCTCCGATGGCCGCGGTGCGCTCGTCGGCGCCGCGCACGCCGTGCTCCAGGTAGGCCCGGACGATCCGCTTGGTGGCGTGGTGAGCGAGGGTCGGCCCCGCGGCGAGGCGCTGGGCGAAGCGCATCGACTTCTCGGCCAGCTCGCCGTCGGGCAGCACACGGTTCACGACGTTCCAGCGCTCCAGCGTGGCCGCCTCGTAGAGGCCGGCGCTCATCACGAACTCGCGCGCCCGCGCCGGGCCGGCCCGCTCGGCCATGCGCTGCGTGCCTCCCATGAGCGGCGTGAGGCCGACCACCGCCTCCACGAGCCCGAAGCGGGCCGACTCGGCCGCCCAGATCATGTCGCAGGCGAGCGACAGCTCGAGCCCGGCGGTGAGACAGAGGCCGTGCACCGAGGCGAGCGTCGGGAAGGGCAGCTCCTCGATGCGGTGGGTGATCTCGAGCAGCCCGGCGGTGAAGCGCTCCGCGTCCGCCTCGGACAGGCCGCTGAAGACGTGAACGTCGGCCCCGCCGGTGAAGTACTCGCCCTCGGCCCGCACGAGCAGAGCCCGGACCCCCTCGGTCTCGTCGAGTGCGGCGAGGATGTCGCCGACCATCTCGCGGCCGAACAGGTTGAGCGGCGGATCTTCGAGCACGAGCACGCCGACGTGGCCGTCGCGCTCGAGCCTCGCACGCTCACCCACTTCGCAGCTCCGCCGCCACCTCAGCCAGCGTGTCGCGATCGGCCTCGCGCGGCCGGACGGGGAGCTGGAGCGGGTCGTCGTCGTAGCGCGGGATCACGTGGACGTGCAGGTGGAACACCGTCTGCCAGGCGGCCGGCTCGCAGCAGTTGAGCAGGTTGACGCCGTCGCAGCCGAGCTTGTCGCGCATCGTCAGGGCGAGGCGCTTCGAGGCCTCGGCGGCGTGCCGGAGGTCCTCCTCCGGAGCCTCGTAGAGGTTCCTGGAGTGGTTGCGCGGCACCACCAGCGCGTGCCCGCGCGTCCACGGGTTGAGGTCCATGAAGGCGACGGTGTGGTCGTCCTCCTGGACGATCTCGGCCGGCAGCTCGCCCGCCACGATCTTGCAGAAGATGCAGTCGTCCGCCATGGCGGCGGAGCCTATAGCCAGCCCACCTTCTTGAAGTAGCGGTACAGGAAGAGGCAGATCGCGGCCATCACCGCGATCACGAGCGGATAGCCAAAGGTCCACTCGAGCTCGGGCATGTGCTCGAAGTTCATCCCGTAGATCCCGGCGAGGGCGGTGGGGACGGCCAGGATCGCAACGATCGCCGAGATGCGGCGCACGTCCTCGTTCTGGCGCACCGTCACCTGGGCGAGGTTGGCCGAGAGGACGCTCGTGAGCAGGTCGCGGTAGTTCTCCAGCTGCTCATGGGCGCGCAGCAGGTGGTCGTTGACATCGCGGAAGTACGCGCGCACCTCGGGATGGATCACCTCGTAGTGACCCTTGGCGAGCCGGTCGACCGGGTCTACCAGCGGGCCGGCGGCATGACTGAACGCCAGCACCTCGCGCTTCAGCTTGTAGATGCGCTCGGCGGGATTCCCGCCCTCCTGGGAGAAGACCTGGTTCTCGATCTCGTCGATGTCGTCCCCGAGGCCCTCGAGGGCCGGCCCGTAGTCGTCCACCACCTTGTCGACGATCGCGTGGAGCACGGCGCCCGGGCCGTGTCCCAGCAGTTCGGGGTCCTCCTCGAGGCGATGGCGCACGTCCTTCAACTCGCTCGCCTCCCCGTGCCGCACGGTGATGATGAAGTCCTCCCCCAGGAAGATGAGGATCTCGCCGAGCCGCACGACCTCCTCGGGGTCGATGTACCGGGCCGTCTTGAGGACGATGAAGACCGTGTGCCCGTACACCTCGAGCTTGGGGCGCTGGTGGGCATGGATGGCGTCCTCCACCGCCAGATCGTGCAGGTCGAACTCGGTTCTGATCGACTCGAACTCCTCCTCGGTCGGCTCGTAGAGGCCGATCCAGGTGAATGCCCCCGGCTCGCGGCAGGCCTCCATCGCCTCGTGCACGGGCAGAGCGCCGTCGCGGCGGCGGCCCTCCTCGTACACGGCGCAGTCGACGATCACGCGATCAGCCTACGCCCAAGCGCGACCGCTTCGTCGCGAGTCGTGGCCTCCCCGGCGTAGGCGGCCTCGGCGAGCTCGGCGAGCAGCCGGCCCAGCTCGGGGCCGGGCTGGATGCCGAGCTCGCGAGCCAGCTCGTCGCCCCGGATCGGCGCGGCGGGCGGGCCGCTCTCGCGCCAGTCGAGGGCGGCGGGCATGAGCCGGCGGGCCAGGTCGAGGTGGGCCTCGGTGGCATCCTCGGCGCGGCGTCCGCGGGTGGCGAGCCGGTCGGCGCAGGACAGAAGCGTCACCTCCACCTCCACCGGGCTGGTGAGGGCGAGGTAGCGGTAGACCTGGCGACGGTCGAGCGGGCACTCGTGCACCAGGAAGCCGAGCACGAGGTGGTGGCGGGCGAGGCCCTCGAGGAAGCGCGCGAGCCGGTCGCTGGTGCGCAGGCGGCGGCACAGCGACCTGATCATCTGCTCGCCGAGCCGGTCGTGGCCGATGAAGGTCACGCGGCCGTCGGGGCGCACGTCGCGGGTGGCCGGCTTGCCGATGTCGTGCAGGAGGGCGCCGAAGCGGAGCGCCTGGGCGCGGGTCAGCTCGTCGGCGAGCGGCTCCTCGAGCACCCGGCCGAGGCGCGCGGCGTCCTCGTCGCCGAAGACCTCGTGCAGGCGCGGCTCGAGCTCGATCTGCTTGGCCAGCACCTCGAGCGTGTGGTCGTAGACGTCGAGGTGGTGGTAGCGCGACTGCTCGACATCGTGGAGCTCGGCCAGCTCGGGCAGCACGGCGCGAAGCAGCCCGAGCCGGTCGGCCAGGGCGAGGCCGTGCAGCGCCCCCTCCGCGATGACGAGACGGCGGAGCTCCGCGAAGATTCGCTCGCCGGCGGCCTGGGCCACGGCGGGAGCGGCTTGCGCGGTGAGGCGCTCGGTCTCGCGATCGGGCTGGAAGCCGAGCTCGGCGGCAAAGCGGGCCAGTCGCAGCGGCCGGAGCGGGTCGCGCTCGTATGCCTCCGCGCCGAGCACGCGGAGCACGCGGGCCTCGAGATCGGCACGTCCGCCGAACGGGTCGATCAGGTCGCCGGCGGCGATCCCCGGCCCCTCGAGCTTCGCCGGCCTTGCCATGGCGTTCACCGTGAAGTCCCGCTTGGCGAGGTCCTCCTCGATCGTGTCGCCCTGAACGCGCGCGAAGTCGAAGACGTGCCGGTCGCGGCGGTCGATCACCCGCCAGGCGCCGAAGGCCTCGGAGAGGCGGAACACCGGTCCGCGCAGCTCGCGAGCCACCGCGCGTGCCACCGGCTCCGGGTCGCCCACGACCGCGATGTCGGTGTCCCGCACCGGCCGCCCCAGCAGCTCGTCGCGCACCGCGCCTCCGACGATCCAGGCGTCCGTCACCGCACGTGCTCGCGAGGCACCCGCGGCAGGAGGCCCGTCGTGATCTCGTAGTTGATCGTCCCGAGCCGGCGCGCCACCTCCTCGGCCAGGATCCGTTCCTCGCCCTGGCGGCCGATCAGCACCACCTCGTCCCCCACGCTCACGTCCGTGTCTGCCCCGAGCGCCACGGTCACGTTGTCCATGCTGACCGCGCCCACGAGGGAATGCCTCGAGCCCCGGATCAGGACGTCGCACGCGTTCGTGAGCCCGCGCCGCCAGCCGTCGCCGTAGCCGATCGGGACCGTCGCCACCCAGCACGGCTCGCGGGCCGTCCACCTTCGCCCGTAGCCGGCCGAGTCGCCCGGCTCGAAGCGGCGCACGGCGGCGACCCAGGAGTGGAGCGAGAGCGCCGGCTCGAGGCCGTGGACCGCTGGATCCTCTTGGAACGGGTCCATGCCGTAGACCGCGATGCCGCAGCGAACCATGCCGAAGTGGGAGGCCGGGTCGCGCAGCGTCGCGGCGCTGTTGGCCGCGTGCACGAGCAGATCGTCGCGCCCCACGGCCTCCACGAACGCCCGGAACGCGCCGAGCTGGGCCGGGAAGTGGTCGTCCCCGGGCTCGTCGGCGGTGGCGAAGTGGGTCATCAGCCCGGTCACGTTCGGGCGTGCCGCCAGCCTGAGCGCCTCCTCACGGTCCTTCGTGCCGAGGCGCCCCATGCCGGTGTCGAGCTTCACGTGCACCCGCGAGGCAGCGCTCGCCACTTCCTCCGTCCAGGCCACGACCTCCGCCCCCGCGTCCTCCGCGATGCGCAGCTCCTCGCGGGTCAGGGCGCCCATGACGAGGATCGGGGCCTCGATGCCCTGCTCGCGCAGGCCGCGCGCCTCCTCGGCCGTGGCGACGGCCAGCCACCCGGCCCCGCCCTCGAGCGCAGCGCCCGCCACCTCGCCGTGTCCATAGGCGTCCGCCTTCACCACCGCGCACAGCGACGGAGCGAGTTCAGCCAGCCTGGCGCAGTTGCGCTCGATCGCGCCGAGATCGACCCGGGCGATCGCACGCCCGCCCGCGCTCACGCGGCCAGAGCGCCGAGCACGTCGAGGCGGGTGACCACCCCGACCAGCCGTCCCCCCTCCACCACGGGCAGGCGGTTGTGGCCCGACTCATGGATGATGCGCGCGGCCTCCTGAACGGTGGTGTCGGGCGAGACCGTGTCGGGCTCCGCGGTCATCATGTCCTCGGCCTTGGACGCGAACGCCTTGCGCAGGCGATCCTCGAAGCGGCTGAGCGGCTCCAGGAAGATGGTGCCGCCGAACAGGTTGATGTAGTGCGGGATGTGCAGGTCCCCCTCGTCGTCGGGGAGGACGAGGTCGGCCTCGGTGACCATCCCCACGACCCGGCCCTCGCCGTCCACGACCGGGAGCCCGGGCAGCTCGTGCTGCCGCAGCGTTGCCACGACCTCCTCGACGGGTGTGTCCGGGTGCACGGTGGTCGGGTTGGCGTCCATGATCTCGCGCACGGTGGCGGCCATTCCGGCCGGTGAGGCTACCGGAGCGTCAATCCGTAGGGCAGAGCCTCGATCACGTCGCCGGCCATGACGTGGTCGGGGCCCAGGCGCATCGCCGCGGCCTCGGCGGCAAGCACGTGTGCGAGCGTCCCCAGGCAGGCCGCCTCGAACGCCTCGAGCCCCTTCGCGAGCAGCGCCCCGATCAGCCCCGAGAGCACGTCGCCCGTTCCCGCGGTTGCGAGCGCCGGGGTCCCCCGCGGGCTCACCGCCACCTCGCCGGTGGGCAGCCCCACGATCGTGTCGTCTCCCTTCAACAGCACCACCGCGCCGCTGCGCTCGGCGGCCTCGCTGACGCTCGCGAGCCGGTGCCGGGCCACCTCGCCCGAGTCGCGCTCGAGCAGCCTGCCGAGCTCCCCCTCGTGCGGCGTGAGCACGGTCGGCGCCTGGCGGTTGCGGAACAGCTCCAGCCGTCCGGCGTGAGCGTTCAGCCCGTCCGCGTCCACCAGCAGCGGCGCCTGCACCGCACGGGCGACCGCGCGCGCGAAGCCCTGGGCGCCCTCGTCGCGACCGAGCCCGGGCCCCAGGACCACCGCGCCTGCCCGCTCGGCCATCTCCTCCACCACCCCCGCGCCCTCGGGCGTGTGGAAGCCGTCCGCGTCCGGGAGCGCGCGGCTCATCTGCTCGAGCAGGCGCAGGTCGACCGCCGGCTGCACCGGCCCGGGCACGGCCACCTGTACGTAGCCCGCCCCGGCGCGCTGGGCCGAGCGCGCGGCCATCGTCGGGGCGCCGGTGAGGCCCATGGAGCCGCCCGCCACGACCACCACACCGGAGGCGAACTTGGAGCCGCTCCGCTCGCGGCGCGGGTAGAGGGACAGCACCCGCTCGGAGATCAGCCCGGCCCGCTCGGCGCCTGGGGCTCCCCGCGGGATGCCGATCTCGACGGTCTCGACGCGCCCGGCGTGCCCCTTGCCGGGCTCCACATAGAGGCCGAGCTTGGGCCCATGGAAGGTGGCGGTGGCGGCTGCGCGCACGGCCTCGCCCTCCACCTCGCCCGTGGCGGCGTTGACGCCGGAGGGCACGTCGCACGCCACCACGGGCGCGTCCTGCGCGCCCATCGCAGCGATGGCGGAGGCGAGCGGCTCGCGCGCCGAGCCCTCGAAGCCGGTGCCGAGCAGGGCGTCCACGACCACCCCGGAGCCCTCGAGCCGCTCCGGCGCGAAGGGCTCCGGCGCGGAGCCGGGGAGCCGCTCGAGGTTCGCGCGCGCGTCGCCCCGGAGCTCGGCGGGGTCGGCGGCGGCGAGCACGTCCACCTCCCGCCCGTCCTCCCGCAGCAGCCGGGCCACCACGAGGCCGTCGCCGCCGTTGTTGCCCTTGCCGACAACCACGCGAACCGGCCCCGGCCGTGCGGCCGCCGCGGTCACCCGCGCCAGCCCGAGGCCGGCCCGTTCCATGAGGTCGAGCGAGGGCACCCCCTGCTCCTCGATGGCCCAGGCGTCGGCGGCGCGCATCTCGGCCGCGTCGAAGAGAGGGTCGAGCCAGGGCCTCACGTCAGCACCGCAACCGCCGCCGCGAGCCCCGCCGTGTGGGTGAGCGACACGCTCACCGTCGCGCCGAGCTCGCTGGCCCGCCGCTCCGCCGCACCGCTCAGTCGGACCTCCGGGGCGGCGCCCGTCGGCACCACCTCCACGTCGCGGAAGCTCCAGGCGGTCAGGCCGAGCGCCTTGGCCACGGCCTCCTTGGCACAGAAGCGGGCGGCGAGGTGCATGACCGGACGGGCGCGCCCTGCGGCGTAGTCGCGCTCGGCGTCGGTGAACAGCCGTTCCGCGAGCCGCGGGCGCCGCTCGAGCGCCTGCTCCAGGCGCGCCACCTCGAGCAGGTCGACCCCGACGCCGGTCACCGGCCGCAAGCTAGCAGGGGTGGCTCCGGCGTCCTTGGAATCATTGCCGCCATGCCCCCGCTCTCGGCCAAGGAGCGCGCGAAGCTGCCCGACAGCGCCTTCGCGTACATCGACTCGAGCGGGAAGCGCCGCCTTCCGATCCACGACGCCTCGCACGTCCGCAACGCCCTCGCTCGCTTCGGCCAGGTGGCCTTCGAGAACGAGGAGGCGCGGGACCGGGCCCGCAGCCGGCTGCTCAGGGCGGCCAAGAAGCACGGGATCATGCCCATCGGCTTCATCAGCTCGCAGCTGCAGGCTCAGAGGAAGCTGCCCACCGGGAACATCACGTTCCTGCTCACCGACATCGAGGGCTCGACCGGGCTGCTCGCCCAGCTCGACCAGGACTACGCCCTGGTCCTGGCCGAAGTCCGCCGCCGCGTGGGGGGCTCGGTGCAGCGCGCCGGCGGTCACGTGGTGTCCGCCCGCGGCGACGACACCTTCGCGGTGTTCGCCGACGCGCCGGCCGCGCTCGAGGCGGCGCTCGCCACGCAGCGGGCCATGCGGGCCGAGCCCTGGCACGGCGGCAGCGACGTGCGGGTCCGGATCGGGCTGCACCGGGGCCGCCCCCAGCTCACCGACGGCGGCTACGTCGGCATCTCCGTGCACGCCGCCGCCCGCATCTGCTTCGCCGCGCATGGCGGCCAGATCATCATGTCGTCGGCGGTGCGGGCGGCCCTCGGCGATCCGCTTCCGGACGGCGTGCGGCTCGGAGAGCTGGGCGCCTGGCGCTTCCGCGGCCTGCCCGACCCGTTCGAGATGTTCCAGGTGGAGGCACCGGACCTGGAGACGAGCTTCCCGCCGCTCCGATCGGCCGCCCCAGCGTGAGCTCGGCGTCATTGCCGCTGACGCTGGCCCTCGTCACAGTCGCGCGGTGATTCGTAACACAAACGACGCGCAACGAGGGGTGGCTCGGTACCTGGGCGGCCGGGCGAGTCGGCGGAGCGGCCAGCGAACCGGGCTCCCCCTTTACTGCCCGTAGTTCGTCCTGCGGCGTAGAACCGCCTGGCACGAGCCCTGTCGTGAACCGCTCTCCGGAGCTCCGGCGGCTCGCCGCGCGCGCGTCGAGCGGCGCTATCCGGACAGCCTGCTCGCGACGGTGACCGCCGCTATTCCACAGTGACGGTCTTCGCCAGGTTCCGCGGCTGGTCCACGTTCAGCCCGCGGGCCCGGGCGATGTAGTACGCGAGCAGCTGTAGCGGCACGATCGCCAGGATCGGCTGCAGCAGCCAGTCGGTGCGCGGGATGGGGATCGTCTCCTCCGCGTCCACCTCGGTGCCCTCCGTGACCACGGCGATCACGTGCGCCCCCCGCGCCCTCACCTCGGCGATGTTGGACTCCACCTTCTCCAGCACCGGCGAGTCCGTCGCCACGCAGACCACCGGGGTCCGCTCGTCGAGCAGCGCGATCGGCCCGTGCTTCATCTCCCCGGCGGCGTAGGCGTCGGTGGGGATGTACGAGATCTCCTTCAGCTTCAGCGCGCCCTCCAGGCAGATCGACAGGCCCACGTGGCGGCCCAGGTACAGGAAGAAGCCGGCGTCCTGCCAGTGCCGCGCGATCTCCCGCACCGGCTCGTCGATCGCGTCCACCATCCGGGCGATCAGGTGCGGCAGCTCCCGCATCTCCGAGGTGAGCTTGCGCACCACGTCGGGCTCGAGCGTACGGTGCAGGCCGGCCAGCTTCAGCGCGAAGAGCTGCATCACGGCCACCTGGGCCACGAAGGTCTTGGTCGCGGCCACGCCGATCTCCAGGCCGGCCCGGGTGAAGATCACGCCGTCCGCGTCGCGCGTGGCCTGGCTGCCCATGATGTTCGTGACGGCGAGCACCTTGGCGCCGCGCTCGCGCGCCAGCCGCATTGCCGCCAGCGTGTCCGCCGTCTCGCCGGACTGGGAGATCCCGATGACCAGGTCGTGCTCGGACAGGACCGGGTTGCGGTAGCGGAACTCCGAAGCGATGTCCATCTCGACCGGCACCCGCGACCACCACTCGATCGCGTAGCGGCCCACGAGGCCCGCGTGGTACGAGGTGCCGCAGGCCACGATCACCACGCGGCGCACGTCGCGCAGGAAGTCGTCGTCGATCCCGATGTCGCCCAGGTCCACGCCGTCGTCGAGCACGCGTCCGGCGAGCGTCTCCGCGACCGCGTCGGCCTGCTCGTGGATCTCCTTGAGCATGAAGGTCTCGTGACCGCCCTTCTCGGCGGCCTCGTCGTCCCAGTCGACCTCGTCGACGGCGCGCTCGATCGGGCCGCCGTCGCCGGGCTCGATGAAGCGGGCGCCGTCGGGCGTGATCTCGACGATCTCGCCGTCCTCGACCAGCTGCACCCGGCGCGTCTCGGCGAGGAAGGCGGGGATCGCGGAGGCGATGAAGCTCTCGCCCTCCCCCAGGCCCACAACCAGGGGACACTCCTTGCGAGCGCCCACGATCACGCCCGGATGGTCGGCCGACATCGCGACGAAGGCGTAGTGGCCGCGCAGCTCGTTGTAGGCGCGGCGCACCGCCTCGGTGAGGTCGCCGGCGTCCTGGAGGTGCTCGGCGATCAGGTGCGCAACCACCTCGGCGTCCGTCTCGGAGGTGAACTCGGCGCCCGCCTGGATCAGCCGCTCGCGCAACCCCGACCAGTTCTCGACGATGCCGTTGAGCGCGATGTGGATTCGCTCGGACGTGTCCCAGTGCGGGTGCGCGTTCGCCTCGGTCACGCGGCCGTGGGTGGCCCAGCGCGTGTGACCGATCCCGGTCGAGCCGCGCAGGTCGCCGTTGGTGGACGCCAGCGCGTCGCGTAGCCGCTCGAGGTTGCCGACCGCGTGGACGCTCCCCACGGACCCGTTCCGGATCACCGACAGGCCGGCCGAGTCGTAGCCGCGGTACTCGAGCCGGCGCAGGCCTTCCATGAGGAGGTCGCGGCACTCGCGCGGCCCCACGTATCCGATGATTCCGCACATTTTGGGGGAGATCAGCCTAGCTTCGCTTCGACCAGATTCGCCAGACGGTCGACGATCTCCTGGCACTCGTCCTCGTGCGGGGCCTCGACCATCACGCGCACGAGAGGCTCGGTCCCGGACGGGCGGACGAGCACGCGGCCGCGCCCGTTCAGCCGCGCGGACTCCTCGTCCACCGCCTCCCACACGTCCGCCGCGCCCTCGAGGGCGTCGCGGTCGGCCACTCGCACGTTCACGAGCCGCTGCGGCAGCTTCTCCATCGCGCCGCGCTCGGCGAGGTCGCCGTCGCCCAGCGCCTCCAGCGCGAGGAGCGCGGCGGCGGTGCCGTCCCCGGCGGGCACGAAGCCGGTGTCGATGATGTGGCCGGACTGCTCGCCGCCGAGCGCCCAGCCGCGCTGAAGTAGCTCGGCGAGCACGTGGCGGTCGCCCACAGGGGTGGTGGCCACCTCGACGCCGTGGTCGCGCATGGCGCGGTGGAAGCCATAGTTGGTCATGACCGTCACGGCCACCCCGTTCCCCGGCAGCCGGTCGCGGGAGCGGAGGTGGAGCGCGGCCAGGGCCATCAGCTCGTCGCCGTCGACCACCACCCCGTGGCGATCCACGGCGAGGACGCGGTCGCCGTCGCCGTCGAACGCGAAGCCGACGTCGTGGCCCTCCATCCTCTCGGCGAGGCGCGCGACGTGGGTGGAGCCGCAGCCGTCGTTGATGTTGCGGCCGTCGGGCTCGACCGCGAGGGCATCCACGTCGGCGCCGAGCCGGCGGAAGATCTCGGGGGCCACGCGGTAGGTGGCCCCGTGCGCGCAGTCGAGCAGCACGCGGAGGCCCGACAGGTCCAGGCCGCTGAAGCGGGCCTCCAGCTCGCGCAGGTAGTCGCCCGCGGCGCCGTGGAGCTCGCGCACGCGGCCCATGGTGCCGGCCGCGCGGTCGTCGATCAGGCGCTCGATCCGGGCCTCCTGGTCGTCGTCGAGCTTGGTCCCCTCGGGGCCGAAGAACTTGATGCCGTTGTCGGCGTAGGGGTTGTGGGAGGCGGAGACGACCGCCGCCAGGTCGAAGCCGAAGCGTCGCGTGAGGACCGAGGCGCCGGGCGTGGGAAGCACGCCGCCGAGCAGCGCGTGCCCCCCGGCGGCGGCGACCCCCGCCGCCAGCGCGGCCTCGAGCATCTCGCCGGACTCGCGCGTGTCGCGGACGATCAGGACCTGCGGGGCCTCGGCGCGGGAGCCGCGCGTGGCGGCGCGGCCGAGCGCCGTGGCCAGCTCGGCCGTCAGGAACTCGCCGGCGACGCCGCGCACGCCGTCGGTTCCGAACAGCTTGCGGGAGGGAGCCGCCTGGCCGCCCTCCGCGACGCGCTCGCCGCTCCCCACGGGCGGTTCTAGCGCTTCGAGAACTGGGGCCGCTTCCGGGCCTTCTTCAGGCCGGCCTTCTTGCGCTCCTTCACGCGCGGGTCGCGCGTGAGGTAGCCGCGGCGCTTGAGCTCGCCGCGCAGCGCGGGATCGGCCTCCACCAGCGCCCGTGCGATGCCGTGCCGGAGCGCGGTGGCCTGCGCCGAGACGCCGCCGCCGTGGATGCGCGCGACCACGTCCATGCGCGACTGGTAGCCGGCAGCCTCGAGCGGCTGGCGCGCCATGCGCTGAAGCCGGACGCGCGGGAAGTACTCGTCGAGGTGGCGCCCGTTGATGCTGTAGGTGCCCTCGCCGGGCTTCAGGATGACCCGCGCCACGGCGCTCTTGCGCTTGCCGGTGGCGTTGTAGCGAGCGTCCGCGGCGAGGTCGAGCGGCGTGTGCACGACCGGCTCGGGCTCGGCCGGCGTCTCGGCCTCCTCGTCGCCGGCCTCGGCGATCTCGTAGTCCTCGGCCTCCGCGTACTGGGCGTACTCGGGCTCCTCGCGCTGGGTCTCCTCGAGCACCAGGTCCGGCTCGAGGTGCATGCCCGGGATGACCTCCTCCTCGGACTCGTCCTGGCGGCGGTCGCGCCGGGGACGGCGATCGCGGGCGGGGCGCTCCTCGGCGGGCTCGCCCTCGGCAGCGGGCTCGCCTTCCGCGGCCGGCTCTTCGGCGGCGGGCTGCTCGGCGGCGGGCTCCTCCGCGGGCTCGTCCTCGGCGGCGGGCTCCTCGGCGGGCTCGCCCTCGGCGACCGGCTCCTCGGCGGGAGCTTCCTCCGCTGCGGGCTCTTCAGCCGGAGGCTCCTCGGCCGCCGGCTCTTCAGCCGCGGGCTCCTCGCCCTCGCCGCCGGCGCTCTGCGCCGCCAGCTCCTCCATCCCCTCGATCTCGGGGCCTACGGCGTCGCTCTCGGGCGCCTCGTCGCCGGGCGCGCCGGACTCCGGCTCCTCCGGCAGGTCGTCGCGCTCGTCGGCCATCAGCTGGGTACCTCCATCGGCTCGGGCTTCTGCGCCGCGTGCGGGTGGTCGGGCCCCGAGTAGATCTTCAGCTTGCGGAGCTGCGCCCGGCCCAGGCGGTTGCGGGGCAGCATGCCCTTCACGGCGAGCCGGATCACCTCCTCGGGCCGGCGCTCGAGCATCTCCTGCAGCGTGCGGCTGCGGAGGCCGCCCGGATAGCCGGAATGCCGGTAGTAGCGCTTCTCCTCGCGCTTGTTGCCGGACACCGCGATCTTCTCGGCGTTCACGACGATCACGAAGTCGCCCACGTCCACGTGCGGCGTGTACTCGGGCTTGCGCTTCCCGCGCAGGGCGTCGGCGATCCGCGTCGCGAGCCGGCCGAGCGTCTGCCCGGTCGCGTCGACCACGAGCCAGTTTCGCTCGCGGGAAGCGGGTGTCGCCACATACGTCTTCATGAGAGAAGAGGCCGCGCAACGCCGCGGCCGGCCAGACAGTGTAGAGGCCGCCGCGTGCTTCCGCCGCCGCGACAGCGCATCGATCCGCTTCCGGCGGGTATATAGTGCCCGCCGTCATAGCCTGCCGAGTCCCCATCCGGCGCCAAGCCGAAGCCGGAGGGGAGCGGGGGAACCGTTCGGAGGCCGTCGAACCAGGTCTCCGAGGGGGCGAATCCGCCGGACTGTCCCGGCGGTAGCGCTGCTCTTCAAGCGCGAGCCCGTCAGCTAACCCCGTAGGCCGGAGGAAGAGAGGCCGAAGGAGTTGCGCGACATCCATCTTGCCGCGGGGCGCTGCGCAGGCGCGCTCGCTCTCTGCCTCGGCGCGTTCGCGCCGGCGGCCGCGGCTCAGACCTCGGGCGGAGGCGGCGTCTTCGTCGCGCAGCCCAAGGTCGCCAAGGTGAGCTGCGTGAGTCGCTGCGCCTCGAAGAAGCGCGCCCAGGGCGGGAGCACGCTGAAGATCCGCGGCACGGGACTCGCCTCGGCAGAGGAGGTCGTCTTCCACGGCAGCTACGGCACGCGCGACGACCTGACCACCCCGGTCCGGGCCGTCAGCGACACGGTGCTGCGCGCCCGCGTGCCGGGCGGGGCCGTGACCGGCCCGGTGAGCGTGAGCACCTCACAGGGCGCCACCTCGCGCCCGTCGGCTCCCGTGGCGATCCTGCCCCCGCCGCCCCCCACGCCCAACGCCGTGCTCAGCCCGGTGCCCGGCCCGCGCGACGACGGGGCGCCCCAGATCGAGACCGGCACCAGCCGGACCAAGGCCTACGTGGGCGCACGCCGCGCGGTGACCTTCTCCTACCGCGTGAGTGGCACGCTGCCCTCGGCGCTGACAGTGGAGCTCGTCAGCGGCACCGACGGCTCGGTCGTGAAGAGCTGGACCCCGGAACCGCCGGCGGCCGGTGAGGTCAAGAGCGTGACCTGGAGCGGCCGGATCGGCCGTTCGACCGCCGCGCCCGGCCGCTACTCGTTCCGCCTCACCGCGGCCACGGCCTCCGGCGCCGTGGCCCGCAGCGCCCAGGCCGGGGACCTCGAGCGGGACGCCTTCGACCTCTACGACCACGTCTTCCCGGTCCGCGGCCGCCACGACTACGGCGGTGCGGGCGCCCGCTTCGGCTCGGGCCGGGCCGGCCACTCGCACCAGGGCCACGACGTCTTCGCCAAGTGCGGCACCCGGATGGTCGCCGCCCGCGGCGGGCGCGTGAAGTTCGAGCAGTACCACGCCGCCGCCGGCCACTACATCGTCGTCGACGGCGCCGGCACCGACGTCGACTACGCCTACATGCACCTCTCGGAGCCGTCCCCGTTCCAGCCGGGCGATCGCGTCTTCACCGGCCAACAGATCGGCGCCGTCGGCGACAGCGGCAACGCCCAGGGCTGCCATCTCCACTTCGAGCTGTGGAGCGGGCCGGGCTGGTACGACGGGGGCGATCCGTTCGATCCCCTCCCGGCACTCCAGGCCTGGGACAGCTGGTCCTGAGTTAGGGTCCGCACATGGCGGACTACACGATCAGGCGCCTTGAGGAGATCCCGGACGTCCTCGGCGACTACCCCGGCGAGATGCGCATGAGCTCGGCCGCCGATCTCGGCAACGAGCAGGTGTCGTTCACGTGGCGGCGGATGCCCGCCGGGACGGGCGGCAAGGGCAGCTACGGCCACCGCCACAAGACGCAGGAGGAGATCTACTTCGTCGCGGCGGGCACGCTCCAGTTCAAGCTGGGGGACGAGGTGATCGACCTCGGCGCGGGAAGCCTCGTGAGGGTGGCGCCGCAGGTGGCGCGCTCCGTCTGGAACGAGGGTCCCGAGGACGCCGTCCTGATCATGTGCTCGCCGAGGACCGACGACCCGCTCGCCGACGTCGAGCAGGTCGAGAACTTCTGGCCCGACTGACCTACTGCTTGTACTCCTTGAGGCCGTCGCCGTTCGGGAGCGCCTCGAGGGCGGCGCGGCATGCGAGCCCGAAGACGACGAACACGAGCAGGGCCTCCACCGCGCCGTCGGTCCTGGTCGCCGCGTATGCCACGAAGACCGCCGCCACGATCCAGCGCCACACGCGCCAGTTCGGTTCCCAGGGAGGCCTGCCCTCAGGTCCAGGCTCGCGGTCTTCGGCGTGGACATAGGCGACGAACGGCATCGCACCCTTCAGGTTAGACCCGCGCGCAAGGGATACTCCCGCCGATGGCAGCTCCCGGCGAGTATCCGGTGCGCGCCTTCGCGGAGGCGATCACGGCCGACGACATGGACCGCGCGCTCGAGGTATGTCACCCGGAGATCGAGTTCCTCTCGGTGCTCGCCGTCAGCGGCCGGCGCTACCTCGGCCACGCCGGCATCCGGGAGTACTTCGAGGACATCCACTCGGCCTGGGCGGAGTGGCGGGTGGAGGTGCACGACATCGTCCCGGGCGACGACGGGCGAGTGGCGATCGTGATGAGCATGCACGTGCGCGGCAAGGAGAGCGGCGCGATCCTCACGGAGCGCGCCGACCACGTCTGGACCATCAAGGAGGGCCTGCTGCTCCGCAACCAGCCTTTCCGCGAGCCCGGCGACGCCCTCCGCGAGCTCGGGATCTAGCCCGCCTGCAGCCCCACCGCCAGCAGGGCCGCGGAGGCGAGGCCCGCGGCTGCCCGGACGTGGTTCATCCTCGTCCACTCGACCAGGTAGGTCCTCCACACGCGCGCGCCCTCCTCACTCGCCGGGTCGACGCGCGCCAGCGCGTTGTTGCGCGGCACGTGGTAGCCGGCCGTCGTCGCGATGATGCCGCCCACGTAGATCGCACCGGCCGCGATGAGCCAGCCCGCATAGGGCTCGTCGAGGTCGGCGATGCCCCACCCGATCAGGACCAGGCTCGCCAGGCCGGTGCCGAACAGAGCGGTCATGAACAGCGGGTTGATCACGACGATGTTGATCGCCTGCATCGCGGCGGCGCCCTCGGACGGCGGACGCCGCCCGAGGGCCCCCATGACGGTGTTGGAGAAGGCGAAGAAGAACCCGCCGTTCAGCCCCGCGCCCACCGCAGTCGCCAGCGTGAGCGCGAACAGGAACCCGTCCATCAGGCCACCCTCCCGGCGGTGTTCCAGGCGCCCGAGGCGGCGGCCTCGCGCACGTAGTCGGAGAAGTCGCGCGGCTCGCGGCCGAGTGCCCGCTGCACCCCGTCGGTCAGGTTCGCGTTGCGCCCGTCGAGCACCTCGCCGAACAGGTACCTGAGGAACTCGACCACGTCGGCGGGCTGCCCGGCCTCCAGGGCCTCCGCCGCGAACTCGTCGATCGAGCCCGGCACGTAGCGGATCTCGCGCCCGGTCGCGGCGGCGATCTCGCCCACGGCCTCCTCGAAGGTCAGCATCCGCCGGCCGGTCAGCTCGTAGATCTGGCCCACGTGCCCGTCCTCGGTCAGGGAGAGCGTCACCACGTCGGCGATGTCCTCCACGTCGACGAAGGGCTCGGGCACCGAGGTCGCCGGCACCAGCAGCTCGCCCTCGGCGATCTGATCGGCGAAGAAGCCCTCGTCGAAGTTCTGGCTGAACCAGCTGCAGCGCACGATCGTCCAGTCGGCGCCCGACTCACGCAGGGCGCGCTCCGCCCGCTGGGCCTCCTCCTCGCCGCGGCCCGACAGCAGCACGAGCCGCCGGACGCCGCTTTCCAGGGCGGCCTTGGAGAGCGCCGTCACGGCCTCAACGGCGCCGGGCATGGCCAGGTCGGGGTAGTAGGTGATGTAGGCGGAGCGCGCACCCTCGAGCGCTCCCGGCCAGGTGTCCGGGTCCTCCCAGTCGAAGGGCGGATCGGCCGAGCGGGAGCCGTTGCGGGTGGGCACGCCGAGCTTCTCGAGGCGCTCCAGCACGCGGCTTCCGGTCTTGCCGGTCCCGCCGATCACGAGAGTTGGCTTGGTGAGAGCTGTCATGCCGGCGACGCTACGGCGGCGGCTTGACCGGCGCCTCGGGGAGCTCACCGATTAGCTCCCTGAGATCTAGGCCCCGTCGCGAAGGGCCTCCGCCAGCTCCCCTCGGCCGGCGATGTCGAGCTTGCGGTACACGTGGCCCAGGTGCGTCTCGACGGTCTTCCGGGTCACGAAGAGGGCCTGGGCGATCTCGGGGTTGCTGTGCCCCTCAGCCGCCAGCTCGGCCACGCGCCGCTCCGAGACGGTCAGCTGGGCGAGCGCGTCGCCGTACGGGTCGCTCGAGCGGCCCCCGGCGGCGAGCAGCTCGGTGCGGGCCGTCTCGGCGAGCTTCCTTGCGCCGCACCTGTCGGCGAGGTCGCGGCCCTCCTCCAGCGCGCCGCGGGCCTCGGCGCGGCGGTTGTCGCGCCGCATCGCGGCGCCGAGGTCGATGAGGGCGCGCGCATGCTCGAGCCGCGCGGGCGAGCCGGCGAGCACGTCGACGGCCTCCCGGAGGCTCTCGACCCCGGCGCCCCGGACGAGCGCGGCCGCTCGCAGGGCCGTGCCCAGGCCGCCGGCCGTTCCCCAGCGCCGGGCCCGCTCGACGTCCTCGGCGGCCGTGGCGCGCGCCTCCTCCGTCTCGCCGAGGGCGGCGTGCGCTAGGGCGGCGTGCGAGCGCCAGCGCGACGCGAGCGGGTTGGCGCCGCCGTAGAGCTCGTCGCGGCGGCCGAACTCGGCGAGGTCATCGAGGGCCTCGCGGTGCCTGCCCTGCGCCATGCGGAGGTGGGCGCGCGCCTCGTAGAAGAAGTTGGTCGTCTGGCCGGGCAGGATCTCCTTGTCGAGCTCCGCGCCATGCAGTTCGGCCTCGGCCTCCTCGGTTGCTCCGCACCCGACGAGGCCACCGACCAGGACGGCCACCGCGAACGGGAGCCCGAGGCGGATCCCGTTGGTGGTGAGCAGCTCCAGGCTGGTCCGTCCGTCGGCCTCGGCCTGCGCAACCGCGCCGCGCCGGAGGGAGATCCACCCGCGGCGGAGGGTCAGGTACGCCACCCCGGGGATCGACCCGCGCGAGCGCGCGTCGGCGAGGGCCCGCTCGAGCTCCCGCTCGGCCAGGTCGAACGCCTCCGTGGCGAACAGCCCCACGACCACGTCGTAGAAGACACCGCCCACGTCGACGTCCTGCTCCGCCAGCAGCCGCCCTCCCGCGAGCGCCGCCTCGAGATGGACGGCCGCCTCGGCGGCCGATTCGCTCGTCCGGGCCCGCTCGCATGCAAGGCTCGCGAGCACCACCCGCTCGCCGGGAGACATGCCCTGCAGGCCGGCGTGGCGCTCCAGCCGCTCCATCGCGGGCCCCCGCGCCTCGACCGTCGCCTGCCTGGCATGCGAAGCAAGCTCGCCCTCCAGGAGAAGCGCCAGCTCCGGGTCCGCCGGCTCGGCCACCTCGATCGCCCGCTGAAGCGCCACCACCGACCGGTCGGCCCCGCCCGAGATCGTCCAGGCGAGGGCGAGCTGGCGGAGCGCGGTGGCGAGCTGTGCCGGTTCGGTGAGCAACTCGGCAGCCTCCTCCAGGTGCTCCGCAGCCGCCAGCGCGCCCAGGCGAAGCTCCGCGGCGCCGAGCTCGAGCAGCAGCGCTCCCCTCGTCTCCGGCGGCGGTGGCTCGTCCAGCGCGCGCCGGAGCCATCTCACGGCGGCAGCCGGCGCGCTCCGCACGAGCGCCGCAGCGGCCACCCGCCGCAGCAGCGCGACGCGCTCGGGGTCGCCTGCGGGGTCCGCATGCACCAGCTGTGCCGCGATCCGCTCCTCGGATGTCCCGAGATCCGCGAGGATCCGGGCGGCCTGCGCGTGCGCACGGGCGCGCTCCTGCGGGCCGAGCTCGGCGTATACGGCCTCGCGCACGATCGGGTGCGCGAACTCGAGCCGATCCGCGGGCTTGAGGACCGCGAGGGCGGCGAGGAGGTCGGCGGCTTGGACGGCTTCCTGCTCCGAGACGCCTGCGAGTCGCGCCGCCTCGCCGAGGGCGGCGCCGTCGCCGAGCACCGCGGCCGCATCCACCAGGGCGCCTGCCGCCGCGGGCCTGCCCTCGAGCCGAAGCAGCACCGCACGGGCAACGGCGGCGGGCCCGATGCCGCGCACGCGCTCGACACCTGTGGCATCGGTGGGAAAGCCTCGTTCGGACGCCTCGCGGAGGAGCGCCTCGAGCAGGAAGGGGTTGCCGCCGGTGGCCTCGCGGCAGGCCTCCGCGAACTCGGGTGCCACGTCCGAGCCGAGCCTGCGCCGGCAGAACGCGGAGGTCGCTTCGGCGCTGAGCGGACGCGGGCCTAGCACGGTGGTCTCCGGAGCGGAGGCGAGCCGCGCGATCGCCGCGGTGTCGCCCTCTCCCGGGCGGGTCGTGGCGAACACCGCGACCGCGAGCCCGTCGAGGCGCGGCGCCAGATGGTTGAGGAAGCGAAGCGACTCGGTGTCGGACCAGTGGAGGTCGTCGACGAAGAGGGCGACCGGCCTCTCGTCGGCGAGGTTGTTGAGCAGCCAGTAGAGCCCGTGCGGCATCGAGAAGCCGCCGTCGGTCGGCGTGCCCGGACGGTCCTCCGGGCCGAACAGTGGCTCGGACAGCGTTGCCGCCCCGCCGAAGAGCCGCTCCCGCCGCTGCCCGTCCGCCTTCGCGACGACGGGCTCGAGGAGCTGGCGCACGCAGCCGTAGGCGAAGTCGCGCTCGAGCTCGCCTGCCCGCGCCCGCAGGCACGTGAACGCCTCGGCCGCCGCGGACTCGCCCGCCGCCCTCAGGAGGGTGGTCTTGCCAAGGCCGGCGGGCGCCTCGACCAGGACGACCCGGCCGGCGCCCGCCCGGGCGTCGCTCAGCGCGCCTTCGAGCTCCCCGAGCTCACGCTCGCGCTCCAGAAGGGTCGACGCAGTCTCGATGGTCACGCTGACGCAGGGGACTCGAAGGCATGGACGACCCTATCGACGGGCTATCCGTCGAGGATGGTCGAGTCAGGGGCGCTCGCCCAGCCGGTCCACCACCGCCGCCTCCTCGAGGTGGCTGACGAGCCGGACCCGCGACGAGTTGAACAGTCTTCGGTTTCGGGGGCCCTTCATGTCCGCCGGCCCCAGCTCCCAGCGCTCGCCCAGGTACTCATGGGTGTAGCGGTCGACGATGAGATCCGCGACGTAGCGATCGATGATGCTGCCGGGGTCCCAGGAGGGGAAGTAGATCACCGCCGCGGGGCGCCCGTGGAACTCGACTCGCTCGTCGAGGATCCTGGCGTGGGGCGTGTAGGCCAGCGCGCGGACCACGGCGGAGCGCAGGTCGGGCGGCACGATCAGCGGCGTCCGCAGGAGGCCGAAGAGGAACTCGTAGGTCAGGTTCCAGTCGAGCTCGGTGAAGGGCTCACTGGGCGGGGAAGGGTCGTGGGAGGCGCGGGCGTAGAGGATCAGCCGGTGCGGCTCGCGGGGGATCCGCTCGAGCTCCTCGGCGCTCGGCACGCCCCCGCCCCCCGCGGTCCAGCACCTGCCGAGCTCGCAGGTGCGCGAGGGAAGGCCCTGGTCGAGCGTGGGCAGCCATCCCTCGTCCACGAGAGTCCGGTGAATTCCCCCAGGGTCGAGCGGCGTGGCCTCGATCACCGTGCGCGTGTAGAGGTACTGGCCGGGGCGCATGTTCGCGGGAAGCCCTAGCCCCTCCTGGTTTCGTGTCGCGAGCTCGAGCACGTCCCTGGCCGGGTCGGTCCGGAGCAGATCGGACCGCGTCAGCTCGCCACCCTCCCCCATGTCGCGGGCGACCACGACGACGGCGCCGATCACGGTGAGCACCAGGAACACCAACGCGGCACGCTGGCCATTCCACGACGGCCGGCGCCGGCGCGCCGCGGGCGGCCGCGCGATCTCGCGCTCGAGCCGAGTGCGCGCGGCGACGCGCGCCTCGCGGGTGGGCGGGGGAGCGTCGGCATCGAGCTCCCGCAGCAGCGTCAGCTCGTCCATCGGGCTTCTCCTGGTTGATTTTGTTGCAGGCCCGTTGCGGCGAGCGCTTCACGCAGCACGCCGCGCGCTCGGTGCAGCCGCGACCGCACCGTCCCGATCGGGACGTCCAGCGCCTCGGCGATCTCCTGATAGTCGAGCTCGGCCCAGGCGTAGAGCAGCAACGCGTCGCGCTGGTCGGGCGACAGCAGCGCGAGAGCGGCCGCGAGCTCGCGACGCACGGCCTGAGCGGTCAAGCGCGCGGCGACGCGCTCGGCCTCCGGCTCCTCGCCGCCGGCGGCCGCGGCCCGCGCCATCGCACGCCAGCGCCGCAGCTCGGTGCGCCGATGCCCCCGAATCAGGTTGGTGGCGATGCCAAGCAGCCACGGCCGCGCGTCCGGCCGTGAGAGGTCGAAGCGACCGCGCCGCGCGAACGCCACGGTGAACGCCTCGGCCATGACATCGTCCGCCGCCGTGGACCCCAGCCGGCGCGCGGCGTAGCGATGCACCTCGTCCGCGTAGCGGTCGAACAACTCGGTGAACGCCTCGGGCTCGTCGAGGGAACGCCTGACAACGGCGTTGTCCGCAGGGCCCCGCTCGACCGCTAAGACGGCCACACCTTTCATCGATGGTCGGACGCCCACATGGTCTCACCTGCAATTGACCGGTTGGCCCCAACGAGTTCCACCTGGAACCTTCTCGGGGCGATACGCTGACTCGCTGGGGCAATGCTTTTCGCTGCCGTGGGAATCGTCTTCGTGCTGGTCGTCGCGATTCTGGCCGTCGCGGCCACCCACCGGCTGAGGCTCCGTCTCTACGACTACGGTGACTACGGAGATCCCTTCGGCGACGACGACGCCGCTGCCGGAGTCCGCGAGCCACGCCGCCCACCCCCGACGAGCGGGGCAGCGACAGCCTTGGCCGATCCCGACGAGTACGCCGCGTAGCCGGCCGGCTCCCCAAGCGAAGCCGGGGGGGTTGCGCCGGCTCCTGCTTCTCGCGCAAACCGGAAGCTCGGGGCTCTCATCCGCGAACATGCATTGGTCGAAAGGTCGACCGGCGCCGACTACCACGATGGAGGACTGACATGACAACTCCGCCGGCCCACGACACCCGACTCGAGCGAATCCTCGGCGTCCCTCTGGCCGATGACGCGATGCGTCAGTGGCCGCAGAGCGGCGAGGTGATCAACGGCAGGGAGCGCATCGGAGAAGTGGAGTCCCACTTCGAGGGTCTCCGACTCGCGGTCGGCCGACGCCATACATGCGGCGACACCCTGGTGGTGGAGTGGAGCACGGACTACGGCGACGGTCGCGTCTACCGCAACGTCACTGTCGCCGACATGCGAGACGGGCACGCGATCCGGGTCACGGACTACTGGGGCGAGCCATTCGAAGCGCCCGCTTGGAGGCGGTCGCTAGCCGACGCGCTCGAGATGCCACCGCACGGGGTTTGGCCGGCCGTCGAAGCCCTTCAAGCCGACGACGAAGCGCCCTGAGCGTGCCCTCGGCTGCGGTTGTCAATCGTCGCTCCCCCTTTCGCGTGAAGGCGTCGGCGACAGGGTTCGGCTGTTGGACGGGTCCCCCGCCGTCCGGGGGTCTGGCGGCCGGCGCGCCCGGGCGGGCTTCCGGATCTGGTCGACTGTCCTGACTTTTCCCCCTATATGGGCGGAAAGTCAGGACGGCGGCGCTGGCCTACTCCCACTCGATGGTGCCGGGCGGCTTTGACGTGATGTCGAGCGTCACCCGGTTCACCTGCGCGATCTCGTTGATCATGCGCGAGGCCACCCGTTCCAGCAGGTCGTAGGGCAGGCGGGCCCAGTCGGCGGTCATCGCGTCGTCGCTCGTGACCGCTCTGATCACCACCACGTAGCCGTAGGTGCGCTCGTCGCCCTGCACGCCCACGCTGCGGAGGTCGGCGGGCAGCACGCAGAACGACTGCCACAGCTCGCGGTACAGGCCGGCGCTTCGGATCTCGTCCTGGAGGATCGCGTCGGCGTCGCGGAGGATCTCCAGCCGCTCCTTCGTGACCTCGCCGCCCACCACCCGGATCGCCAGGCCCGGGCCCGGGAACGGCTGGCGCCACACCAGCTTGTCGGGCAGGCCCAGCTCCGCTCCGACCTGGCGCACCTCGTCCTTGAAGAGCATCCGCAGCGGCTCGACCAGCTCGAACTCCAGATCCTCCGGCAGCCCGCCCACGTTGTGGTGCGACTTGATCGTCGCCGCGCCGGTGCCGCCGCCCGACTCGATCACGTCCGAGTACAGCGTGCCCTGCACCAGATAGCGCGGATTGCCCAGGCGCGAGGCCTGCTCCTCGAACACCCTGATGAACTCCTCGCCGATGATCTTGCGCTTGCGCTCCGGCTCGGTCACGCCGGCCAGCCGCCCCAGGAAGCGCTCCTCCGCGTCCACCGCGATCAGCGGCACCTTGAACTCGTCGCGAAAGGCGGCCACCACCTGGTTGCCCTCGTTCTTGCGCATCAGGCCGTGGTCGACGAACACGCAGGTGAGCTGGTCCCCAACGGCGCGGTAGGTAAGAAGCGCCGCCACGGAGGAGTCGACGCCCCCGGACAGGCCGCAGATCACCTTGCCGTCGCCCACCTGCTCGCGGATGCGCGCCACCTGCTCCTCCACGACGGAGGCGGCCGACCAGTCCATCGAGCACCCGCAGATGTCGCGCAGGAAGGTCTCGAGGATCTGCGACCCGTACGGGGTGTGCACCACCTCCGGGTGGAACTGGATCCCGTACAGCCCGCGCCCGGCGTGCTCGATCGCGGCCACCGGCGACTCCGTCGAGGCCGCCAGCGCCGTGAAGCCGGGCGGCGCCTCGTAGACCGTGTCCCGGTGGCTCATCCAGCACGACTGCTCTGGCGGCGTGTCGCGTAGGAGCCGGCCCTGCGAAGAGACCGTGAGCCTGGAGCGCCCGAACTCGCCCACCTCGGCGCCCTCCACGCGGCCGCCGAGCTCGAGCACCATCGCCTGCATGCCGTAGCAGATGCCGAGCACAGGAACGCCGAGCTCGAGCAGCTCCGGCCGCAGCTTCGGCGCGCCGTCCGCGTACACCGACGCCGGCCCACCGGAGAGGATCAGCCCGCGCGGCCGCCGGCGCGTGACCTCCTCCAGGGCGACGTGGTGCGGCAGCAGCTCGGCGAAGACACCGCACTCGCGCACGCGCCGGGCGATCAGCTGTGAGTACTGGCCGCCGAAGTCGAGGACGAGCACCTCGTCAGTAGCCGCGGCAGGGGTTGCCGCGGCCGTGGTCTCGCTGACCGCCGAGGTGCTCACTCTCCGCCGATTAGCGCGGCGTCGGGCGCCGGAACGGCCGCCGACGTGGCCCCCATGCCGACCTCCTGCTCGCGCTGCAGCTGCTTGCCCTCCGACTGCAGCGCCGGCGCCACCATCACCTCGGCCTTGTGGAAGGCCGGGATGTCCTCGTAGCCGCAGGTGGCCATCGAGGTGCGCAGGCTGCCCATCAGGTTGAAGGTGCCGTCATTCTCGTGGGCGGGCCCCATCAGGATCTGCTCGAGCGACCCGTTCTGCGTCGTCTTCACGCGCGCGCCGCGCGGCAGCGACGGGTGGAAGGTGGCCATCCCCCAGTGGTAGCCGTGCCCGGGCGCCTCGTAGGCGCGCGCCAGGGGCGAGCCGATCATCACCGCGTCCGCGCCGCAGGCGATCGCCTTCGAGACGTCGCCGCCGTTGCGCATGCCGCCGTCGGCGATCACCTTCACGTACTCGCCGGTCTCGAGCATGTGCTGCGAGCGGGCCGCGGCCACGTCAGCGATCGCCGTCGCCTGCGGCACGCCGATGCCGAGCACGCCGCGAGTGGTGCAGGCCGCGCCGGGCCCCACCCCCACCAGCACGCCCTCGGCGCCGGTGCGCATCAGGTGCAGGCCGGTGGCGTATGAGGCGCAGCCGCCCACCACCACGGGCACCGGCATCTCGCGGATGAACTCCTTCAGGTTGAGCGGCTCGGAGCGTGTGGAGACGTGTTCGGCGGACACCACGGTGCCCTGGATCACGAGGACGTCGAGCCCCGCCTCCAGGGCGATCTCCCAGTAGTCGCGCACCCGCTGCGGCGTGAGCGAGGCCGCCGCGACGACGCCCTCCTCCTTGATCTCGCGCACCCGCTGAGCGATCAGCTCTTCCTTGACCGGCTCCGCGTAGATGCGCTGCATCTCGCCGGTGGCGACCTCCTTCGGCTGCTCGGCGATGCGCTCGAGCTCGGAGTCGGCGTCCTCGTAGCGGGTCCAGATGCCCTCGAGGTTGAGCACGCCGAGGCCGCCGAGCTTGCCCAGGATCGCGGCGGTCCGCGGCGAGACGACGCCGTCCATCGCCGACGCGAGCAGCGGCAGCTCGAAGCGGTACGGGCCCAGCATCCAGGTGATGTCGATGTCGTCGGGATCGCGCGTGCGCCTGCTCGGCACGATCGCGATGTCATCGAAGCCGTACGCGCGGCGCCCCTTCTTGCCGCGCCCGATCTCTACTTCCATGGAGGCATCCTAAGGTCGCTGACGGACGACCTTAGCCAACCTCGATCGCGGGGGCCTCGAAGGTCTCCACGCGGACCTCCGGAAGCAGCCGCTCCACCTCCCGCTGCTCCAGCACGCCCGCCCCGAAGTGCTGGGTCGACTCGGCCCCGCAGGCCACCGCGAAGCGCAGGCAGCTCTCCGGATCGCGGCCCCCGTAGCGGGCCGCCACGAAGCCGGCGAGCAGGGCGTCGCCGGAGCCGACCGACGAGACCGGCTCGAGCGGCTCGAGCGTGGCCCGATAGAGGGAGCGCTCGCCGCCCCCGCCGAGCACCGCCAGGCAGCCGTCGGCCAGCGTGATGATGCCCTCCCGAGCGCCCATCTCGACCATCTCGCCGAGCGCGCGGCGGCGGTCCTCCTCGTCCGAGAACTCGTGCCCCACCAGCCCCTCCGCCTCGAGCTCGTTCGGGCTGACCACGTCGGGCCTGCGGCGGGTGGCGATGAGGAGCGGCTCGCCCTCGGAGTCGAGCACCGTGGTCACGCCGAGCCGCCGCATCTCCTCGACCAGCCGCCCGTACAGGCCGGCGTCCACCCCGCGCGGCAGGCTGCCCGCGAACACGCACACGGCCGCTCCCTTGGCCAGGTATAGGAGCTTGTCGACGAACAGGTCGAGCTCCTGGTCCGACACGTGCGGGCCGTGCTCGTTGATCTCGGTCTGGTCGCCGCTGGTCGGGTCGACCACCGCCGTCGAGGTGCGCGACTCCTCGCGGATGCGCACGAAGTCGTTGAGGATGCCCTCCTCGGTCAGGTGCTCCACGATGCGCGTGCCGGTCGGCCCGCCCGCCACGCCCGTGGCGATCACCGGCTGTCCGAGCGCGCGCAGCGCCCGCGCCACGTTCACGCCCTTGCCGCCAGCCATCGCCGTCTGCTCGACCGCCCGGTGGCGCCGGCCCAGGCGGAAGTTCGGCACCGCGAGCGTCTTGTCGATCGCGGCATTGAGGGTGACGGTGATGATCATCTTTTGACCAGCCTGACGCGCACTCGGAGCCTCGTTGCTGCGAGCGCGGCGCCGAGGAGGATGGCGAGGACGAGGAGGACGGTCAAGGGGACGCCAAGCTCCGATAGAAGTACCCGCAGCGTCCCCGCATCGGGGACAGCACGCGCCGTTACGAGGGCCACGCGGCGCACGGGCTCGCCGTCCACGAACACCGTGACCGTCCCGACCCGGGAGCCCGCCTCGAGCGGTCCCTCGAGCTGGTCCGGCGCGCGCACCCGCCGGCGCACCCGCTCTCCTATGCGGATGGTCAGCACGGCGTCGCGTGCCGGCACCAGGGCGATCCGCTCGTCGTCGTAGTACTCGACGTCGGCGCGCGCCATTACCCGGCGGTCGTCGAGCACCCGTACCTGGTGGAAGAACCCGAGCCCCCAGCGCAGGAGCTTGAGGGTCTCCGCGTCCCGGGCCGCCTCGCTCGGCTCGCCCATCACCACGGACACGACCTTCGCGTCGCCGCGTCCCTCGGCGGCGCCGATCAGGACGTAGCCGGCGCCCAGCGTGTGGCCGGTCTTGACGCCGCTGACGAAGCGATGGCTCGCCACCAGCGCGTTGCGGTTGTCGATCGTGCGCGGGCGGGCGCCTGACTCGAGCTCGGCCACCGGCAGGTCCACGACGCGCGCGAAGCGCGGCTTCTTCAGCAGCTCGAGCGTCAGCGTGGCGAGGTCGCGCGCGGTGGAGTAGTTCATCGGGTCGTCGAAGCCGATCGGGTTGGCGTAGCTCGTGTCCTCGAGGCCGAGCTCCTCGGCGCGCTCGTTCATGTCCTCGACGAAGGCGTCGATCGAGCCCGACACCCCGACCGCGAGTGTTGCCGCGGCGTCGTTGGCGCTCTCCAGCAGCAGGGCCTCGAGCAGGTCCGACACCCTCATGCGCTCCCCGGGGGTCAGGCCGATCTGGGACTCCACCGGCGCGGCCACGTAGTCGGCGGCCGTGAAGACCTCCTTCGGCCTGGTCCGCTCGAGGGTGAGCAGCGCGGTCATCAGCTTGGTGGTGCTGGCGATCGAGCGCCGCTCCCCGGCCTTCCGGGAGAACATCAGGTCGCCGTTGCGGGCATCCACCACGAGCGCGGCGTCGGCGCCCGGCAGGGGCGGCGGGGGGCCCTGGGCGGACGCCGCAGGCGCCGCCGCCGTGGCCAGGGCCAGCGCCGTGAGCGCTGCGAGGCGCCTCACTCGCGCAGCCGGATGCGCTGTCCGACGATCAGGTTCTGCGGGTCCAGCTCGGGGTTCAGCTCCTCGAGCCGCTCGACGGGTACGCCGGTCTGCTCGGCGATCAGGCCGAGCGTGTCGTTCAGCCTGACGCGGTAGAAGGCGCGCTGCGGGCGCTGGCGCTGCTGGGATCCGTTCTCGCGCGGACGGGGCTCGGTCGTGCGGTCGGCGTTGTCGCCGCCGTTGTCGTTGTCCGAGCCCGTGCTGGTGGTGACCACGTAGCCGACCGCCGCGACCGCGAGCAGCAACGCCACCGGGGCGAGCAGGCGTGCCGGGCTTCGTCGTGGTCGTCCGTGATCGGGCATGCTCCCCCAGGGAGGGCTGAGCTTAGTGTCCGCTCAGGCCGCCAACGGCGTTTCGCAACTCCTCCGCCGCCGCCGCCGCAGCGGCGGCCGGGTCGCCGCCCCGCTCGGCGTAGGCGTTCACGATCGAGCGCGAGGCGGTCACGAGGCCCGCCGCGGGGTGGGGCGCGAACGCCGCGCCGAGATCCTCGACGCGGCCGCCCTGCGCCCCCACCCCGGGGAGCAGGAAGACCGCCCGGGGCATCAGCTCGCGCAGGCGCGCGAGCAGCGCGGGCTGCGTGGCGCCGGTCACGGCGCCCACCAGCGACAGGCCCGACGAGCCCGTTCGGCGCTCGCCCAGCTCGTGCGCCAGCCGGGCGAGACGCTCGTGCAGGGGCGGGTCGCCCTGGTCCTGGAGCTCGACCGCGCCCGGGTTGGAGGTGCGCACCAGCAGGAAGCACCCCGCCCCGGCCGCGGCCGCGGCCTCGACGAGCGGCTCGAGCGAGTCTCGCCCCAGCAGCGGGTTGGCCGTGAAGGCGTCGGCGCCCAGGCCGGCCACCGGGCCGAAGGGACCGGGCGTCTCACCGACGAGCGCCTGGGCGTACGCGCGGGCTGTGACCGGCACGTCGCCGCGCTTGCCGTCGGCGATCACGAGCAGCCCGTGGTCGCGCGCGATGGCGACCGTCTGCTCGAGCGCCTCCCAGCCGGGCGCACCGAGCCGCTCGAAGCAGGCCAGCTGGAGCTTCACCGCAACGCAGGCCGGCCCGGCGGAGACGATCGCGGCACGGCAGTGCTCCACCACCGCCTCCGCGGTGTTGGCGCGCGCGAAGCGCCCGCCGGCGCTCCCGCCGCCGAACCGCTCGAGCGCCTCGGGCCAGAGCGAGGCGGGATCGGGATCGAGACCGAGAACGACGCGGCTGCGGCGCTCCTCGACGAGCGCCGCGAGCCGGTCGGCGAAATGTGGCAGTCGCGAACCCCCGGTCAAAAAGAGCGCGCGACCTTGGGGCTCGTAGCTCTAGGAGCCCTTGACCGCCTTCTTGAGGGCCGATCCCGCGCTGAAGCGCGGCACCCTGCTGGCGGCGATCTGGATCTTCTCGCCGGTCTGGGGATTCACGCCCTGGCGGGCGCCCCTGTCGGCGACCGAGAACTTCCCGAAGCCGGTGAAGTTGATCTCTCCTCCGCGCTGCAGGACCTCTTGGACGGTGTCGAGCACCGCGTTGACGGCCTTGTCAGCCTCGCCCTTTCCGAGGCCTGAGCGGTCGGCCACCTGATCCACGAACTCGGACTTCGTCACGATCTCCTCCTTGCCGGGGGCAGTAAACCGGGCGCAAAGTAGCAACGCCCGCGGACGACGGAATGCTTTTTTCCCGTTCTAGAGCGCAAAAGCGCGCTCGTTACAGCCTTTCCAGGCGCCTAGGAGCCTGAAACTGCCATTTCCCCGATGAGAATCGGGGGTGCCTTGACGCTGCCGCCGAGCGGCACCCAGCGGGCCTCGGAGCCCACCGCGCGCACCGCCTGCAGCATGGAGACGAGGTCGCTGGCGATGGTCAGCTCGCGAACGGGACCGGCCGGCTCGCCGTTCTCGACCAGCCGGCCGGAGGCCCCGACCGAGAACGTGCCGGACACCGGATTGACGCCCGAGTGGAGGCCCGCGACCTCGGTCACGTAGAGACCGTCTCCGGCCGCGCGAAACAGCTGCTCGAGGTCCCCCTCGCCGGGCTCGACCACCAGGTTGCTGGTGCCCACGGACGGAGGCGAGCGGTACGAGCCACGGCTGGCGTTGGCGGTGGTGGCGCGCCCGGCGCGGCGCGCCGTGCGGGCGTCGAACAGGAAGGTCAGCAGGCGGCCGCCCTCGATCAGCGGCGTGCGGCGGGTCGGCGAGCCCTCCCCGTCGAAGGGCGCGGTGGCCGGGCCCTCGGGATCGGTGGCGTCGTCGGCGAGGGCCAGCGCGGGGTCGGCGATCTCGTCGCCCTCGCGGTCCGCGAACAGCGAGCGGCCGCGCTGCACCGACTCCGCGGACAGCATCGAGCCGATGAACCCGATGAACGAGGCGGCCACGAAGGCGTCGAGCACCACCGGGCAGCGGCGGCTCTCGGGCTGCCGCGCGCCCACCAGCGCCAGCGCCCGCTCGGCGGCCTCGGCGCCGATGGCCTCGGGGTCGAGCGCGCCGGGGTCGCGGCCCAGGCCGATGCCCATCCCGGTCATCAGATCGGCCCCCTCGCCGGCGAACGCCGACGCGTATGCCCACGCCTGCGTGGCGCCGTAGCCGGCCACGAAGCCGCGCGAGTTGGCCAGCGCCACGCTGCCCTCGGCGTCCGAGTACACGGCGTTCTCGACCTGCGACACGCCGGGGCGCCGGCGGGCGGCCCGCTCGACCTCGAGGGTGAGCTCGACCTTGCTCTCGGTGGACCAGTCGCCCATCGCGCTCGAGGCGAGCCCGTCGAGCGGCGTCGATCCGAACTCCTCGGGCAGGCCCCCGTACTCGTCCGCGTCGGCGGCCTCCGCAGCCGTGCGCGCGGCGCGCGCGGTCTCGACGATCCCGTCCTCGGAGAGGTCCGTCCCGTAGGCGTAGCCGGAGCGCCCGTCAACGAAGCCGCGCACGCCCACACCGCGGCCGCCCGCGTCGCTGAGGCTCTCCACCTCGCCGTCGTACACGCGGATCCGGCGGCTCACGCCCTCCTCGGCCCACGCCTCGGCGTCCGTGGCGCCGGCGTCCACCGCCGCCTCGACGGCGCGGCGCGCGATCTCGTCGAGGTTCACGCCGCGGTGCCCCCCACCGTCAGCTCGCGGATACGCACGTGCGGCTGGCCCACGCCGGCCGGCACCGTCTGCCCGGCCTTGCCGCAGTAGCCGGTGGCGATCTCGAGGTCGGCGGCGATCCCGTCCACCGCCGCGAGCGCCTCGATGCCGTTTCCGACGAGAGTGGCCCCGCGCACGGGCGCGGTCACCTTGCCGCCCTCGATCAGGTAGCCCTCCGAGACGCCGAAGACGAAGTCGCCGGTTGCCGGCTCGACCTGCCCCCCGCCGAAGGACACCGCGTAGAGCCCGCGCTCGATCTCGCCGATGAGGCCCTCGGGGGTGGCGTCGCCGGGGGCGAAGAAGGTGTTGGTCATGCGCGGGACCGGCAGGTGGCGGAACGACTCGCGCCGGCCGTTGCCGGTCGACTCGACGCCGTCCTTTCGGGCCCGCAGCACGTCATACAGGTAGGAGACGAGGCGTCCGTTCTCGATCACCGTGGTGCGCCGGGTGGGCGTGCCCTCGTCGTCGATGCCGTCGCTGCCCCAGTCGCCGGGGCGGCGACCGTCGTCGTAGGCCGTGACGAACGATTCGGCGAGGCGGTCGCCGAGCCGCCCCGCGTAGACGCTGGCGCGCTTCTGGACGGCGTCGGCCTCGAGCCCGTGGCCGACCGCCTCGTGGAGGAGCACGCCCCCGAAGCCGTTCCCCACCACCACGGGGAGGCGGCCGGTGGGGGCGTCCACGGCGTCGAGGAGGGTCAGCGCGCGCCTGGCGGCCTTCTCGGCCACCTCCTCCGGGTCCTTCTCGACGAGCTCCCAGCCGGCATGTCCGCCCCTGGTGTCGCTGCCGGTCTCCACGCGGCCGTCGCGGCGTGCCACGACCTGGACGCCCAGCCGGACGCGGGTGCGGTCGTCGGCGGCGGCGCGGCCCTCGGAGTTGAACACCTCGACCTCGCGTTGCGACTCGGCGTAGCTCACGCGGACCTGGGCCACCTCCGCGGATGCCGCGCGGGCGTGCTCGTCGCAGGCGCGGAGCAGGTCGGCCTTGCGGGAGGCTTCGACCTGGTCGGGCGAGATGCGCACCTCGTGCCCGCCCGCCGCCCGGGCGGCGCCGAGCCGGGCGGGAGCGGTGGCCTCGCCTCGGACCGCCTGGGCCACGGACCCGGCCACGCGCAGCAGGTCCTCCTCGGCGTGGCCGTCCACGTGCCCGTAATAGGACGAGTCGCCCAGGACCACGCGCAGGCAGGCGCCCCGCTCGCGGCCGCCCTGGGGCCGCTCGACGCGGCCGTCGTCGAGGGAGATGGAGAAGCCCCGGCGGGCCTCGGCATATAGCTCGGCGAAGTCGCCGCCCCGCGAGAGGGCCCGCTCGAGTACGCGCCCGGAGAGCTCGGGATCGACGAGCGTCAAGCGCCGTCCTCGGGGCCGGCACGGCGCGAGCGGCGCGGCTTGGTCTCGGCGCGGCGCGATTTCCCCGCCGCGCGGCCCGGCTTTCCCTCGGCGCGGCCCGGCTTTCCCTCGGCGTGGCCGGGCTTTCCCGCGGCGCGGCCCGGCTCTCCCTCGGCGCGGCCCGGCTCTCCCGCGGCGCCGGCCGTCTCTCCCGCGGCGCGGCGCGATTTCCCAGCGGCGCGGCGCGATTTCCCCGCCGCGCCGCCCGGCTTTCCTTCGGTGCGGCGCGACTTCCCCGCGGCGCGGCCCTGCTTTCCGTCGGCGCCCGGCTTCCCCTCCGGCCGGCGGGGTTTTGCCTCCCCGCTGTCGTCCACCGGGGTCACGGCCGCCGCGCGCTCCGCCTCCGGGCGCCGCAGGCGGCGCGGCTTCGCCGCGGCCTCCGCGGCCGCCGCGAGGGCCACCATCTTCTCGGCCGTCTCGAGCAGCCGGTCGTGGCCGCGGCCGTTCGGCTGCACCAGGCGCGCGTAGCCGGTCTCGTCGTATACGAGCACCCGGGGCTCGCGCTCGCGCTGCATGCGCCGGACGGTGGCGGCCACGCCCTCGGCCAGCTCGGCGGCGCGCCCGATCGGCCCCTTGCGCTTCTCCTTCATCCCGCCTCCCGGCCGAGCTCGGGCACGGGCGACTCGCTCGCCGCCTCCTCCTCGGTCGCTGGACCGGCGCCGGGCTCCTCCGCGGCGGTGGAGCGCCTGATCGGCGGGCCGCCCTCGAGCTCGCCGAGCACGGCGCGCAGGTCCATGAGCATCAGCGACGACAGCGCGGCGCGCCGGCCCACCACGACCAGCGTCCAGCGCGGCGTGCGGGAGGCGTACAGGGTCCCGCCCTCCACCTGGGCCTCCACCTGCTCCGGCGGACCGCCCGGGATATCCCGGTGCGCGCGATCGACCGCATCGAAGAGCTCCCGGGCCAGCTCCGCGAACTCGCCGGAGTCCTCCTCGAGCACTCCGTGGGCGCCGGCCGGCGACCCGGCCGCGTCGAGCAGGACCGCCGCTCGGGCGTCGGCCGACAGCTCGCAGAGCCGCTCCGCGGTCCGCTCGGGAGTGAGCGTCCCTGCCATCGAGGTCAGAATACCGGCGTGCCTCTCTCGCGAATCTCGTGGCTGGTCACGGTCGGCATCTGCCTGATCGCCGCCCTGCTCCTGCTGCTGAACGGCTACTTCGGGTACTCGGGCGTGCTGCTGGCAGTGGGCGCGGCGGCGGCGGTGAACCTGCTCTAGGCGCCGACTGTCGACTTTGTCGGCGTGCGGCCGACAAACTCGACACTCGGTGGGCCTGCGTGCCCCGCGTCAGCCGGTGCGCGTCGGCGGGGCCGCCGCCTCCTCGGGCTCGGTGTGCACGATCACGTCCGCGAGCGTGGGACAGCGCTCGCGGACCGCCTCCTCGATCGCGCCCGCATGGCGGTGCGCGGAGGGCAGCGGCTGCTCGCCCGGCAGCGAGATCGTGACGAGGGCGATGCGCCCCCGTTCGCCGTCGCGGAACGACACGTCGCTCGGGTTGGCGCCGGTCACGCGCCTCACGGTCTCCTCGATGGCGGCCCGCTCGGTCTCCGTGTCGTCGCGGGCGGGCTTGCGGCCCCAGTCGGTGCGCGCGAGCGGCTCGATGTGCGTGTGGACCTTGTGGAGCTCGGGGACCTCCTCGCGCACCCGTGCCTCCAGGCGCTCCACGACGTCGTGCGCCTCGGTCAGCGACAGCTCGCGCGGCAGCTTCACGTGCAGCGACAGCTCGTAGCCGTCGGCGAGGTGCATCGCCCGCACGTTGTGGACCTCGCGCACCTCGGAGACGCTCATCGCCGCGGCGGTGGCCCGCTCGCGCAGGTCGCTACCCGCCTCGCCCGGCTCCACGTGCACCACCACGTCGGCGCCGCCCAGTGCCCTCTCCACCGCCTCCTCCACGGCGTCGGCGGCTGCATGGGCCTGCGTCACGCCGGCGTCGAGCGGCACCGCGACCACCAGGTCGGCGAAGTGCCGGCCGGCGGCGTGCCGCACCCGGGCGCGGCGCAGCTCGATCGGGCCGGGCAGCTCGCTCAGCGCCTGCCGGATGCGCTCCTCGGCGTCCACGGCGGCGCGGTCCATGAGCACGTCGATGGACTGACGGGCGAGCCGGGCGGCGGCGATCACCACAAGGACGGCGACGAAGAGCGCGGCCGCGGCGTCAGCCGCCGGCTCTCCGGCGGCGACCAGGATCAGCCCGATCAGCACGGCCGTCGAACCGGCCAGATCCGAGCCGAAGTGGAGGGCATTGGCGGCGAAGGCGGCCGAGCCGTACCTTCGCGCGGCCCGGCGGCTCGCCACCGCACGCCAGGCGTCGAGCGCGATCACGATGCCGAGGACCGTGAAGGCCCACCAGGCGGTGTCGATCTCGTGACTGTCGCCGTTCACGAGCCGCCTGATGGACTCGCCCGCGATGAAGAGCGACACCAGGACGAGGAAGGCGCTCTCGCCGAGCGCGGCGAGGTGCTCGGCCTTCCCGTGTCCGTAGTGGTGCTCGCGGTCCGGCGGCCGGATCGCGACCCGGACCGCGAACAGCGTGAGCAGAGCCGCCACGAGGTCCGTGCCGGAGTGGACCGCCTCGGCGACGAAGGCGAGCGACCCGGTGACGAGGCCCGTGACGAGCTTGACGGTCACGAGCACGACCGCGGCCGCGACGCTGAGGAGGGCGGCGCGCCGGCGGTCGCGGGCCTCGCGGAGGTCTTCGGCGGCGGCGCCCGCCGCAGTCATCGGCCCCGTCTCCCGGCTCGGCGGCGTTCGCCTCGCCCGCGCAGCAGCTCCGCGAGCGGCCCGCGCGGGCGGGACTCCTCCTCCGCCACCAGCAGGATCCGTTTCAGCTCGCGGGCGGCGCGGCCGCGGTGGCTGATCCCGTCCTTCTCCTCGGGCGAGAGCTCGGCCATGGTGCGGCCGTCGTCGTAGTCGTCGGGTATGAACGCCGGGTCGTAGCCGAAGCCGCCGGTGCCGCGCGGCTCATGGGTGAGGCGGCCCTCGCAGCGGCCGTGAACGACGTGCTCGGCGCCGCCCGGCTCCACGCAGGCGATCGCGCAGAGGTAGGCCACCCGGGTGTCGCCGTCCTCCGGCACCTCGCGGAGCAGCTTGGCGAGATTCTCCTCGTCGGTGGCGTTCTCGCCGGCGTAGCGGGCCGACCAGACGCCCGGCGCGCCGCGCAGGGCGGCGGCCTCGATGCCGGAGTCGTCGGCGATCGACGTGCGTCCCGTGGCCGCGGCCGCGGCGCGCGCCTTGCCAAGCGCGTTGTCCGTGAAGGTGGTGCCGGTCTCCGGCGGCAGCGTGACCTCGTCCGGGAGCGGATCGATCTCGATGGGACGCATGAGCTGCGCGAGCTCACGCAGCTTGTGCTCGTTTCGGGTGGCGAGGACGAGGCGCACCGCTACGCGGCGGCTGCGCTCACGGCCTCCTGCTGAGCCACGCGCAGCCGCTCGATCCCCGCCGCCGCGAGGGCGAGCAACTCGTCGAGGGAGGCGCGCGACAGAGGCGTGCGCTCGGCCGTGGCCTGCACCTCCACGAGACCGCCGTCCCCGGTCATGACCACGTTCGCGTCGACCTCGGCCGTCGAATCCTCCGAGTAGTCGAGGTCCAGGAGCGCCCGCCCGTCCACCACGCCGCAGGAGACCGCCGCAACGGATCCGCTCAGCGGCACGCGCTCCAGCTTTCCCTGCGTCACGAGGCCGCGCAGGGCCAGCTCGAGCGCGACGTAGCCGCCTGTGATTGCCGCGCAGCGGGTGCCGCCGTCGGCCTCGAGAACGTCGCAGTCGACCCAGACCGTTCGCTCCCCGAGCCCCCCGAAGTCGATCACGCCGCGCAGGGAGCGGCCGATCAGGCGCTGGATCTCGACGGTGCGGCCGTCCGGCCGCCCCTTCGAGACGTCGCGCCGCTTCCGCTCTCCGGTGGAGGCGGGGAGCATCCCGTACTCGGCGGTGGCCCAGCCGCGCCCCTGGCCTGCCATCCAGCGCGGGACCTCCTCGTCGACGGTGGCGGTGCAGATCACGCGCGTGCCGCCCGCCTCGATGAGGCAGGAGCCGCTGGCCGTGCGGACGAAGCCGGGGACGATGTTGACCTCGCGTAGGTCGCCGGGGGAGCGACCGTCGTTGCGGAGGTCGCTCATGCCGCCCGCCTCGCCTTGGCCATCGCCACCTCCACGTGCTCCACCTTCCCGATCGGGAGCTGGAGGAATCGCGTGCCCACCCGGCGGAACTCCTCAGGATCGCCGGTCGCGAGGAAGGCGTATTCGCCACGGCGGTCCTCGTGGTTCTCGAGGCCGGCCTCGCGCAGCCGCGTCTCGACCTCGTGGGCGATCGCCTCGCCGGAGCTGACGATCGTCACGCCCCGGCCGAGCTCCCGCTGGAGCACGGGCCGGACGAGCGGGTAGTGGGTGCAGCCGAGGATCACCGTGTCCACGCCGGCGCGCTTGAGCGGGCGGCAGGCGCCCTCGACGCAGGCAAGCACGCGGTGGTCGACGTCGCCGCCCGCCTGGATCAGCGGGGCGAGCTCGGCCGAGGCGACGGTGTGGAGCTCCGCATCCGGCGCCGTCTCGGCGAGCGCGCGTGCGTAGGCGCCGCTCGACACGGTCGCCGGGGTGGCGATGAGGCCGACCTTGCCGTTCTTCGTTGCCTTTGCCGCCAGCTTCGACTCGGGACGAACGACGGCGATGAGGGGAATGCGATCCCC
>Ga0081538_10000499_pt1 | contig 43846 bp, 55 predicted proteins | sample TabmetS5T2R1_FD_71022 | JGI IMG/M metagenome (GOLD analysis project Ga0081538, IMG submission 71022) | Tabebuia heterophylla rhizosphere microbial communities from the University of Puerto Rico - S5T2R1 | ecosystem: Host-associated > Plants > Roots > Rhizosphere ... | reverse complement strand
AAGAAACAACAATTAATCAAACTCGTTCGGACCAAATTCCTTTCCTGGGGGGTGGGCGGGGGGGGGAGGTTGGCGCGGTCGATGGGCCTCACACCAGGCGATCGGCGCTCCGCACCTCACGCACCCGCCGTCGCGGACGGCCAACGCGCGGCGCTGCGCCGGAGTCACCGTGCGGGTGGACCGGCCGGCGTCCAAGATCTGCGACCGGCCGTTGGTGATCACCCGGCACACCCCCGCGTCGCAGGCGAGCCGTCTGGCGGCGTCGCCTGAGATCGCGCCCAACCGGTCCAGCTGCGCAGCCGGAGCGCCCAGCTCGCCCAGCAAGGTGGGCAGGTCCACGACCACGGTGACATGCGGGCGCACCCCGCCCCTCTCTGGCAGCACGCCGCCGTCCAACGCCATCTTGGCCAGCGCGACCAGCGCGTCAGCGCGGCGCTGCTCCGCCGTGCGGTCATCATCCTCACCACGAGGCGCCGCCAACGGCGCGAGCGCGGTCAGCACAGTCTCCCCGTCGACCAGGTCAAACCGGCCCTCAAGGCACACCGCCCCATCAGCGGTCCGAGAGCCGTTCAACCTGCGGGTCCGCCGCGCCCGCTCCTGCCGAGCGGCCAGGCTGCCGGGGGTCACGCTGTGCGCGTAATCATCCACGGCGCTGCGCAGCCCGGCCGCGTCAGTGCCCGCCCCGCTGTCAGCCACCAATTGGTCGAGCCCGGCGAGCGCGTCGCCTGGCAAATCCCGCACGGCTTGCGCCGCCACACGGGCCTGCCCTGCGCTGATCGTGCCGTCAGCCAGCGCCTCAGCGGTGGCCGGCAGCCGGTCGAGGTTCCGCGCGGTGTTGGCGCGGGTGGCGGCCTCGGCTGGGCTGAGCCGGCAGCGGTCGGCCAGCCAGTGTTTCTCTGAGCGGGCGCCGTCGGTTTTCCAGGCCAGGCGCCGGTCGTGCTCGCCGACGAGGCGGTGGCGGATCCCATCCAACCGGTCGTGCTGGCGTGACACCTCCACGATCAGCTTGCCGAGTGTGGTGTTGTCGAGGTCGTCGAGGTCGAGGGCGGCTAGGGCGTCCACAGCTGACCGCAGCTCGCCCATCGGCCTCACCTCCCCCTACTGCTCGAACGTATGTTCGTAGAGTAGCAGGCTCGATGATCTGGTGCTAGGCATTTTCCACATTTGGTGGGGGCTATGAGCGGGTCTGCGGCTTGGTCGCTGGCCGCCTTGGTCGGGGCGCTCAGGCGTCAGGTGGCGTTGCGCCGCACCAGCCGGCAGCACCCATGACCGCTGCCGTCCCAACATCGGATAGCCGGGGATGCCCGACGGGGCATGAGCGCTTGGTAGCGTCATGAATGGCTTACTGCGATGTCTATCGCCGAGCATCCTTTGAGACAGTCGTACCAGCTATGGTAATAACGTGTCGGACGCATCAGTACCGAGTACTCAATGGCAACGCATACCTGATGCCTACGTTGTTATCGAGGTAGGCACATTGAAAAGCGCCAACCGATACCATCACACCGTTTGACAGCGCCGAATTCGCACAGTGCCCTATGATTGACCTCAAGCGACTTCTGCCAATTCTCGCACCAGTCTAGCGAGTTGCCGTTCGTCGGTCTGCTGAAACTCTATTATTCTTACCCTTCCAGCAGATTGCTCGAAGATTTTATCATTACCGGTCAAGGGCTCCATTGCGATGATGAGTCTCGGTAAGCGTAACGACACCGGCTCAAGTTCCCGCCTGGATGTTTTCACCTCGATAATGACGGCCCTTCCGTCCGGAGCCACTATGAGGGCATCTACGGAAGACGCGTAAGGCTGCGAGGGCTGGAATACTTGAGAGCCAGCTAACGCTGCGACGGACTCAAGGAATGTCAAAAAATCATCCTGTGTGACAAGATCTCTATTCTGTCTTGCCACTTCTTCGGAATGCGGCTTGGCTGGAACATGCATGCGCTCTGTGGGCGGCTCCTGTTGATTTACGAGAAATTTAAATGGAGCATCGGAAGAAACAGCGCGCAGACCCACCTTAGGCACACCCGCCAGGACATACCCGGTAGGAGTTGAGAGCACCCACGAAGGTCGAGTCTGACTGGCCCCCTCCCGCGGCGCTAGAATCAAGCTTGCATCATTGGAAAAGATAAAAGTTAAAGCTTGCAGGCTATTTCGAATTAATGCTTTAGTGACAGAGTTCTCCAGAAGAGCGTTTCGCAGTGCCCTAAGTCTTCTATCATTCAGAGTGTCGCGACTGGTGGCTATTACTCCGCGTGATGTATCGACAAGCCACGGTGTCTCCCTAGAATAGAACATCCAGTCGGCCTCCAAAAGCGGCCCAACCTTTGTCGCTACCGTATGAGTAGGACCAAATCCGACGACCAGTTCATTTCCATAAGCCGCATCAACTAGGGAGACAGACTGGCCCTCAACACCAGACAAAATCTCTGTCGGGTCGTTATCAATGGCATCCCTAGTCATCGACGCCTCCTCTGATCTTTCGTAAGAAGTTTTTGCCCTCATCTAGCAACTCGGGCCAGGTGAAATCGCCTCTTGCGTTACGCGAGCCACCGCAATTTTTTTCTTCAAGAAATGAAGATACCGCCTGAACTGTTGGGACTCCCTCACGCTCATCCGCAGCCGCCGACACACGTCATCGACCTGCTTGATGTCGCGTTTCCTTGGCATGAAGGCCAATCATGGAACCGTCTCCTTCGCTCCCTGATCTGTACCGATGATACAGCTGAGCAGACTCTTAGTGTACGGTTATTAGTGACTTCAAGGCCATCCTCGGCTGGCCTGGCCTACACACGAAACGTCCGACATGGTCAGCGGCAGTGTCCACATTTGAATAGCGCTGCTCTCAAGAGGCACGGCAGCGCGTCAGCGGTGCGGAGCAGCTCAACACCGGCAGCCCCTCAACACCTTCCGGGTCGGCGGTCACCACGGTACGGCTGGAGGCAACTGCCGTCGCCGCGATGATCAGGTCGTGCGCGCCCACGCGGCCGGCCTGACTGGCGAGCGGCGGTGAGCAGGCGGGCATGCGCGCGCCCGACGCGGACGTCATAGCCAATGACCGGCACAGCAGCTACCACAGCATCGGCAAATGCCTGCCTGGCCGCTCGACGCCTCCCAGTCGCCAACCAGGCGCCCACCAACAGCTCGGCGGCCGTGACCGCAGCGATGGCCGTGTCGTCATCATCGGCAATCAGATCATCCAAGCTGTGCCGTCGCGCTCGGCGTCGATGAGAAAAGGTCGTGTCTAGCAGCAGGCTCAGGACCGCTCCTCCACGGTGAGCAGCCACCGGGTCTGGGCCAGATCGCTCGCCATCCTGGGTCGAGCCGGTGCTCTCGCAGCATGGCCTTGACGTCGCTGCCACGGCCATGGTGTGGGGACTCCAAGCGCGCGACGGCCTTGCCTCTGCGGATGATCGTGAAGCGCTCGCCACGCTCTACCGCGTCGAGCAGATCAGCGAAGTTGCGAGCTGCCTCGGTGGCGCTTATGTCTGCCATGTGATCAGATTATCAGATCGATGCAGCGCTGACCTCCTGCAGCCAGTGGGGACGACTCACTGACATTCGCCTTGATACCGGTGATACCGAGGCGCGCCGCTGGTGCTCCCTGACGGCAGAAACCGTCATGCTCTGGGATAGCCGTTAATCTGCCCCCGGTGCAGATACGGCATGTGTCTGATTTCGCTGGGATAGCCGGCCAGGAGGGCGCGTGATGAGGCTCCTAGCCGCAAGCCGAGGGTCCGCGGGCGCCCGACGAGCGCTTCGCCTCGCCGTGGCGGTCCTGGTCGTGGGCGTCACCGTGGGGCTGTGGGCCACACCGCCTGCCTGGCTTGCCGGCCCGCGCAAGCTCACGGCGGCGGCGTTGGGCTGGGCGCACACCCATCTGCTCACGGTCACGGTCGCGGCCTTGGCAGTCAGCATCGCCGGGTTAGGTGTGCCGTTCGTGCTACGGCGTCTCGAGCGGCGTGAGGCCGTCGACCAGCAACGCCAAGCCCGTGACCGGCAGATCATGCTGGCCCGTGTGCGCAACCGGTGGATCGCCGGTGTGCTCGACCAGTCCCTGGCTCACCAGGCTCGGATCAGTCTTGGCCTGGTCCGCCGGGCCGATGCTGTCTGGCAGCCCGACAGGTTGCTGCGCCGGCCCGGACAGCCAGCCGAGCCGCTGCCAGCAGGCACGCCGCTCAGCGCGGTGTTCGACCGGCTCGGTGGCGGGTTGTTGATCTTGGGCGCGCCAGGGTCAGGCAAAACCACTGCCCTGTTAGAGCTGGCTCGCGACCTGCTGGACCGCGCCGAGGCCGATCCCACTCAGCCGCTGCCGGTCGTGTTCAACCTCTCATCGTGGGCCGATCACCGCCTACCCTTTGATCAGTGGCTGATCGACGAGCTGCGCAGCCGCTATAGCGTGCCCCGTCCCATCAGCCGGCAGTGGCTGGGTGCCGGTGAGCTGCTGCCGCTGCTGGACGGCCTTGACGAGGTCGCCGCCGCCTACCGCAGCGACTGCGTCTGCGCCATCAACGCGTTCCTGCACGAGCATGGGCTAGTCCGGACTGCGGTATGCGCCCGCACCCAGGAGTACGCGGCGCTGGCCGCGTTGCTGCAGATGGAAGAGGCCGTCGAGGTGCAGCCGCCTACCCGCCAGCAGGTCGACGGCTACCTGGCCGCAGCCGGATCAGACACGCTGGCTGACGTGCGCGCCGCGTTAGAGGCCGACCCGAGCCTGTGGGAGCTGCTGTCCTCCCCGCTGGTGCTCAACGTCGTGGCGCTGACCTACCAAGACCGTCCGGCAGGCGCGCTGCGGGCTGCTGGCAGCTCGACGCAGCGGCTGGCGTTGCTGTTCACCGCCTACACCGACCGGATGCTGGCTCACCGGCCGGGCCGTTATCCCCCAGCCCGCACCCGCCGCTGGCTTGGCTGGCTTGCCCGAGCCATGCGCGAACACAGCCAAAGCGAGTTTCACCTCGACCGCCTCACGCCCGACTGGCTGCCAACCCCGGCCCAGCAGCGGCTTGCCACGCTCATCCCGGCGGTCAGCGTCGGGCTGCTCGCCGGGATCCTCAACGGACTGGTCAGCGGATTGCTCGGAGGGCTGGTCCATGGGCTGGTCGGAGGGCTGCTCCTCGGGCTGCTCTTCGGACTGATCACCGGGCTCAAGCCGACCAGACTAGCCGAGGAGCCTGGCTGGTCCTGGCCACGCGCACGCATCGGGCTGGGCATCGGACTGGGCGGCGGGCTGCTCGGCGGGCTGGTCTATGGGCTCGTCTATGGGCCGGTTGCTGGGCTGGTCACTGGGCTATTCAGCGGGCTGTTCGATGGGTTGATCGCCGGGCTGATCTTTGGGTTCAAGAGGCCTGACTCAGCCGAGGAGCTTGGCTGGTCCTGGCCACGGGCAGGCGCCGGAGTCGTCGCTGGGCTCGGCTACGGAGTCACCTTCGGGCTGTCCTTTTGGTTGTTGGGCGACCTGTTATACGGGTTGATCGGCGGGCAACCCGCCGAGCGGTTCGACGGGATGAGCTACGGACTGGTCGACGTGCTCGTCGTCGGACTAGGCGCCGGGCTGTTCGTTGGGTTGGTCGGCGGTCTGGCTTCTGGACTGGTCAGTGAGCGCAGCACTCCGAACGAGGGCATCCGCCGATCCGCACACCGCGCGCTTGCCATCGGGCTGGGAGGCGGGCTGCTCGTCGGGTTGGTTGTCACGGCGGGTAGCGGGCTGCTTCGCGGGCTTAGCTATGGGCTGCTCGCCGCGCTAGTCGGCGGGTTGCTTTTCGGTGGCCTGGTCTGCCTGCGCCATTTGGCCATACGTGGCTTGCTCGCCGTTCACGGTTTGGCTCCATGGCGCTCTGTGTGTTTCCTCGATGACGCGACCGAGCAGTTGTTTTTGCGCCAAGCGGGCAGTGGTTACCTCTTTATCCACCGGTTGCTTCTCGAATATTTCGCCGACGAGGCCGGTGCCGAAGATGCCATCTGAGAAGCGGTCGTCAGGCAGAATGAGGAAACGCGAGCACTGCGCCAGTAAGGCAGGATCTGGATTGGGTGAGCCCACCGCCGTGTGACGCATGCCGTCCGGGTGGCGGTCATGCCGTTCCTCGCGGGAGGGCCAACGGGCCGGACGGCTGGGGCCAACGGGCTGCGGCAAGCACCTCCCGCCAGTCCCGAACCGCTGACGCCCGATCCTTTCCCAGCAGCGCATCGAACTCACGGGCGCGGACCATCACCTGGAGGGCATGGTAGGTATGAGGGTCACGCACCACGCGCATGGCGATCCCGCACGCCTCGGGAATCTCCCCGTCCTGCGCCAACGCGCTCGCCTTATCCAACCGGATCAGTGCTGGATCGAGGTTGTGTGTTGGGTCGTACAGCGCCAGCGCCCGATCGGCCGCTTGCGTGGCCCGGTCAGCGACCTGCAATCTGACGTACCCAGTCGCCTCGTAAAACTCCAGCTTCTCAGGCCGGACTGAGAAGATCCCTGGGACGATCAGCTCTGCCGGGGAATCGTCAAGCGCCTTGCGCGCCTGGCTCATCGCCCGCTCGAACGCCACCCGCTCACCCAGCGCCGCGTGCGCTCTAGCCTTGAGGCCCCACAGCCACGCGACCGCCGGAGTTGGCCTGGCGCGCTGCGCCAACCGCGGGTCAACCAACGCGAGCACACCAGCCGGATCACCCGCCCACGTCAGCTGAAGAGCCTGGCCGACCATGACCGTATCCGCCAGGTAACGGTCGCCAGCGGCAAGCGCCGCACGCTCAGACGCCCGGAGCCACTCCCGTGCCAGGTCGAGCTGCCCCTCGTTAAACATGATCTCGCCGACGACCATGCCCAACTTTGCGCCGGTCCGGCATAGGCGGACTTGGGTGGCGATCCGTTGAGGATCGCTCACCAACCGCCGCACACTCCGAAAATGCGAGAGAGCATCCTGCAACAAGGTGGGAGGAGAGACCCTGCGCATCTCCACGCCGAGCCGATCCGCTGTCTGCTCGAGGTAGGCCAGCCGCTCCTCGCTGACCGTGCCTGCGTCAAGCGCCGCATGCATCAGATCAGGCTCGCTGTCGAGCAGGTCCACCACGTGATCCGCGACCGCCAACCCGCCAACCTGGAGCACCTGCCGCCGCCTCGTCCCAGCCTCCTTCACCTCACCACGAGCGTCAGACCGAGTCTCGCCGCTGGCGGCTGGGTCCGCCGCAGCCTGGGGCTGCTCTTGGATCTGCTCGGCCGTGACGCCGCTGGCGGCGTGGACCAGCTCAACCACCTCAAACAACTGCTTCTCCCCCAACGCCGCATAATCCCGCTCATCCAACAACCGCGGCACCGACACCACATAAATCTTCGCCAACATCAACAACACATACGCAGTCGGCCGCTTCCCACCATCAGGCCACCGCTCATAATCACTCACCCGCCGCGCGCTCATCGGCGCCCGACCCGACCCATCCAACTGATTCCACTCATCAGCCACACCATCAAGGGTCATCCCACGCGCCCACCGCAACGCCAACCGAGGCCGCACCCCATACCGCGCCATCATCACAATCGCAATATCAGGCGGCGCATACCCCTTCGCCGCCAACTCCCGGCGCAACGCCTCCCGAACCGCCTTCGTGATCTTCACGCCGCCTCCTCACCGATCAATGGGCGCCAATCGTAAACAAAGCAGCGCAGCCTGGCCAATAAGGGGATCTTTTTGTTAACGACTGCGACTACCTGCTGGTCAACGCCATAATTCAGCCTGTGCGGAGGGGGAAAAGCCATCAGCTGGCTGCAGCCTCGCATCCAGCTCGGGTATCGCGCCATCGCTGGGCTGTATGCGGCCCCAGCCGCAGATGCGCGCTCAACGCGTCCGGGCGGCTAGTCGGGTCTCACCTGCGGGAGCGCCAAGGTGTTAGCCGGCTGGGGCCAACGAACCGTAGTGAGCACATCCCTCCACTCCCGAACCGTCGGCGCCCGATCCTTGCCCAGCAACGCATCGAACTCGCGGGCGCGGACCATGATGCTGGCCGCGTGATAGGTGTGAGGATCAAGGAGGACGCGCATGGCGATCCCGCACGCCTCGGGAATCTCGCCCGCCTGCGCCAGCGCGCTCGCCTTATCCAACCGGACCAACGCCGGAGTGAGCGTGTTCGCAGCTGGATCGGAAAGAGCCAGCGCTCGATCAGCTGCTTGCGAGGCGCAGTCCACGTCCCACAGCCTGACATACCCAGTGGCCTCATAGAACTCAAGCTTCTCAGGCAAAAACGAAAAAATCCCTGGGCCAATCAGCTCCGCTGGGGAATCGTCCAGGACCTTACGCGCATGGCTCATCGCCCGCTGGAACGCCGCGCGCTCATCACGCGCCGCGTGCGCCTTGGCCTTGAGGCCCCACAGCCACGCAACCGCAGGAGTCGGCTGAGCGCGCTGCGCCAACCGCGGGTCGACCAACGCGAGCACCCCAGCCGGATCACCCCCATATGTCGGCAGGTACGCCCGCTCACCCAATGCGATATCCGCCAAGTAGCGGTCGCCAGCAGCCAGCGCCGCATGCTCAGCAGCCCGATACCACTCACCCGCCAGATCGAACTGCCCCTCGATAAACAGAACCTCGCCGACGACCATGCCGAGCTTGGCGCCGGCCCGGCACAGGCGCACCTGGCAGGCGGTCCGCTGAGGCTCGCCCACCAATCGCCGCACACTCCGAAAATGCGACACCGCATCGCGCAACAAGGTGGGTGGAGGGACCTTGGGGACCTGCGCACCAAGGTCGTCTGCGAGCTGCTCGAAGAACGCCAGGCGCTCCTCGCTGACCGAGCCCGCGTCGAGCGCAGCGTGCATCCGATCAGGCTCGCTGTCGAGCAGGTCCACAAGGTGGTCCGCGACGGCCAGACCGCCGGCCTGGAGCACCTGCCGCCGCCTCGTCCCAGCCTCCTTCGCCTCGCGGCTCGCACCGGGTTGAGTGTCGCCGTTGACAGCGGCGATTGCTACAGCCTGGGCCTGCCCGCCCCCAGTGCTGGCGGCGTGGACCAGCTCAACCACCTCAAACAACTGCTTCTCCCCCAACGCCGCATAATCCCGATCATCCAACAACCGCGGCACCGACACAACATAAATCTTCGCCAACATCAACAACACATACGCAGTCGGCCGCTTCCCACCATCCGGCCACCGCTCATAATCACTCACCCGTCGCGCGCTCATCGGCGCCCGACCCGAGCCATCCAACTGATTCCACTCATCAGCCACACCATCAAGCGTCATCCCACGCGCCCACCGCAACGCCAACCGAGGCCGCACCCCATACCGCGCCATCATCACAATCGCAATATCAGGCGGCGCATACCCTTTAGTGCACCCGCCCGTAAGTACGCATCGCTTCGGCTGCGCCTGCATCCCCGCTCGCGGCGTTGCTCCTCGCACACGTAGCCTCCGGCTACGCGCACTCGTCGCGCCTGGCGAGCGAGGCGCAGTCGCACCCTCGGTGCGTGACCGTACTTACGGTTGGGAGCACTTCGCCGCCAACTCCCGGCGTAACGCCTCCCGAACCGCCTTGGTGATCTTCACGCTCTCTCCTGACCGATGATGGGGCATTCCGGCCTCCGGATCGTAACTAAGGCGGCTCAGCCTGGCCAATAGGGGGAATTCTGCATCAGGCCTCAAAATACTTCCTGGTCAGCATGGCTATTTGATTCTTGTGAAAGGGGAGAAAGCCGCCGCTGCGCTGGCCATGACCGTGGGCAGGCCGGCCACGCACACTCATGGCCCAATCCACCCGACCCGAAAGGGAGTCCCGATAATGCATTGGCGCCAAAGAGCTGCTTGCCGAAATCAGGACCCTGACCTCTTCTTTCCCATCGGCACCACCGGCCCCGCGCTGGACCAGGCCGCGCGGGCCAAGGCGGTATGCGCGCACTGCGAAGCCTGTGACCAGTGTCTTGAGTGGGCGCTGAAAACTGGCCAGACCGGGATATGGGGCGGCACCACGGAAGACGAGCGGCGATCGCTGCGCCGCCGGCGCCCGCCGCGCCGGCCTGACCCGAAGGTCGAGCCTTGAGCGGCGTAGGGGCGCTCGTCCTGGTGGGTGTGGTCGCGGCGCTGGCCAGTGCCGGCCTGACCGCTGCCGTGCTGCGCCGCGCTGAGCGTCGCCGCTGGCGCTGGCTCGACCAGCGCGCCGCCGAGCGGGTCGCCTGCTGGCGGGTCCGCGACGAGCGGCGGCCGTGAGCCAGAGATCCGCTGCATGGCCTGACGCTTTCCCTCGCATAAGCAGGAAGACGGCACACGAAGGCTCAGACCTCATGCATAGCCTGCCGCTTTTCCGCCATATCCGGAGGAAAGCTGCAGTGCAGGAGCCGTCCAGCGGCGACCGCGTCAACGGCGCCCTAGCGATGACCATCAAATTGGCTGTGGGCCATATTTGAGCGAGTATGGCTGCTGCCCGGACCCTCCGGTGCAGCGCCTGGCTCCTGCCTTGGGAGGAACCGCTGGATTACGTGCTCCCCCCCGACTGCGCCAAGGCCACGGATGGCCTGTACGGCGAGAGCGGCCCTTGCGTGCGGTTCCTCGGCCACCCTAGCCCGTGCAGCATGTATGGCATACCAATCAACGGGCTACACCGAGAGTTCGGACCGAGCTGGGTGCCTGAGGAGTGGATCGACCGCACCCGGCCCCTGTCCGAGGTGTTCGTCGATGCGTTTATCGAGGCGGTGCGCAGCGTCTCCGAGGCTCGGGAGCAGCGGGTGGTCACGCTGCGCTACGGGCTGGATGGCATGCCCGGACGCACGTTCAAGCAGATCGGCGAGGATCTGGGGCGCTCGCCGAGCCGGGTGCGTGACCTGCTGCAGAGGCCGCTGAACAAGATCCGCCTGGCGCCGGTGCGCGTGGCTGCGGAATGGCCTCCGAAAAACCGAGCCTGCGGGATCGTGGTCCATGTGGCCACGGAGGTGCTCGGCGACGCGATCGACGACCAAGCTCCGTCGCGGGTCCGCGCGTTCATTGATCAGGCGCTGCCCAATGTCCGGGTGCAGTCGGCCACCCAGCTGTTGATCGAGCTGACCTGCCTCGACCTTGATGTGTTGCGCCTGGGACGCGACCGGGCGCTGTGCAGAGCCATCGCAGCCGTCCGCCGCGCCTGACCGGGGCGCTCCTGCCACCGCGGGGCGGCCATTATCATGGCCGCTCTATGGCTGGCCAGATCCTGATTGGGCCGATCTCGGGCTTTCCCGAGTGGTCGCCCGAGTTGCGCATCGCCGAGCAGCGGCTGGCGGGCGAGATCCGCGAGCAGTACGAGCTGTTCGGGTTCGCGCCGATCTCGACCCCCGCTGTCGAGCGGATGGACGTGCTGCTCGCCAAGGGCGGCATCCAGCGCCAGATCTACACGCTGGGCCGCGCGGCCGAGGACACCGACGAGACCTCGCTGGGCTTGCACTTCGACTTGACCGTGCCGCTCGCGCGCTACGTCGCCCAGCACGGCGACCAGCTGACCTTCCCGTTCCGCCGCTACCAGATCCAGAAGGTGTGGCGCGGCGAGCGCGCCCAGCGCGGCCGGTTCCGCGAGTTCACCCAGTGCGACGCGGACATCGTGGGCTCGGGCTCGTTGGACCTGATGTATGACGCGGAGCTGGCGGTGCTGATCAACGCGGTCTTCGAGCGGCTCGGCGTCGGCGACTTCGCCGTGCGGATCTCGAACCGCAAGATCCTCACCGGCCTGTGCGCCGCGCACGGGCTGGACGCGGGCCAGACTGCCGAGGCCCTGCGGATCGTCGACAAGGGCGGTATCGGCCAGCCTGAGGTCACGGCGCGGGCGCTGTCCAGCGGCGGCTTCAGCGCCGAGCTGGCCGGCGCGGTCGCCGACCTGCTCGCCTGCGAGGACCTGGACGAGGCGGCGGAGGTGCTTACGAAGGCGGGGGCGGCGACCACGGGGATCACCGAGCTGAGCGCGGTCGTCGACGCGTGCGCCAAGCTCGGCATGCCCCCCGGCCGCCTGGTCTGCGACTTGGCGATCGCCCGCGGCCTCGACTACTACACCGGGACCGTGTACGAGACGTTCGTGCGCGGCAATGAGGGCTGGGGCAGCGTCTGCTCGGGCGGCCGGTACGACGACCTCGCGGGCTACTTCACCAAGCGCGCCCACCCCGGCGTCGGCGTCTCGATCGGGCTGACCCGCCTGTTCGACCTGCTCGTCCAGTCCGGGCGTGTGCAGGCCGGGCCGTCCACGCCCGCGCGGGTGCTGGTGACGATGCTCGACCGCGACCGGTTCTTCGACCAGTACCTCGACCTGGCGCGGGCGTTGCGCGAGGCCGGGATCCCGACCGATGTGTACCTCCAGCCCGACGCGCTGCGCGACCAGCTGGCCTATGCGGCCGCCAAGGGCTTCGCCTACGCAGTCATCGCAGGCGCGCGTGAGCTGGACGCCGGCACGGTCGCGCTGCGCGACCTGCGCACCCGTGCCCAGGAGCAGGTCCTGATCGCCTCGCTGCCCGCGCGCGTGGGCTGACGCCGTGCGCGCCTGGATCGTCGACCAGCCCGGACCGATCGAGACCGGCCCGCTGCGGCTCGTCGACCGGCCCATCCCCGAGCCTGGCCCCGGCGAGGTCCGCGTGCGCGTGCGGACCTGCGGGGTGTGCCGCACCGACCTCCACCTGGCGGAGGGCGACCTGCCCCCGCGCCGCCACGGCGTCATCCCCGGCCACGAGGTCGTCGGGGTCGTCGACGCGCATGGCCCCGGGGCGAGCCGGTTCGCGCTCGGTGACCGCATCGGCATCGCCTGGCTGCGCCAGGTCTGCGGCGTGTGCCGGTTCTGCAAGCGCGGCGGTGAGGGGGCTCGGGGGGACGCCCCCGATGCTCAAGAGAACTTGTGCGTCGCGCCGCGCTTCACCGGGTGGGACGCCGACGGCGGGTACGCCGAGTACGCGGTGATCGATGAGGCCTACGCCTATCCCCTGCCGGGCGCCTTCGACGACGACCACGCCGCGCCGCTGCTCTGCGCCGGCATCATCGGCTACCGCGCCCTGCGCCGCGCGGAGGGGAAACGACCGGGCGAGGGCGGGCGCGAAAGCGCCCGCCGGTGGGAGGGGAAACGACTGGGCATCTATGGTTTTGGGGCCTCCGCGCACCTTGCCGCCCAGATCGCGCTGTTCGAGGGTGCAACGGTCCACGTCGTCACCCGGGCGGCGGCGGCCCGCCGCCACGCGCTGGAGCTGGGCGCCGCCTCCGCCCGCCCGGCTGGCCAGCGCCCTCCCGAGCGGCTGGACGCCGCGATCATCTTCGCGCCCGCTGGCGAGGTCGTGCCCGACGCGCTCGCCGCGCTTGACCGCGGTGGGACGCTCGCGATCGCGGGGATCCACCTCACCGATATCCCCACCCTGCGCTACACCGACCACCTGTTCTACGAGCGCACCCTGACGAGCGTGACCGCCAACACCCGCGCCGACGGGGAGGAGTTCTTGGCCATCGCCGCCCAGATCCCCATCCAGGTGACGGTCACTCCGTTCCTCTTGGACGAGGCCGACGCCGCGCTCCGCGCCCTCGCCGCCGACCAGATCCACGGCGCGGGCGTCCTCCGCGCAGCTGGCGGCGATGGCTGAGCGGCTCGTGCCCGTGGGGGACGTCGAGATCTGGACCGAGGAGCTCGGTGACCCCGCCGACCCGCCGCTGCTGCTGATCATGGGCGCCAACGCCTCAGCCATGGGCTGGCCCGACGAGCTGGTCGAGCTGCTCGTTGCCGGCGGCCACCGGGTCATCCGCTACGACCACCGCGACACCGGCCGCTCCACCCGCCGCGACTTCGCCGCCCACCCCTACGGCTTCGCCGACCTCACCCGCGACGCGGCCGGCGTGCTCGACGGGTACAGCATTCCCACCGCGCACGTGGTCGGCGCGTCCATGGGTGGCATCCTTGGCCAGCTGCTCGCGCTCGACCACCGCGACCGGCTGCGCACGCTGACCGTGATGATCACCGCCGCGCTCGACGTGTGCTTCCTGGAGGATGCGGGCGGCCTGCCTACCCCCAACCAGCAGGTGATGGACAAGGTCTTGCCAGATGAGCCGCCGGCCGACCGGGAGGCCGAGCTGGACCGGCGGGTAGCGGTGTGGCGGATGCTCGCCGGTGACGCGCTCCCCTTCGACCCGGAGGAGTTCCGCCGGTGGGAGGAGCGGGCAATCGACCACGCCGGTGACCTCAGCTCGACGACCGCCCACGCCCTGGCGACGCCGACGCCGCTGGCGCGAGGCGCCGAGCTGGGCGGGATCACCACCCCGACGTTGGTGATCCAGGGCCCGCTAGACCAGATCAACCCGCCACCGCACGGCCGGCATCTCGCCGAGTCGATCCCAGGCGCCCGGTTGGTGGAGATCCCCGGCATGGGCCACGCGCTGCCCTCCGCGGTCCACCGCCCGCTCGCCGAGGTGATCCTCGCCCACACCCACCAACACCCCTGAGCGGGCTCCCGCCGCCAGTCTCCGGGAGCAGCCGGTAGCGTTACGGGGTGTTTGCCATCGAGCGGGTGGACCCCGACGCCTGGGAGCGCGCCCGAGCTCTTCGCATGCGCGCCTTACAGGACTCGCCAGACGCGTTCCGGGTCACCGCCGATGAGGAGGCGGCCACGACGGCCGCCGAGTGGCGCCAGCGACTGGAGAGACCAGACGCTGCAACGTTCCTCGCCTCCTGCGACGGCGTCGACGTGGGGCTGGCCGTCGGAGCGCCCCACCACCAGCATGAGGCTGACGCGGGCCTGTACGCGATGTGGGTCGCGCCGCAAGCTCGGGGGGCCGGTGTGGGCGGCGCGCTCATCAGCGCCGTCATCGAGTGGGCGCGTGGCGCCGGCTACCGAGCGGTGCGGCTGGAGGTTGGGAGCACGAACGCGCGCGCGGCGCGGCTGTATGAGCGGGCCGGGTTCATGCCCACCGGCGTCACCGCTGCCTTGCCGCCGCCACGAGCGCACCTCGTCGCGCACGAGCGTGTCCTCGATCTTCAGCCGTGAGGCCCGGCTGGTAAGGCCGTCGCTATCGAGGCGCTCGGGGCAGACCGCCGCTGGCGATCGCGGCGGTCAGGACGCGGATACGGCCGCGAGCGGCGAGGACCTCTACATCGGCAATGGCAAGGCCGAGCCGCTCGGCGATCTCATCAGCCAGCATCCCTGCCGCCACCATCCGCAAGATGTCCTTTGTGAGGCCTTCGGGTATGGCGGCGAGTAGCTCCTCGACCGCCTCCCAAGCAAGGACCACCTCCGCCGGGTCTTGCGCACTCAAATCACGCACGGCACGAGAGTAGGGTGTTGGAGCCCTCCACCGCAGGCGCTGCCCATGCACGATCCTTGACCGTAGTGCAACCGCCATCGCTTGCGCCGGTACGCACCAATGGCACCACGCCTCCCGTATCAGCCGCTATCGCAGGGTTAGGACGCGTGAGGTATCGCATCCCTGCTTCGTTGATAGAGCGTCCGCGGTGAGATGTCCGCGCCATTAGGCAACACGATCGTGCCGGCCTCCTCATCCGCCCGAACCTGCTTGAACAGCGCGTAGTCCCGCCGCAACGGCTCAAAAACCGGACCGCGCAAAAGCGGCTCGAGATCGAGCACCTTTACCTCTCCGGTCTCGAAGGTGAGCTAGACCACGTAGCGTGACAACACACGCACGCTGGTGACGTCGACGATCGGCTCCACCGCCTCACCTCCTGTCAACAGATGCTACCCAACGGCTTGGCGCGTCGCGTGGCCTCCCACGCCGCGTACGCCTGATCTCGGTGCTCGGCCAGGAGCCGCCGAATCGCGCGATGCAGCTTCGGGGGAAGACAGCCGGCGAAGACCTCTCCAGTGTCAAGCGCGACGGTCGCGCGGTGCTCTCCTTGGACCGCGACATGCGGATGCTGGCGCTCCTCCTGGTAGTAGAGCCATAAGGTGTGACCTGCCAGCTTAGCCCACCGAGGCACGTTCTCTCCTCTGCCTACTCGGCGGAGCTGACGATAGTCCACCAGTGCCCGCTCGGATAACGCGTCACCGTCGAGCCCTCCACCTTTGTCAGCTATGTCAAAGACACTGTTTTGAGGGCTCCAGATAATAGACGAATCCTCTATGGCGTTAGCGGGTGTCCGCGATCACTTGATGCCCGATGGCGACACTATCGCAGTCAATATAGTAGCTGGATCGCGTCAGACATGAGCCACACGCCGTGGTGATCCAGGCAAACCACGGGCCCATACACTGCTTAAAACATCTATGCGGTCAACAGTTTTTAGCAAGGTATTGGGTTAGCACCCAGCCCTGCTTGCCGTCGCCGGCCGTGCCGTAGGACCAGATTCCTACTTGCCGGGTCACAGTGAAGGTGTCTCCGCGGGATAGCATATCGAATGGTGGGTCGCCCGGCTTCCCCCTGAGGCCTAGGTCACGGGCGCAGACGATTAGCGCATGCCCGGCCGGCTGATCACTACCCGAGGGCACGGGCATGCGTTCAGTCGATAGGCCTGGTTGAGGTTCTTGATTGAGAATTTTTTGAGGCAGTTTTGGTCCATTAATAAAGAAACCCACGACCAGCGGTATTATTAATAACATAAGGCCAAGAATGGCTAGGAAAAACTGACGGCGGGTCGAAAGCGCCGGGATTTCCACACCACTGACCTTCAATCCTCTTCCCACTACTGCAGCTACTAAGCAGAAGGCTCCGATCACTGGAAGGGTCAGGTCCATAAGATACAATATCCCATTAGTTACTGTAGCCGAGAAAAACAATTAATACATTGCCGCCAAGGTAAGTCTGTGCTGCGTATGACTCCACGCCTACTGGTTATCCCTTCTGAGTACGGTTCGCGCCGGATGGAGCACTAAAGTGAGCTACAGGCTCACAGTATCCCCCACCAATGGTCTCGCTGCGGCGTCCCCCTCTTGCATGAGCCACCGGTAGAGCCGTCCGCGAGTCCGGAGGTCAGCCCTCCCACGGCTTGCCAGCGAGCACGGCGCTTTCGGGGCGTGGGCGAGTCTGAGGACCGGACCCCACATGGAGCTGCCGTCCCCACAGCCGCTGAGCCCGGCCCGTATGGCCGCGCCGCGCCAGGCGGGGACGATGGTCAAAGGCCGATGTCGTCCACGACGGTGGAAGTGGGGACGTGGATCACGCCGTCGAAGGCGTCGAGGACCGGGGTGTGCAGGTACTTGCTGTCCATGCGGATGCGGTCGGGCAACGCCTGAGCGTGTCCTTGCCCGGTGGGCCTAGGTCGGGGCGCCTGGTGGAGGTTGACGAGGCTGAGGCCCCTCCCGGCTGCGGCGAAGACCGCTTCGATGCTGCCAGGCTCAGGGGGTTGGAGAGCCGTATCGCGCACGGTGAAGCCGTAGGGGGCGGTCTCGTCGTTGTACAGGGCTGCGGTCCGGCCGGCGCCGCTGGTAACGCCAAGGGCGACGTAGTCGGCGCCGAGCATCCGGTCAAGGTGCTGGCCCATGGGCAGGCTCGTGAGCTGGCCGTGGTAGCACACCGGGGTTTTCTGGACGTGGGCGTTGTGGGCTGCCAGCACGATGCGGGCTCCGGGCTCGGCATGGTCGAGGTGCCAGCGAACCGACTCGGCCATGTAGATCTCCCGGGCTGAGGTGTCGCCAGGGATCCCGACACCGGCCATGAGGTCGGTCATGGCGCGCAGGTGATAGTCGGTGTGGCAGGCGCCCTGCAGCTGCCACAGGGCGAGGTCGTAGCGTTGTTGGTCGCTGTTGGCGACATAGTGCGGCTCCAGCGCGCGGAATCGGTGGAGTAGGCGAGCCAGCGCCGCGGTCAAGGCGTCCTGCTCGCCGGTGTCGAGCCGGGCCCAGACGGGCGCGGATTGTGGCATGGAGGCGCCCACGATCCGGTCGGCGATCCCGACCGCGGCCTCCAGCAGTGGCAGGGCATCTGAATCAACCTCGGTGAGGAACTCGGTGAGCGGGCGCAGGCAGGGAAGCAGCGACCCGCCGGCCTGGGGAACATCGACACCGGCGAAGCGCACCGGTGTGGGGGCGGTGTAGTTGTGCTCGCGGAGCCAGCGCAGGGTAGCGCGCATCTCGGTCGGGCAGGGCATCGTGGCGCCGACGAGCTGATCAAGGTGTCAGGCTGGCCATGACCTTGGACCCAGGACCCGAGAGCCAAGCCTTCGCTGAAGCCGAACTCGAATGCGTGGACGTTGAACCCGCAACGCTGGACGAGGAAACGCAAGACGCGGTGGCGCAGCAGCGAGAACTCGCGGATGTAATGGGAATTCTCGCCGATCGCTACGACCTTGGCGGAGCCGACGATCTCGCGTAGCGGCTCCAGATCGTCCAGCGGGGCGTAAGGGTCCAGTCCGTCCAGGGCTGTGGCGTGCTGGCGGAGCCAGTCGACGAGCGGCTCGTGACCGGTGACGTGGTTGTTCATGCTAGAGGCTCGATTCAGCCTTGATCTGTAGGGCAGTATGATAATCAATCGTGCTCGATACGGTCTGATCGCTCAATGCTCATTCGTTGGACATGATTGCCCAGTGGCTGGCGTCCTTGGTTTGGGCTCCTACAGTGACACTTGGCCATAAGCCGTGTCTTCAACCTACCAGCCAGGTTCAGCAGTGGAAGGAGGCTCTTCGGGCTCACGGCGTGCGTAGTATTTGACCAAAGCTGGAGCGGAAGCTGACGAGGACACCGCGGCCAGAGCAAATCGCCCACTCATGGTGGTTCGGCATCGATAGTGTTTTCCTATGGTAGTCTTCCAGCGACCATACTGCGCAGTGTCGAACAGATGGTTCCACGATCGATTAGAGTCGAAAGAGACCTGTAAGAAAAAGCTGGCTCGGTCACGGACGGTCATAAGCCACCTCGGGTCGCTACGTTAATTTTCTATACGAGTCCTGATCGCCGCTTACCACGCCATGGCCGGTGGCCAGCCTACAACCTTGGCGGCGACTATTACTCTCGGCGTGAGGACCCTAACTAGCGCAAGGACCGGATCATCCGTCAGCTCCAGCAGCTCGGCTACCAAGTCGACCTTACCCCCACCGCTCCCGACAACCTGTAGCCTACCGGACGGTTCAGCGTGCCGACGAACAGCGCGCAATCACGTTTATTCTCACCTCAAGTGATGAATCCTTGCCAACTGGACTTCCTGTGTTATACTACAAACATGAGTTCGAGCAGCGTGACGGTAGAGGCGGCGGCCCCACTGAAGGGGCTCGGCGACGCCGCGCTGCTCGACGTGATCGAACAGGGCTTAGCGCTGCTCAGCGGGCGGGTGTTGGACAGCGACGTCGACGACGGCGCGCTCGCCGACTCAGTAGAGCGGCTGCACCGGATAGAGACCAGAGCAGGCGCGGAGAAACTGCGGCGCATCGCCGAGGCCGACCTCCGCCAAACCTGGAGAGCCGAAGGGGCGCGGTCAATGGCCGACCTGCTCACCCAACGGCTCAAGCTGACCCGCGGGGAGGCGCGGGCGCAGGCCGAGACCGCGCTCGAGCTAGAGCGCCTGCCCGAGACCGCCGCCGCGCTCCGCGCAGGCGACATCGGGCTGGGGCAAGCGCAGGTCGCCGCGCGGGCGGCCAAGAGCGCGCGCCCAGACGCGCGGGAGGAGCTCGACCAGCTCATCGCCCAGGACGGCGGCGGGTTGGACCGCCGGCAGCTGCGTGAGCATGTCGACGCCTGGACCGCTGAGCATGACCCGGAGGCGTTGGCTGAGCGGGAGCGGCGGATGTGGGCGCAGCGAAGGCTGTCGATCGGCGCTGACGGCCCAGACGGCGCGGTGGGCGGGGGGTTCCGGCTCGATCCGGTGGGTGGGGCGACGGTGATGACCGCGCTGCACGCCAAAGCCCGCAAGACCGGGCCGGATGATGACCGCACCCATGAGCAGCGCATGGCTGACGCCATGGTCGAGCTGGCCCAACAAGCTTTGGACGCGGGCGATCTGCCGCAGGTGGCGGTGCAACGCCCACACGTGATCATGATCGTCCACCCCGACGGGCAGGCCCGGTTGGACGGCGTCGGACCAGTCAGCCAGCCAACGGCGGAGCTGGTCTGCTGCGACGCTGAGGTGACCGAGGTCACGATGACCCGCAACCACGAGGTGTTGGACGCCGGCCGCACGCGGCGGCAGCCCACAAGGCGGCAGCGGATCGCGGTGATCGCGAGGGATCAGGTCTGCGTCGGCTGCGGCGGGCCGGTGTCCCGCTGCCAGATTCATCATGTGGAGTGGTGGACACGTGATCTTGGTGATACTGACGAGGACAATTTGTGTTTAGTGTGTTGGGGCTGTCATTTCAACATCCACCACTACGGCTGGCAGGTGGTGCGTGATCGGGGCAGCGGGCGGTTCAGGTTGCGCCCGCCGGACCCGTCAGACCGGCAGGCCAGCCGGCACGGCCGGTCACGATGGCGACGAGCGAGCTGACTCGTACTCCCGGCCCGAGCACACCGGGCCGGGGCGCGCAGCACGCCCCGGCGGGCGCCTGCTCGATTCATGTCAACGCGGCTCACCGCAGCCAGACCAGGCTCAACGGGTAGGTTTGGGAGCCGCGGCGGATACGCGCGGCCAGGCACATCTCTGGCGCCCACACCAGGCGCAGGCGGAACAGCCGGAGGTCGTGGCTGGCGCGGAACCGCTCGTCGATCCCGCGCAGCCGGCGGCCACGCTCAGCGCGGGTTGTCTCTGCTTGGGCGTCCAGCAGCGCCTGGCGCTCAGGAGCGGCCGAGCCCCGGTGCCGCGCGATAGACGCGAGCGCCGCCCGGCTCCTGATCCGCAAGGGCCTCCCCAGCACCAGGCGGTCGCGTGGGTGAGCGCCGCCTGAGCGCATGGAGTGGCGGGCGGCCCCCCGAGAGCAGCCTGATGGTTGTCTAAGGGTTAGGATGCGGGAGTTCGCGGCTCTAGCGCCTAGCGGTGATGAGGCGGCTTGGCCTGACCGATGAGTAGTGGGCGCGGCTGGAGCCGCTGTTGCCTGTGCCCACGCGATCGGGTCGGCCGTCAGCGTGGATGAAACGGCAGCTCATCGACGGGATCAGGTGGCGGGTGCGGGTCGGTGCGCCTTGGCGGGACGTCCCGGACTGCTACGGCTCCTGGCGGACGGTGTATGCGCGGTTCCGGCGGTGGCAGCGGGCCGGGGCATGGGCGCAGATCGTCACCGCCCCGCAAACCCGGGCGGACGCGGCCGGACTGATCACCTGGGACGTCAGCGTGGACTCAACGATCGCCCGGGCGCACCAGAGCGCCGCTGGCGCCCGCCGACACCCCAGCCAGCAGCAAGAGCCGCCCGGTGGTCTGTCGATCGAACCTGAAGACCACACGCTGGGACGCTCCCGCGGCGGGCTGACCACCAAGATCCACCTGTCTTGCGATCAGGGCCAGAGGGTGCTGTCCTTGATCGTGACCGCCGGGCAGCGCGGTGACTCGCCCCAGTTCCAGGCCGTCCTGGACGGCATCAACGTCCCGCGCATTGGCGCAGGCCGTCTCGCACACGACCCGACAAGGTCCGGGCCGACAAGGCCTACAGCTCCCGAGCCAACCGCGCCTACCTGCGCCGACGCGGCATCGCCTGCACCATCCCCGAACCAGCAGACCAAAAACACCACCGCAAGAACCGCGACCGCCGAGGCGGTCGCCCCCAGGCTCAGCCCGGACGACTCCGAGTCCGGCACGCCGTCGAATGTGGAATCAACAGACTCAAACGCCACCGCGCCGTCGCCACCAGATACGACAAACTCGCCGTCCGCTACGAAGCCATCCTCCACATCGCCGTCATCAACGACTGGCTTCTGACCTCACTTTGAGATAGGCCTTAGGCGGGCACCCTTCGGCGCCGCGCTGGGTGGCGCATCGCCGAGGCGGCCAGCATCCTGGCCACGTAGTGGCCTTCAGGGGCCGGCCGACCGGGTTGCCGGTGGTTATAGCTTGCCCTCCGCATCGTGAGGTCACGGTTTTCTGTCCCTCAATCTGGCCTAGCACCCGACGCCTCCAAGGCTCTCGAGGGTTGGAGTCTTCGCAGGCCAGGTCAGTGTTTTCAGGAGTAGATTGGCTGCGACAGCCTGGCATGGCTCTGCGAGCGCGAGCGTGTGACGGCGTGGTGCGCCAGAGCCGTAAAACCGCTTGACGAGGAGGCGACTGTGACGAAGCGCCGCACAGGCATTGGCAAATACCTCAGCAACATCGTCGACGAGACCAGGGACTTTATGGACGACATGCTTGACCGAGCCCGTGATGTCGAGCACGACCTGCGTGACACGATCAGCAAAGCCGTGGGCGACGAACCCGACGAGGACGATGTGTCCGATGTGCCTAGTGGATCCGGATCCAGCGCGCCCGTCTCCGGGACGCCTGGCACCGAGGGGTCGGCGACTACGGGAGAGCTGGCAGACCTGAGAGCTTCGGTGGCCCGCTTGACGGAGAAGGTCGATGAGCTGACGGCCTTGGTGGCTCCCCTAGCCCAGAAGGCTAACGAAACCCCTTGACGCGCAGAAGGCTGTCACTGGCAGCCAAAGTGATTGCTCACAGCCTGAGCCCTCATGACCACGCATTGAGCCCAAAAGGTCTACGCATTCACGAGCAGCGCTCCATGCTCACGCAGGCAAGGTCGCATTCTCGATCCCTACGTACCTTATGGCCTTACGGCAACCAGAGACCCAGAACTAACGAGTCACGGCAGCGTGGTTAATGATAAATAAACGGCGACTGCGACGTGTTCCAGCACCGCCTACCCGGCCACTGCGCCGGGACACCGATGGCAGTCTCTATGACATCGAGGAACATCGACTGGTGAGCATCGAAGAATTGCGCGAAGACCTGCGGTCCGGTCGTCGCTTCCGAGCCCACCGACACAATACAGGCGCTGACTGCACCTACGAGGTGCTGATTGAAGTGCTCACCGCTGCCCTACCCGGATGGAAGCTTCCCTCAGAGGACAACGTCGGGGCGGTGCTCGACGTACTCTGGAAAGGCGCGAGCGACGTGCTCGATGAGCGGCCCAGACGCCTTGAGACGGGGACTTTCCATAGGCGGTCAGGGAATACGTCAGGCCGTGATGAGGAGTAAGCGCAGTCGCGCAAAAAGCGTGCCAGCAACAAGTTCAAGATCGCCGGTAAAATTAGCTACAATGTCGACGCATCGCTGATATTCCTTGACTATCTGGTAAGCATAAGCTGCTCGCATGCAAACCTTTGCCGCCGTGCGGTTGCACCATGCATCACAGAGGCGCCGCTTCACGCAACTATCAAGCCATTTGAGACCCTTGTCATCGACTCAATCCAGATTATTACCTACAAATTTTGTTAATGTTTGCGCAATTGCTTTGATGCTTCCATGGAGGTCAGACGTGACCGCTCGATCAGCGGCCCTCTGGCGATGATTCAGCCACAGCCCAAGAGCACCGAGTCCCAGCAGTATGCGGTGTAGTGATTTCCCCCGTGTGGCAACTTGAGGGCTTTCTACCACATGGAGAGTGAGTTCTCGATTAGACAGATCACGTAATAATCCTCGGATCTGCTCAGTTGCGTATGTAGCGCCAATCATAAGCTCAAGGGCAGTGTGCGCCGCCTGTTCCTCAGACAGGATTTCAGTAGCAAAATCAAGCATGATATTATGCAACTCATCTAGGAACACATCAGTCATAGCTAGCTCAGGGGCCAAGTAACGAACAGACCCCTCGATATTCGCGAAGGACTTACCGAGCAGAGCAACCATGGGGCTGGTCCGAATTCCTCGCTTAGTAGAAGATTTTAAAACTGTGGTCAGCGAAACCCCAAAGTTAAGCTCCTCCAAAGAAGCATTGACAATTTTAGGGATAAAGACTTCCATATCACTTGTGAACCGCGCAATGTCAGCCCATGGTGTAGCATGCCCCATCTCTACCCAGGCCTTTGCGAGGCCGAGCGCATTGTTCTGAGCTAAGCTGAGCAGAGTGAGCACAAGTGTCATGCTTTGACGCTGGTCCATGTGGCCGACCATACCCCAATCAATGATAGAAGCTTTTTCACCGGGATGGACAAAGATATTGCCGGGATGAGGATCCGCGTGAAACATACGTTCGGTGAAGTAACCCCGCAGCATAAAGGTTAAAAGTTCTTGGCCGATCGCTTTACGCTCTTTCTCAGTAAAGTCCTGCCGATTAACGTCCCGTATTGAACGGCCAGGCGCCATGCCCATTACCAAAATACTCGGCGTTACGAAGTTAACCTTCGGGACGCTAAGAGTCGGAAAACCTTTAATCGCGTTACGCGCCTGCTCCATGTACTGAGCTTCAACGGTGAAGTCTAACTCAGTCTCCATTGCGTTAAAAACTAATCCTATCATCGCTTCTACATCAACAACCGCGTTGAAACGAGGTGCCCGCTTAGCTAAAAAGCGCGCGCATCTGCGTAACATTGCCATATCTCCGAGGACTAATGGTCTAATATTGGGCCGCTGTATCTTGATGACGGCGGGGCGACCATTGGTTAAAGTTACGCGGTAAACTTGAGCGAGGGAGGCTGCCCCTAGCGGTCGTTCGGTGTCGATGTCGCTGAAGTATCGTGGCCAGTCAGGGCCGAGTTCGGCCTCCAGCACCGGCACGAATATTGAGAATGGCACCGGAGCTATCCGGTCGTGCAGGGTCTCCAATTCTTTGATCATGGCTTCAGGTACGAAGTCCGGGCGAGTGGAGAGTATCTGGCCAACCTTGATATAGAAGGGACCAAGACGCTCGAAGGCTTGCCGAACAGCCCGGGCGCGTTCAAGCTGAAGATCTAGCTCTTGACCCTCACCCGCCGTACGCTTAGACCTCTTCACACGGACGGCTTCATCAGCAACGAGATGCGAGAGCACGGTGGCAACGACGCGGGCGCGAGCACGGCTCATAACCGGATTCCTTCCCTGATCCAGTGCGCCGGATTAGCGGCTTCGTAGATATTCTCAGTCTATGAGGCCGGCGGCTTGCCTTCGATCGTCACCGGAATGTCGCGTAAGTCCTAAAAAGGCTCTCGACGACCTGATCGACACTCCTGGCAACTCAGGGCACCGCCGGGTCATCGATGCTCATCACGGTCTGGTGGGGCTCATGGGCGGCATCGAACCCAGCACCGTCTTGCACCCAGCCGTACCTTGGCCGAGCCGGTCACCCCGCAGCGCAGACCAGCTTGATAACCCCACGGGCCAAGGAGAAGCCGTCCATGATCCATAGAGCTTTGAGATGCCTTACGACGGCTCCTTCTTGGCAGTGTGGCATTGGCGTCGGCCATAACTATGCGAGATGCGGAGCAGGTTGAGGAGTCCGAGGTTTAGATTATAACGGACGGTCACGCAGGCGTTGTTGGTCAATTACACCGACCTAAGTCTTTTCCTGCGCTCAAAATGTCGACAACGCCGAGTCGATTGAGCCACAGCTTGGCCATCCTCCTGGCCAGATCACGCTGCTCTATCTGCGCTCAGTGCGGGATATGCGCGCCCATGGTCCACCTGGACGAGGTCCTCCGCTCACTCCCTGACTCGTCCTGAAACCGCAGCGACATCGACGACTTTAATCGCGATTTTACGGGAGTCTAGAACTATCAGCGAGGAGAAACAGGGACAAAGGTACGGCGAGTCATGTCATGCTGCCATACTTTGATTGCCGGGCTTGAGGCTGCTCGGTATGGTCGAGATCCGCCATGAACCGCAAGCCCTGGTCAATACCACCACGCACAGTGGTTGCCCAGAGTGTTGAGTGATCGCGTGGTCGCACGACCGCCGTGATGTCGTCGTCCGTGAGGCCGACGCATTTGATCAGTAGAGTCGACTGCGTTAGTCCGATACAGCTTTGGGACCACCACGAGCTAGCTGCTGAAACACCCTTGGACTGAGACACATCTCGGCGATCGAGCCGCGGATATCATTATTCGAACACGGACGCCAGGCCGTGCCGGCGGATAGACAAGGACAGCCAGTCTGTCGCAGCCGCCGTCCCAAACCCCGACGTAGTGTACAGCAGCATGGCCAACACGGCTTTGACGTGCTGACCATGCTGCGAGGTGGCTAAACACATTCTTCTAGATTGCGTATGTCGCTGCGAACCTGACCATGAGTGACTGCCGAGCATAACGACGTAATGCCAAACAGGCCATAGGCGGCTGCCCCCCGCGTATGGCTCCTATCAATACTTCGAATAAGCCATGTGATCGATCGTAGCGCTGGAGCAAGCATGCAAAACACCTCGGAGTCAGGGCGGAAGAATCCATTGTTACCAGCTAACCAGCTTTCACGCTTGGCAGCGGTTGAGGTAGTCCTCCCACCATATGTGTATCGGCAAGAGGAGATCCTCGCCGTATTAACTGAGGAATATCGTCCACTAGGTGATCGCGTCGATCGTGATACCCTTGCCCGCTTCTGCGCCAACACGAACGTACAGACCCGCCACTTTGCCTTACCGATCGAGGAGTACGCCGCACTCACCGACTTTACCAAAGCCAATGATGCGTACATCAAGGTTGCTCTGGACCTCGGTGAGGCGACCCTGCGCCAAGCGCTCGACGCCGCAGGCATTGAGCCAGAGGAGGTCGACCTCGTCGCAACCACGACTGTCACTGGGCTGGCGGTGCCATCGCTGGAGGCGCGGCTCGCCCACCGCGTCGGACTGCGTGAGGATGTGAAACGGGTGCCGCTCTTCGGCCTTGGCTGTGTGGCTGGTGCGGCTGGCGTTGCCCGGCTTCACGACTACCTGCAGGGCTGGCCGGGTCAAGTGGCCGTTCTCCTGGCCGTCGAGTTGTGTTCGCTGACTTTCCAGCGGGATGATCCTTCTGTCCCTAACCTCATTGCCAGCAGCCTCTTCGGTGACGGGGCGGCCGCGGTGGTGGCGGTCGGGGGGCAGCGGGCAGGCGGTGTCCGTGGCCCTCGGGTGCTTGGTACCCGTAGTCGGCTCTACCCTGACACAGAGCGCATAATGGGATGGCACATCGGCTCCAGCGGTTTTCGCATCATGCTCTCTGCTGGTGTTCCATCAATTACCGAACGTTTCATCAATAAGGACGTGTGTGCGTTCCTCGCCGATCACGGCCTAGCGATCGCTGATATAACTACCTGGGTTTGCCATCCGGGCGGCCCCAAGGTGATCGATGCAGTCGAAAGCGCTTTCGACCTGCCCCCACACGCGCTCGCGCGGACCCGCGCCTCACTGGCCCGGGTCGGTAACCTCTCGTCGGTCTCGGTCCTGGACGTCTTGCGGGATACGCTTAGCGCACCGCCGCCTGAGGGTGCACTTGGCCTCATGATTGCGATGGGGCCAGGGTTCTGTTCCGAGTTGGTTTTGCTGCAGTGGTGAACGCAAGCAGCCAGACCCTTTTTACCCTGCTCGCCCTCCTCGTGGGAAGCGAGCGCCTGGTTGAGCTAATCGTCTCGGCGCGACACAGTTGCTGGGCCCGCGCCCGTGGAGGTATCGAATACGGCCAGGGCCATTACCCCGCGATGGTTGCCGTCCATGTCGGATTGCTCGCCGGCATGATCATCGAGGTGCATGCTATGGACCGGCCTTTCCTGCCCGCCTTAGGCTGGCCGATGCTCATGCTAGTGGTAGGAAGCCAAATTTTACGTTGGTGGTGTGTGCGGACGCTAGGTCCCCAGTGGAACACTCGGGTCATTGTCGTCCCTGGTTTACCCTTGGTCACCAACGGGCCGTACCGATGGCTGCGCCACCCAAATTATGTCGCTGTCGTGGTCGAGGGTTTTGCTCTCCCCCTTGTGCATACCGCCTGGATAACCGCGCTCGCATTTACTCTGGCTAACGCCGCTGTGCTTAGGGTGCGGATCCGAGTCGAAACCTCCGCCCTTGCCCTTGCGCGCGATAATTCACGCGTATGACGTGACCCAGACGACCACTCAAGTCACCAACACCGCCAGCACGCTGCAGGCTACCGCCAGCCGTTGGCGACACCTTGGCTGGTTACGATGCCCGTCAGGAGACCATATCCATGCGACTCATCATTCGCGGCGATACCTTGATCGAGCGGATCGCTCTTCGTACCAACCTCGCTCCGGCTCCGGCCTTCGAGTCGTTGTCAGGCATGGCCCTTTCTGGCGTGCTCATCGCCAGCACACGCCTTGGGGTGGCCGCACGGCTAGCTCAGCGACCCGCCACAATCGACGAGCTAACTGCCGAGCTCCAGCTCAATCATGAGCCCACTCGATTATTACTGGACTGCCTACGCAGTTTAGGATATGTCGACTGCCGCCAGGACCAATATTCGTTGAGCCGGCGAACTCGACGCTGGCTTACCCGCGCGTCACCCACCTCGGTTGACCACTTCGTCACAGGCTGCCGCGACTACTGGCAGTACTGGTCGAACTTACCTGAGGTGGTGCGCGGCGGTCTGGAGTTTAACCATCATGCGGCTGAGCCTCACGACCCGTACTGGCGAGAGTACATCACGGGCCAGTTCGAGCTCGCGAGGCTCAGCGCGCCTGAGGTGGCGAAAAAGCTACGCATGCCGGCCAATGCGCGAACCTTACTCGATGTGGGCGGCGGTCATGGGTGGTTCGCCGCCGAAGTGTGCCGTCGCTATCCGAGGTTACGCGCGACCGTCATTGACCTACCGGGAAGCGCGAGGATTGGTCGAGAGATCATCGCGGACGCAGGGATGAGCCACCGGGTGGAGCACCGCGACGGCGACGCGCTCGAAATCGATTTGAGGGGCCCTTACGATGTCGTGCTATGCTTCAACCTGATTCATCATCTGAAATCCACTCAAATCATGACATTATTTGATAAAATTAACGCCGCACTGCGCCCAGGCGGCTCGCTTGCTGTTCTCGATCTGTTCACACAGCCGCGCGACGCACGCCCTGATGCCGCTACCAGCTGCCTTGGCTTGTTCTTTTACCTAACCTCGGGGACTGAGACCTACAGCCCGGAACAACTACGCGATTGGCTGCGCGAGGCTGGGTTCGAGGCACCACGCCGAGTCCGGCTCCGGCGTATCCCCAGCCAGACGCTCTACCAGTCCACTAAATCCTCAATATCCTGATCACGGATCGACCTTAGCTACCCGCGCTGAGCTGCCATAGGGACGTGCATGGGAGTGGCTGGCGCGAGGACAATATTGCCCCTTGATCTCAAGTTAACTTGAAGTGTAATGCTGGCGCCATGGAGATGAGCTTCAGCCATTGGATGGCGCTTGAGAGCGCGATGCAGGGTGAGCAGCCGCGGCGGGCGTTCAGCCGCGCGACCCTGCGGCGCATCGGCGCGTTCGCCCGCCCCCACTGGCGGGCGCTCGGAGCGTTCCTTGCGCTCAGCGTGGTCGCCGCCGTCCTCACCGTCGTCACGCCGGTGCTGGCCGGCCAGGTGGTCGATGAGATCGTCGGGGGGCAGAGCGAGGCCCGGGTCGCCGGGCTGGCGATCGTGATCGCGCTGATCGCCGTCCTCGACGCCGTGGTCGGGGTGGCCGAGCGCTGGCAGTCGTCGAAGATCGGCGAGGGGCTGATCCTGGATCTGCGCCGCGCCGTGTTCCGCCATGTGCAGCGGATGCCTGTGGCGTTCTTCACCCGCACCCGCACCGGCGCCCTGGTCAGCCGGCTGAACAATGATGTGATCGGCGCGCAGCGGGCCTTCACCTGGACTCTGTCGGGTGTCGTCAGCAACCTGATCGCGCTGATCCTGACGCTGGCCGTGATGCTGCGGCTGTCTTGGCAGATCACCGCGCTGGCGCTGGTCCTGCTGCCGGTCTTCGTGGTGCCGGCGCGCAGGATGGGCGCCCGGCTGGCCCACCTGGAGCGGGAGGCGGCGGACCACAACTCGGCGATGACCACCCAGATGACCGAGCGCTTCTCCGCTGCGGGGGCGACGCTGGTGAAGCTGTTCGGCAGGCCGGCCCGCGAGGAGGCGGAGTTCGGCGATCGGGCGCAGCGGGTCGCTGAGATCGGCGTGCGCACCGCCATGGGCCAGCATGTATTCCTCACCGCCCTCGCCTTGGTGTCAGCCCTTGCCTTGGCCTTGGTTTATGGCCTGGGGGGCGTCATGGCGCTGCGAGGTGGGCTGGAGCCGGGCACCATCGTCACGCTCGCCCTGCTGCTCACCCGGCTCTACGCGCCCCTGACCGCGCTCGCCAGCGCCCGGGTCGACGCGATGGCCGCCCTGGTCAGCTTCGAGCGGGTCTTCGAGGTCCTGGACCTGCCGCCGTTGATCACCGAGAAGCCGGACGCCGCCCGGGTGCCGGACGGCCCTGTCTCGGTGGAGTTCGACGGCGTGCGGTTCGGCTACCCGTCCGCGGACCAGGTGTCGCTGGCCTCCCTGGAGGAGGTCGCCGCGCTGGACACGCGGGGCGGCGTCGAGGTTCTGCACGGCGTGTCCTTCAAGGTCGAGCCCGGCCAGCTCGTCGCCCTGGTGGGCTCCTCAGGTGGGGGGAAGTCCACGATCGCGTCGCTGGTGCCGCGCCTCTACGACGTCGATAGCGGCGCGGTGCGGCTGTCCGGGATCGATGTGCGTGACCTGTCCTTCGACGCCATCCGCGAGACGGTGGGGATGGTCACCCAGGACGGGCACCTGTTCCACGACACGGTCCGCGAGAACCTGCGCTTCGCCCAGCCGGACGCCACCGACGGCGAGCTGTGGGAGGCGCTGCGCAAGGCCCGCCTCGCCGACCTGGTCGAGTCGCTGCCCGACGGCCTGGGCACGGTGGTCGGCGAGCGCGGCTACCGGCTGTCCGGCGGGGAGCGCCAGCGCCTGACCATCGCCCGGATCCTGCTGTCCAGGCCCCGAGTCGTCATCCTCGACGAGGCCACCGCGCACCTGGACTCGACGTCCGAGGCGGACGTCCAAGCCGCATTGGCCAGCGCCCTGGCCGGCCGGACCGCGATCGTCATCGCCCACCGCCTGTCTACCATCAGGGACGCCGACGCCATCCTCGTCATCGAGCACGGCCGAGTCGTCGAGCGCGGCACCCATACCCAGCTGCTCGCCGCCAGTGGCCGCTACGCCGAGCTGTACCAAACCCAGTTCGAGGACAGCCCCCAGGCAGAGGAGGCCGCCTGACGCCGGCACTGCGTGCTCAGCTCGTTCGGTCAACGATCGCATACAACAGTACGTGATACGGTGATGCGCATGCGAGTAGACCGTTTCTCAGTGACGATGGATCCGGATCTCGGCTCTGCAGTGCGCGACGCAGCCGAACGCGCGGGCATGAGCGTGTCAGCATGGCTGGCCGAGGCGGCCGCTGACCGGCTGCGTAATGACTTGCTGGGCGCGGCGCTCGATGCGTGGGAGGCTGAGGACGGGCCTTTCGCTGACGACGAGTTGGACGCCGCAGTGGAGGTTCTCGGATTGCCTCGGCGCCATCAGGGGCGCGTCGCGTGAGCGTGATCCTGGACGCTGGCGCGCTGGTCGCCGTCGAGCGGCGGGATCGGCGTGTGGGGGCGATGCTGCGGATCGCGCAGGTCGAGGGCCTCCGTGTGCGTACCAGCGCTGCCGCCGTGGCGCAGGTTTGGCGGGGCGGCGCTCGTCAAGCTCACCTTGCCCGGGTGTTGGCTGGGGTGGCTGCGGTGGGACTCGATCTCGCAGCTGGCAAGCATGTCGGCATCCTCTTGGGCGCGAGCGGCACGAACGACGTGGTCGATGCTCACGTCGCGATGCTTGTGGGCGACGGCGATCAGGTGCTGACCAGCGACTCTGAGGATTTGCGCCAGTTGTTGGGTGCTCGCGCTGTCCAGGCACGCCTCATCCGCGTGTGACCGCGTCAGACGCCACCGAGCAGGCAGAGCGTGCTTCGGGTGAGCTGCGGGATCAGTCGCGGTCCAGGATGTAGCGGGGGCCGGGGCCGCGCGCGGCGGCCTGGTCGCCAGGGTTCATCAGCTTGCAGACCCCCAGCGACAGGCAGCCGCAGCCGATGCAGCTGTCGAGCCGGTCACGCAACCGCTCGAGCATGGCGATCTGCGCATCGATGCGTGGGCGCCACGAGCTGGACAGGCGCTGCCAGTCCTTCTGGTCCGGCGTGCGGTTGTCCGGCAGCGAGGCCAGCGCGGCGCGGATCTCGTCCAGGCGCAACCCGACCTGCTGAGCCACGCGGATGAACGAGACCCGCCGCAAGGTGGCGCGGGCGTAGCGGCGTTGGCCCCCAGCGGAGCGGGTGGCGTGGATGAGGCCCTGGGCCTCGTAGAAGCGCAGGGCGGAGGGCGCAACCCCGGTCCGCTCGCTCAGCGCGCCGATGGTCAAGGGCTCGGGCTCCATGCGGCACACGCTACCCCGAGAGATCTTGACTTCAAGTGAAGTTTAAGATTTAGCCTCGTACTGACGTCAGGCATGAAAGGATGCGCGGTGGCCCAAACCCTTAGAGGCGTGATCCTGGTCACTGGAGCGACCGGCACTGTCGGCCGGCACGTCGTGTCAGGGCTGCTGAGCACGGGCTCGGCAGTCCGCGCATTGACCCGCAACCCTGGCTCTGCCGGCCTGCCAAGCGGCGTAGAGGCCGTGCGCGGCGACCTGTCCGACCCGGGCACCCTGGGCCCCTGCCTGGACGGGATCGAGTCCGTGTTCCTGGTCTGGCCGCTCCTCACCGCCGACTTCACGCCAGCAACCCTGGAGGCGATGGCGGAACGCGCGCGGCGCCTCGTCTTCCTCTCATCGATGGGTGTACGCCATGACGTCGACCAGCAGACCGATCCGGTCAGCCAATTCCATGCCGGCATCGAGCGGATGGTCAAGCAGTCCGGGCTGGAGTGGACCTTCCTGCGAGCTGGAGGGTTCGCGGCCAACACCCTGGGGTGGGCTCGCGAGATCCGCGCCACTGGCGTCGTGCGCTGGGTCTATGCGGCGGCATCCAGGTCATTGATTCACGAGCGGGACATCGCGGCCGTGGCGGTGCGCGCGCTGACCGGTGACGGGCATGGCGGGGCGAGCTACATCCTGACCGGACCCCAGGCCCTGACCCAGGCTGAGCAGGTACGCGTTATCGGTGAGGCGATCGGCCGCCAGTTGCGCTACGAGGAGATCTCGCCACAAGCTGGGCGGCGGCAGATGCTCGCCCAGGGTTGGCCACCCTCATACGTAGAGGGCGCGCTCAGGTACTGGGCCACGTTGGTGGCGGAGCCGGAGCCGGTGACATCCACGGTGGAGAAGGTCACCGGAGCGCCAGCGCGCACGTTCCGCGAATGGGCGGCCGACCACGCCAACGACTTCCGTTGAGCGCATATGGGTAGCGCCTCTCCCCCAATGCGCTACGGCAAGGTCAGGACTGGCCCTGGCCAACCGACCGCCGCTTCACTGCTCTCCGGGCGACGAGAAGCGCGGCCAGCGCCACGAGCTGCCCACCCACGATGACGCGGTTGAGGTCGAGCGCGGGCTGCCAGCAGACCTCGCCGCCACGGATGACATATACGCCCACCGGCTTGGCCATGAGCCCGAAGCCCCCGCCCTCACCTTCCTCCTCATCCCCGCCAGGGTGCTCACGCTCCCCCCGCCCACCTCCCCCACCGCCTCGGACCGCCGCGACCGGGATGACGGTGACGCCATCGCGCTCGTACGGCTCGCCGAACACGCGCCGGACCGTCAGCGAATCCTGGATCGCACTGGCTACCGAGTCAAAGCCCATCGTTGCCCTCCCAAGTCGAGGCTTCCGCATACCCGCAGGTCGTGACCGCTATCCAACCAGCTGGCCACTGCCGCCGCTACCCTCAAGCTCTGGCGTCACCAGCCTTTAGCTCCACTCGGTCCACTGGCGTGCGGTGACGGCGAGCCACACACGACGGCGGGCGCCCACGGCGGGGAGGCGCCCGTGGGGCGCAGTGGGGCGCGGCGCCGCGGTCAGTGGATCAGGGTGGCGGAGTGGTCTGGGACGTACCGGTACAGCTCGCGCGGTGGCCGTTGGTAGTCCCCGGCCTCGGGCCGCAGCGGCAGCTCAAGCGGCGCGGCGAGCACGTCCTGGTACGGCACCTGGCTCAGCAGATGCGCGATGCAGTTGAGCCGGGCCCGCCGCTTGTCGTCAGCCTCGACCACGTACCAGGGCGCCTCGGGGATGTCGGTGTGGGCGAACATCTCGTCCTTCGCGCGTGAGTACTCCACCCAGCGGCGGCGGGACTCAAGGTCCAGAGGGGACAGCTTCCACCGCCGCATCGGGTCATCGAGCCGCGAGCGGAACCGTCGCTCTTGCTCCTCGTCGCTCACCGAGAACCAATACTTCACCAGCATGATCCCGTCCTCGACGAGCAGGCGCTCGAAAATCGGGCACTGGTGGAGGAAGCGGCGGTGCTCCTGGGGGGTGCAGAAGCCCATGACGCGCTCCACCCCGGCGCGGTTGTACCAGCTGCGGTCGAAGAGCACGATCTCACCCCCCGCCGGCAGGTGGGGGACGTAGCGCTGGAAATACCACTGGGTCCGCTCCCGCTCGCTGGGGGCCGGCAGCGCGACGATCCGAGCCACACGCGGGTTGAGGTACTCGGTGATCCGCTTGATCGCGCCACCCTTGCCGGCCGCGTCGCGCCCCTCGAAGACCACGACGAGGCGCTCCTGCTCCTGCCGGATCCACTCCTTCAGCTTGACCAGCTCCGCCTGCAGCCGGATCAACTCCCGCTCGTACACCTTGCGGGGCAGCTTGGCGTGGTGGCGGTGCCGCCGCTCGACCCCGTCGCGGTCCACCGCAGTCGCCTCCTCCGGTCGCGGCCGTCGCCTCACCCGAGGCTACGCGCCCCCTTACGCGATGCGCGGGGGGTGGCGCCCCTTGCCCTCGAGCGCGACGAGCCGGCAACATGGGAGGAGGACAAGGGCGTCGAGGGGACGGCGGACAGGCATGGCTGAGATCACCGTCACACGCACAGGTCCCGGGAAGTTCGGCGTCGAAGTGACTGACGGCGAGCTGACGACCACCCATCGCGTGGAGATGCCGCCGTCACTGATGGGCGATCTCCTCCGGCTGAAATTCGTCGACGCCGAGGTGGTGGTTCGGGAGTCCTTCGTTTTCCTGCTCGAGCGGGAGCCGGCCTCGGCCATCCTGCCCGAGTTCTCCTTGACCGACATCGGCCGGTATTTCCCCGAGTACTACGACGAGCTGCACCGCCGCTTGGCGTGAGCACCCAATGCTCCAGCCGGAGGCGTGAGGCCGAGAGTACAGCTCCGTGACGTCAGAGCGATTTGCATCAGAACAGCTGGAGCCTGCTCTTCATATCGACTCAGGTGACGAGCGTGACATCGCCGCTCTGCGCATCGGGCCGCCCGGCCAAGACCCAGCCGCGCCCGACTGGAGCGGGCCGTACGCTCAGGACCTCGTCGCGAATGGGAGGAATGTGCCCGTTCGCGGGTGGGAGAGCCAAGGGGCGGGGCTCACGTTCGACCTGGAGGGCCCGGACGCCCAGGCGGTGACGATGCCGCCCGCTCCGTCGCTGGACAGCCAAGAGCTGATCGCCGAGATGGGCGAGATGTACTGGATGGCGCTCTGCCGCGACGTGCCGTTCGCGGATTGGGACGGTGACGCCACCATCGACGCTGCCAGAGACTCGCTGAAATGCCTGTCGTGGTTCCGCGGTGACCGCACGATGGATCTGACCGGCGTCACGGACCGGCTCCCCGAGGCGCTGGCCCGCCGCCGCATCCTCAGCGAAGACGGGGCGGACCCCGTGCCCCTGGAAAGGCTTTTCCGCGGCGCCACGCCGGGTGAGCAGATCGGTCCGTATCTCTCACAGTTCCTACTCATCGGCAACCGGGGCCTCGGCGCGGCCCACGCGCTCGCTGACGGCTACATCTCCTACGGCGCCCTCCGCATTGACCAGCGCGTGCGCGTCGCGGAGGTGGGCAGGGATTACCTGCAGGATTGGAACGATTGGCTGGACGTGCAAAACGGCGCGGACGTGCGCGGCACCGAGTCCTATGACGAAGGTTTTCGTTTCATCGCCGCGCCGCGCGACCTTGCGACCTATGTGCACTACGACGCGCTCTACGAGGCCTATCTCAACGCTTGCCTCATCTTGCTCGGCTTGGGCGCGCCGTTCGACCCCGGCCTTCCTTTCCTGGCCCCGGATTATATTGACAAGCAGCTCGGATTCGCGCAGTTCGGCGGCCCTCATATCTTGACATTGGTGACCGAGGTCGCGACACGAACCCTGAAAGCAGTTCGCTATCAGAAGTACAACGTCCACCGGCGGCTGCGCCCCGAGGCCCTGGGCGGCTGGATGTACCAGCGGCGCAACGGCGACGACAGCGTGAAGGCGCGCCTCGCCGCGCTGGAGCGCATGGAGGCGGCCTACGCGGGGTCCTCCGGGATCGGCGCGGCGTTAGACGAGAAGAACGGCGCCGAAGGGAATTGGCTGCTGCCCATGGCGTTCCCTGAGGGCTCGCCGACGCACCCCTCCTACGGCGCCGGGCACGCGAGCGTCGCGGGCGCGTGCGTCACGATCCTCAAGGCGTGGTTCGACCACGGCTGGGAGCTAAGAGACAGTGATGGCGCAGCCATCGGCTACCAGCCAAACGCCGACGGCAGCGCGCTAGTCGACGCCGGCCTGGCCGCCCCCCTGACCGTCGAGGGTGAGCTGAACAAGGTCGCCGCCAACATCGCGATCGGGCGTAACTGGGCCGGGGTCCACTACTACAGCGATTACCTCGAGTCGTTCCGCCTCGGCGAGCAGGTCGCCATCGGGCTGCTGGAGGAGCAAAAGCTGACCTACGGTGAGAACTTCTCCCTGACGGTGCCCCTCTTCGACGGCACCTCCGTACGGATCTGAGAGCGGCACGCGGCGTCAACGAACCCTGAGCACAGCGCACCCCTTGTACTCAGGGTTACGACCCTTGTACGTAGGGTTGCCTATGCGAGGTATCGGGGGGTGGTAAGGGGACGCCCCCGATGCGGAGCACGACGATTGGGGCGCACGATGAGCGCGAAGTCGGGACAGCGTGTCCCGGTTCAAGCTGGCAAGGCTCGGATCGAGGTTACGCATGCTCTTCCCACGACGACGCTCATCCGCTCGCAGAGGGAAGCGGGGCACTGGCTCAAGGCTTTCCGAGCTGATGGGGCGCGCTTCACATCTCGCGCTGATATGGGTCAATACCGACGAACGGGCCTGCCGGCGCCTTGAGTCGATGCGGCTCCATCCATCGAACGGCACGGGCTGCCCGCCTTACCTCCGGGTGGTCACTGACAGCCAAGAGGAGCGCTAGCCCCGGCCTGCCGCCCACGACGGGTGACGCCCGCCGAGACCCTATGACGCGGTCGAGCAGCGGGGCGCCGGCAGGCACCTCAACGACTGGGCTGCGGCCAGGAGCCTCGCCAGGTGGCTGGCCGCAGGCTCAAGGTCACGCATCAATCGCTCCTTGCAGCGCACAGCCGCATGCTCCGAGGCGCCGGTGCGGTGCGTCGGTGCCGCCCGGGGACCTGCCGCGCCAGCTCTCCCCGAGCACGCGCCGCTCAAGCGGCCGGAATGGCCAGGTTCTCGAGCCACGCCTTCCATGCGGGTTGCTCGCGCTCGACGTAGGCGGCGGCGTCCTCGGAGAACAGCCATCCCTGGATCGCCGCCGAGGTTGAGCCGTCCCCCTTGTCGAAGGCGATGAACCCCAGCAGCCCGGGAACCGGGTCGTCCAGGCGCACCAGCAGGTGGATGTCGCCGATCCGCTCGACCTGCCCGGTCACGCCGCGGGTGTCGATCGGCTTCCCAACCGCGTCAGCGCCGAGCGCGTGGCGCATGGCCGACAACACGGCTGCGGGGGAGCCTGGGAGGTCGGCGGCGACATCGAGGAACGTGGCCCGCTGGCCCGGGAAGTGGGCGAGGTAGAGGCGGAGGTTGTCGAAGGACGGCAGCCAGTACCTCTGCATCTCGGTCATGAACTCTTGCTCCCAGTCGGCGCCTGTGCCGACGGCGCTGCTGGTGACCCGGACCACGCAGGTGCCGCCCGACTGGGCCTGGACGACGAACTCGGTGACCAGCGGGGTGACGCTGTCGACGTCATGGCCGGTCAGGGCAGCCCACTCCGGCTCGGCGTACTCAAGCCGGCGAGGCGGGTCCCAGCCGGTGATCGTGCCGGGCGAGTCGGTCTCGCCCATGTGGACGACGATCGCCCCACCCTCGCGCTCCTCCACATCGGTCGGCAGGAACCACGCGCTGATGCCGTCGGCGGTGGCGATGGCCTCCCACACCTGCTCAGGGGTGCCCGGCACCTCGACCGAGAACTCGAGACGGAGGGGGACGTCCTTGGGGGTGCTCTGGGGGGTGCTCATGGTGTCTCCTTGGGTTGGGGATATGCGGCGGCGACGAGGCGATGCGCGCGCTCTGCAGCAGCGGCATACCCTCTACGACTGGCGCGGCGGGCAGAACTCATCGGTCCATCGGTCCGGGAGGTGACGTCCGAGCCAAGAGGCAGTCACGAGGCTGGCTCCCAGGGCTGCAGCCAGTCGGTGGCGGGCCAGCCCTCGGCGGCCGCCATCAGCGCATACATCGTGGCGCCGTCAATCGACTCGCGGATGATGTCCGCGTGGCCAGCGTGGCGGGCAGTCTCCTCGATCAGATGGAGCAGGACCCAGCGCACCGACCACGCCTCGACGTCCTGGGGGAACCACGGCGCGTCCTTGGGCACAGGGACGGCCTGGCCAAGGTCGGCGATCTCGGCGATGACCGCCTCAGTGTGCTCGGCCACCTCGCCGTAGCGGGCGAGGGTCTCGGCAACGGTCTCATCAGGTTCAAGGCGGAAGTTGGCTTGGTAGTCCGACTCCTGCTCGGCCTGCGAGCGGCCACGGTCACGCTGGAGGACAAGGTCGATCCAGCCCTGCTCCACACTGGTGGCATGCTTGATCAGCCCGCCGATGCTCAGCGCGCTGACCGTCGGCGTGAGCCGGGCCTGCTCCTCGGTCAGGCCGTAGGCGGCGTTGCGGATGCCATCGCGCTGCTGGGCGAGGTAGGCCAACAGCAGCTCGCGTTCCCCGGTCAGTGGCGGAGCCCATCCAGGCATGTCATCTCCGTTCCCTCGTGCCTTGGCAAGCCATCATGCCAACCACAGGCGCCATCCTGAGAGCGTGCTTGAGAAGGCTTGTGTTAGGGGTCGGGCCTCGTCGGGTTCCGCTCGCGAACACCCTTTTAGGTCGCTCCACCCGACGAGGCCCGACCTTGTGTGACTAATCTCCATAGTTTTTATTACATCTGAGGCGGTTTCGGCGGCGAGGGCCACCGAAACCGCGCTCCGCTTCGCTTCGCCCACGGATAACAGCCGCAGTTTCTCAAACACGTCCTGAGATGAAAATAGCCCAGCGTGATTGCGGAGGGGTAGAAAGATAACCCTGAGCGATCGCCGGCCTAGGTCATTTTCATCAGCACAGGTGGCGCCCCGCGCGATAGACACTTTCCTCCGGGTCAAGAGGAAAACTGACGCTCACTCCGCAGATACAGTCCGTGGGGATGCGGTTTTCCTTCGAATGTGGAGGAAAACTGCATATGAGGGCGGTCGCCACCAGGAGACCCAGATTGAGGTGGCGTGGGAGCAGGTGGGCTTCTCCCTCCTCGTCACTCCCAAGTACACCGCTCAGGCCCGCTCACGGTGGGCGACGTGGACTCTAGCCGACCGGACGTGTTCCCAGTTCATCACCCTCTTCTACGCCCAGGACGAACGCGAGCTGATCCGGTGTGGGAATACACGCCGGGAGGTGGATGGTGATCTGGACAACTCGCGGATTATGCAGCCGCTCAAGAGGTAGCGGCGAAAACTACACAATTACGAACCAATGCCCTAGCGTCGAGGTGGTGGCGGGGGTCGACGCAGCTGCTCTTTAACCCAGCACCAGAAGCCGGGATCACCAGCGATAACGAGGGCGTGACGCCGGTCCGGCGGCTGGGTAGAGATGATGCCCTGCTCGGCTAAGTGCACCGTGTGGACGTCAACGAGCCAAAAGGGGCAGCCGGACGCCAGAAGCTCGGCCAACTCAAGCGAGGCCTTGCCGGCGATCGCGAACTCACAATGCACCGGGGAGCGCACGGTCAGCTCGCAACGCCAATAGGCAGAGCCATCCGGGCGCCGGAGCAGCATCCACTGGCCGACCACGTCACCGTCACCTTCGATCGAGTGCACACGGCCGAGATCGGCGACGTCAGGTCGCCCGCGGTAATCCACGAGCATGACGATGGCTTCGCCACTCGGCGCCGGCATAACCAACTCCACGTCGCAGGCGCCCTCGATGAACTCCCCGAGGGTTAAATCAGTGCGTATGACCCTTTGCGGTGACCACATCAGGCTTCCTCCCAGTCCACAGCGGATAGTGAGCGCGCCAAGCATGCACCGCCTGTGTGGCAGCGCGTGGGACCCAGTACTCAGGGTCGACCTCGGACAGCAGTCACTGGCAAGGGCAGATGCCCGTAGGTTCCCTCGATGACCTCGGCATACTCCTGGGCAGGCTACGCCTCGACGGCTGCGCACGGCAGGAAGCGTTCGTGACCTTGAACACGGGGGTTGCCAGTCCGGAAACATCTCAAGGTTCAGGTCGTGACGACCATGCAACGTCCCACGGCCGCTTACGGCTGCCTACCTGCTTATCCGCTCACTTGTCGGGGTCGAGCGGCGCGCTGGACAATGGATGGATGTCCCCGCGACTGCACAGCGGCAAGCGCGTGCCGCTACTCCTGCTTGTTGCTACCACGGCCGCCTTGCTCGCTGGTTGCTCGCTGTCCACGCCCCTCTGCAAGGAGGGGGGCAACCTCGTCGCGGCCGCCCAACCCGCCCGCGCACTTGAGGTGTACGCGCGCGCTCAGGCGCAGGGTGATCGCTGCGCGAAGAAAGGCTTGGAGACCGCTAGCACAAACCAGCGGCGGTCGGTCGAGGAGGCGGCCCGCGGCGAGGCTGCCGAGCAGGTGGGTGACATTCCGGCGGCGACCGCCGCGTACCAGGCCGCGCTCGCTTTGGACGTGACGAATGCGCTAGCCATTACTGGACTCGCACGGATCGGGCAGCCCGAGCCCGTCCCGCCACCCCCGGCTGCACAACCGCAGGACCCGTCCTGGTGGGCAGGCCCGTGGCCGTACCTCCTCGGCTCAGCTCTGGTCTAGGCGCTCCTCGCCGGGGCGGTGATGTGGCTCGTTAAGTCCCGGCTGTCCACGCTCGAGACAGCTGCAGCTGAGCCAAAGCAGCAGCTTGACGACATTGAACAGACCATTCGAGCGCTGATCGATGCGCGCAAACGGGACTCCGCCGCCCATGCACAAGCCCTGCAACTCGAGAAGCGTGTGGACCATCTGACCGAGCTGATTGACATGTTCGCGTAGCTACAGCCTGCACCGACGAGCAAGACCGTCCTTTCGTTCAAAGCTGAGTCTGTCGCGGCGGCTCCAGCGGACGAGGATGCCTCCGACGACGAGCAAGCGGACGGAACCGAGGATGGAGGCTGTACCGGCGGGGCCATAAGCGTTGGGGACAAATGGGTCGAGGTGAATGTCTTCGCGATCCGTATCGCCGACGGACAGATGGTTGGAGAGCAGCTGGTCGTCCAGTGCATCGTCAGGCGCGCCAGCGAGCGTGGTGATCCAGGCTATACCGTGCTCGCAGAGCGAGAGCCCAGTGCGATCGATGAGTTCATAACGGAGAAGCTCATGGAGCCGGCCTGGGGGCGAGCCGAAAAGTCCTGGTGGGTGACACCAGATTACCGAGGGCTCGCGGACGCCGCGAAGTTGGTTAAGGATTTCCAAAGCGGTTGGCACGATCTCGTTCTAGGCAAGCCGGTCGAGTTCTTTGCGCTTGAAGCCGGATTCTCAACCCCATCCGCTGAGCTATTAGGGGATATCGCAGCGAAGATCGCGCTGTCCGGCGACGGCATCTTCATTGGTGCACGACTGCTCGTGCAGTTTACGGGAATCGTGCTTGGAACTGTGAGCGGTGTCCCGTTGCTCGCGAACGCCTGCGTCAGCTCCCTCACCCATGACCTGCTGCTCAGGTGACGGCGCAGGTAGTCTGCAAGGCGATCGGCTCTATCTCTACGCTCACACCTGCGCGTCCCGAGACGCGCCCGCTTGCGGCCAATGAGCTGGATACACAGGCCAGCCGTCTTCAAAGCGACCTAGCCGACGCCGAAACCCGGCAGAGGCAACGTGAAGAACTCGAAGAGCAGAAACGCGAAGAGCTAAAACGCGAAGAGGAACTGCGGCGGGCGGAACGAGAACGGGAGCCACCGCGCCGGTGGGAACTAGAGTGGGGAGCGACGCCGCAAGAAGGGCCTAGCGAGCGGTTCGATCGAAGTATTTGATCGCAGCGCCGTTCGCTGGAGAGTCCTCGCTTACCGGATCCGACCGCGAGTCAACGGTCGCATAAGATCGAAGTCGTGATCAGAGTTGTGCCAAACGGGTGAGCAGTCGCTTCCGCTCTGTTTCCAACCGCTATAGGACCGCTTTCACGACATCGCCCGAACATGATCCTCTGGCGCCGTTCTGCAATTACTGGTGGCACGCGGAGCTTGCGCCTGCGTCGCGCGCGTCGTCAGCAGAATCTTCTACCATAGCGAAGGCTAGAAAGATGGATGACCCCACGCATAACAACGCTCACGGCGAACGTGTACGGTCGCCTTTATAGTCCTGACGACGTCGCAGTTGCTGAACCGAGCAACCGCAGGAGAACGCCTGGCTCTCCGTCGGACACGCCGTGACCGGAGTGTTCGAGCCGGCGCTCGATAACTCAACCCAGGAGCACAGTAATGATGACCATCGAGGACACCCATACCACGCCGCCAGCCAATCCGAGCCGGGCGCTGCACATCACCCTGTGGGTCCTGCAGATCCTGCTCGCCGCCTTCTTCCTGCTCGCCGCGGCCATACCGAAGCTGCTCGGCGATCAGGCCGCCGTAGAGGGGTTCGACATCATTGGCCTTGGCCAGTGGTTCCGGTACTTCGTCGGCGTGCTCGAACTGGCCGGGGCCGTCGGCCTCCTCCTCCCGCGGCTGGCGGGCCTGGCCGCGCTGGGCCTGGCTGGCGTGATGGTTGGCGCGACCATCACCAACATCTTCGTTTTCCACGACGGCTCAGCCACAGCCATCACGGTCGCGCTGTTCATCCTGCTGTGCCTCGTCGCGTGGGGCCGGTCCAGGACCAAGGCGCTGAAAACTTGAGTTAATAACTTGCTTGAGTTTCGCAGTTTTGGGCTGGCTGGCGGGTCGGCGCGACGCGGCGGCGGGCGCGGTCAGAGATACGTGGCTTGAACGGTTAAGCACGAGTGACCTGCCCCAGGTCGCGACCAAGCTGGTGTCAGCCCGCCGGCTCATCGGCCTGCTCGCCTCCCGCTACCCAGACCGGCGCATTCACGTCGCGGCCGGCGCGGCCTACGCCGCCGGGCAGCGCGGACTGGCGCAAAGCCCGTCACCCGTTACGGCCGCGAGGAGCAGGTGTGGGTCGCTGAGCGCCGCTGCCTGTGGTAGGGCGCGTTCGGCGCTACCCCGGTCCGTGTTGTGTTGGTCGGTGAAGCCGGGCGCGATCATGAGCGGGGCGGGTATGGCTTGGCGTTGGTGGCCACGGATCTGGGCAGCCCCGGTGAGGAGGTGGTTGTGCGGTATGCGGCGAGATGGTCGATCCAGGATCGCGATCTTTGATGGCAAGCAGACCGCAGGGGTGGGCCAGGCCCCAACCGCACCCCCAAAGGCGGCCGAGCGGACGGCGCCGTTCGGGTTTTACTGCCTCAGCCTGGCGATCTTGTGGCTCGCGTTGGCTGGGCATGCTCCTCCTGATCGGCCGACATGTGAGGAAATCGCCGCGGTGCGTTTGGCTTGGGCGCAAGCCGCCGTCCCACCGCAAAACTCAAGTGAGTTAATGACCTGGCTTTTAATGACCTGGCTTATGGTGGACTTTCGCACTTTCTCGTGTTGTGCGGGTGAGTGAGCCGATGGGCGGGCGGGCCATTCGGCTTTGACCAAGCCGTGTTGGTTACAAGGCTGACAGCCTCAACCTGCAAGCCTGTCCGCGTTAACACGGACAGATAAGGGGTCGGTATTATGCCAATAACCGTGACCGCCCGACACGCCGAGGAGCCCGAGCTGCTGCGCGGCTCGCTGGTGACGCTGCGCCGCCGCTGCGGCA
>Ga0081538_10000498_pt1 | contig 43866 bp, 35 predicted proteins | sample TabmetS5T2R1_FD_71022 | JGI IMG/M metagenome (GOLD analysis project Ga0081538, IMG submission 71022) | Tabebuia heterophylla rhizosphere microbial communities from the University of Puerto Rico - S5T2R1 | ecosystem: Host-associated > Plants > Roots > Rhizosphere ... | reverse complement strand
GCATTGGAGGAATGATGGGCATGGCATCCGACATGGTCGGTCGACCGTTGACCGTCACCGCCGCCACTGCCACCGACGCGTCCGAGGTCGTCGATCCACTGTTCAGCGAGTACGGCGAATGGGTCGCCGGCCGCCTCGAGCAGGACGTCGGGATCACCTTCACCGAGACCGACCTCGCCCGCCACCACGATGCGTTCCGCGCTGAGCTCCCGCGGCTGCTCGGCTCGCGCGGCCGGTTGCTCGTGGCCCGCATCGGCGACAACCCGGTCGGCGTGGGCACACTCAAGCCGGTCGACGAGACCACCGCCGAGATCAAGCGGGTGTACGTCCGCCCGGCAGCCCAGGGGCTCGGGGTCGGCGGCGCGATCGTCGCTCGGCTCCTGCAGGACGCGAGAGCCGAGGGCTATGCAACCGTCAGGCTCGAGACCCTGCGGTTCATGACCGCCGCCCAGGCGATGTACCGCGGATTCGACTTCGTCGAGGTCGAGGCGTTCGACGGGTCCGAGGCCGCGAACACGGTGCTCGAACCGCTCACCATCTTCATGGCACTCGACCTCACGGCCGCCCCCCGATGAGGGCGGCCGTGCGTGGCCCTCGTCTGACAGGCCCGGTCCCCGTGCGACCGTTGCAGCCGCCCGGGATCAGCTGCAGCCGCTGGTGGTACCGCAGGACGGGCAGGCGTGGCAGGAACCGGCCCGCTGCATCTGCACGCCGCACTGCATGCAGTAGGGGGCATCGACGTTGGAGGCGACCACCGGGCGGATCGCCGGGTTGGCGTTCCCCGTCGGCCTGCCGGCGTCGGTGACACCCGCCCGCTCCAGCAGCGACGGCTCCTTGGGCGCACCATCGCTGTCGAACAGCGTCGGCGACGACGAGTCGATCGACGGAGGGTCGGCGGGCACGTCCTGGCCCTGGCGCGTCTCCACGACGGTCTCCTCGACGCCCGGCAGCGTCGGCTGGGTCCGCTCGCCGGTGGTGAGGATGCCGAGCTCGGCCCGTTCCTCGAAGGTGAGGTAGTCGACCGCCAGTCGGCGGAAGATGTAGTCGAGGATCGACGTGGCGATGCGCAACTCGGCATCGTCGGTGATGCCGGCGGGCTCGAAGCGGGTGTTGGTGAACGCCTCGACGAAGTTGCGGAGCGGAACCCCGTACTGCAGGCCGTAGCTGACCGAGATCGAGAAGGCGTCCATGATGCCCGCCAGGGTCGAGCCCTGCTTCGACACCTTGAGGAAGATCTCGCCGGGGCGCCCGTCGGTGTACTCCCCCACCGTCACGAAGCCCTTGCAATCGGCCACCCGGAACTCGAACGTCCTCGACGTGCGGTTGCGGGGCAGCTTCTCCCGCACCGGCTGCTTGATTATCTTCTCGACCACCTGGGTCGTACCCGATCCCGCAGTGGGTGACACCGCCGCCTCCTTCTTGGTCGTCGAGAGGGGCTGCCCCACCTTGCAGTTGTCGCGGTAGATGGCGATGGCCTTGACGCCCATCCGCCAGGCGTCGATGTGCAGCTGCTCGACGTCCTCGACCGACACGTCCTCGGGCATGTTCACGGTCTTGGAGATGGCGCCCGAGATGAACGGCTGGACCGCCGCCATCATCCGCACGTGGCCGGTGTAGTGAATGGTGTTGTCGCCCATGGAGCAGGCGAAGACCGGCAGGTGCTCGGTCATCAGGTGGGGTGAGCCGAGGATCGACTTGTGCTCGTCGATGTAGGCGACGATGTCGTCGATCTCGCCCGGGCCGTAGCCGAGCTGCTCCAGCGCCCGGGGCACCGTCTGGTTGACGATCGACATCGTGCCGCCGCCCACGAGCTTCTTGGTCTTCACGAGGCCGAGGTCGGGCTCGATGCCGGTGGTGTCGCAGTCCATCATCAAACCGATGGTGCCCGTGGGCGCCAGGACCGACGCCTGGCTGTTGCGCACGCCGTAGCGCTCGCCGAGCTCGCAGGCCATGTCCCAGCTCTCCTGGGCGGCCGACAGCAGGTTGGGCTCGACGAGCTCCTCGTCGATCCTCGAGGCGGCCTCCTGGTGCTGGCGCAGGACGCGCAGCATGTGCTCGCGGTTCTCGGCGAACCCGGCGAACGGGCCCATGCGGGAGGCGGTCCGGGCCGACACGTGGTAGGCGTGGCCGGTCATGAGCGACGTGATCGCGGCTCCGTAGGCCCGGCCGGCATCGCTGTCATAGGGCAGGCCGAGCGCCATCAGCAGCGCGCCGAGGTTGGCGTAGCCGAGGCCGAGCTGGCGGAACCGCCTTGACGTGTCGGCGATCGGCTCGGTCGGGTAGTCGGCCCGGCCGACGAGGATCTCCTGGCCCGTGAACATGATCTCGACCGCGTGACGGAAGCCCTCGACGTCGAAGCTCTCGTCGTCGGCGAGGAACTTCAGCAGGTTGAGGCTGGCCAGGTTGCACGCCGAGTCGTCGAGGTGCATGTACTCGCTGCACGGGTTGCTCCCGTTGATCCGCCCGGTGTTGGCGGCGGTGTGCCAGTGGTTGATGGTCGTGTCGAACTGCATGCCGGGGTCGGCGCACTCCCACGCCGCGTGGGCGATCTGGCGGAACAGCTCCCGGGCCTTCACGGTGCGGAACACCGCACCGGAGGTGACCTCGCGCAGGCTCCAATCGCCGTCGTCCACGACCGCCTGCATGAACTCGTCGGTCACCCGCACCGAGTTGTTGGCGTTCTGGTACTGGATGGAGTGGCTGTCGCGGCCGTCGAGGTCCATGTCGAAGCCGGCCTGCTCGAGGACCCGGGCCTTGCGCTCCTCGAGCGCCTTGCACCAGATGAACTCCTCGATGTCGGGATGGTCGATGTCGAGGATGACCATCTTCGCGGCGCGCCGGGTCTTGCCCCCCGACTTGATGGTGCCTGCGGAGGCATCGGCGCCCCGCATGAAGCTCACGGGACCCGAGGCCGTGCCGCCGCCCCGCAGCAGCTCGACCGATGAGCGGATGCGGGACAGGTTGACGCCGGCGCCCGAGCCGCCCTTGAAGATGATGCCTTCCTCTCGGTACCAGTTGAGGATCGAGTCCATCGAGTCGTCGACCGAGAGGATGAAGCACGCGCTCGCCTGCTGCGGCACGCCGTGGACGCCGATGTTGAACCACACGGGGCTGTTGAAGGCCGCCTTCTGGGTGACCAGCAGGTGCTTGAGCTCGGCATTGAAAGTGTCGGCCTCGCGCTCGTCGACGAAGTAGCCGCCCTCGACCCCCCACCGGGTGATGGTGTCGGCTACCCGATCGACGACCTGGCGCAACGACCACTCGCGCTCGGGCGTGCCGAGCGTGCCCCGGAAGTACTTCTGGGCGACGATGTTCGTGGCGTTCAGCGACCAGGACACGGGGAACTCGACGTCGCGCTGCTCGAACGCCACCGAGCCGTCGCGGAAGTTGGTGATCCGGGCGTCGCGTCGTTCCCACTCGAGCTCGTCGTAAGGGTGTACACCCTCGGTCGTGAAGTGCCGACCGAGGCCGATGCCCGCCTGCTCGGGAGCGAGAGCCATGAGTTCCTCCAGGTCAGTGGGTCGAGCTGGTTGGGGAGACGAGACCGAGGGCCTGAACCACTAGTTGTTGGGGGCTGAAGCCGCCGGGCGACCCTCGAACCCCAAGATGTGGGACGTAATTACAGCACGTGTAATTACGCCCGTCAATGGCTTCGTCGCTCGACGGCCGGCGGAGCCGACCTACTGGCCGCCACTGTCCAACGCCCCGGGCGGGCTGATGCTTCCCGGCCCGCTGCCTGCGGGCCGTCATCTCCCCCCGGCCTCCCCAGCGCCCCCTCGGCGCACGGCGGTGTGGACCGTGGGGTCGTGCCCGGCGCGGACTCGCAGGTCGAGCCGTGGGCGCCGGTCGCCGCCGGTTGGCGACGAACCGCTTCCCACCTCTCAAGGAGTCGCTCAGCCCACCACAGACACGGAAGCGACAACCACCATTCCGCTCGTCCGCGCCGGGGCACATTGCACCCTCGCCAAGGTATGGGGCAGAGGTTGTGGACGACCAGAGGAAGAGGCTGTGAATTGCGGGTGGATTTCTTCGTGCCCCGTCCACAGATCCGGGCCGGCCGGGATCGACGGTTCCGAGCGTCGGTCCCGGTAGCGTCCCGTCGTGCGCATGCTGTGGCCCGCCCTGCGTCGCGGTGACGCCGAGCGCGCCCGGAACCCGGCCGGCGGCCCTCCTGTCGCGGGCGCCGACGACGTCCATCGTCTCGGCGACGTCGACCCGGCCGACGTCTACGGTGCCGACAGCCGTCAGCCGGTCGGCGATCGCCCGTGGGTCCTCGCCAACATGGTCGCCAGCATCGACGGTGCGGCCACCGATCCCGCCGGCCGGTCAGCGGGACTGGGCGGACCGGCCGACCGACGGGTCTTTTCGGTCCTCCGGGCGGTGGCCGACATCGTGCTGGCGGGTGCGGGAACCGTCCGCACGGAGCGCTACGGCCCCGCCCGCATGCTCCCTGCCCAGGAGGACGCCCGTCGTCGCCGCGGCCAGTCACCCCGGCCCCGCATCGCGGTCGTCACACGCTCGCTGGACCTCGACCTCGAGCTCCCACTGTTCCGGGATGCGAGCGACGAGCACCGCCCCATCGTGATCACCACCACCGCCGGACTCGACCGCGTCCGCAGCCGCGGCGGTCCTCCCGGGGCGCGGGACCTGGCCATGGTGGCCGAGATGGTCGTGGCCGGGGACGAGTCCGTCGACTGGGGCACGGCACTGCGGGCCCTGTACTCCACGGCGCGCGCCGCCGTCGTGCTCGTGGAGGGTGGGCCCTCCACTCTCCCCCAACTGGTGGCGGCCGACCTCGTCGACGAGCTGTGCCTCACGGTCTCGCCCCAACTCGTCGGGGGCGACGGCCCGCGGATCCTGAGCGGGCTCGGCATCGACGCGCCTCAGCGCATGACGCTCGACCGGGTGCTCCTCGAGGACGACTACCTCTTCCTGCGTTACCTGACGGCGCACGAGGGAGCCTGATCGGGCCGCACGGTCGGGCCCGCCCGGCCGGTCGAGGCCACGCGGACGGTGCGACCGGTCGAATCGAGGCGGACGTTGCGACCGGACCGGCGTGCGCCACCTGCCCGCAAGAGAGGCGTCGGGATCCGCCATGACGCGTGGTGCCGAACGTCGAGTCAACCCCCTTGGCGGTGGTTGCCGGTGCCGTCGGCCGCGACGACCGCCGCGATGCGGCCCCGGCAGGGCCGGCCTCGGGGCGGTGCCCCACCGGGCCCGATCGGAGGGTCGCCGTTCGCGGAGCCGAGGGCGCCCCGGCCCGTCCGGTCAGTGGGCCTTGGGCGCCGTGCGCTTGGTGAGGAGCGTGAGCTCCCGCTGGAAGTCCGACAGGTCGTCGAAGCCCTTGTACACCGAGGCGAAGCGGACCGCCGCAACCGGGTCGAGCTCGCGCAGGTGCTCGAGGACCGCGCGGCCGACCCGCTCGCTCGTCACCTCGGCACCGGGCTGCTGCCGCACCTCGTCCTCCACGGCGGCGGCGAGCGCCTCCACCTCGCCCTCGGCGACCGGCCGGGCCTTCACCGCCGCGTTGAGACCAGCGATCACCTTGGCGCGGTCGAACGGTTCGCGATCTCCCGAGCGCTTGATCACCATGAGCACCACCGTCTCCGGCCGTTCGAAGGTGGTGAAGCGGTGGCCGCACGCGAGGCACTGGCGACGCCTGCGGATGGTGCCGCCGTCGTCGGACTGGCGCGAGTCGATGACCTTGGAATCGAGGTGGCCGCAGGCCGAGCACCGCACGCTCCGAACCTACCGGGTGCCCGGGGCGCCGATTCCGCACGCTGAACGACGGCCTCGTTGCCAGCCCGTCTTCGTGGAGCGCGCGTCGGAGGGTCACGCTCGCCCTCGCCGGCTCGACCAGGCAGGGTCTTCAGTCCAGCCGGATGACGAGGCGCTCCCCCACCTGGAGGTCGGGGCCACCGTTGGCGTCGCGAAGTGCGTCCACCACCGGCCGCGGATCGGAGCCGGGAGCGATCGCCGCGGCGATGGACCACAGGGTGTCGCCGGGTCTCACCACGTAGGTCTGCCCCACCGGCGGCGATGAGGCCGGCGCATCGACCGGTTGCGGCGGGGACGGCCCCACCGCGGTGGCCGCGTCGAGCAGAGCACGCCCGGCCGTAGCGGCGGCGCCGATCAGTGCGACGACCACGAGCAGGGCGGCCAAGCGGCGGCGGCGGATGCGCGTGGGGCGATCGGGCAACGCTCTCGGCATCGAGCGCAGCGGGAGGGGCTCGACGCTCGCGAGGTCGACAGGTCGGCGGGGGGTGGTGTGGGTTGCACGCCGGACCAACGGGACCGGCTGATCTTGTGCCCGGCCGGGCTCATCGGCCGGTTCGTCGGGTTGAGGGAGGAGGATGGCAACCATCGACCTGCATTCTCCTGAACGGGTGTGACAGTTAAGGGCGTTCGGTGCGAGAACCCGTGGTGGACCGGCCCACAAGCCGCAGCCGAACGCCCGTTCGTCACCAGGTAATCACGAACTCCCGTTCGGGTCAACACCCTTTGCGAACGGGTGTTTGCCCTTGGCGGCGCGGGATGGTACCGTCCCGCCGGAACACATGTTCGGCCCTCGCCCGGGTCGGTCCGGGCCTCACTGAGCAACCGATGCCGCCGCACGAGACGTCGCCGGCATCTTCCACAAGGAGCTTGCGATGCCCTCCACGACACTGACCGCCCGGCAGCGAGAGGTTCTCGAGATCATCGAGCAGCACATGCGGGAGCGCGGCTACCCGCCATCGGTGCGCGAGATCGGCGAGGCCGTCGGCCTCACGTCACCATCGACGGTCCATGCGCACCTGGCTGCGCTCCAACGCCGCGGCTACCTACGGCGTGACCCGACGAAGCCCCGGGCGATCGAGGTCCGGTGGGACCCCAACTCCGATGCCGCCATCGACCGCCGCCCCGTCCGCCACGTTCCGCTGCTGGGCGATGTCGCCGCCGGCACCAACGTCCTGGCCCAGGAGAACGTCGAGGAGGTCTTGCCGCTGCCGGCCGACTTCACCGGTGAAGGCGAGCTGTTCATGCTCAGGGTCCGAGGCGATTCGATGATCGAGGCCGGGATTCTCGACGGCGACTTCGTCGTGTGTCGGTCGCAGTCGAACGCCGAGAACGGCGACGTCGTCGTGGCCGGCATCCCGGGCGACGAGGCAACGATCAAGACGTTCACGACCCAGGGCAGGTCGGTGGTGCTGCTGCCGGCGAACCCCCGGCTCGGGCCGATGGAGTTCGCGCCGGAGGACGTCAACGTGTACGGCCGGGTCGTCACCGTGCTCCGGCGGCTCTGATCACACGCCGTTCCGCAGCAGGTCCCCGAGGGCACCGAAGACGGCGTCCAGCGACGCGCGGTCCACACGTTCGTCCCTGGTGTGCGCCAGCGCCGCGTCGCCCGGCCCGAAGTTGGTGGCGGGGATGCCCGCGGCGGCGAACCGGCTGACGTCGGTCCAGCCGAGCTTCGCCCTGACCTCGAGCCCGTTGCGCTCACGTAGCGCCGCCAACAGCGGATGCGCCAGGCCGGGCGGCGCGGCGTTGGCGACGTCAATCACCGTCACGGTGTCGCCCTCGGCCAGGTGAGGCGCCAGCACGTCTTCGACGTGCGCCAGCGCCTCGTCGCTGGTCCGGTCGGGAGCGAAGCGGTGGTTGAGCGTCACGACCGCCCTGTCCGGTACGACGTTGCCCGCCACGCCGCCCTCGACGAACACCGCCTGCAGGGCCTCGTGATAGGTGCAGCCGTCGATCACCGGCTGGCGGGCCACGTAGTCGTCCAGCGCCGCCAGGACCCGGCCGGCGCGATGCAGCGCGTTGCGGCCCATCCACGGGCGGGCCGTGTGGGCCCGCGCGCCGCGCAGTTCCACGCGCACGCGCATGGCGCCCTGGCATCCCACCTCGAGGGCGGCACCGGTGGGCTCGCCCAGGACGGCGGCGTCGCCCGCCACGAGGTTCGGCCTATGGGCGAACAGATGGCGGAGGCCGTTGTGATCGGCGGACACCTCCTCGCCGGCGTAGAAGACCCAGGTGACGTCGATCGCCGGATCGGGCACGGCCGTCGCCAGCTCGAGCATGACCGCCAGCCCGCCCTTCATGTCGGCGGCACCCAGGCCCCAGAGGACGTCGTCACGGATCTCGGGAGTGCCGTTGTCGTTGACCGGAACCGTGTCGAGGTGACCCGCGACCACCAGCCGGAGGCCTCGACCGGCCGTCGTCCTCGCCACGACGTTGTCGCCCAGCCGGTCGACCCGGAGATGCGGCAGCGCCCGCAGCCGCGTCTCGACGTGGTCCGCCAGCGCCGCCTCGTGGTGGCTCTCGGAGGGAATGGCGACGAGATCTGCGGTCCGCGCCAACAGGTCCATCAGGCCCGCAGGCTACGTGCGGCGGGCCCGGGGGGCCTGTCGCCGGGCACGGGGCACCGCGCCTACGGTGGCCCGCCGTGACCGAAGCACGTGCCTCCGCTGCGGGTGCCTGGGGTGTGGGGTTGGCCACGTTCGCCGCCGACGACCGTGTGCTCGACACCTGGTACCCCTCGCCCGCGCTGTCCTCGCCCGGGGAGACGCGGGCGGAAGCGGCGCGCCTCGGCGCCGAGACCCCGGGCTCGGCGCGCCTCGACCCGCACGCGGCCAGTGAGCTGCTGGGTGTCGACGTGGCGGCCGCCTGTGGGCCCGACCCGCTGCGCGGCGTCGAGCGGCGTGCGATCGCGACGTTCATCGACTCCCTCGACGATCCGCCGGTCGACGCCCACGACGTCTACCTGCGCCTGCATCTGCTGTCCCACCGCCTGATCGCCCCCCACGGCGCCAACCTCGACGACGTGTTCGGGCTGCTCAACAACGTCGTCTGGACCGACCTGGGGCCATGTGCGGTCGACGACTTCGAGCGGGTGCGGCTGGCGTTGCGGGCCACCGGGCGGCATCTGCAGGTCATCGGGCTCGACAAGTTCCCGCGCATGACCGACTACGTCGTCCCCAGTGGGGTGCGCATCGCCGACGCCGACCGCGTGCGGCTCGGCGCGCACCTCGGCAGCGGGACCGTGGTGATGCACGAGGGCTACGTCAACTTCAACGCCGGCACGCTCGGCAACGCGATGGTCGAGGGTCGGATCAGCCAGGGTGTCGTGGTCGGCGAGGGCTCCGACGTCGGCGGTGGCGCCTCGATCATGGGGACCCTGTCCGGGGGTGGCAAGGAGGTGATCCGGGTGGGCGAGCGCAGCCTCATCGGTGCCAACGGCGGCATCGGCATCTCGCTCGGGGACGACTGCGTCGTCGAGGCGGGCCTGTACGTCACGGCCGGCACCCGGGTGACACGCCCCGACGGTTCGGTGGTCAAGGCCGGCGAGCTGAGCGGCGTCGACAACCTGTTGTTCCGCCGCAACAGCACGTCGGGCGCCGTCGAGGTGCTGCCGCGTGCCGGCGGGTCGGTCGAGCTCAACGTCGCCCTCCACAGCAACGACTGAGCGTCGCCGCCTAGTGCCGTCAGCCGTGGGCCGCCGCACCCAGCCGGTTGGCGACCAACTCCAGGCGGTCGTCGGGCTGGACCACGGCGATGCGGACATGGCCAGCCCCGTCCGGCCCGTAGAACTCGCCCGGCGACACGATCGCCCCGCCCTCGGCCGCCAGCCGGTGGGCCAGCACCCAGGCGTCCCCGTCCGGCGCCGCCACCCACAGGTAGAACGTTGCCGGCGGACGGGCGCACAGGACCCCGAACTCGCACAGCGACATCGCCAGCAGGTCGAGGCGCCGAAGGTAGCGCTCGCGTTGGGCGTCGACGTGCGCGTCGTCGGCCAAGGCCATCACCGCCGCCGCCTGCACCGGCCCCGGCACCATGAACCCGGCGTGCTTGCGCACCTCGGACAGGTAGTGGACCAGGTCGCGGTCGCCGGCGTAGAAGCCAACCCTGGCGCCGGCGAAGTTCGACCGCTTGGACAGCGAGTGCAACGCGACCACGCCCTCGGCTCCCTCGGCGAGGATCGTTCGACCCGGGCCATCCCAGGTGAACTCGATGTAGCACTCGTCGGACAGCACCGGCACGCCATGGCGGCGGCCCCAGGCGGCCGCCTCGGCCAGGTCCGCCAGCTCGCCCGTCGGATTGGCCGGTGAGTTGACCCACAGGCACAGCGCCCGGGACGCGTCGTCGGGGGCGATGGCGTCGAACGCCCGGTAGGGCACCGGCCGGCAGCCGGCCAGGATCGCGCCCATCGCGTATGTCGGGTAGCTGACGTGCGGGTAGAGGACGGTGTCTCGCTCGGGCGAGCGCAGGTGCAGCCACTGCGGGACCCCGGCCACCAACTCCTTGGTCCCGACGCACGCCGCCACCTGCGCCGGTTCCACCGCCGCGCCGAAGCGCCGGCCGAGCCACGCGGCGGCGGCCTCCCGGAGGTGAGGCGTGCCGACGGAGGGCGGATAGCCGCGTTCGGCACCCGACGACGCGAGGGCCTCGATGACCGCCTCCGGCGGCGGATCACAGGGCGTGCCGATCGACAGGTCGACGGCGCCCCCGGCGCATGTGTCGGCCACCTTGTGGAGGTCGGCGAGCCGGTCGTAGGGGTACGGGGGTGGCTCGAATCCAGCCGGCGCGGGCGGGCCCGGCTCGGTACGCGGATCGCTCACGGGACGACGAACTCCCGGAAGCGATTGAGCGTGGCGTCGTCGAACCGGCCACGGACATGCATGCCCGTCTCCCCCGCCGATTCCCGCAGGACCTCGCCGGCGCGGTGGGCAGCCGCCAGGACATCGCCGCGATCGAACGGGATCACCATCTCCACCACCGTCATCAGCGCCCGCAGGCGGCCGCCGATCGTCCGCAAGAGGTCGTCGATGCCCTCGCCGGTCACGGCGCTCAGGGCCACCGAACCCTCCCACACGTCGGCCAGCCGCTTCGCCGAGCCGGGGGCGAGGTCGCACTTGTTGAATGCGAGCAGCTCGGGCACGCCGTCCGCCCCGATCTCCGCCAGGACCTCGCGGACGGCCCGGATGTTGCCCGCCGGATCGGGGGCGCTGGCATCGACCACGTGGACCAGCAGGTCGGCGTCGACGGCCACGTCGAGCGTCGAGCGGAAGGCCTCGACGAGCTGGTGGGGCAGCTTGCGGATGAATCCGACGGTGTCGGTGACGAGCACCGCCTCGCCCCCCGGCAGGGACAGCCGCCGGGTGGTGGCGTCCAGGGTCGCGAACAGGCGGTCCTCGACGAGGACCTCGGCATCGGTGAGCCGGTTGAGGAGCGTCGACTTGCCGGCGTTGGTGTAGCCGACGATGGCCAAACGCGGGAGCTGGCCCCGCCGTTGCGCCTTGCGCTGCGTCTGGCGGTGCTTGGCGATCTGGCGCAGTTCGGCCTCGAGCTTGTGGAGGCGGCGCACGATCCGGCGTCGGTCGGTCTCGAGCTGGGTCTCGCCGGGGCCCCTGGTGCCGATGCGGGCGCCGCCCGCACCTGCGGACATCCCGCCGGCCTGCTGCGAGAGCGCCCGACCCCGTCCCCGCAACCGGGGCAGGCGATAGCGCAGCTGTGCCAGTTCGACCTGGGCCTTGCCCTCCTGGCTGTGGGCGTTCTGGGCGAAGATGTCGAGGATCACCGCCGTCCGGTCGATCGCCGTGCGCCCCAGCAGCTTCTCGAGGTTGAACTGCTGGGCCGGGGTCAGCTCGTTGTCGAAGACCACGGTGTCGCAGTCGGTCGTCACGGCGATCTCCCGCAGCTCCTCGGCCTTACCCTTGCCGACGTAGGTCGGCGGGTCGGGCGCCTGGCGCCGCTGGAAGACGCGCGCCACCTCGTCGGCCCCGGCGGTGTCGACCAGCAGGGCGAGCTCATCGACCGACGCCTCCGTCTCCTCCATGGTCTCGGGAGGGATGCTGACGCCGACGAGCACAATCTTCTCGCGGATTGCCCGTTCGATCAGCGCCACGGCCAACCCCCCGACAGCTCCACGGTCGCAACCAACGTGGCCGGGCCCCGCAGCTCGACGGCGCCGTCGGCACCCGCGGTGACGTCGGCCGTTCCGCCGGCCTGATCGACGGCGACGACGTCGCCGACGAGGCCCCAGGCCCGTGCGGCCACCGCGGCCGCACATGCGCCGGTCCCGCAGGCCAGCGTGGGGCCGACCCCACGCTCGTAGGTGCGGATGGCGACGCGGTCGCCGGTCTCCCCGGTGAGCAGGTGGACGTTGGCCCCGCCCGGTTCCTTGGCGTTGACGCTCTCCCCGAGCTCGACGACGTCGACCTCGTCGAGGCCGCCAACCTCGAGGACGAGGTGCGGGTTGCCGACGTCGACCCGCAGGGTGCGGCGGACCGGCCCGCCCGCCCATTCCGGCGCCTCGCTCCCGACACGCGCCACACCCATCTCGACCGAGAGCACGTGGGTTCGCCGGTCCACCCGGTCGTGCAGGGTGACGACGCGCCGCCCGGCGTCGGTGCGGACCGGGATGGCGGGACCGGAGGCCCAGCCCGCGAGGATCAGCGCCTGCGCCAGACACCGGATGCCGTTGCCGCTCGTCTCTGCGGGCGAGCCATCGGCGTTGCGCAGGTCCATGGCGGCGATGGCGTCGTCAGCGACGACGTCGAGTCGCGTCGCCCTGATAATCCCGTCGGCGCCCACACCGGTGTGGCGGTCGCACAGGGCCTGGGCGACGTCGGCATCGAGGGGATGCGACGCTTCTTCGTCGAGGAGGACCAGGAAGTCGTTGCCGAGCCCGTGGTGCTTGGTCAGGCGCATGGCGAGGATCAGTCTGCCAGGACGGCCCGGCGGCGCCGACTGCATTCGCAACGGGGAGGCGTCATGTCCCGGCGATCCCGAGCTCCGCGGCCAGTGCGTCGACGAGGTCCCCCGGGTCGTCGGCGCGCAGCCAGCGGATGCGGGGATCCCGACGGAACCACGAACGCTGCCGCCGGGCGAACCGCCGGGTCCGGCGTACGGCCAGCGCGACCGCCTCATCCAGGCTGCAGTCGCCGGCAAGGTGAGAGAAGAGCTCCTTGTAGCCGAGGGCTTGGCCGGCGGTACGGGACATGCCACGGGGGTCCACGAGCAGCCGACGAGCCTCGGCCACGAAGCCGTCAGCGAGCTGCCGCCGGTAGCGGTCCTCGATCCGTGCCGCCAGCGTGGGGAACGGCAACTCGATGCCGACCATCCGGAAGCGCGACGGCGGGTACACCTCGAGACCCGGGCCGAACGACGAGAACGGACGGCCGCCGCCGAGCGTGACCTCCAGTGCCCGGAGGATCCGCCGGCGGTTGGTCGGCTCCATGCGCCCGGCCGCCACCGGGTCCAGCTCGGTCAGGCGACGGTGCAGTGCGCGGGTGTCGGGTTCCGTCTCTAGCTCGGCCCGGACGTCGGGGAACCGTCCCGGCACCGCCAGCTCGTCGATCGCCGCCCGCAGGTAGAGGCCCGTTCCGCCCACGAGCACCGGCCGGCGGCCACGGGCCTCGATGTCGCCGATCGCCGCACGTGCCCGCTCGGCGAACCCGGTGACGGTGAACTCTTCCCAGGGGTCGATGACGTCGATGAGGTGGTGGGGCACCTCGGCGCGCTCGGCCGGCGTCGGCTTGGCGGTGCCGATGTCCATGCGGCGGTACACCTGCATGGAGTCGACCGAGACCAGTTCGATCCGCGGATCGGCCCGGGCCATGGCCAGTGCCAGCGCCGACTTGCCCGACGCGGTGGCACCCACGACGGCGGCCGGACCCCCGGTCGGGTCGTTCAACGGCGAGAGCCCACCGGCGACGGACGGCAGAAGGCAGCCACCGCGCAGGGACGGTAGCCGCCCGCGGCCACGCTCCCAGCAGCCCAGATGCCTCTTTCGGTGGACGCGCGGCGGGCCTACCCTCGTTGCTGCACGGAAGCACAGCGTCAGGCACCCGTCGCCGAGGTCGAACGAGGTGCCGTGGAGGTAGTCATGGAAGCGCGTGTCGGCGACCATGTGGTGCTCGAGGGAGCAAAGGTCGGACACGGCCGCCGCCGGGGAGAGGTGCTCGAGGTCCTGCGCGGCACCTCCGGCGACCGCTACCGGGTCCGCTGGGAGCAGGACGATCACGAGACGGTCCTGGCACCCGGGCCCGACCTACGGGTGGAGCACACCGGCGAGTCCAAGCCGGAACGGCTGTCGATGAGGGTCGACCTGTCGGTCACCGAAGACGCCGATCACACCGAGGCGCTCGCCCGCGTGCACATGTGCGGTCGTGAGTTCTCGGCGTGGGGGCGGGCCCGCCGGAACCCGAGCGATCCCACCACGCCCGCCGTCGGCGAGGAGCTCGCCGTCGCCCGGGCACTGTCCGAGATGTCCCACCAGCTCGTCGTGGCCGCGGCCGACTCCCTCGAGTCGGCGCTCGGCCGCCCGGTGGCGCTCCACGTGTAGCCACCGACCGACAACCGATCACGGTCGCCCGGCCGCGCACCAAGGCCTGACCGGCCGCCGTCCACCCCATGAGGTGCCGGCAAGCGATGGCCGGGCGACCGCTATCGGGCCCGACCCCCACCCGCGGCGCGCTGACGGGGTCGGCCCCCTGACCGCCTCGTCGGTGCCCGGGGCAGGTCCTTGGCGAAGCACGCCGTGAGGTCGCTCTCCGCCCACCTGCCGAAGTTGGGGATGCGTCCGTAGCCGCTGGTCTCGTACAGGGCCATCGCCTCCGGCTGGCGCAGGCCCGTCTGGAGCTGCAGCCGTCGGTAGCCGAACCCGGCCGCCTCGGACTCGAGCCTCGCGAGCACCGCCCGGCTCACACCCCGGCGCCTCGCCGACGGCGCCGTGTACATGCGCTTGATCTCGGCGACACCGGCGCCGGCCTCGGGAAGGGGCCGCAGAGCCCCGCAGCCCACGTGCCGGCCGTCGAGATGGGCGACCAGGAAGACGCCGCGTGGCGGTGTCACGTCGGCGACCTCGAGTGCCCACTCGGCCTCGGGGTCATCGGGCTCTTCGTCACCGGCGTAGCGCTCGTCGATGTCGGCGATCAGCGCCGCCACCAGCGACCGTGCGATGGGACCGTCGTAGGGCTCTGGCCGGACCACGACGCCGATCGTCGCGTCGGCGGCGCCCCAGCGTGCGTTCCCGCCGTCACGCCGCACGCCGGGCCTGCCCCCGGGCGGCCCGATCATCCGGCGGCCAGCTTGTCCGGCGGCCGGGTCATCCGGCGGCCGGGTCATCCGGCGGCCGGGTCATCCGGCGGCCGGGTCATCCGGCGGCCGGGTCATCCGGCGGCCGGGTCATCCGGCGGCCGGGTCATCCGGTGGCGACGGGTATGCGGGTGCGGTGGCGTGCGGGGATCGTGACCTGCGCCAGGTCGCCGGTGAGGTGGTGGGGCGCGCCCGCGGTGATCGTGACTTCGGCATAGCTCCCGGGCCGGAGCGGCCCGGGCGAGCGGAAGTGCACCAGCTTGTTGTGCCGCGTGCGGCCGGTCGTGACGGATGGATCCTTGCGCGAGGGCCCCTCCACCATGACCTCCTCGGTCGCGCCCACCCGGGCGCGGTGGCGGGCCAGGGCCGAGCGTTCGACCACGACCCGGAGGCGCTCGAACCGTTCCGCGGAGACGTCGGAGGGGACGAAGTCGTCGACCCGCTCGGCCGCCTCGGTGCCCGGACGTGGGCTGAAGATGAACGTGTAGGCGCTGTCGTAGCCCGCCTCCGCGACGACCTCCAACGTGCGCTCGAAGTCGTCGTCCGTCTCGCCCGGGAACCCCACGATGATGTCGGTGGTGACGGCCAGATCGGGGACGGCGGCGCGGGCGGCGGCCAGGCGATCGAGGTAGCGCTCGGCGGTGTAGCCCCGGTGCATCGCGGCGAGGACCCGGTCGCTGCCCGCCTGGAGGGGCAGGTGCAGGTGCTCGCACACCGCCGGAACGGACGCCATCGCCTCGATCGTCTCGGGCCGCAGGTCCTTGGGATGGGGGCTCGTGTACCGAACGCGGCGGATGCCGTCGACCCGGCCGACGGCATGGAGCAGGTCGGCGAACAGGGGGCGGACCCGCACCGACTCGCCCGCCCGGCGCCGGGCCAACGTGAGGTCGCGGCCGTAGCTGTTCACGTTCTGCCCGAGCAGCGTCACCTCGGTGACGCCGTCGGCCGCCAGAACCCGCACCTCGTCGACGATGTCGTCGAAGCCGCGGCTGATCTCACGTCCCCGGACGGCGGGCACGATGCAGAACGCGCACGAGTTGTCGCAGCCGATCTGGATCGTGACCCACGCGGCGTAGGGCACTTCCCGCCGTGCAGGCAGGGCGCTGGGGAACGACTCGTGGTCGTCGGCGGCGGTTTCCTCCAGGATCTCGACGACGGAGCGACCGGTGGTGCGCTGCTCGCCCAGGAGCTCCGCGGCCCGGTGGACGTTGTGGGTGCCGAACACGACATCCACGTGGGGGGCCTTGCGAACGATGAGGTCGCGGTCCTTCTGGGCCAGGCAGCCGCCGACGACGATCTGCATTTCCGGGCGGCGCTGCTTCGCCGCCTTGAGCTGGCCGAGGTTGCCGTAGAGCTTGTTGTCGGCGTTCTCGCGTATGCAGCAAGTGTTGAGCACCACCACGTCGGCGTCGTCCACACCGGCAGCAGGGCGCAGCCCCTCGGCCTCCAGGAGCCCGGCGATGCGCTCGGAGTCGTGCTCGTTCATCTGGCACCCGAAGGTGCGCACCACATACGTCTTGCCTGCCATCGGTGCCGTCAGGCTATGCGACGACCACGGAACCCCCTGCACCGTTCGAGGTGCAGGGAGCCGTCCGCGGCATCAACCCCTCAATCGTCGAGCGTGATCGGCTCGTCGAGCGAGATGGGGGCGTCGTCGGCGCCGTTCAGGTGCTCGGCGCCATTGCCCGATCCATTGCCCGATCCGTTGGTCGATCCGTTGGTCGATCCGTTGCTCGACGCACCGGGCGAGCCGACGCCGAGCTGCGAGCGGATGCGCTCGGAGATCTCGACCATCACCTCGGGGTGCTCGGCGAGGAACACCTTGGCGTTCTCGCGTCCCTGACCGAGCTGTTCGCCATCGTAGGTGTACCAGGCGCCCGACTTCTTCACGAGCCCGATGTCGACACCGACGTCGAGCAGCGAGCCCTCGCGGCTGATGCCCTTGCCGTACATGATGTCGAACTCGCTCTGCTTGAAGGGCGGGGCGCACTTGTTCTTCACGACCTTGACCCGGGTGCGATTGCCGATGACCTCGACGCCGTCTTTGATGGATTCGATGCGCCTGATATCGAGCCGGACCGACGAGTAGAACTTGAGAGCTCGGCCACCCGGTGTGGTTTCGGGTGAACCGAACATGACTCCGATCTTCTCGCGCAGCTGATTGATGAAGACGGCGATGGTGTCGGACTTGTTGAGGTTGGCCGTGAGCTTGCGCAGCGCCTGCGACATGAGCCGAGCCTGGAGGCCGACGTGGGAGTCGCCCATCTCGCCCTCGATCTCGGCCCTGGGGGTGAGGGCGGCCACCGAGTCGATGACCACCACGTCGATGGCGCCGGAGCGCACGAGCATGTCGGCGATCTCGAGCGCCTGCTCGCCCGTGTCGGGCTGCGAGATGAGCAGCTCGTCGATGTCGACGCCGATGGCCTTGGCGTAGACCGGATCGAGCGCGTGCTCGGCATCGACGTAGGCGCAGATGCCGCCGTTGCGTTGGGCCTCGGCCACGACATGCATCGCGAGCGTGGACTTGCCCGACGACTCGGGCCCGTAGATCTCGGTGACGCGACCCCGGGGGAGGCCACCGATGCCCAAGGCGAGATCGAGCGCCAAGGCACCCGTGGGTATGGCCTCGATGGCCATGGTCCCCTTCTCACCCATGCGCATGACCGAGCCCTTGCCGAACTGCTTCTCGATCTGGCTGAGGGCCATGTCGAGGTTCTTCTGACGATCCACCGGCGTGGTCCTTTCTGCGGTGGTGCGGTTGTGGCGGCGACGGGACCCGGCCCTGCCGGTTACCCGATGCGATCTCGGAGCCCAGGCTCCGACGGCGATCTCGATGACCTTCCCCGAACTTAGAGAGAGGGTGTGACAATTAGGGCCTTCGAACGACATCACTGTAGTTTCGAACGCCTGTTCGTTCAAGCACCAACGCCTGTTCGCCGTGCGTACCCAGGACCCCACCACTCACTCAGCCCAGGTGGCGCACGTAGATGTCCTCGTAGCGGGCGCCGGCCCGCCCCAGGTGGCTGCGGACGACCCTGACGTCGGACGCGGCGAACCGTGCCGACAGCGGGCGTCCCACGATCCCGCCGGCGAGGCGCCGGGCGCTGCCACGCGCCGATCGGGCCAACCGCGCCAGGGTGAGGTGCCCCCGGAAGGGCCGGTCCACCGGCGGCCGGCCGAGCGTGCGCGTCGCCTCGATCACCGCGGCCGCCAGGTCGTCGAGCCCGGCGACCGGGAGCGCCACGACCTGGCGCGACAGCGTCTCGACCATCGGGCCGACGGTCGCCTCGCAGGCGACGAAACCGCTGGCGTCGATCCCGTCGAGGGCATCGACCACCACCGTCGGATCCTCGACCTCCCCCAGGAACCGCAGCGTGACGTGCCACTGATCCCTGGTCGTCCAGCGCAGGCCGGCCTGGGCCCGGCGCGGCAGGTCGGCGATGAGGTCGAGCACGTCGTCGGGCGGGCGCACACCGACGAACAGCCGCATGGCAGCCCAGGACCCTAGGAGATCGGCTCTCGGTCCCGGGCCGACGCTGCGGCCGAACGATCGAGCCTCCGGCGCAGCAGGTCCAGCAGCGAGATGCAGGCGAACTGGCGCACCCGGTCGCGATCGCCCGGGAGCCCGACGCGCACCACGGTGGGCTCGTCGTCCCCCATGGCCACCGCCATGAACACCGTGCCCGGCCGCTGCCCCTCCTGCTCGTCGGGCCCCGCCACACCGGTGACGCCCAGTCCGACATCGGCATCGAGCCGTCGCCGCACACCCTCCGCCATCGCCGCCGCCGCTTCGGAGGTGACCACGGGCCCGTCGGGCACCCCCAGCAGGTCGTGCTTGAGGTCGGTGGCGTACGACACGATGCCGCCCCGGAACCAGCCGCTCGCGCCGGGCACGTTGACCAGCCGGGACGACACCAGTCCCCCGGTCAGCGACTCGGCGACCGCCAAGGTGAGGCCCCGCCCGACGAGCAGCTTCGCCACCGCATGCTCCATCGTCTCGTCGTCCACGCCGAACACGATGTCGCCGATGATCCCCCGCACGACCCGCTCCTCGTCGTCCAGCAGCTTGCGGGCACGGTCCTCGTCGTCGGCCTTGACCGTGATGCGCACCTTGAGCCCCTCGATCCCACTGGCGAGGAACGCCAGGGTGGGGGCTTCGGGCCCGGCGTCGTCGAGCTCGGCCATGTGGTCGGTCAGCCGCTCGGCCAGGCCCGACTCGCTGTCGCCCCAGGTGCGCAGCGTCCGCGAGCGGATGATGGCCAGCTTCCCGGCCCGCCGCTGGATGTCGGGCAGCACGGCGCCCGCCACGATCGCCTGCATCTCGTACGGAACGCCGGGAACCGCGTAGATCACCTTGCCGCCCTCGCCGACCGGGCAGATCAAACCCGGGGCGGTGCCGGGCTGGGGATCGGCGATGGCGGTGGCGCCCTCGGGCACCTGCGCCTGCAACAGGTTGTTGGCGGGCATGCGCCGCCCCCGGGCGGCGAAGCGCTCGAGGATGCGGTCGACGACGTCGTCGTCCTGCACCAGGCGCACGCCCATCACCCGGGCGATGGCGTTGCGGGTGATGTCGTCCTGGGTGGGACCCAGGCCGCCGCACACGATCACGGCATCGGCCCGCTCTAGCGCCAGCTCCAAGGCGCCGACGATGCGCTCGAGGTTGTCGCCGACCGTCTGCTGGTGGGTGCAGTCGATGCCGGCAAGCGCCAGCTGCTCGCCCATCCAGGCGGAGTTGGTGTCGACGATCTGGCCCAGGAGCAGCTCCGTGCCGACGGCCACGATCTCGCAGCGCATCAGGTGCCCTCGCGTAGGATCTCGCCGCTGGCCGAGCGGACGATCCCGCGGACGCCGCCGGCCGCGGTCGCTCGGCTGCCCTCCAGGAGGTACTGGGCCCCCGTGACCAGCGTCAGCACCACTGCGACCCAGAGGGTGGCCTCGGCAACCCAGGCGTGGCGGTCGGCGATCGGCGGGATCAGCGCCAGGGCGACCGCCAGCGACTGGACCACCGTCTTGATCTTGGCCCAGAAGCGGGCCGGGACCGCCAGGCCCCGGCGGCCCCAGTAGGAGCGGAACGCCGAGATGCCCACCTCGCGGGCCGTGATCAGGAGGACCGGCAGCCACCAGAACCCGCCGTCGACCACCAGCGCCCACATGGCCCCGAGCACCAGCGCCTTGTCGGCCAGTGGGTCCAGGAACGCACCCGACCGGGTGGTGCCCATGCGCCGGGCCAGCCAGCCGTCGACGCCGTCGGTGGCCGCCAGAACGGACCAGATGGCGGCCGTGCCGTACGCCGGTCCCGAGACGATGATCAGCCCGCACAGCAACGGGGCGAGCACCAGCCGGGTCGTGGTGACGGCGTTGGCCGGGGTGGCCAGGGCCGAGGGCCCGAACGAGCTGGCCACTACGGGACCTCGGCTCGACCGCACCCCGAGGCACAGGGTTCCGCTGCCTCGAGGGCGAGGCGATGGGTTCCGGATCCGGAACCCATGACCTCGGGCTCGGTCCCGTGGAACGCATTGCCTCGGGTAGCCCAGCTCACTGCCTCGCCTCCCCCGTCGCTTCGAGGTCGGGGCCGGCAGCACCGGTGATGGTCACCGTCGCCAGCTCGCCCACCGGCAGGTCCCGCGGCACGGACACGATGCCGTCGATCTCGGGTGCCTCCCGGTGGCTGCGGGCCACGCCGGGGGCGTCGACGAGCACCTCGACCACGCTGCCGATCAGCGCGTCCCGACGGCGGGCCGTGATCCCGTCCTGGAGCTGGCCCAGCTCGGTCAGCCGCTCCTGCACCAGCGAGGCGTCGACGCGGCCGTCGAGCCGCGTGGCGTACGTGCCCTGCTCCTCGCTGTAGGCGAAGAAGCCGCACCAGTCGAGGTCGGCCGCGGCGACGAAGGACAGCAGCCGGTCGTGGTCGTCCTCGGTCTCGCCCGGGTACCCGACGATGAAGTTGGACCGGAACGCCGCCTCCGGCGATCGGCGCCGGATGTCGTCGATGCAGCGGAGGAAGCGGTCGCCGTCACCCCAGCGGCGCATCCTCCGGAGCAGGGGACGGGAGGCGTGCTGCAGCGACAGGTCGAAATACGGCACGCCCGTGGCGCAGATGGCGGCGATCAGCTCGTCCGTGAGGTCGGACGGGTACAGGTACAGCAGGCGCACCCGGTCGACCCGGCGGGCGACCGCCTGCACCAGGGGGACGATCCGGCGGTCCCCGCGACCGCCGTCCCGGCCGAAGGACGCCAGATCCTGCGCCACCAGCACGACCTCGCGCACGCCCCCGGCGGCAAGCCCCTCGACCTCGGCCAGTATCGAGGGAATCGAACGGCTTCGTTGCCGCCCCCGGAAGCTGGGGATGGCGCAGAAACCGCAGGCGCGGTCACAGCCCTCGGCCACCTTGACGTACGCCCACGGGGCGGCCGGCGCGGGCCGCGGCAGGTTGAGCAGGTCGAAGGCGGGGACCGGTGACTCGCCACGCTGCCGAGTCGGCCCCAAGGTCACCGGCACGCCGAACCCGGCCACCGCATCCACTTCCGGGAGCGCAGCGGCAAGCTCGGGCCCGTAGCGCTCGGCCAGGCAGCCGGTCACCACCAGCTCGGCGGAGGCGGGCTTGCGCTCGGCCAGGTCGAGCACGGTGTCGACGGACTCCTGCCGAGCCTCCTCGATGAACGCACAGCTGTTGACCACCACCAGGTCGGCACCCTCGGGCGCGGCGGCCGGTAGGAGGCCGTCGGCGAGCATCGTCCCGGCCAGCTTGTCCGAGTCGACCTGGTTCTTCGGACAGCCCAACGTCTCCACCCAAAAGGTGCGGGGCATCCAGGCAAGGCTACTGGAACCGGTTCTCGCGTCCCTTACCTGGGAGCGTCCAGGATGCGGGAGGCGAAACCCCCGTCACTCCGTATGGATGGCGTCGAGCACGTTCATGCGGCCGGCCCGCCATGCTGGCCACACCGCGGCGAAGATCCCCAGGGCGGCGGCGATGACGACCACCGCCGCGATCTGCCCCCAGGGAACCTCGAACACCGTGAAGCCCTCGTCGCGGAACGCCGTGATGAGGCCCCACCCGCCGAGCAGCCCGATGACCAGGCCGAGCAGTGTCCCGAAGACTGCGATGATCGCTGACTCCCAACGGATCGTGGACCGGAGCTGCCGCCGGGACGTGCCCACCGCCCGCAGGAGGCCGAGCTCGCGCGTGCGCTCGAGCACCGACAGCGCAATGGTGTTGGCGATGCCGATGAAGGCGATGAACAGCGCCAGCGCCAACAGGCCCAGCATGAGCAGCAGGATGGCATCGAACTGACCGCCGATGGCGTCCTTGTACTCGTCCACGCTCTGGACGTTGGCGGTGGGGAAGTCGGCCACCGCGTCCTCGATCTCGGGCTGGGCCTCCGAGACGGAAACGCCCGGCCCGAGCTCGACGAAAACGCTGCTGTCGGTCACATCGGCCGATCCGACCGCAGCGTCGTAGTCGTCGAGACCGAGCACGAAGTCGCCGATGTCCGTGCCCTCCTGCTCGCTCTCGTAGGTTCCGCCCACCGTGTACGTGTGCTGCCCGGTGTTGACGAAGTCGGCGGTGACCGAATCGCCGACCACCAGCCCGAGGCTCCGCGCCTCGTCGGCGGTCAGCAGGATCGTCCCCGAGGCCAACGAGTCGGACCCGTCCACGACGCGCAGGCCGTCGAAGAGGTCGAAGATCCCGGGGCTGGTGCCGGTCACGAAGGTGTCGTCCCCGTCGACCCGCGCGGGTGAGAACCGCACGGGGACGACCTCCGCCACCCCCGGCACCCGGCTGACACGGTCGGCCACCTCGGTGGGCAGGCCAACGATGCCGAAGTCGCCGGCGTCGATGACGAAGTCCCCGGTGAACGAGGCGTCGAGGAACTCGTCGATCGAGGCACGCAGCGAGGCGTTCACGACCAGGAAGAACGACACGATCCCGACCCCGATCATGAGAGCTCGGGCCGTGGCCGCCGTGCGTACGGGGTTGCGCCCGGCGTTCTCCTTGGCGAGGTCGCCGGTGACCCCCCGGGCTCTGGCGATGGGCGCGCCGATGCCGCGACTGAACGGGCGGGCGATGGCGGGGCCGAGCAGGATCAGGCCGACGAACGCCAGCAACCCCACACCCAGGCCTACGAGCACGGCGCTTCGCTCCTCGGCGCCGGCGATCACCAGTCCCAAACCGCCGACCGTGGTGACGATCCCGGCGACCAGTCGGAGACGCGACACCCCGCCGGACTCGACCGCCAGGTCGCGCATGGCGGCAACGGGTGGGACCCGGGACGCCCGCCAGGCGGGGACGAGCGCCGAGACCACCGTGACCACCACGCCGACGACGAGGGCGATTATCGCGGCGCTGGGGCGCACGACCAGGCTGCCCGGCAGGTCGAACAGGCTCACGAGCACGGAGGCGACGCCGAGGCCCAGGACGAAGCCGATGATCGAACCGCCAATCCCGATGGCGAGCGCCTCCACGAACACCGAGCGCCGGACCTGCCGGCGGCTGGCCCCCACCGCCCGCACGAGCGCCATCTCCCGTCCCCGCTGGGCCACGATGATCGAGAACGCGTTGTAGATGACGAAGATCCCGACGAGCACCGAGACGATGGCGAAGGCCAGCAGGAAGTAGGTGATGAACGCCAGCTGGTCCTTGAGGTCGGACTGGCTCTCCTCGGTGATCTCCCGACCGGTGAGGACCTCCAGCCCGGTGTCCCCGGCAGAGCGCAGTTCCTCACGCACCGACCGGGCCACTTCGGTCTGCGACACCCCGGAGTCGGCGACTACGCCGATGCTGTCGTACTTGCCGGGCTCGCCGACCAGCTTCTGCGCCTCATCGGTGGTCCACAGGGCGTAGGTGGCACCACCGGGGCTGTCGGCGTTGCCGAACCGGGCGATGCCCACCAGGTCGTACTCGGCCGACGCCCGGCCGGTCTGGATCGGCACGCGGTCACCGACCCGGTAGCCGGTGTCGTCGGCGCTGCCCCGGTCGATGACCACCTCCCCCGCGGATTCTGGCGGCCGCCCGTCGTCGATCGTGAAGCCGTTGAGCCGGTCGACCGTCTGCCAGTTGCCGCCGAAGGTGGGCGGACCCATCGACGGGTTGCCGACCGGGTCGCCGTCCCGGTCGATGATCCGGGCGTAGCCCTGGACTGCCCCCTCGGCGTCGGCCACCCCCCGGGCAGCAAGGACGGTGTCGAGCAGGGACGCGTCGATGCGGCCGCGGATCTCCGGGCCCCCGCCCGCCTCGCCGGCATCGACGGTCTGGCTCGACCGCACGACTGCGTCGGTGCCCTCGTAGGCCGTCGCGAACAGGTCGTCGAACGACTTGTTCATGGTGTCGGTGAGCATCAGCACCCCGGCTACGAACGCCACGCCGAGCGCCACGGCCAGCACGGTGGAGAGCAGGCGTCCCTTGTGGTCCATGAGCCCACGCAGGGCGACCTTCGCCATTCCGCCGGAGGTCCGGCGGCCACGCAAGGGAGGTGATGGAGGAGGCGGGGGGGCGGTGGTGAGGTCGGTCGCCATCGTTGACCCTCAGTGAGGGTCGATTCCGCCTGTTGCCGGCCCTTGTTTCGTGTCCATCGGTGCCTCCTGCATGATCCGCGGAATCGACCTCAGTCAGTCCCCGAACTGCTTGAGCCGGTCGAGGACGCGCTCCGCCGTCGGGTCCTCCATGCGGTCGACGATGCGGCCGTCGTTGAGGAACAGAACCGCGTCGGCGTAGGAGGCGGCGTTGGGGTCGTGGGTGACCATCACGATGGTCTGGGACATCTCGCTGACGGCCCGGCGCATGAAGTCCAGGATCTCGGCGCCGGAGCGCGAGTCGAGGTTCCCGGTGGGCTCGTCCGCGAAGATGATCTTGGGCTGGCTCGCCAGCGCCCGGGCCACGGCGACCCGTTGCTGCTGGCCACCCGACAGCTCGCTCGGCCGGTGGGTGAGGCGATCGCCGAGGCCGGTCGTCTTGATCACCTGGTCCAGCCAGTCGGCGTCGGGCTTGTCGCCGGCGAGCGCGTCGGGCAGCGTGATGTTCTCGATGGCGGTGAGCGTCGGGACGAGGTTGAAGGTCTGGAACACGAAGCCGACGCTGTCGCGGCGGAGGCGGGTCAGCTCCTTGTCGCTGAGCGAGGTGAGGTCGACGTCGCCGATGTACACCGTGCCGGACGTGAGCGTGTCGAGCCCTGCCAGGCAGTGCATCAACGTCGACTTGCCCGACCCCGAGGGTCCCATGATCGCCGTGTACCGACTCTCGGGCAGATCGACGGTCACGTCGTCGAGCGCCCGGACCGCCGTGTCGCCGCTGCCGTAGATCTTGGTGGCGTCGACCGCCCTGGCAGCGGGGAGCAGTGCGGTGGCGGTCGCGGGCCCGGGCGCGTCGGAGGAGTCGAGTGGCGAGGTCACGGCGCGAACCTACGGCAACGGTGCCAGCCGGTCATCCTCATTCGCGTGGTCGAACGTCACGACCGCTGGTCGACCAGGTCGTCCAGCTCGTCCACCGTCATGAGCACCGCCCGGGCCTTGGAGCCCTCGGACGGCCCGACGACCCCCCGCTGCTCCAACAGGTCCATGAGCCGGCCCGCCCGGGCGAAGCCCACCCTGAGCTTGCGCTGCAGCATCGACGTCGACCCGAGCTGGCTGCGCACGACGAGGTCCATCGCCTGCCGCAGCAGGTCGTCATCGTCGTCGTCGGCTCCCCCGCCGCCCCCGGACGACCCTCCGAGGCCGTCGTCGCTCCCCTGCACCGATTCGTCGAACGTGACGTCGGGGGCCTGGCGCTTCCACACGCCCGTGACCTTGCGCACCTCGTCCTCGGTCACCCACGCGCCCTGGATGCGACGGGCGACCGAAGAGCCGCCATCAAGCAGCAGCATGTCGCCCTTGCCCACCAGACGCTCGGCGCCCCCCTGGTCGAGGATCACGCGGCTGTCGGTCACCGACGCCACGGCGAAGGCGATGCGCGCCGGCACGTTGGCCTTGATGAGTCCCGTGATCACGTTGACCGACGGGCGCTGTGTGGCGATGACCAGGTGGATCCCGACCGCCCGCGCCATCTGGGCTAGGCGTGCGATCGACTCCTCGACGTCGCGGGCGGCCACCATCATGAGGTCGGAGAGCTCGTCGACGACCACCAGGACGAACGGCAGCCGCGAGAAGGCCGGGGCCGGCTCCGCCGAGCCGCCACCACGCTGGCCGGTGGACAGGTCGCCGCGGTCGACGGCGCCGTTGTAGCCGGTGATGTCGCGAAAGCCCACCTCCGCCAGCAGGTCGTAGCGCCGCTCCATCTCCTTGACGGCCCAGGCGAGCGCGTTGGCCGCCTTCTTCGGGTTGGTCACCACCTGGGTCAGCAGGTGGGGCAGCCGGTCGTACTGGCCCATCTCGACGCGCTTGGGGTCGACCAGGATCATGCGCACCTGGTCGGGCGTGCTCCGCATCAGGATCGACGTGAGCATCGTGTTGAGGCAGCTCGACTTCCCCGCACCGGTGGCGCCGGCGATGAGGACGTGGGGCATCGCCGCCAGGTTCATCATGATGGGCCGGCCGTTGATGTCGCGGCCCATGGCCACCTCGAGCGGATGGGTGGCCCGGCGGGCCTCGTCGGTGAGCAGGATGTCGCCCAACGCCACGATCTGGCGGCGAGTGTTGGGTACCTCGACGCCGATCGCCTGCTTGCCGGGGATGGGGGCCAGGATCCGGACGTCGGGCGTCGCCATGGTGTAGGCGATGTCCTTGTGGAGGCTGGTCACCCGGTTCACCTTCACGCCCGGGCCCAGCTCCAGCTCGTAGCGGGTGACGGTCGGCCCCACGACCATGCCCACCAACCGGGTCTCCACGGCGTGGTCGGCCAGCGCCTTCTCCAGGGTCCGGCCGGTCTCCTCGATCATGCGGCGGTCGACCTGGTGCGACCCGCTGCGCTGGAGGAGGCTGATGGGCGGCAGCCGCCACGGCGACGCCTTGGCCGCAGGTCCGAGGTCGATCTCGAGCTGTTCCGGCGGCTCCTCGGGCTCGGGCACGACCACCTTGACCCCGCGACGACGCCCGCCGACGCCGCCCAGCGTGGCGTCGACGTCTGGGGCTCCGGCCCCCTCCACAAGGGTCTCGTCGCCGAGGGCGCGCTCGTCCCACTCCTCGGGCAGCGCCGGGTCGCCGGCCTCGGGTCGCAGGCGGAACAGCGTGGCCAGCCGCTGGCCGACGACGGCCGTGAGGGGGCGGAACCCGGCCACCGTGCGGTCGGCCGCCACCCGGATCGGCGTGCGGGTGAGCACCACGAGCCCGGCGATCGCTGCGAGGACGAAGACGGCGGCCGCCCCGCCCGCACCCAGCACGCCCGCGGCCCCACGACCCACGGCGACACCGACGTAGCCACCGGCGTCGCGGAGGTCCTCGTCGGGCGCCGAGAACTCGGGACTGCCACCGGCCAGGTGCAACAACCCGGCGAGCGCCAGGGCGAGGAGAATCGCCCCCACGCCGACGTGCGCAGCGACCGACGCACCATCGACCCGGTCGCCATCGGGCCCATCCGACCGTTCGCCGTCCACGGCCGGGCGGGGACTGCGGTGCACCACCAGCGCCAGCCCCCCGGCGAGGAACGCGACCGGCAACGCGAACCGCAGCAAGCCCAGGGCCAAGCCGGCGCCGTCGTCGAGCGCCTGGCTGGCGGGACCCCCGGCGTCGGCGTAGATCCCGAGCCCCGTGACGATGGACGCCGCGACGAGCACCAGGCCCATCACGTCGTCGGCATGGTCGCCGAGCGCCCGGCCGCTGGCCGCGAGCGCGCGCTGGGCCACCAGCGACGCGGTCGATGGCGAGCTTCGACTGCGGCGCGTGCGGGAGCCGACCCAGCGCTTGTTGGGGCGCTTGGCCGGGCTCCGGCGCGACCGAGAGCGCGTCGAGCGAGAACGTTGGCGTGTCGTCACAACAGCCACAACGCTACCAGTAGCCACAGCCGCCACAGGCGGAGGACGCCGGGGGAGCCGCCATGCCGGTCTACTGTCCGGGCGTGGCCGGAGCGCGGATGCGGGGCATCGCCGTCGTGACCGGTGCGAGCTCGGGCATCGGCGCGGCCGCCGCCCGGGCGCTCGCCGACGACAGCTGGCGGGTGCTGGTCGGCGCCCGCCGCGTCGACCGCATCGACGCCCTGGCCGCCGACATCGGGGGCCTCGCCCATCAGCTGGACGTCGACGACGCCGGCTCGGTCGAGCGGTTCGCGGCGTTCGTCGCGGCCGCCGCCTACGACGGCACGGTCGGCCCGAGCCGGCTGCTGGTCAACAACGCGGGCGGCGCCTTGGGCTGGGCGCCGGTCGCCGAAACCGACGAACGGCAGTGGCGGGCCATGTACGAGACCAACGTGCTCGGCGCGGTGCGCATGATCAAGGCGCTGCTCGCCATGCTCGAGGCCCACGGCGACGGCACCGTCGTGACCGTCGGCTCGATCGCCGGCCACGAGCCCTATCCCAACGGGGCGGGCTACAACGCCGCCAAGTTCGCGGTGCGGGCGGTGATGTCGGCGATGCGCCAGGAGCTGCTGGGCCGGCCGGTGCGGGTGTGCGAGGTCGACCCCGGCATGGTCGAGACGGAGTTCAGCCTGGTGCGCTTCGGCGGCGACGCCGAGCGGGCCGCCGCCGTGTACGAGGGCGTGACGCCCCTGACCGCCGAGGATGTCGCCGAGTGCATCCGCTGGGTGGCCGCCCGCCCGCCCCACGTCAATGTGGACCAGCTGGTGGTGCTGGCGCGCGACCAGGCGGGTGCCCGGCAGATCCATCGCCGGCCGGTCCAGGCCGATTAGCCCGCAGCGGCGAAGGCGTCGAGGATCGCCTCGCTGAGCGGCCGCGGGGACGGGGGGCGTGTCCCGGGCCCGGCTGGCAGGTGGGGCACCACGTGGTCGTGCGGCCGTCGAGCACCCGGGAGCGCAGTTCCGTGCCGCAGCGCGGGCACGGCAGACCGGCCTGGCCGTAGACGTTGAGCCGCTGCTGGTTGCGGCCCGGGCGACCCTCGACGTTGCGATAGCTGGTGAGCGTCGTGCCCCCGTGGTGGAGGCTGCCGGCCAGGACCGCCCGCACCGCATCGAGGAGCGCCGCCGCCTGCGCCCGGGTCACCGTCCGGCGGGCCGGGTTGATGCGGGCCCGCCACAGCGCCTCGTCGGCGTAGATGTTGCCCACCCCGGCGATGGGACGCTGGCTCAGCAACTGCGTCTTGACCGCCCGCCGGCTGCGCCTGAGCGCCCGCCAGAGCTCCTCGGCCGTGAGCCGGCGGTCGAGGGCGTCGGGCCCCTGCACGGCCAGCGTCCCGGCGTACCGCCCGTCCTCCGCGACCGCGAGCCGGCCGAAGCGGCGCACGTCCCGGTACTCCAGGGCCGGCCCGGGCCGGGACGCGTCTCCCGCTCCCTCGCCCGCCCGGGCCGGCCCGTCGAGGCCCCACCAGGCGCGCACGTAGGCGTCTCCGGGGTCGCCCGGCGGACGCACCCGCAGCGAGCCCGTCATCCCGAGGTGCACGACCAGTTCCCTGCCGTCGTCCAGGGACAGCAGCAGGTACTTGCCCCGCCGGGCCGTGCCGGTGATCGTGGCGCCCTCGACCTCCAGCGCGGCGATGAACTTGGGATGGGGGAAGGCCCATGCCGAGGTCAGCCGACGGCCCACCACCAGCGGCTCGAGCTGCCGCCTGATGGTCTCGACCTCGGGGAGCTCAGGCATCGACCGGGGTCACGCCTCCATCACGACGGGGACGATCATCGGGCGGCGCTTGGTCGACTCGTTGACGAAGCGGCCGGCCGCCCGTCGCACCACCTTCTGCAGGGCCTCGATGTCTGTGCCACCCTCCACGAACGACTCCTTGACCGCCTGGCGCACCTCCTCGGAGCACTCGGCCAGCAGCGGCTCGGCCTCCGGTGCGTAGACCCAGCCGCGGGTGATGACCTCGGGACCGGTGAGGATCGCACCAGTGGCCACGTCCACTGTGACCACGACCACCACCACCCCCTCCTCGGCCAGCACCCGCCGGTCCCGCAACACGCCGTGGCCGACGTCGCCGATGATCCCGTCGACGTACAGGTAACCGGCCGGCACCGTGGCGTCGACTCGGAGGCCGTCGTCGTCGAGCACCAACTGGTCGCCGTCGGTGCACACGAGCACGTGCGCGGCTTCCACCACACCCATGCTGCGGGCCAACTTGGCATGGGCGACCATGTGGCGGTACTCGCCGTGCACCGGTACGAACCAGTCCGGGCGCACGATCGACAGCAGGGTCTTGAGCTCCTCCTGCTTGGCGTGCCCGGAGGCGTGGACGTCGGCGACGCCCGAGTGGACCACCTCGGCGCCCAGCCGTACCAGCCCGTCGATCACCTTGGACACGTTCATCTCGTTGCCCGGGATCGGATGCGAGGAGAGGATCACGGTGTCGTCGGTCTTGATCTCCAGCCAGCGATTGTTGCGCTGCGCCATGAGCGCCAGCGCCGACATGGGCTCGCCCTGGCTGCCGGTGGAGATCACGCACACCTGGCCGGGCGGCAGGTCGCGCACGTCGTCGATGTCGACCAGCGCGTGGTCGGGGATGCGCAGCAAGCCCATGTCCCGGGCGAGCCGCACGTTCTTCTTCATCGACATCCCCAGCGTGGCCACCTTGCGCCCGAACGCCAGGGCGGCGTCGGCGATCTGTTGGACCCGGTGGATGTGGCTGGCAAAGCAGGCGATGACGATCCGGCGACCCTGGTGCTGGTGGAACAGCTCGTGGAGCACGCCGCCGATCGAGGTCTCGCTGTGCGCGTAGCCGGGCTCCTCCGCGTTGGTGGAGTCGCTCAACAGCAGCCGGACCCCGTCCCCAGACGCCAGCGCCCCGATGCGGCCGAGATCGGTGAGCCGCCCGTCGACCGGCGTGAGGTCGAGCTTGAAGTCGCCGCTGTGGAGGATCGTGCCCTGCGGAGTGTGGAACGCCGTGGCGAAGCCGTGCGGGACCGAGTGGGTGACGGGGATGAACTCGACGTCGCACGGCCCGATCCGGCGCCGCTCACCGTCGAACACCGGGATCAGCTCCGTCCGATCCAGCAGGCCCGCCTCCTCGATGCGGTTGCGGGCCAGGCCGAGGGTCAGCTCGGAGCCGTAGATCGGGAACGACATCTCCCGCAGCAGGTAGCCGAGCCCGCCCATGTGGTCCTCGTGGCCGTGGGTGATGATCGCCCCGTCGACCCGCTCGGCGTTGTCGCGGAGGTAGGTGAAGTCGGGCAGAACCAGGTCGACCCCGAGCATGTCGAGCTCCGGGAACATCAGCCCCACGTCGAGCAGGAGGATCCGGCCGGCCACCTCGACGCACGCGCAGTTTCGCCCTATCTCGCCGAGGCCGCCGAGGAAGGTGAAGCGAACTGGCTCGCTCATGGTGCGGCGAACCTATCGGTCGCGGCGCCCCCCGGAAACCTGCCGCGGGATCGGTGGCCAGAGCCACCAGAACCGCGGCAGGAACCGGTCACGGGAGCCCGAGGTCCGTCAGGACCCGGCGGATCGCGTCGCGAGCCTCGTCGCTGACCGGTGGCAGCGGAAGCCGGAGCGGCCCGTCGTGCACGCCCAGCGCGGCGAGCGCGGCCTTGGCCGCGGTGGTCTGCACCCAGTTGGGCCCGACCTCGACGGCGAACGACGGCGCCAGGCGGGCGTTGAGCTGCCGCGCGGTGGACAGGTCGCCCTTGTCGAACGCCCCGATCATCTCGGCGAACAGGTCGCCGGCCCAGTGGGTCGCCACGCCGATGACGCCGACGGCACCCACGCCCAGCAGCGCCAGCGTGACGGCGTCGTCGCCCGAGTAGACGTCGAAGTCCTCGCCCGCCTCCGCGATCACCCGGGCGGTCGTGCCGGGATCCCCGGCGGCGTCCTTGAGGCCGACGATCGTGGGGACCTCACGGGCCAGCCGGATCAGCGCGTCGGTGTCGATGCGCCGGCCGGTGCGGGACGGGACGTCGTAGAGGACGACCGGCAGCTCGGTGGCGTCGGCGACGGCCCGGAAGTGGGCCTCGATGCCGGCCGGTGGTGGCCGGTTGTAGTACGGCGTGACGATCAGCAGCCCATCGACGCCGGTCGCCGCGGCCCGGCCCGCCAGCTCGACGCTGTGGCGTGTGTCGTTGGAGCCGGCCCCCGCCAACAGTGGCACGTCGACGGCGGTCCGCACCGACTCCCACAGTGCCACCTTCTCGTCGTCGCCGAGGGTGGGGGCCTCGCCCGTGGTCCCGGCGAGCACCAGCCCGTCGCTGCCATGGTCCACCAGCCAGCGGCCGACGGAGGCCGCGCCGGCGGTGTCGAGCGAGCCGTCGGCCGCGAACGGCGTGGCCATGGCCGTGAGGACCTTGCCGAAACGGGCACTTCCCATCACGAGACTCCCTTCCGTGGCATCGTGTCTGCTCGATCTTCTCCGTCATCGGCCTCGGCCGTGCGGTCGAGCCCCAGCGTCGTCAACAGGTCCTGGTGGAGCTCGAACCAGACGGTGTGGTAGCTCGCCAGCCGCGGCTTGGTGAACCAGTCGCGCTCTCCCGCCTCGACCTTGGCCACCGCCCGGGAGAGCTGATCGCCGTAGGGCCGATAGCGCTCGAGGGTACCGGCCAGGTCGTCGCACAGGGCCTCCACGCGGCTGTGCAACCCCACCAGGTCGTCGACGACGCGGGCATCGTAAGCGGGATCCCGGTGGTCGTTGATGACGGCGGTGCCCGCGACCTCCCGCACCTGCCAGCGGCTGCATGCTTCGAGCACCGCTCCGTTGAGCGCCCGAAAGCGCTCGTAGGCGCCCTCGATGGCGGGCCGAACCCCCGCAACGTCGATCTCCCGGCGCACGAGCCGGGCCTGCTCGGCCCGTCCCGCGGGCGTGAGCGACCACCCCCCCGGAGCCTCGCGGTGCACGACCAGGCCGTCGGCCTCCAGCCGCTCCAGCCACGACTCCACCTCGGTGACCGCGATCCCCGCCGACTCGGCCAGTACGGCAACCCCGGCATGACCCTTGAGGCGGAGCCCGTGCAGCACGAGCAGGCGTGGGTCCGATCGGGCCGCCATGGCGCGCAGGGTACCGCGAGCCCAGGTCACGCCACGGGGACGCCCGAGGAGCTCACCTGACCACGCCGATCATGTGGTCGCGGGTCACGAACGGCACCAGGTCGTCCTCCGTCAAGCCGTCGGCGCCGTCGGGCCGCAGTGGCAACACCATGTAGCGGACGTCGGCGCTCGAGTCCCAGACCCGCACCTCGACGTCGTCTCCCAGAGTGGTGCCGAACTCGGTCAGCACGGCCCGCGGCTCGCGCACCATGCGGGCGCGGTACGCGAAGCTCTTGTACCAGCGGGGTGGCAGCCCTAGCACGGGCCAGGGGTAGCACGAGCAGAGGGTGCAGACCACGACGTTGTGGACCTCCGGTGTGTTCTCGAGAACCACGAGGTGCTCGCCCTCGGCCCCGCCGAATCCCAGCTCGCCGATGGCCTGCGTGCCGTCGTCGAGGAGTCGTCCGCGGTAGGCCTCGTCGACCCACGCCCGCGCGACCACCCTGGCGCCGTTGAGCGGCCCCACGTCGCGCTCGTACGTCTCGATCACGGCATCGACGACGTCGGACGTGATCAGCCCCTTCTCCACCAGCAGCGACTCGATGGCGGTCACCCGCCGCGCCATGGACCGATGGTCTCCGTGGTCGTCGCTCACGACAGGTACCGCTCCCACAGGTCGATGTACAGGGCGCCGGGCTCGGCGTCGTCGCCCCACAGGTCGCGCATGTCGAAGCGCACCCGGTAGACGGCCTCGGGTGCGTCGGCGTCCGGATGGGGCCAGCCACCGTTGACCGCCGCGATGGTCCCGGTGACCCCCCGCACGTAGCGGGGACAGCGATGGTGACCGACGGGCGCCATGCGGCGGACCGTCACCCTGTCGCCCACCCCGAACGCCGCGGTCACCGGCTCACCGGAGGTCGGGGCCGACCCATTGAGGAAGCCCCTGATCGCCGCCGCCAGCTCGGGATCGGTGGCCCGTGAACTCGTCGGCCTGCCCTCGCCCGTGGCGGCCCGGGCATCGACCTCCGCCGACGTGAGGCTTCCGCCGGCGACGAGGGCGGCCTCGAGTCCCCGGGCCCAGCGCTCGTAGTAGCTGGAGGCCAGGTAGGTGGCGGGCTCGATCTCCTCGATTGCCGGTCGCGTCGAGCCGGTCCGGAGTCCCTTGGCCGACGTCGCGACCAGCAGGCCGAACGTTCGGCTCTCCCAGGACTCGTGGAACGGCCGCTCGTCGAGGGCGCGGTCGCTCGGGTCGCGGATCACCGGTCCGAACCCGTGCATCCCGCCCATGTCGTGCACGCCATCCACCGGCGGCGAGCGTAGCCCGGCCCTCCCGCGCCCCGGCGACGCGAATCAGCCTCCCTGGCGGAGCAGCTCGTCGAGCTCGCGATCGAGGTCGTCGCAGTCGTCGACCTCCCTGCCCCGCCTCGCCACCACCCGCCGTAGGACCAGCGGATAGCCGATGACGGCTATGGCGGAGAATATGAACCACTGGACCGCGTATCCGAGGTGGGGCCCCTCGGACAGCTCGGGCGGCGGCACCGGGAGGATGGACGCCGGCTCGGGCCGCGTGGGATCGGCGGCGTTCGGCTCGGGTGGATCGGACTCGTCCGCCCGCACGAGCGCCGGCAGGATGCCGTCCCCGGCGGCGAGCAGCGGGTCGACGTCGCGGGGGGCCGTTCCGTCGAGCCCGTCGGGATCGACGACGAGCCCGGTCACCGTCACCTCGCCCGCCGGGGGCTGGGCGTCGACCACCGAACCATCGGCCGCCATGCCCACGAATCCCCGGATGACGCCGACCCGTTCCCCGCCCTCCAGCCGGAGCGGCGTCACCAACCACGCTCCGGCGACGCCGTCCTGCGTGCGGTTGCGGACGGCCACGGTCTCATCGTCGTCGTAGGTGCCAGTGGCGGTGACCGTCCGATGGCGGACGGCCTCTACCGCGGCATGGTCGTCAACGGGGTCGAGCAGCTCGCCCACCGGCGTCACGGGTTGCTCCGATCGTGCCTCGATCAGAGCGTTGCGGTCCCGCTTCTCGTCCAGCCGCCGGAGCTGCCACAGGCCCAGGTTCACCATCGTCACCACGAGCACGACCACGAACAGGTGGGACAGCAGCCATCGGGGCCGCAGCAGGAACCTGGCCTTTGCCACGTCCTCAGCGTAGGACCGGTCCGTCGCGCCGACGCCATCAGAAGTGGCGGCCGCGGGTGGCAGGCGAACCTGGACCTTCTGGGGGAAGATCTCGACGTCCGCGACTTCGGCGAAGCGACGCGCCTGGACCGAGAACACGGCAAGGCCGACTGCCTGCGGAGCAGGATGGCGATGGGCGCCGCTGTCGCCGGCGAGGCGTTTTGGGCTTCCTGAAGCCGCATCCGCATCAATGCCACCCTCCCCGGCCCTACCGACACGCCGCTCGCGCGCCGAGCAAGGAGACCCGGCTGGATTCGGCGCAGCTACCGCTCCGACATCGGCATCGAGGCGTCGACGCCGTTCGAGCGGGCGCTCCCCCCTCGCATTCGTTTGCACCGGCCCGCTACCGGCGGCCCTCACTGGCCGTCGATCTCTTGGCGAACACCGACCTTCTGACCCGCCCCACGGGTCGAGGGCTCGTCGGCAGGGTGAGTCGCGGCGCGCATAAGAGGCTCTTGGCGAAACGACGGCCGCACGGCACCATGGTGGGCGCGTCGCTACGCAGGGTACGAAGGAGGCACGCCCTGCGGTCGTGACTCAACAATGAGCGCCGAGGCGCAGAAGGGCTGTCAGCCGTGATGCGTTGGATCGTCGGTTCGAGCCTTCGATCTCGAGGCTGGGTCGTCATCCTCGGCGCGATCGTGCTGGCCTTCGGATTCACGCGGCTCCAAAACATGCCGCGCGATGTCCTCCCGGAGTTCAAGCGGGTGTCCGTCGAGGTCCAGACCGAGGCGCTCGGACTCTCGGCGCAGGAGGTCGAACAGTTCGTCACCGCGCCGCTCGAGCAGGACCTCCTCAATGGTGTCGCCTTTCTTGACATCATCCGTTCCGAATCGGTCCCAGGGCTGTCGCGCATCGAGATGATCTTCGAGCCCGGGACCGACGAACGACGCGCTCGCCAGGTGGTGAACGAGCGGCTGACGCAGGCCTTCGCAATCCCGAATGTCTCATCGCCGCCACAGATGCTGCAGCCGCTTTCATCGACCAGCCGGATGATGATGATCGGGCTGAGGTCGAGCTCGAGATCGCTCATCGACCTCGGCGTGTTGGCGCGCTGGACCATCCGGCCCGCGCTTCTGGCCGTGCCGGGAGTCGCCAACGTGTCGATCTGGGGCCAGCGTGAGCAGCAGCTGCAGGTACAGGTCGATCCTGCGCGGCTCGGAGCGGCCAGGATCACCCTCGACCAGGTCATCCGCACCACGGCGAACTCGCTCTGGGTGTCGCCGCTGACGTTCACCGAAGCCTCGACACCTGGCGCAGGCGGATTCTTCGACACACAGAGCCAGCGGATCGGTGTGCAGCACACCCAGCCCATCACGAGCGCCGAACACCTGGCCGGCGTCATCATCGAGGGCCGGCCCGGTGCGGAGCCCGGCGGTGCGATCCGGAGGCTCGGGGACGTCACCGACGTCGTCAAGGATCACCAGCCGCTGATCGGCGACGCCGTGTTCACGGATGGGCCCGGCCTCATGATGGTCGTCGAGAAGCTCCCCGGGGCCAACGCGACCGAGGTCACCGACGAGCTCGAAGACGCCCTCGCCAGCCTCGACCTCGAGGGGATCGAGGTCGACACGTCGTTCTTCCAGCCCGCCCACTACATCCAGGATTCGGTCGACAACCTGCGTGAGGCTCTCGTCGTCGCCCTCATGCTCCTGGTGGTCGCACTCGCTGCCTTCCTATTCAACCTCCGCGCGATCTTCATCGCCCTCGTGGCGACGTTGCTCTCGATGTCCGCCGCGGTCGCGGTCCTCTGGATCCGCGATGAGACGCTGAACTGGATGGTGCTGGCGGGACTCGTGCTCGCGCTGGTGATCGTCATCGACGATGCGATCACGACCGTCTATGCCATCCGGCGGGTGAGGGCGCGGAGGGCGGACGGTGAGGACGAACGGGCCTTCGAAAGGCGACACGTCGACGCGGTCCTCGCGGTCCGTGGGCCGCTCGCCTACGGGCTCGCCATCCTCCTCACCGTGCTGGTACCGGTCCTCGTCTTGGAAGGCGAGCCCGGGGCGTTCATGCCACCGCTCGTTCTCTCGTACGCCGGCGCCGTCGTCGCATCGTTCGTGGTCGCGATCACCGTCACGCCGGCCCTCGGCATGGCCCTCCTCAGGACGGAGGAGCGCCCGCGGATGGGCGCCGTCCTCGGACGGTTGCGCCGACGCTACGGCACGGGGCTCGCCCGGTTCACCCGGAGCGCGACGCCCGCGCTCGCTGCCACCTTCGTGCTACTCGTGGTCGGACTGGTGACTCTGCCCATCCTCGATCGGGGAACCTCGGTGGTTCCCGAGTTCGAGGACCGCAGTCTCCTGGTCCGCTGGGAGGGGGCGCCCGGCACATCGCTACCGGAGACGCAGCGCATCGTTGCCCGCGCGGGAAAGGAGATCCGCGGACTCCCGGGCGTCGACAATGTCGGCGGCCACGTCGGGCGCGCGATCCTGGGCGACCAAGTCGTCGGGGTGAACGCGAGCGAGCTCTGGGTGACGGTCGAGCCTTCGGCCGACTACGCCGCCACGGTGGACGCGATCGAGCAGGTGGTCGACGGCTACCCCGGCGTCGCCAGCTCGGTCTCCACCTACCCCCGAGCGCGGGTCGAGGACGTGCTGGAGACACCGAACGGGGTCGCGGGCAAGGACCTCACCGTGCGCGTCTTCGGCGCCAATCTGGACACACTGCGGAGCGCTGCCGGCGACGTGCGAGATATGACGGCGCGGGTCGACGGGGTGGCGTCGGCGGATCTCCAGCAGCCGATCGTCGAGCCCACCATCGACGTCGAGGTCGACCTCGACCGGGCCGAGCGACTCGGCATCAAGCCGGGTGATGTGCGACGGACGGCAGCGACACTGCTCAACGGCATCGTGGTCGGCAACCTCTTCGAGGCGCAGAAGATCTTCGAGGTCGTTGTGCAGGGCAGCGACAACCTCCGCCACAGCATTCACGACGTCGGCAACCTCCGCGTCGACCTACCTGACGGCCGGCAGGTTCCGTTGGGTTCGGTCGCCGACCTGAGCATCGTTCCGAGCCCGAACGTCATCAAACACGAGGACGTCTCGCGCTACCTCGATATCGGCATCGACGTGAGCGGACGAGACGTCGACTCCGTGGCCGACGACATCCAACGGGCGATCCGCGCCGTCGATTTCCCGCTCGAATATCACGCCGAGGTGCTGGATGACTACCGGAGCAGCGAGTCGGACCGCGTGTTCCTCATCGGACTGGCGATCGCGGCGCTCCTGGGGACCTTCCTCCTCCTGCAAGCAGCGCTTTCGAGTTGGCGGATGGCTGCCGCGCTCTTCGTTGCGTTGCCCGCCGCGCTCACCGGCGGGCTGCTAGCGGCGCTGATCGACGGCGGGCCCATCACGATCGGCTCTCTCGCCGGCTTCCTCGCGATCTACGGGCTGGCGGCTCGGGCCGGCGTGCTGTTCGTCCAGCGCTGTCACGCGATCGAGGACGACAACCCGGAGGTGGTCGGGTCGACGGGTGCCTCGCGGGTCGCGGGCGCCGACGGCGACGCTGACATGTTCGTGGCACAGCTCGTGCGGAGGGTCGCAGCCAAGCGGTTCGCGCCGTCGGTCGCGACAGCGGTCGCCGTCGTCCTGGTGTTCCTGCCGCTCGCGTTGGCGGAGGGAGTCGGGTTCGAGGTGGTCCGGCCGATGGCCGTTGTCGTCATCGGCGGAGTCGTCACCACGACGCTCCTCAATCTCTTCGTCCTACCGGGCTTGTACCTGCGTTTTGGGTCGCGTCCGGAAGGCGCACGCGACCAGTTCGACGCGTTCCCGGAGCCAACTGGCGAACGTGAAGCCCCCCAAGCCAGGAGCCTGCTCGATGCTTAGGAGAGGCCCGACCTCGGCACGCGCAAGATGGTTGATCACCCTGCTGGTCCTCGCCTCCCTCACGCCCGTCGGCTGCGCCGAGACGGCAAGCGGGGGCGAGGACGGGGGTGACGCCGCCGCCACCATCCAGCAGGTCGACGGCGCGGATGTCGTGCGCGTCACGCTGGCTCCCGGCGCCGCCGAACGGCTCGGGCTCGAGATGGGCGTGGTGCGCGCGGTCCCGGGCGGAGGCAGGGCCGTGCCGTACGCCGCGGTCGTCTACGACCCCAACGGCCAAACGTGGGTGTACACGAGCCCGAAGAATCGCACGTTCGTTCGTGAGCCGATCACCGTCACCGACGTCTCCGGTGAGGAGGCATTTCTCTCGTCGGGCCCGGAAATCGGGACCGAGGTCGTGACCGTGGGAACGGCTGAGCTCTACGGCGCCGAGCAAGAGATAGGGGCCTGACCGCACCCTCCCCTACCCGCTGTTCCACCGGATGAGGCTGATCTCGCCATGATGAGCTGGATCGTTCGATCGAGCCTGAAGTTCAGGTTCCTGATCGTCGCCTTGGCCGCGGGTCTGATCTTCGTTGGCATCACGCAGTTGCCCACGGCGAAGATCGACGTGTTTCCCGAGTTCGCGCCGCCCAAGGTCGAGGTCCAGACGATCGCGCTCGGGCTGACCGCCCAAGAGGTGGAGGAGCTGATCACAGTCCCGCTCGAGCAGGCGCTCAATGGCGTGCCCGAGCTCGACGTGCTCCGGTCCAAGTCGGTACCCCAGCTGTCGCAGATCGAGCTGATCTTCAAGTCCGGTGCAGACCTGTTCGTCGCGCGGCAGTTCGTGGAAGAGCGGATCGGATCCGTCTCCCATCAGCTGCCGAGGTGGGCGAGCCCACCGTTCATGATCCAGCCGCTCTCGTCGACCAGCCGGGTCATGAAGATCGGCGTGACGTCGGAGACGAGGTCCGTGATCGACCTGTCGATGACGGCGTACTGGAAGATCCGGGCTCGACTCCTCCGCGTGCCCGGCGTCGCCAACGTGCCGATCTGGGGCGAGCGCCTGGACATGCTCACCGTCCAGACCGACCCGGCACGAATGCGGGCCAACCATGTGACGCTCGACCGGGTCATGACCGTCACGGCGGACGCACTGGACGCCGGCCTACTGCAGTTCTCCGACGGCGGCTACATCGGCACCGGTGGCGCGGTCGAGACGCCGAACCAGCGTCTCAACGTCCAACACACGCTCGCGATCCGATCGGTGGAGGACCTGGCCGGCGTCCCCATCGGTGGCACCAAGGCCGACGGGACGCCGCTCCTGCTCGGGGACGTGGCGGTGGTGAAGCAGGATCACCAACCGCTGCACGGGGACGCGGTGATCGACGGCGGGCCCGGCCTCATGCTGATTGTCGAGAAGCTCCCCTGGGCGAACACCCTCGACGTGACCAGGGGCGTCGAGGAGGCCTTGAAGGAGCTCCAGCCAGGCCTCGCGGGAATCGACATCGACCCCACGATCTTCAGGCCGGCCACGTTCGTCGAGCAGTCGATCGACAACCTCACCGAGGCACTGATCCAGGGGTCGATCCTCGTCGTCATCGTTCTGGCGCTGTTCTTGTTCTCGTGGCGGAGCGCGCTGATCAGCCTGGTCACCATCCCGCTGTCGCTCACCGCGTCGGCCCTGATCCTCTACTGGCGGGACACGACCATCAACACGATGGTGCTCGCTGGCTTCGTGATCGCGCTAGGCGCGGTCGTCGACGACGCCATCGTCGACACCGAGAACATCGTGCGCCGCCTGCGCCTGCACAGGCGAGATCCGGACGGGCGGTCGACCGCGCGCGTGATCTTCGACGCCTCGCTCGAGGTGCGCGGCGCGGTGGTGTACGCGTCGCTGATCGAAGCGCTTGCACTGCTTCCGATCTTCTTCCTGACCGGGCTTGCGGGCTCGTTCTTTCGCCCGCTGGCCATCTCGTACGCGCTGGCGGTGCTCGTCTCGATGCTGGTGGCGCTGATCATCACGCCCGCACTCAGCATGATCCTGCTCAGGAACGCCCCCCTCGAGCGGCGCGAATCGCCGATCGTCGTCGGGCTGCAGCGGGCCTACACGGCCGTGCTCGCGCGCATCGTCCGCACACCGGGGCCGGCCTTCGTCACGGTCACGTTGAGCGTGCTCCTCGGAGCCCTAGTGGCACCGGGACTGGGTCAGGAGTTGCTGCCCGACTTCAAGGAGCGCGACTTCTTGATGCACTGGGTCACGAAGCCCGATACCTCGGGGACGGAGGAGGTCAGGATCTCGGTGAGGGCAGCCGACGAGCTGTTGGAGATCCCCGGCGTCCGCAACTTCGGCGCACACATCGGGCAGGCCTTCCTCGCCGACGAGCCCTACGGCATCCATTTCGGGGAGAACTGGATCAGCCTCGACGAGGACGCCGACTACGACAAGACGGTTGCGGAGGTCCAGCGGGTTGTGGACGGCTATCCCGGCATCCGCCGCGACGTCCAGACCTATCTCAAGGAACGGATCCGTGAGGTCCTCACCGGATCCAGTGAGACGATCACGGTGAAGATCTTCGGGGATGACCTCACGACACTGCGCGAATCCGCCGAGGACGTGAGAGACATGATGGCGGGCGTCTCCGGAGTCATCGAGGAGAACATCGAGCTCCAGGATGACGTACCTCAGGTGACGGTCACGGTCGATCTGCGCGCCGCCGAACGTTACGGACTCAAGCCGGGCGATGTCCGCCGGGCCGCCGCCACGTTCGTCACCGGTGAGGAGGTCGGCGACATCTTTCGCGACGGTAAGGCCTACGACGTCCATGTGTGGAGCACGCCCGAGACCCGCAACAGCTTGGAAGCGATCAAGCGGCTTCCCATGGACACGCCGTCGGGCCACGTGGTCAGCCTCGAGGACGTGGCCGAGGTGGCGATCAAGCCCGTTCCCAACAACATCCACCGCGAGGATCAGTCCCGGATCATCGAGGTCGGCGCCAACGTCGAAGGGCGCGATCTGGGGTCCGTCGCGGGCGACATCCAGGATGGGCTCGACCAGATGGCGCTCCCCTTCGGCTATCACACCAAGGTGGAGGGCGAGTACGAGGCGCGACAGGAGTCGGACCGCCGATTGGCCCTCTGGGGCATCGTGGCCGCGATCGGTATCTTCCTCCTTCTCGTTGCGTCCTTCCGCAGCGCCCGGCTGGCGTTGCTGTCGTTCGTGACGCTCCCGATGGCGCTCGTGGGCGGTGTGCTCGCGGCGCACTTCTTCGGCAACAACACCATTTCGCTGGGATCACTTGTCGGGTTCTTCACGATCCTCGGCATCGTCGCCCGCAACGGCATCATGCAGATCAGCCACTTCCAGCACCTCGAGGAACGAGAGGGAGAGGCGTTCGGGCACACCCTGGTCATGCGGGGTGCTCGGGAGCGGCTCGCCCCGATCCTCATGACAGCCCTCACCACCGGGCTGGCCCTCGTGCCACTGCTCATGGCCGGCGACATCCCCGGTCAGGAGATCGAGTACCCGATGGCGATCGTCATCGTCGGTGGGTTGGTGTTCTCGACGCTCCTGAACCTGTTCGTCGTGCCGTCGCTCTATCTCGCATTGGGCAGGCGCCGACGCGGGCCCACCGCAGCGCCTGGGAGCTCTCGCCGGCCAGCGACGTGATCGCGGCGGCGCGGGAGCTACACGACAGGCGCCCAGTAGCCCACGTCGATCTCCACCACGCTGGGCCGTTGACCGTGGTCGATGACCTCGAGGGGGGAGTGGCGCGGCGCGTAGCCCCTGGCTCCGAGAAAGCCCATCATGTGCTCGCTTGGACGGTCCACGCCGAAGTCGCCGTAGCGCTCGCGCCACATTGGCCAGACCGCCGGGAGGCGACCGCCCCGCAGCATCGACGGCGCGAAGTGCAGCTGCCTGAGGTCCCACTCGGACCACATGTCGGACCTGTCGAAGACACCGAGGCCGTACTGGACTTCCCACGGCGGTTCAGCACCCCAAACCCAGGCTTCGGTCCAATGGCAGCCCAAACGGTGGCCACAGTTCATCCTGCAGGTGAGCCGTCGATCGATGTTGTCGACGATGGACGACCACGCGGGATCGTCGGGTGTCACGAGGTGTGGTTCGGTCACCGCATTTCCCACTCTTGCAAGTTGCTCGGGAACTGGATGCTTCTGCGGGCTATCCCCGTGGACGTTACAAAGACCCCACTGCCGGGTGGTTGATGCTGGACGTCCTCGGGTCGCCTTTGTTGCCCCGGCGGCAACGAGCGTCGGTCACCTCGTGGCACCGCCTCGCGACGGACATCACAGGAGTGAGGCACCATCCCCCACGGCCTTGAAGGGGTCAGGTACAACACGCCAACACGTTTTTCGGCGTGCTAGTCATACGCGGGACTCGGCACGACCTGGGCCAACCTTCCGTCCGTGCCGAGGGTGCTTCGCATGCGATCTTCTTCACATTCCCGGAGAGCACATCAGATGCGGGTCATTTCGGTGTGAATGCCGTTGCACAGGGTCAGTCAAGAGTGACTACCGAGGCCCCGGCGCGCGGAGAGGAACCCCGCACGGCGGCCGATCGGGCGGAGTCCCGCCGTCCCGACACCTTGCGCTCGCCGAAGAGTCGGGGGACCGTACTGGTCGGAGCGGGAATCTTCTTGTCGCGGGCTGCGGGACTTGTGCGGGAGCGTGTGGTAGGCCATTTCTTCGGCATCGGCCACGCCGCCGATGCGTTCAGCGCCGCATATCGCATCCCGAACGTGTTGCAGAGCCTGTTGGGCGAGGGCGTGCTGTCAGCGTCGATCGTGCCGATGTACAGC
>Ga0081538_10000497_pt1 | contig 43900 bp, 40 predicted proteins | sample TabmetS5T2R1_FD_71022 | JGI IMG/M metagenome (GOLD analysis project Ga0081538, IMG submission 71022) | Tabebuia heterophylla rhizosphere microbial communities from the University of Puerto Rico - S5T2R1 | ecosystem: Host-associated > Plants > Roots > Rhizosphere ... | reverse complement strand
CGGGGCGGGGGGGGGCCCAATGGCCCCGGCGCGGCCGCGTGTCGCAGCTGTGGTTCCGGCTTCCACCTAACTCCCGAGTGCGGACTTGGCCTGGTCGGCCTGCTGCTGGCTCATCGGGACGATCGCCGCCGCCTCCGAGATGGCCTGGTAGTTCTCGACCACGTAGTCCATGAAGGCCTTCACCTCGGGACGCTGGATCGCCTTCTGGCTCGGGTACATGAACAGCGGCCTGGAGAGGGGCTTGTACTCGCCGCTGGAGATCGTCTCCTGGCTCGGCTTCACGCAGCCCGACCCGGCGTCGACCCCCACCAGCCCGAGCTTGTCCTGGTTCTGCTCGTAGTAGGAGAAGCCGAAGTAGCCGAGGCCGCCTTCCTCGCCTGACACGCCCTGCACCAGCACGTTGTCGTCCTCGGAGGGCTGGTAGTCCTTGCGGGTGTTCCCCTCCTCACCGTTGATCTCCTCGGTGAAGAACTCGAACGTGCCGGAGTCGGTCCCCGGACCGAACAGGCTGAGCTCGGCGTCGGGCAGCTTCGGGTCGATGTCGGAGAGGCTCTTCACCTTCGAGCCCTGCTCCCACAGCTGCTTGAGCTGGTCCGTCGTGAGGCAGTCGACCTTGAGGTCGGCGTTGGTCGCGACCGAGATGCCGTCGTTCGCGACCTGCACCTCGTTGTACTTGACGCCGTTCTTCTCGCAGATCGGCACCTCTTCCTCTTCGTCGATCGGACGCGAGGCGTTGGAGATGTCGGTCTCGCCGGCGCAGAACTTCTCGAAGCCGCCGCCGGTCCCGGACTGCGCCACGGTGATGCGGACGTTTGGGTTCTCGCCCTGGAAGGCCTCCTGGGCCGCCTGGGCGAACGGCCCGACGGTGCTCGATCCGTCGATCCTGATCGTGCCGGAGAGATCGCCGCCTCCGCCGCCTCCACCGCCACCGTCGTCGTCGTCCTCGCCGCACGCGACGGCGCCGAGCGCCAACGCACCACAGGCGGCGAACGCGAGGAGCTTCCTCATACGGTTCTTCTCCTTGGTTCGGGCATGTACGGCTCGGACCCTGTCACGGGGACGGCCGTGAGTCTGTTACTTGGGTGTCGCTGTCTTGTGAAAGAGATGTGAAGCGATAGCCAAAGCCGAAGTGGGTGTGGATCACGCTCCGGCCCGGGAGCGCCTGTGCCAGCTTCTGGCGCAGCTTTCCGACGTAGACGTCGACCGAGCGATCCGACTTGCGGTAGGGCTCCCCCCACACGACGGAGTAGAGCTCCGCGCGCGAGACGATCCGGTCGCGCCGCTCCACCAGCGCGGTGAGCACCTGCAGCTCCCGGACAGTCAGGTCGAGCGGTCTGCCCGCCGCCAGCGCTACGAACTCGCTGGGCCGGATCTCCACGTCACCAGCTCGCACAACCGTGGATGCCTCCATGGGCTTCGAGGCTCCCAGCTTGGTGCGGAAAGTCCGTTACCTCGGCGTTTCTCGGCTGTGAAGATGCTGTAAAAGCGACTCCTTGCGTCCGGCCGATGCGTAGACTCCCGCCCGGATGTCGGATTTGCGTCTTGCGATCCTCGACACAGACTCGGGGTTCGTGCGGGTGCTCGAGAAGCGCGCCAGCGACCTGGGCTGGCAGCACCGCCGCCTCGAGGCCCCGCCGCGGACCGAGGAGTTCGTCGCGATGCGGGTGAACGCCCTGGTGGTTGACCTCGCGATGCTCGGCCCGGGCGCCTGGGAGTTCCTCGAGCGCGTCTCCGTAGCCCTGCCCGGGCTCGGCATCGTGGTCTGCACGGGGCGCTCCACGGTGTCGCAGCGGGTGCGCGGACTGCGGATGGGCGCGGACGACTGGGTCACGAAGCCCTGCCACCCGGAAGAGGTCCTCGCGCGCGTGGAATCAGTGGTCCGGCGGCGGAAGCGGGCCTCGGCGCGCGTGGAGACGGGGCCGCTCGTAGCCGGCGAGCTCGAGATCCGGGCCGACCAGTTCCAGGCGTACGTGCGCTCCGGGAGCATCGACCTCACCCGCCGCGAGTTCGAGGTGCTTCAGCTGCTTGCGCAGGCGAAGGGCAAGGTCCTCCAGCGCGAGGAGATCTACCAGGCGGTCTGGGGCTACGCGATGGCCCACGGCGACCGGTCCGTGGACGTGTTCATCCGCAAGGTGCGCCAGAAGCTCGAGAAGGCCTCGCCCGACTGGACCTACATCCACACCCACTTCGGCGTGGGCTATCGCTTCGAGCCGGAGGGGACGGGAGCAGTCGAAGTCACGGCGCCGCCGGTCGTGCCGGCGGAGACGCCGCCGCCGCCGCGCGAGGACCCGGCGCCGCTCTCTTTCTAGGCAGCCGCGACCGCGCGGCGGACCATGCCGCGCGCCAGCAGCGACCGGGGCGCCGCGGCAGCGAGGGCCGCGGCGGTGCTCTGGGCCAATCCGCCGGCGATCAGGGCCCGGTAGGCCGTCCGCATCGCCGGTGGGCGGGTCGGCCCGTGCGCGTCCGAGGCGACCACCGCCACCAGCCCGTCGGCGAGCAATGCCCAGGCGGCGCTCCGGGCGTCGTCGCCGTGACCGCCGGTGAGCGACCGGGCGTTCACCTGAGCCAGGCAGCCGGCGGCCAGCTCGCGCCGCAGGCCGGCGGACCCGTCGAGCGCGGCGTCGGCGCTTCGCTCGGGATGGGCGACGAGCACGCCGAAGCCGCGCGCCCGCAGCTCCGCGGTGGCGGCGTGGAAGTCCTCGCGGATCCCCTCGAAGGGCGTCTCGACCAGCACCCAGCGCCCACCTGGAGGGCCCTGGGCGAGCAGGTCGATCTCCCACTGCCGCAGGAGGAACACCATGTCGTGACCCAGCTCGCCGCCGCAGCGGACCTCGAGAGGGAGGCCGGAGGCGGCCAGGTGCGAGCGCAGCCGGCGCACGCGCCGATCGATCTCAACGGCATCCGTGAGCCCGAGGTCGGTCCGCACGTGCGGGGTGGCCACGACGGTCCGCGTGCCCTCCGCGAGCGCGGCACGGGCGAGCTCGAGGCTGGCGGACAGGTCCGCGGGCCCGTCGTCCACGCCTGGAAGCAGGTGGAAGTGGAGGTCCGCGAAGTCCATGGCCGGGGAAAGCATCGGCGACCCCGGCGCGGATCCGGTGATTCTCTTGTGACCGGCGGCCATTGCCATACTTCGCCGCCGCATGCCCAGGAACCAGCGGATCCTCCTGGTCGTCGCGGCGATCGTCGTCGCCGTCATCGCGTTCGTGATCGCCCAGCCGGGCGATGACGATGACGAGGGCCAGAGCGCCGGGAACACCCCTGCGCAGACCGAGTCCCAGGCCACCACGAACGATGAGGCCGAGGCGACCGAGACCGAGACCGAGCCGTCGCCCCCGCCCGAGCCGGAGGTCAACCGGATCCGCATCCGCGGCGGCAGCGTCGCCGGCGGGGCCAAGGACATCGAGGTCACGCGCGGCGACACCGTGGTCATCGTCGTCAGCTCGGACGCGCCCGACGACATCCATCTGCATGGCTACGACATCGAGAAGGAGGTCGCCCCGGGCCGGCCGGCCCGCTTCCGCTTCAAGGCGAACGCGGAAGGCGCCTTCGAGATCGAGAGCCACGTGGCGGAGGACGCCGGCAGGGACCCGCTGGTCGCCCGCCTCGTGGTCCAACCCTCGTGAGCCTCATCGCCCACGGGCTCGTCGCCCGGTCGGACCTGCCGATCCCCGAGTGGCTCTTCGGCTGGGCGGCCGCGATGGTGCTGGTCGTCTCGTTCGTCGCGCTCGCCGTGCTGTGGCCCCAGCCGCGCCTCGAGCGCGAGCACTGGCGCCCTCTGCCGGGCGGCGTCGGCCGCGTGCTCGGCAGCCGGCCCGTCGAGATCCTCTGCGGCGCCGTCGGCGTCGTGCTGCTCGGAGTCGTCGTCTATGCCGGGCTGCGCGGCACCCAGAGCCCGACGGCGAACTTCGCGCCCACCTTCATCTACGTGATCTTCTGGCTCGGGCTCGTGCCGGCCAGCGTGCTGCTCGGCGACGTGTACAAGGCCTTCAACCCGTGGCGGGCGATCGGCCGCGCCGTGGGCTGGACGGCCGGGAGGGTCGCGCGGGCGGACCTGCCGGCCCCGCTCACGTACCCCGACCGGCTCGGCCACTGGCCCGCGGCGGCCGGTGTGTTCGCGTTCGCCGTGATGGAGCTCGTCGTATCGAACGGCGACCGGCCGGAGAACCTGGCCATCGCGACCCTCATCTACTCGGCGCTCACGTTCGTGGCCATGGCGCTGTACGGGGTCGAGACCTGGATCGACCGCGGCGACCCGTACTCCGTGTACTTCAACCTGTTCTCGCGCCTGTCGCCGATCGAGACGCGCGACCAGGTGGTCGGCCTGCGCCGGCCGCTGTCGGGACTCGCCGCCCTGAAGCCCGGGCCGGGGACGGTGCCGCTGCTCGCCGTGATGATCGGATCGGTCACGTTCGACGGCGCCTCCGAGGCGCCCATCTGGACCGGCATCGCCCCGGACATCGCGAGCTTCTTCCAGGACGTCGGCGTGTCGCCGCAGAGGGCGCTCGAGCTGACGTTCTTCGTCGGGCTGACCGGGACGATCGTGCTCATCTACTGCTTCTACCGGCTCGGCGTCGTCGGCGCGAAGAGCGTGGGCGGCGGGTTCACCACCGGGCGGCTGGCGCGCGCCTTCGTGCACTCGCTCGTGCCGATCGCGCTTGCCTACGTCGCGGCGCACTACTTCACGCTCTTGCTGTTCCAGGGGCAGGGGCTCAGCTTCCTCGCCTCGGATCCGCTCGGCGACGGGTCCGACCTGTTCGGCACAGCCGACAGCCAGATCGACTACACGCTGATCGGCGCCAACGCGACCTGGTACTGGCAGGTCGCATTCGTGGTCGCCGGGCACGTGGTGGCGCTCACCCTGGCGCACGACCGGGCCCTCGCCCTCTACGACCAGGCCAAGCTCGCGGTGCGCTCCCAGTACTGGATGCTCGCGGTGATGGTGGGCTTCACCAGCCTGGCGCTATGGCTGCTGTCGCAGGCGAACGCCTGACATCCTGCCAACATCCAGGGCGATGCCGATCGCGCACGCCGGACACTGGCTGACCAACATCGCGTACTTCCTGCCCGTGGTCGCCTTCCTCGTCTGGCTGGTGATCACGCAGATCAGGGAGCGCCGGCGCAGCCGCGGCTAAGAGCGAGAACCTGCGGCTTTGCAGGCAGGAACCTCAGCGCGAGCGACGGGACTCGAACCCGCGACCTCCGGCGTGACAGGCCGGCGCTCTAACCAACTGAGCTACGCCCGCTCGGCGAAGGACGAGGATAGCGCCACGGTCTCCATCGCCGATCGCGGCACCCTGCCTGGACATGTTGGGGAGCGACTCGCCGACCCGGCGGGTGCGCATAGCGGGAAAATGGCCCTGTGACCGCGCCCGCCTTCCTGGCGTCCTTCGACATCGAGGACTGGTTCCACGCCGAGAACATCCGCACGAGCCTCGGCGCGTCCGACTGGGGCGCTCTCGAGGGTCGGGTCGAGCACAACACCCACGACCTCCTGGACATCCTTGGCGACGTCGGCGTCAAGTCGACGTTCTTCGTCCTTGGCTGGGTCGCCCGCCGATACCCGGCGCTCGTGCGACGGATCGTTGACGAGGGCCACGAGGTTGCGAGCCACACGGACCTGCACAAGCAGCTCCGGTCGCTACCCCGCCGGGAGGTCGCGGACGAGCTCACGCGCTCCCGCGAGTCGCTCGAGCAGGTGGCCGGGACTCCGGTGCTCGGCGTCCGGGCCCCGAACTTCTCGATCAGCGACGAGGTCCTCGACGCGATGGCCGCGGCGGGCTACTGGTACGACTCCAGCTTCTTCTCGCTCCACGCCCACGGAACCTACGGGCGGCTCTCGGAGGACGTCGACCCGGACGAAGCGGTGCTCCAGGTCCGGCCCGGGCTGCTCGAGCTCCCGATGTCGCGCCTTCGGTTCGGGCGTGTGGCGCTGCCCTGGTCGGGCGGCGCCTATTTCCGGCTGATGCCGTACGGCGTCTTCCGCGGCGGGGTGGCTCGGCGGCTGAGCCGCCGGTCGTGGTTCATGTTCTATCTCCACCCGTGGGAGCTCGACCACGACGAGGCCGTGCCGCCGGGTCTGCCGTATCTGCGCCGGGTCCGGTCCTATGCCGGCCGTCGCCGCATGCGCACCGACCTGCGCAGGCTGCTCGCCGAATTCGGCTCGCAACGGATCGACGACACGTTGCGATCTCGCGGCTTCGCCCCACCCACGGCGTGAATGACGCGCCCGGGTAGCCGCGCTGCGGAAACCGGCAAATACGCGGCTGGAGCGTGCGTATTTTCACGCGGCTGTGGCCTGCGGCTCCCGGCGCCACCCGAAGACGAGCAGCCAGAAAGCCGCCGCGAGCAGGAGGCACGCGACCGTCTCCTTCACCTCGAAGATCGCGAACTCCGGCGTGTAGACCGACGAGTTCCACAGGCCAGGCTCTTGCGCGAACAACTCATCGAAGCCGCGCGTCAGTAGCTGGTTGACGACGAACAGCGGGGCGAGCGCCAGGGGAAGGATCGGCACGAAACGCTGCAGCACCCGGCGGGCCGGGAGCCACAACGCGGTGAGCGGCACGACGACGCCGAGGACGAGCCAGAACACCTGGAAAAGGCTGTCGCTGTTGAAAGAGCCGAAGAAGTCGAGATTGTGGACGTTCAGCTCGCCCTGGCTGTTGGCCGCCTCCACCGATTCTGGCGGCGCAATGCCGAAAATCCGCTGTCCCCAGCTGATCTCCTCACCGAAGCCAAAGAAGAAGAGCGCCGCCAGGGCGAGGAGCGAGAGCCGGCGCAGGCGCGGCCACCGCTGGTCGTCGGCCACGCGCCTCCACAGCACGAGACACGCGACGCACGCGGCGAGCAGGCTGAACGCCCCCGCGAGCTCGATTGGGTGCTCCTCCCGGATGAGCCAAGTGATGGAGGTGTCGCCGAGCAGCAGCGCGAGGTAGAGCAGCGCCGTAGCTGCCGCGAGGGCGGCGAAGACGCCCGCCGGCGTGATCCTGTCGCGCGCGCGCGACAACCTGCTCCCATCGACGGCCCCGGCCGAGCCTCCGTGCCTCGCGAGGACCGCCGCTCGATCCCTCTCCATCGATCCGACGGTAACACCGACCGCCGCCGCCGTCGCCAACCTCAACGCAGCAGCTTTCGGCCCAAGCGGTGGAGATTTGGCGCCTCCTCGCGCGCCAGCCGGAGGGCTTCGCGAGCCTGCGGGAGAGGATCGGTGCCGGACCAGATCCCGTGCCGGGCACCGACCGCGTAGCGCACGCACCGGAGCGTCTCGCGGATCAAGGCTCCCCCGCGCGCGCCGGTTGCCAGCCGAAGATCTCCCTCGAGCCATTGGAACCGAGTTCCGGGGACCGCTTCCGACACGTCCCCTGGCGGCCGGCCGGTCGCCACGGACGCCCACACAGCGGGAAGATTCGCGCCTGCCCCTACGGCGAGGGCGAGGGAGCCGTAGAAGCGTCCGTTGAAATCGATGAGACAGGGCTTCGACCCCTTCGTGCCGACGAACTGGAGCTCGGCAAGCCCCGTCCATCGCAACTCCCGCAGCAGGCGGGCTGCTCCTGCGGCTAGGTCCGGGTCCAGCGGCACCGTGCGCGCGCGAGCGCTCGCGCCCGTCTCGGGCGGGAAGATCCGCTCGGCCTCCTGCTGGACGGCAACGACCAGTCTTCCGTCCGGTGCCGTCACGGAAGTGTGGGCGATCAGCCGCCCAGGAACGATCTCCTGGACGACGGCGTCGCCACCACCGGCGTGGATGGCCGCCACGAGGCCGCGCGCTTCGGCGGCGGTCGCCGCGACCGCGGCCTCCAGCCGCCCGCTCCGTCCCTGGTTCAGGCCGGCGTGGACGCGCTCCTTGACGATCACCGGCGAGGACATGGCGGGCAGCGGGGCCCCAATCCTCACGAGAGTCGTGGCCGGCGTGGGCACTCGGGCCCTCGCTGCCGCCTCAGCGAGCCGCACCTTGTCGAAGGCGCGAGCCACGACCTCATGCGGGGGGTACGGCACCAACGTGCGTATGCGGTGGCGCTCTCCGGAGAGCGCGAGCGCCTCGGCGTCGCCGCAAGGCAACACCACCTCATAGCCCCGCTGCGCCGCGGCCACGTTGATCGCAGACACGAACTGGTCGAGCCCGCCTTCCGGCGGCGGCACCGGATGCCACCATGCGCACCAGCGCGACGACGCGGTGACGCTCCTCGGACTGCTTCCACCGACTCCCACGGTCCACCCCGCCCGGGCCAACGCGCGGACCGCGGTGACACCTTGCCGCGTGTTCCGCGGGTCGACGATCAGGGCGCGCACAGGACGAGAATTCTCACGCTCACTCGCCGCGCACGCCGGCCTGCAACCGCCTCCCCGCCCGGATGGCCGGGCGCAGGAAGGCCTTCGGCCGCCAAGGTGCGAGGTGGACGGACCGAGCAGGAAGCCCCGCCTCACGCAACAGGGCGCGGGTGCGCCGGACGTCGTAGCGCACGGCGTGGAACGTCACCTCGCGCCGGTCGAGATCGAGCAACATGAAGCGGGCCCGGAGCCGGGCCTCGCGCGACTGTCCCACGGCCCCCGGGTTGAGCAGCCACCGCCGCCCGCCGTCCAGGGCTATGCGCGCGCGTCGGCCGAGCCGTGGAGCAGCGGCGTACTCGTCGCACGCGAGCGGCCGATGCGTGTGCCCGACGACCAGCAGCTGGGCCTCGGGATCGGCTTCCGCCAGTCTCGCGAGCTGCCCCGCGGCATCATGGACCGAAAGCACGTACTCCTGTGGATCCTCCAGCGACCCGTGGGCGAGCACTACCCCGCCGGGCAGCTCGGCACGCCGAGGCAGGCGCGCGAGGTAGTCGCGCGTGGTCGCGTCAAGGGCCGCGCGCGTCCACCGCAGGCTCTCGCGGGCCAGGCGTTCGCAGCGATCCTCGGACAGCGCACCGAGTGCGATGAGGTCGTGGTTTCCGGCGACCGTGACCGCGTCGAGAGCGCGGACGGCCTCGACACACTCGTTGGGCTGTGGCCCATAGCCCACCAGGTCACCGGCGCATGCGAAGGCGTCCACCCCGATGCGCCGCAGCGCCGACACGGCAGCGTCGAGAGCCTGCACATTGGCGTGCACGTCGGCGATCACCCCGTAGCGCAGGAGGGACTCACCTCGTCTTTGCCCGCGGCCCGAGCCCGACGGCAGCGCCAATGCGCATCAGCGCCCCCATGACCATCGGCAGTGGATCGTCAAGGGAGACGATGGACTTGGCCTCGCAGGAGACGGCCCACGGGATCCAGCGTCGCATCGGAACGCCGTCCCGGTGCGCTGCGCGGGCATCGTGCGTGTGGTAGATCCAGCGAACGCCCGGCCTCGCCGGCTGCGGAAGCGGCCGGGGAAGGCCGACGAGGTCGCCGTAGACGAGCGCCGGCAGGTTGACTCCCGCCTTGGCGCCCGGATGGTGCCAGAGGTTGAACCGTGCATTGACCTCGAGGAGATGGAGCCGGTCGGTGTCATCGCGCTTGAAGTCCAGCTTGGCGACTCCGCGGAGACCGATGCGCTGCACGACCTCGCGGCCGAGCTCGACGACGTCGCGCTCGGCGGTGATCTCGAGCGCGGTGGTCTCGCCATACGCCCGTGGACTGGTTCGGATCTTCCTGCCGGTGAACTCGCCGGCGACCTCGCCGGCCGCGTCGACGTAGACGTGGTAGCTCTCCACGCGGGCCTCCGGGCCTGGGACCAGCTCCTGCACCGTCACCTCGAGCTGCTCGCGCGCCAGCCGCGGCCACAGCCTGCGAAGCTCGTCCGGGGCGTCCACGCGCAGCGCCTTCGCTCCGCCGGCGACGGCGGACCAGTTCCCGCGTCCGCGCGCGCGTGGCTTGACGACAAGCGGGAAACGCAGGCCGACTTCGTCGGGCGAGACGGTGGAGGTGGCGAGGACCGATGAAGCCGGCGCCGGCAGCTCGAGGCGCCGCGCGAGATCACTGAACCGCGCCTTGTCGACGAGGTTCTCTACCAGCGGAGCATCCGCCACTACGAATCGAAAGGCTTGCCGCAGCCGCTCGCGCTGACGCGACACGAAGAGAAGGTTGGCGTCGTTCCCATAGAAGAGCACCGGCGGCTCCGACTGTGTCTCGGCGAAGGCCATCAGGCGGTCCAGCAGCAGCTCCGTCTCGCGGGCTGGATCAGCCAGTGGGACGACGGCCCGAGTGAAGCGCGAGTGCACCGCGACGTCGTCGGGAGCGACCACGACGGCGCTGTGAATCCCCGCGAGCCCCAGCGGTCGCACGAGATCCATGCTGCCGATCACGCACGCGAGCGGACCCTCCCTGGTCACGTGACCTCCATGTCCGCAGAATCGTCCCACTCGGCGCCCGGGCGGCGCCCCCTACGCGGGGGCAGCAGGACGGCTGGTTCTCCTCCGTGCGACCGCGCTGAGCTGGGCGAGCGCTCCGCGGAAGGCGGCCGGCGCGAGGAGCCGAAGCAGCACGGTGCCGGTCACAGCGCCGGCGGCCGTGCCCGCCAGCAGCGGGCCGATGGAAAGTCCCGGCCAGGCCAGACGCACCGCCCCTGCTCCCAACACCACACCGGCACTCGCGGCCAGCGCGGGGAGTACCGCACGCGCGACCCCTGCAGCGCGGACTCCAACCAGGCGGGAGGTGAGGCCCACCATGGCGAGCGCGAACACGGCCACGCTGCCGGCGCGTGCCCAGCCGACGGCGACGATCCCTGCGGATGCCGCCGCGGCGATGACGACGATCATCGCGGGGATCATGGCGACGTTGAGCACCACCATGATCCACTGCTTGCCGACCGCCTTGAGCAGGTCGCCGAGCGGATGCACCGTTGCGCCGATCGCCGTCATCACCGAGACAGCCGCGAGCACGCCCGCTGCGCCATCCCACTTCGACGAGAAGAGCACGGCCACCAGAGGCGGCGCCAGCACAGCCATGCCGGCGGCCAACGGCATGGCGTACAGCGCCTGATAGCGGACGAGTGCCAGCGTCGCGGGGGTGAGCTCCTCGCGATCGAGGACGCGCTGTCGTGACAGAGCCGGGAAGACGACCAGCGAGACGTTCCAGGCGACGCTCTGGATAATCAGCTCGGGAAGACGGAAGGCGATGCTGTAGAGGCCGAGCGCCCGCTCGCCGAGCACGCGTCCGATGATCGCCGCGTCGAGCCGGGTCGTGATCGCCGCCAACGCGTCCAGCGCCGAGGCGGCCAGACCGTAGGACAGCATCGAGCGGGCGATGTCCAGGTTGAATCGCAGCGCAGGGACGAAACGTGTCAGCCACCAGAGCGCGACATCCCACGCGAACGTCCCGGCGAGCATGCCCCACACCAAAGACGCTGCTCCGAAACCGGCGAGCGCCAAGGCAATCGAGACGGCGGCGCGGACCAGGCCACGCACGACCTCCGTGACGATCCGGGGCCGGAAGGCCAAGTCACGCAGCAGCAGCGCGTCGTGAACGTTCCCCAGCCCGGTAAGGGCGACATTGAGCACGGCGAGCCGGAACAGGCCCGTGACGTCGTCCATCCGAAAGAAGTCGGACAGCAGCGGAGCGACGAGCAGGCCGAGACCGGTCAGCCCGATCGAGATCATCATGCCGAGCGAGAAGGCCGTCTGGACGCGCTCGGTGATGCCGCGTTCCTGCTCGTAGATGACGCTCGCCTTCATGCCGAGATCGCTGCCGAGCTCGAGCAGACCCAGCACGACCAGCACCGCGGCAACGAGGCCGAACTGGTTCGGCGCCAGCAGGCGCGCCAGCACCAGCACCGACAGGAAGCTCAGGCCCCGGGTCGCGACGAACGCCACCATCGACCAGACCACTCCAGACCGCGCGGCGTCTGGCAGGCCGCCGCCGTCGGGAGCTGCCGGCGCTCCTGCGTCGCTCACGCTGAGCGACGGTAGCCGGTCAGCCGCGTGGCGGCAGGCTCACCGGCTCCTACAATGCCGCCGGGTCATGGCCATCGGGGCCCGCATCCGCGTACATGCGGTGATCGACAACCTCAGCTGCGGAGGGGCAGAGCTGCTTCTCGCCGAGTTCGCCGGACCCGCCCGAGCAGAGGGCATCGACCTGAGCGTCGGGTATCTGACGGACGACCTCGGCGACGAGGCTCTGCGGCGGTTGCGGCAAGTCGGCGTCGAGCCCGAGCTCGTGCCGGTGTCCAGCATGGTCAGTCTGCAGGATCTCAACCGTTTGCGGCGGCACCTCGCCGGCGTGGCGCCGGACATCGTTCACAGCCATCTGGGCACCAGCGATTGCCTGGGCGCCGTGGCGAGCCGCTTGGTGGGAGTGCCGGTGGTCTCCACGCTGCACCAGGCCGAGTGGGTCAGTCGCTCACGCCGCGGCTCGGCGCGGCTGCGGCTGGCGGCGCTGGCGCGCCGGAGGTGCGCCGCCCGGATCATCGCCGTGTCAGAGAGCGCGAGGCGCGCCTACCTGGCGACCGGCTGGGACGCGCCCCAGCGCGTGACGGTCGTCCACAACGGCGTTGCCGGTGAGGCCGCTCCGGGGTCGGGTCGCGCCGTGCGGCGTGAGCTCGGCATCGCCCCGGACGCGCCGGTCGTGGCCATGGTCTCCACTCTCAGGCCGGAGAAGTGTCACGAGGTGGCGCTCGCAGCCTTGCCCGCGCTGCGGGCGCGCTTCCCGGACGTGCGCCTCGTGGTGGCCGGCGATGGCCCCACACGCCCGCGGCTGGAGGAGCTGGCCAGGGGAGTCGGCGGCGACGCGGTGATCATCACGGGGCACCGCGACGACGTGATGGCGGTGCTCGACGCCGCCGACGTGCTGCTGCATCCCTCGCGCATCGAGGCATTCCCGACCGTGCTTCTGGAGGCGATGGCGGCCTCCGTTCCGATCGTGGCCACGGCGGTGGGAGGGATTCCGGAGATCATGCGCGACGGCGAGGGCGGCCTCCTGCTCGAGCCGCCGCCCGATCCCGCGCGCCTCGTGGATGCGCTCGAGCACCTCCTCGGAGATCCCGATCTGCGCCGACGGATGGGGGCGGCCGGCCGGGAGCGGTTCGAGGGCACCTTTACCTTGGACCGGTGGGTTAGACAGACCCGCACCGTGTACGACAGCGTGCTGGCCGCGGCGCCGGAGACTCGTTGACGCGCCGCCGCCTGCGCGTCGTGACGCTCGTCGACACGGCCACCGCCCTTGGCGGAGGGGAGCGCGTCGCGATGCAGGTTGCGATCCGGCTCGACCCCAGACGCTTCGAAAGCACCGTCTGCGCGAGCCGCTTGCAGGAGGACGCGCTCACGGACGCTCAGCGTGTCGCTCACGAGCAACTCCGCAGCGCCGGCATCCGGACGGTCGCGCTCGGCCGCTCGGGTCGCCGCGACTTCGCCGCCTGGCGTCCCCTGCTCCGCCTGCTTCGCCGTGAGCGCATCGACGTGCTGCACGCGCACATGTTCGGCTCCAACCTGTGGGGCACGCTGATCGGCCGATGCGCGCTCGTGCCTGTGATCGTGGCTCACGAACACGGATGGGCCATAGAAACGACGAGCCGCTTCCGGCGGTTTGTCGACCGCGAGGTCATTGCGCGCTGGAGCGATGCCTTCGTCACCGTCTCGGAGGAGACCCGGCGGCGCATGATCGACCGCGGTGGGATCGATGCGCGCTCCATCGTCCTGGTCCGGAACGGCATCCCGTCCCCTCAAGGGCCGGCAGACGACCTCCGCAGCGAGCTGGGCATTGCACGCGACGCACCGGTCATCGGCACGGTTGCCGTGCTGCGGCGCGAGAAGGCGCTCGACATGCTCCTGCGCGGCGCTGCGCTCCTCAGGTCTCGTTTTCCGGACCTGCGCATCCTCCTCGCGGGTGAGGGACCGGAGCGGCCGGGTCTCGAACGGCTCAGAGACTCCCTGGGGCTCGGGGACGCCGTCGTCTTCCTCGGCTTCCGAGCGGACGTCCCCGCCGTGCTCGCCACGACCGACGTCGCAGTCTTCTCGTCGGCTTCGGAGGGCAGCCCGCTGGCGGTGATGGAGGCGATGCAGGCCGCCGTTCCGATCGTCGCCACCCGGGTGGGCGGCGTGCCGGATCTCATCGAGGACGGGGTGCAGGGGATCCTGGTCCCGCCGGGCGACCCGTCTGCCCTCGCGGCCGCCATCGCCCGGGCGCTGGAGGACCGGGAGGCCGGGGCGGCGATGGGCATGCGGGCTCGCGAGCGAGCCCGGCGCGACTTCGACATCGAGGGCACGGTGAGGCAGGTGGAGCAGCTCTACGAGGATCTCTATGCTCGATCGACGCGGGGACGTCGTGAGGGCTTCGTGCCGCGTGGCGGTCTTGACCGGGCGACATCGGATGTGAGGACGAGCAACTGATCTGGCAAGCCGCAAGAGCGACCCGCACGCCGGGCATCCGGCTCGCTCTATTGGCCGGAATTACTGCGGTCGCCGCCGCGGCCGCCGTGGTGGTGGTCGTCAATGCGCTGCGTGCCCCCGCTCCGGACGGCGACGCGGTGGCCTCGTCCACCTTCCCCGACGTGCGCGCCGGCGCCGCGCGCCCCTGCCGCAAGCGCGTGGTCTTCGGCGCGGGTCGCTGGCCACCCGCGTGCTGGCGGCCCTACTCGCGTCGCAGCCCGTTCAACCGGCGCATCCGATCGAACCCGCGCCTGCATCCCGAATCAAGGGCGATCGTGGACCGCCTGCTGAGCTTCGGACCCGCCCAGCACCTTCTCGCCGGCCAGGCGGGGCGGGCGGAGTGGGACGACTTCCAGCCCACGTACTACTCCAGGCGCAGGGATCCCGTCTTCACGCTGCACTGCACCAACAGCTGGGGTCGCTGCGAAGTGGAGGGCATGCGGATCCGGATTCCCGACGCGGCGCGGCCGGCGGCCGGCTCCGACGGTCACATGACCGTGATCGATCAGCGCTCGGGATGGGAGTACGACATGTGGCGCGTCCAGCGCAAGCCGCGCGGCGGCGGCCGGCTCGAGTTTGCGTGGGGCGGGCGGACGAGGATCGACGGGCACGGCCTGAACTCCGACGCGACCGCGGCCCGCTTCGGCAACCTGGCCGGAGCGGTGCGCGCCGAGGAGCTCGCCTCGGGCCGCATCGATCACGCGCTGTTCCTCACGGTGCACTGCGACTCGGGAGCGTGGGTCTATCCGGCCCGCAAGGGCGGGACGTCGTGCGCTGAGACGGGCGAGTCCAACACCGACGCCCCTCCGATGGGCGCCCGCTTCCAGCTCGCGATGAGCCGCAAGCAAATCAACGAGCTGCGGGTACCCGCATGGAAGAAGGTCATCCTGCATGCCATGGCGCGCTATGGCATGTACGTGGGAGATACCGGTGGCTCGTGGGCGATCGAGCAGGAGGGTGGCCGGACCTATACGAGCTTCGGCTACAAGGACCGGTGGGTCCGCCTGGCCAAGCGAGCGGGCGTGCCGTTCAACCCGGACGACCGGCTATGGGTCTTCAACCTCCGCGACGGCGTGGACTGGGCGAGGTACCTGCGCGTCCTGGATCCGTGCGAGGCGCGCGGGTCCTGCCCCGCCTCCGCCGCCGAGTGATCGACGTCCGGCCGCCCCTGCCGCCCGGCGCGTGGCTGCGCCCGCCGGCCGATCCCTTGCCCTTTCCCCTTGGCGAGCCGGGCCACCGGCTGTACATCGACATGCGCCAGGCGATACGGCGTGGCGTGCGTGCCCTCCCGCTGGACGCGGGCGGCGAGGTCCTGGTGCCCGCGCAGCACCATGGGCCGGGGGTGCAAACGCTGCTCGGAGCGGGGCTGCGTCCGCGGTTCTTCGAGGGTGGGGCCGACCTCGCCCCCACAGAGGACGAGCTCGAGCGGCTGATCGGGCCACGCACCCGCGCGCTGTGGGTCATCCACCACTTGGGCTTCCCGCAGGATGGACGGCGCTGGCGGCGTTGGTGTGATGAACGCGGGATCCTCCTGCTCGAGGACGCGGCGGACGCGTGGCTCGCCACCGCCGCGGGCGAACCCGTCGGTTCCTGGGGCCATCTCGCGGTCTTCTGCCTGCACAGGACGTTCGGGCTTCCCCGAGGCGCGATCCTGCTCTCGGAGGCCCCGCCACCGGCGCCCTCGAAGCCTGTGGGACACCGGCTGGCACAGCGTGCAGGTGTGAATGCGCTCTTCGCGTTGACCGCCCGCCTGGCGTACGACGACGCAGCCGCCGGGCGCAGGGCGAACTACCGCCTTCTCCTCGGCGAGCTCGGCGAGCGGGTGCCCGAGCCGTTCGTCACCCTGCCCGACGGCGCGTCGCCGCTCGTATTCCCGTTCCGCGGGGACCGTCGCGACGCTGTGATCCGCCGGCTTCGGGCGCGAGGCGTGCGGGCCGTGCGGCTCTGGAACGCGACGGTGGGCCTGCCGGTCCATCAGGAGCTGAGCGTGGGCGATCTCGATCGGATCGTCGACACGGTCGCCGGGCGACCACCGCGGGCCCCGGCGCTCCGGGTCGAGCGCGTGGGTCGGCTCGAGGATCTCCAGGACGACTGGGATGAGCTGGCAGCGCGCTCCGGCAACATCTTCGCGACCAAGGAATGGGTCTTCACGTGGTGGCGGCACTTCGGCGCGGGACGCCCGCTTCGGCTGCTCGCGTGCAGGGAGCCGAGCGGGCGGCTGGTCGCGATCGTCCCGGCGTTCGAGTCCACCCACCGGCCCGTCCCGACGGTCCGCTTCATCGGCCATGTGCTCGGCGACCGGGTGGGTCCGATCTGCTCGCCCGGCGACGTCGGACGGACGGCGCGCGCTCTCCTTTGCGCGCTGGACGACGGGACGCTCGACGCCGACGTGCTGATCGGCGAGCAGTTTCCGGCGGAGGAGCGGTGGGGAGGCCTGATCGGGGCCACGACGGTCCGCCGGGAGGGCAGCCCGGTGCTCGACTTCGGCGGAGCGGGCTTCGACGAGTGGCTGGCGTCGCGGAGCCGCAACTTCCGCGACCAGGTGCGCCGCCGGGAGCGCAAACTCCTGCGGGAGCACACCCTGGAGTACCGCCTGTGTGACTCGGCGGAGACGCTGGAGGAAGACCTCGAGACGCTGTTCGACCTGCACACCGCGCGCTGGGGCGCCGAGGGTGAGGCCTTTCTACCGCACACACGGCCCTTTCACCGCGACTTCGCGGCCCTTGCCCTCGAGCGTGGGTGGCTGAAGCTCTGGGTGATGAAGCTCGATGGGCGACCGGTCGCGGCCTGGCAGGGGTTTCGCTACGGCGACGCCGACTGGTACTACCAGGCCGGGCGAGATCCGGCCTACGAGTCCGACGCGGTCGGCTTCGTGCTGCTCGCGCACTCGATCCGGGAGGCGATGGCGGCCGGGCTTCATGAGTATCGCCTGGGCCGTGGAGACGAGGAATACAAGCGGCGCTTCTCCAATCGCGATCCGGGACTCGAGAAGATCGTCGCCGCGCGCGGCATCCGCGGGAAGCTCTCACGCGGCGCGGCCGCGACGGCCGCGGCCCTCCCGCCGGGCTGGCGCCGCCGGCTGGCCAGGCTTGCCGGGTGACGGAGGCCGACGCCGACGTCAGTGGTAGTGAAGCTGGAGCGGAAGCGTCGCGATGCCGCGAAATCTGTGCCTGGTCATCTGGTGGCCAAGGCTTATCCGCGGGATGTCGTACGGGTCCCAGCGTCCCGGTTGCGCGATCCCGCCGTAGTTGCTGAAGGCAAGGCGGACGCCGCTTTCGTCGAGCAGGTCTCGGCTGGTGCCGTCGAAGGACCCGCGCGTGCCGTCGGGGTAGCTGAACAAGGCAGGGCGCTCACCGATCTCTTCGGCGATTCGCTCGATGGACCCGACGATCTCGGCGTGCTGCGTGTCGCGACCGTGCCGTGCCAGGACGGGATGGTTCACTGTGTGGGCGCCCATCGACATGCCGCCGCTACGCATTTCCCGCACCATCTCCCACGTCAACCACTCGCTCTGCGACGCTGCGGGGTCCCGACGCCCGCTGCCCGTTGCCTCGGCCAGGTAGTCGAGGAAGTCCTCGGCGCGCCGGTCCGGCAACGTCTTGTAGTGGGCGACGAGTGACGCGACCGACGCTTCCCGGCTCGGCCCCGCCATCCAGGTGATCTCGTCCCACCAGGCTGTCCGCACCCCGTCGAGGAAGCCGGTCGTCAGGAAGAACACCGCGGCGGCGCCATGCGCGCGCAGGATCGGATAGGCGATCTCGTAGCACTCGCGGTACCCGTCGTCGAAGGTGATGCCCACGGCGCGGGCGCGCGGGTCATGCAGAACGTCGACCAGATCCTCAGGTCTGATCAGGTCGAAGTTGCGCGCGAGGAAATCCAGCTGATCGTCGAGCTGCTCGGCCGTCGCGCTCCAGACGTCCCGACCGGTCGACCACCGTGTGCCGTCGCCCACGCGGTGGTGATTGAGCAGGAGGACACCTCGCCATGGCGGGCGGCGGCGGAGCAAGGCACCAAGCCCGCTGAGCTCGAGGACGGCGGCCGCCTTGTTGCCCTTCGACATTTCGCCATTGTGCCCGAAGATGACCCCGCGGCCGGAGGCCGCGTCAGCGGCCCAGGGAGGCTCGTAGCAGACGCACGGCCGGCGAGACCTTGACCGCGAAGCGGCGCTCCGAGTCGGCGTGATAGATGCCGACTCGAGGCCACTCGAGCGGGCGCGGGCGATGGAAGCTCGTGGGCAGCGCTGCCCCGAAGGCGTACCCGGCGTCACGCGCGGCGGCGGCCACCCGGCCGTCGACATCGCCATAGGGGTACGCGATCGACGCGCACCGCTCGCCGGTGCCAGCCGCGCAAGCCAGGCGCGAGCCGCGCAGCTCGGCCTCAAGCTGCGCGTCCCCGAGGCGAGTCAGGTGGGGATGCGAGACGCTATGAGAGCCGATCTCCCAGCCGGCCGCGTGCAGCCGGCGCAGCTGCTCCCAGGACATGGGGATGAGCTCGTGCTCGTGCGGGCCGCCCAGCCAGTGCTCGATTCCAGGCCAGCTCATCGGGGTCGTTGTGTCGGCGAAGCCGGTTGGAACGAACACCGTGCCGGGTAAGCCGAACCGCTCGAGTACGGGAAACGCGAGCTCCAGAACCGAGCGGTAAGCATCGTCGAAGGTGACCGCCAGCACCCTGCGCCCCGTGGGCGCTGCGAGCGCGTCGGCGAAGGTCGCGCCGCGGTAGCCGCGTGCGACGAGCCGGCCGAGTTGGCGCTCGAGGGCTTCCGGCGTGACAGCCAGTGCGGCGGGCCAGGACCGGCTCACGGCGTGGTAGCAGAGGATCAGCACGTCGGACACCGCGCCGTCAGGCTCCTATGATGGCGCGGACGCCGACCCGCTGACGGTGCGACTCGCGATCTACTCCGACTATGCCTACCGGCGCGGCGACGGCCGCCTGTGGGCGGAACTGCCCGTCGTGATGTTCCTCGGGCGGCTGGCCGATCACTTCGACGCCGTCACGCTCGTCGGTCGCCTCGACCCCCGTCCGGGACGCTGGCGGCATCAAGTTCCCGATGCGGTTGGGTTCGAGCCTCTGCCCCATTACGAGGCACTGTCGCACCCAGGGGATCTGCTGCGGGTGACGATCCGCTCGGTCCGGCGCTTCTGGCGCGCGCTCGACCACGTCGACATGGTGTGGCTGCTCGGCCCTCATCCCCTCGCCCCCGTGTTTGCCGCGCTGGCGGGCCTCAGGGGTCGCCGCGTGGCGCTGGGGGTTCGCCAGGACTTTCCGGCCTACGTGCGCGCTCGCCATCGCAGACGTCGCGGGCTGATAGCGGCCGCCACGCTGCTCGAGGCGTCGTATCGGGTCATGGCCCGTCGCTATCCGACCGTAGTGGTCGGTCCTGACCTCGCACGGCGCTATCGCCATGCCGGGCGACTGCTGACCTCGACTGTCTCGCTCGTCTCGGAGGCGGACCTTGCGGGCCCCGAGGTCAGCGCAGCCCGTAGCTGGAACGGCGAGCTGCGCGTGTTGAGCGTTGGGCGGCTGGACGCGGAGAAGAACCCGCTGCTGCTCGCGGATGTCCTTGCCTCGCTGCTGAGCCGCGATCCGCGCTGGCGCTTGATCGTGTGCGGCGAGGGCACACTCGAAGCCGCACTCGATGAACGGCTGCGGGCACTCGGCGTCCGTGACCGGGCCGAGCTGCGGGGCTATGTGCCGGTGGAGCGCGGTCTCGCGGAGCTGTATCGCTCGAGCCATGCACTACTCCACTGCTCGTGGACTGAGGGTGTTCCGCAGGTTCTCCTCGAGGCCTTCGCCGCACGCCTGCCGGTCGTGGCGACCGCGGTCGGCGGGGTCGCGGAAGCGGCGGGCGGCGGAGCGCTGCTCGTGCCCCCGGGCGACGCCGAGGCCCCTGCCCGCGAGTTGGCGCGGCTGTCGTCCGACTCGATCCTGCGGGAGCGAATGATCGAGGCCGGTTTCGCGCGTGCCCGCGAGCACACGCTCGAGGCCGAGGCGCGGCGCGTGGCGCATTTCCTGGCGCAGGACGGCCGAGGGTGAGCGGCGCGCGGCACAAGCGAGGCTAAGCTGGTGCCGATGCTCGGCATGGAGGCCGGAGAGAGCCTCGCGCGCAGACAGGATGCGGGCGAACCTCCAGCGGAGGAGGTCCTGGTGAGCGTGCTCGTGCCGGTTCGCAACGAGGCGGCCGGGATCCGCGAGGCGGTGGCGGCGATGCAAGCTCAGCGCTTCCCGGGCCGACTGGAATTCCTCTTCGTCGACGGGCGGTCGGAGGACGCGACCAGAGAGATCCTCGAGGAGCTGGCGCATGACGACGACCGCATCCGCCTCCTCGACAACCCGGGCTGGGAGGTGACGCCCGCACTCAACATAGGGCTCCGCGCGGCTCGCGGCCGCTATATCGCCCGCATGGACGCGCACGCGCTCTACCCCCCGGACTACGTTGCCGTAGGCGTCCGCCGGCTCGAGGACGGGGACGTCGACTGGGTCTCCGGCCCACAGATCCCCCAGGGCACCGAGACCTGGTCCCGCCGCCTGGAGCTCGCGCTTCGCTCGCCGCTGGGGATTGGGGGTTCGCCGTTCCGGCGAGCGTTGACGGAGGAGATCGAGACCGACGGAGCTTTCACCGGCATGTGGCGGCGCGAGACCCTCGAACGACACGGTGGCTGGGACGAGGACTGGATCGTCAACGAGGACGGCGAGCTTGCGGCGCGCATGCGAGACGCCGGCGGCCGGATCGTGTGCCTGCCCCAGATGGCGAGCCGCTACTTCCCGCGGCGCAGCCTGGGCGCGCTTGCGCGCCAGTACTGGCGCTACGGGCAGTACCGCGCGAAGACGTGCGGACGGCACCCCGAAAGCATGCGCCGCTCGCACATCCTCCCGCCGGCGGTCGCATCAGTCGTCGCGATCTCGGTGCTGCCGCTGCCGTCCGGGGCGCGCGCGGCCCGCAAGGCGCTGGGGGCCTATGCCGTCGCGCTGATCCTCGAGTGCGCTCGCTCGGCGCCACGCGCAGCCCGGCGCCGCGACGCTGCCTTCCTGCCCGTGGTGCTCGCCACGATGCACCTGGCCTGGGGCGGCGGCTTCATCGTCGGGTCGGTGCGCTTCGGGCTGCCGTGGCGCGCGTTTGGGTCGGCGCTTCGCCCATGAGGACGCTGCGTCACTCGACGCTCTTCCCTCGCCCGGAGACGGGCGGCCTCGTCTGGCCCCAGGGAGGCGTAGCGCCGCTCGTCGCCGCCGGTGGGATCTTCGCGGCGCTGATGGTGGGGGTCGCGCTCGCGCGCAGCCCTGTCCTCGGCGTCATCCTGCTCGCCGCGGCGCTGTATGTCCCTCTGGTCCTCATCGATCCCCCGCTCGGCATAGCGCTCTGGGTGGCGCTCAGCTTCCTGTCCTCGCTGGGGCAGATGGAGCTCGCCCTCACCGGGGGCACCGTGCTGATCGCCATCGCCGCGCTCGGCACCGTCCGTCGCGACCGCGTACCCGGCCTGGCCGGCCGCGGGCTGCTGCTGGCGCCATTCGCCCTCATGGTCAGCTGGTTCGCCGTCTCGCTGGCGTGGGCAGAGGAGCCCGGGCCCGGCGGCGAGAGGGTGTTCGAGTGGGTCCTCACAGGGGCCATACTCGTCGCCGTCGCGGTCACCGTTCGCACCCCTCGGGACGTCCGGCTCATCCTTGCCGGACTCGTGCTGGGGCCGGTCATGTCGGTGATCATCGGCATCGCCAACGACGGGCTCACGGGCGCACCCGTAGAGGTCGACACGGCCACGAGCGTGGAGGGGCGACTGGTGGGCGGGGTCGGGGACCCGAACTTCCTCGCGCTCGGCATCGTCCCGGCGATCGTGCTGGCGGTCATCCTCGGTGGAGCGCGACCGGCGGCGCGCTCAGCGGTCGCGGCAGCCATCGGCGTACTCGTCGTCGGTCTGGTAGCCAGCCAGTCGCGCGGCGGCCTCGTCGCTGCGGCGGTGACCTGCGTCGCCGCGGTGATCTTCATGGCCGGCGAGCGAAGGAAGGTCCTTCTGGCGGCCGCGACGGTGGTGGCGATCGGGATCGTCTACCTGACCGCCAATCCCGCACCCCTCGAGCGCGTGACTGAACAGAACGAGAAGGGTGGCACTGGCCGGACCGACCTTTGGGACGTGGCCGCGAGCGTGTACGCCGACCACCCCGTCGCCGGCGTCGGGCTGGACAACTTCACCGTTCACTCCCCGCGCTACACGGACCAAGCGGGCGGGCTGCAGTACGTGGATCTCATCGCCGACCGACCCCACGCGGTCCACAACACGTACCTTCAGACCCTGGTCGAGACCGGCATCGTGGGGCTGCTGTTGTTCCTCGCCGCGGTGGCGGCGGGCCTCCGGGCGCTCTGGTCGGCCGCTCGGATATTCGACCGCCGGGGGGACAGAGAGCTGGCCCAGCTCTCGCGCGGCGTCCTGCTCGCGGCGGTCGCGGTACTCACGGGTGCGCTGTTCCTGTCGCTGCAAACGCGGCCCGCGCTCTGGCTCTTGCTCATGCTCGGCGTCGTGTTGCTGGCGATGGCGCGGGATGCCGCAGTGTCCGTGCGAGTGCCAGGCGCCCGCTGACCGGCGGATGGAGTCGACCGTGAGGGGGCCTGAGCTGGTCGACCGGGCGCTGCGGTCTCGGGCGCTCGTATACGGGTCGCTGCCGCCGGAGGGTCGCGACCTCGACCTCCTGTTACCGCCTGGCGAGGAGGCGGCGGTCGAGGCTGCTCTCACCGCCGCCGGGTTCCTCCGCCGCGGAGCGACGTGGGCCCGCTTCGCCGACTGCACCGTCGACCTCGTCGAGCTCACGGGTGCCGCGGCGTGGCGGCTGCCCCTCGCCGAACTCGATGCCCTGTTCGCGGAAGGCAAGCCGCTGGACGGCCTCACACGGCTCGTCCGGCCCGCCCCGCACCATGCCGTGCTCATCCTCGCCCGGCGTGTCGCGGGCGAGGGTGGCCGTCTCGACGTCAAGCGCCATGCTCGGCTCGATCGCGCCCTTCAGGAGGATCCGCGGGCATGGGAGCGAGCTCGAGCGCGAGCCTCGGCTTGGGGCGCGCACGAGACGCTCAGCCGTCTCCAGGAGGTCCACGCGCAGGGCGCGACCGATGGGCCGGGGGCGCAGCGACCGTCGCCACGGCGGCCACAGTCGCCGAGGCCGCGCCGCTCGCGCGGCGGGGTCATCGCGCTGTCCGGCCTCGACGGCGCCGGCAAGTCGACGCAGGCACTGGCGCTGCGCGAAACGCTCGAGCGGCTGGGCTACGAGACGACGATCGCGTGGACACGGATCATCTGGGACGACGCGCTGTGGCGCGTCGCCCTACCGCTGAAGGCGGCCGTGACGCGACCCCTTCGGATGTTCCAGATGGCTCGTTCACGCTTGCCCGGCGGCTCTCGCGCCGCGCTTGAGGGAAACCGCGGCGGAGCGACGCCGGCAGCTGACGACCCCGTCAAGCGGATCCGCGAGGGCAGCGTGCTGCTGACGCACGCCTGGACCATGGTCATCGCGCTCGTCAACGGTTGGTCACAGCGGCGCCTCACACGGCCGCATCTGCGCCGAGGAGGAATCGTCATCTGCGACCGCTACACGCTCGACTCGATCGTCGCGCTCCGCTTCTCCTACGGTGTCCGTCGACGCTTCCGCGCACAGCGGGCACTCATCGCGGCGCTCTCGCCCGCCGCCCGGCGCGCCTATCTGCTCGACGTTCGGCCCGAGACGGCCTATGCCCGGAAGCGTGAGGGCGGTGTGGAATGGCTCGAGGGTCACCGCAGGCTGTACCGGGAGGAGCACGTCGAGCTCGGGGTTCGACTGCTCGACGGCGAGCGCGCGCCGGACGACCTGTGTGCGGAGATCGCACTCGACGTCTGGCAGAGCGGCCTGTAGGGCATCGAGGCGACGCGCGTTCCGTACGGGGCTACGATGGGCGGGGTGGCCATGACGTCGCAAGGGCCTGGCGTGCGGGAGGGCGGTTGGGCCTACGCCGGCTCGCAGCACCCCCTCGGAACCCTTTGGCGGGCCGTCCTGGCGCATCCAGTGATCACCGCGTTGGTGGTGCTCGCCACACTGGTCGGCGCGCTCGCTTGGCTCTCGGTGCGGACCCCGGAGTACCGCGCCACTGCGCAGGTCCTCGTCAACCCAAGGCCGCAGGACGATGAGCTCTTCCTTGGACTGTCCGTCATCAGGGAGACGGGCGACCCCACGCGGACGATTCAGACGGCCGCGGCGCTGCTCGAGTCCCCCGAAGCGGCACGGTTGGCCGCGCGCCGCTTAGGCCCGGCCTGGACTGAGGCGGAGGTCCTCAGTGCGATCGACATCGAGCCGCAGGGCGAGAGCAACATCCTCGACGTCAACGCGACGGCCTCCTCCGCCGCGGACGCGGCCGCGATAGCCAACGCCTATGTGCGCGCCATGCTCGTGCAGCGCAACCGGAAACTGCGTACCCAGGTCGAGCCGATGATCGAGCGCTTGACGCAGGCTCTCGCCAACGCGCCGCCTACCGATCCGGACACGGCCACCGAGCTCGGGAGCAGGATCACGCAGTTGCGCGATATGCAGACCGACGGCGATCCGACCGTCGAGCTGGCTCGTCGCGCCACGCTTCCGGATACGCCCGAGGGCGCGGCCTCGTCGTTGATCCTCATGCTGGCACTTGTAGCGGGAGGCGTGCTGGCCGCCGTGGTCGCGCTGTTGACGGCGTTGCTGGAACCGCCGCGGGTCACCACGGAGCTCCAGCTGGCAAAACTCACCCGGATGCCAGTCCTGGCGCGCATTCCGAGGCTACGGCGCTGGCCGTCTCGCCGCCGCTCTCAGGCCCCCGCGCCGCTGCCGCACGCCTCGCTGAAGGCCTTCCGCACGCTTCGGCTCCAGCTCGAGGTCACCCTTGGTAGCGAGCCGAAGGTGATCATGCTCACGAGTCCGTCTCGGGGAGACGGCAAGACCACATCGGTCATGCAGTTCGGCCAGACGCTCGCCGCCGCCGGCAGCAGGGTCCTCCTCGTCGACCTCGACTTGACCCGGCCTCGGCTCGCGCAGGCGCTCGGCGTCACGCCCGATCGGGACCTGGTTGGCGTCGCGAGTGGCGACACGCCGGAGTGGAGCCCGCGCCTCGCGGTTCGCGGTCACGCCGGTCTTGCGTACATCGCGGCCACGCGATCGGCCCGCGGCGTCAATGCCGACGAGCTGGAGGGGGCGCTGCAGGAGCTCTTGTACGGAGCGCTCGACGAGTTCGCCTACGTGCTCCTGGACGCGCCCCCGCTGGCTGAGGTGAGCGACGCCCTGAAGCTCGCCTCGGTCGCGGATGCCGTCATCATGGTCGTCCGCCTCGGCAGCACGACGGTCACCGACCTCGAGGTTGCCGGCGACTTGCTGGAGCGGAGCGGCCGTCACAATACCGGCTGCATCCTGGTGGGTAGCCAGCACGTTTGAGTGGTGGATCCTCGGCCGGCCCTGAAGGCCATCCGCGCGAGGGCACCTCGAGCGCTTCATGTCGCCGAGCGCGAGGTCTCTCGTCGCTTCGGCGACTGGCGCTTCGGGTTTCCGCGCGAGGCCGCGGACAACATCCCTCTCGACACGGTCGGACTCGGTGCCGAAACCCGTGTCGGCCACGAGCCTTCGCCGTGGTTCATCCTCCCGCGGATCCTGGGACGCGAGGAGGTCGGGCCTGAGGACGTGTTCGTCGACATCGGCGCGGGCATGGGGCGCGTGGTCCTCGAAGCCGCCCGCCTGTATCCGTTCAAGCGAGTCGTAGGCGTCGAGCTGTCGGAGGAATTCGCCCGGGTCGCACGCACGGTGATCGAGAAGAACCGCCACCGGCTTCGCTGCAAGCAGGTGGACATCGTGTGCGCGGACGCTCGCGACTATCGCGTGGACGATGACGTCACCGTCGTCTACTTGTACAACCCGTTCTTGGGCGAGGTCTTCGCCGCGGCGGTGCAAAGCATCCTCGCGTCGGTCGACCGCCGGCCCCGGCGTCTGCGGCTCATCTACTTCAACCCCGAGGAGCACGGCCAGCTCGTGGCTACGGGCCGGTTTCGTCAGGTGCGCAACGGCAGGCGGATCGTGCGCCGCTGGCGGCGAACCGATCGGCTACGCCTGTACGAGGTCGTGCCGTGAGCGCTGCCTGCTCACAGCATCCTTCTCCCCCGCTCCCGCAGCCTTCGGGCGTCTGTCCGGGTCGGGAACCCGTGATAGCGCCCGCGCCCGACGTCGATTGCTCGCGGAGCGGGCCAGTGCTCGGCCCTGGCCGTCGCGAGCAGCCCGGCGACCTCGCGACCTGCCACCGCCTTCGCGTTCCTCGCCACGTCGAAGGCAGAGTCCCCGGGAGCCACCGGTACGTCGAACTCGGCGAGCACCGCCCCTGCGTCCAGGCGCTCCGCCATCTCGTGAACGGTCACCACGACCCGCTCCTCGCCGTAGAGCAGCGCCCAGAAAGTCGGCATCATGCCGCGGTAGTCCGGAAGCCGGCCGTTGTGCACGTTGAGCGCGAGCGGTGTTGCCGCGAGCGCCTCCGAACCGAAGATCTGCGGCGCCGCGACCGACAGCAGCACGTCGACGCTTCGCTCGCGCAGCGTGGCGAGGTACGACGGGTCGTTGATGGTCGCCAGAGGCCGTAGCGCCACACCGTTGGCGGTTGCGACCGCCTCGACGCCGCGGGGTCGCCCGCGCCGTTCATCGAGCCGCGCGCCCGCGTACCGGCCGACCAGGCGTATGAGGCCAGCGGGTCCGTACAGGCTCGCGAGCCGCCGCACCAAGGCCGGCCGCGACTCGTTGAAATTTGGCAGCAACGCGATCTCGACGACTTCAACGCCCTTCTCGCGGGCGGTCGGCAAGAAGGTTTCGAAGAAGCGACCGGTGAAGAACGGATCGCTCTGCGTGACCGCGACCGTCCGGATGCTCGGCGTCATCGAACCCATCCTCAGGATGCAGGGCGCCTGTACCCGAGCGCGCTCTGGACGCTCGAAGGCCTCCATATGGCGCCTCCGCGAACGGTTGGGACGCCCTCCTCGTTGAGCGTGTCGGCGATCGCCTGAAGCGTCAGGCCGGCGCCCCGCATGCGTTCGATTCGACGCTTCAGCTTCGGCGGAATCGCGTGATGGGCGGCCATCTTTGCGCGGGCGGCCGAGATCATCTCCGACCGGCGAGCGCGCTCCCATGCGCTCACCGACAACAGCGCCTGCAAGGCGGTGCGGCCCGACCGGGTGCCGGTGTCCATCGGCGGGTCGAGTGAGACGAGACGGGCCCCCGTGTCTTCGACTGTGTCCAATATTCCGCCCAATTCCGCGACCGCGGCGCAGAGCCGGTTGAGCTCGGCCACGACCAGGCACGAGGCCTCCCCCGTGCGCAGGCGGTCGATTGCGTTGATGAACGAGGGGCGTCTGACGCATTTCCGGTGCGGCTGCCCGATGTCGCGTACCAGGCCGGCCAGTCCCCAACCCCTGCGTGAACAGAAGGCATCGATGGCCGCGGCCTGCCAACGCAGCTCGTCGGCACGTGCAGGCTCGCGAGCGCTCACGTAGCCGAGCGCCACAATCTCCACCTCCGGCACCGGACGCGGCATCCGTTCATGGGCGTCCCATTTCGCGACGTGCGATGCGCCGTTGTGTTCCCGTCGTTCGTCGATCAGACGGGGCGCGCGAAGCGCGTGGTCTCCCCGTGGCATGGTCATCCTCCTTGAGTGATCCGTCCGGCGCGTCGTACGCCGGACCCGATTGAGGAGTCGGGACGACCAGCTAGCCGGGCTGCTCAGGTACGGCGAGGACGATCAGTGGCAGCGAGCCCTCAGCCCTGCGGGACAGTCGACACCAGTGCAAGGCTGCCGCCATCACCACACCACAGAAGAACGCGAGTGGGACTGCACCGGCCGAGCCTGTCGCGCTTGCTGACGCCGAGTCAGTCGAGTACGCGTGGTGACCTCCGCGCGGAGCGGGAGCCGCCGGCTGCCGGGGCGTGGAACGCGTGTGGTCGCGCTGGGAGGCGACCGCCACGTCATTGCCGACGGCTTGGGGGCTCGAGAAAGCCACTCGCCACGCACCCTGTGGGCCAAGCTGTGCGGGAGGGAGGGCCGCCTCGATCGCAGCGCCCATCGCTCGCCCGTAAGGCGGTTCTGGAGAAGCACCCGGCGGGGCGTCGACCCGTCTCTGCGGCCGGGCGCCGATCAGCGCATCCCTCTCAGCCGAGACACCGCCGGTGTGCTCATGGTCCGCTGACGCGGTGGTGGCCGGCTCCTCATGTGGTGCCGGGCTGTCCTGACCGGCATGACCGCGCGGCGAGGCGCCGCTCGGCGCCACCGGGACGTCGGCGTCGGGCTCGGGCGAGCCCGCCCGCTTTGGCGAGGGTGCCGATGGCTCCGCCTTCGCCTTGGCCGGCTGGGGCCCGGGTCGCCTGCCCTCCGCGTCGTCGCGATCCTCGGGCTCGGAGCGGCCCGGGGCCGCGGTGGGCTCCTCTTCGGCGGGCGCCGGGGTGGGCTCCTCTTCGGCGGGCGCCGGGGCCGTGGTGGGCTCCTCGTCGGTGGGCGCCGGGGCCGTGGTGGGCTCCTCTTCGGCGGGCGCCGGAGCCGCGGGGGTGTCCTCTTCGGCGGGCGCCGGAGCCGCGGGCTCCTCTTCGGGGGGCGCCGGAGCAGCGGTGGTCTCCTCTTCCGCCGGCGCCGGAGCCGCGGTGGGCTCTTCTTCGGCGCGCGCCGGGGCCGCGGGGGTGGCGACCGCGGACGCGGGAAGGACCCCAAGGGCGCATACCCCGATCCCCGCGCCCAGGCGAACGATCGCCCGACAGCGCGTCCGTGCGCGTCGCGTGACCTTCTTCATACCCACTCAGTAACCGCTTGCCCGATGCGACCGGAAACGTCGCAAATTACGAGTTCATCAGGCGTGTAAATCCTACGGAAATCCGCAAATTGCGAGCTTTTTTGGGCACCTCGTACTAGCTTTTTGGATGGGTTTGCGCTCGGAATGAGTGCAGATGTTGCAACTGGTCGCCCCCCGGCCCATGGCTATGCCGCGTGCAAGTCGTTGCGCGCGACTGCGGCAATGTGACGACCCTTCACGGACGAAGGAGCGATGGCAGGACGCACGGATGCGGACTGGCTTGCAGTAGGGCGCGGACCCGTGCAATCACGGCGAGCGGCGGCCACCTGGACAGTGGCCGCCGCCGCGTCCCTCTTCGTGCTCGGGCTCGTCGCGAGCCGCCAGCTGGATCTGGTCTGGCTGGGCGTATGGGCGCCGCTCGCGCTGGTCGCCGGCTCGCGTACTGCGCTCAACCAGGCGAGGACGCACCGGAGGGCTACGCGGGTGGCGGTCATAGGATCCCCCGCCACGACGGTCGCGCTCAGCCGGCAGCTCGAGGACGCCGGCGTGTACAGCCACGTCATAGTGGGGGCCGTTGCCCCCGGAGTGGGTGCCGTCGCCCCCGGCACCCCGCCCGAAGAAGGCTTGGGGCGGGTGGGGGATCTTCGCCACGTCATCCAGCGCCACAGGATCGACCTCCTGCTCATGACGCGCGAGGTATCCCGACTCGAGGTCTTCGACGTGCTCGCCGAGAGCTGTCCCGACCTGGATGTCCGGCTGATGGAGGCTTTCAGCTTCTACGAAGAGCAATTCGGTCATGTCCCGCTGTGCGAGATCAACAACGCCTGGTTCCAGTACGTGCTGCATCCGCGCTTCCGAGGGAACCGCGCGGTCGCCAAGCGCGTCTTCGACGTGGTTGTAGCCCTGGCCATAGCGATCCTCTTGCTGCCGGTGCTCGCGGTTGCCGCGTTGCTTATCGCCGCGGACGGCGGCTCGCCGATTTACCGCCAGACTCGGATCGGAGCCCGCGGTCGGCCGTTCGTCATGTACAAGCTGCGCACAATGCGCCACGACGCGGCGGCCGACACCCGCTGGGCGACCGCCAACGACGGGCGTGTGACGACCATCGGGCGGGCCCTGAGGGCCACGCATCTCGATGAAGTCCCCCAGCTCCTGAATGTCCTGCGCGGCGAGATGAGCTTGGTGGGGCCGCGTCCAGAGCAGCCGCACTACGCGCGCGAGCTCGAGCGAACCGTGCCCTTCTACTCCCGCCGGATATGGCTAAAGCCTGGCATGACCGGATGGGCACAGATCCACTGCGGCTATGCCGGCAGCGAGCTCGGAACCTTCCACAAGGTCTGCCACGACCTCTACTACATCAAGCACCGCTCGCTCCGGTTCGACCTGCGCATCCTCTGGTTGACGATGGGGGCGGTCATGCTCGACCGCCGCCGCCAGTTCCGGGCGCTCGAGGGGCTCGCCCCCTTTGCGCTCGAGCGGCTTGGCGGCACTGTCATCGGTGAGGAGCCCACGACCGCGAGCGCCGGCGCGCCTCCGCAGTAAGGGGAAGCGCGGCGAACGCGACGGTCCCCCAAGCGGCGGTCGTGACCACCGCAAGCGTGGTGAGAACGGCAGGCATCGGTGCCGGCAGCGCTTCGGCGAGAACAGCGGCAGTGGTTAGAAGGATGGCCAACACGGCCAGTCCGCGCCGCGCCGAGTTCCCTTCGCGGTTCGGCACCTCGCCGTCCGGCAGAAGCACGTGGGTGACTGCGGCCGCCCAGGCGATGGCGAGGAGCACGCCGCCTAGGACATCGCTCGGGTGGTGCCAGGCAAGAAGGAACTGCGGCGCGGCCAAGAGCGCGGCCGCGATTCCCGCTACGGCCGGCCGAACCCGCGAGCCGGTGCCCTGGGTGGCGAGCAGCGCCGCGAGTGCAACGGCGGTCACAACGGTGGCGTGGCCGCTCGGGAAGAACGCGGATCCGAGGGCGCGCGCCTCCTCACCGCCGGTCGGGTCGAGTGCACCGAGCCCCCACTCGAGTGCGATCGCTGCGACGGGCCCCCCGCCGGCGATGGCAACGGCGGCGACCGCGACGGGCCGCCCGCCGCGGCGACTGGCGAGCACAGCGACCGCCAAGACGGCCAGGACCGCCGTGGCCGGGTTCACGGCGTGGGCCACCGCGATCGCGGTACGACGCTCGCCGCCGTCGACGGCCATCCCGACAAGGCTCGCATCCCATTCGCGTCCGGCACCCGTGCCGACCGCGAGCGCGTAGACCGCCGCTGCGGCGAGCAGGGTCACGCCCGCGAGGCGGAGGGTGTCCGGCGCACGACCGAACCGTTCCATCTGCTCCATGTTGCCGCATGCGGCGCGGCTGAGGATCAGGCTGGCGACAAGCGCCTCGATCGAGCCAGTACGAGGCGGCTCGCGGCGTAGCCCAGGCCGGTCACCGCCAGCCCGGCGGCGATGTCGAACACGTAGTGGTTCCCCGTCGCCACGACGGCGAGCGACACGATCGGCCCCCACATGAGCGCGAGCGCCTTCGCCCACCGCTTCCTCAGCGCGACCGCCATGGCCACGCCGACCGCCACCGCGAACCCGACGTGCAGGCTCGGCACCGCGGCGAGCTGGTTGTAGAAGATCGTCGAGCGGCCCGTGAGCTCCACCCCGGCCTGCTGGCTGACCGTGTCGGCGATCCCGATGTCGGCCAGCCGCGGCGGAGCGACCGGGAACAGCGCGAACACCGGCACCGCGATCAGCCAGGTGGCCACGATGGTGTTCCGCAGCTGGCGGTAGACCTGGGGCGACCGGCGGTAGAGCCAGATCAGCACCGCGGGGACGACGACGAGCTGGGCGAGCAGGTACAAGTTGCTGAGCACCCAGTTGGCCACCTCGAAGTCGAACGCGCGCTGCACGGAGCTCTCGACGGCCACGCCCGCCGACTGCTCGAGGTCGAAGATCCAGTGGGCGTGCTCCTTCGCCTGAGCGAGGTTGCCGACGAAGATCCAGCGGGCCAGGTTGTAGACCCAGTAGGCCGCGAAGAAGAACAGCAGCTCGGTCCGCCAGCCGAGTCCGGTGAGGCCGCGCGGGGCGAAGACACGGGGTGTGGTGGCGGCGGACATAGCATCGAGGTTGCCCGCCGCGAGCCCGCATGCCAATGCGGTTTACTGGCGTTCTCGGGTTCGGTTAACCGAACTCGCGATAGCCGTATTGTCCGCTTGTGTGACCGGCGGCACAATCGAGGGGCTATGCCTCGGGATTTGAGGGCATGCGGCTGAGCCGGGGCCAGCTAGCGGCGCTAGCGGCCGCGGCCGTTCTCTCAGGCGCCGCGCTCGTCTACCTGATCGCGACGTCCGACATCGCGCCGGACCGGGGCTTCTGGATTCCGGCCGTTGTCGTGATCGGCTGTGGCTTCGCGGGGGTCGGGCTGTTCGCGTGGTACCGCCGCCCGGACAACCGCGTCGGGAGGCTGATGTACGCGACGGCGTTCGCGTGGTACGTCAGCATGCTCGCCTCGACCGAGCCGGCCCTCCTCTTCTCGGTCGGGGTGTCGCTCGAGAACCTCTACGTCGCCACCGCGATCCACCTCCTGCTGGCGTTCCCGTCGGGGCGGCTCGAGACCACGATCGACCGCGCGCTGGTCGTGGCCTCGTACGTGGCGGTCACGATCCTGTGGGCCCCGGTCGTCCTGTTCGGGGATCCGGCCTCGCTGGGGTGCTCGGAGTGCCCGGACAATCTCTTCCTGGTCGCGGACGAGGAGTCGTTCGCCAAGACCTGGCTCGACGGGATGAGCGTGCTGGGGGTCCTGCTCCCGGTGGCGGTTCTCGCCCGCCTCGTCCAACGCTGGCGGGCCGCAAGCGAACCGCTGCGGTACACGCTGACGCCGGTGTTCGTCGGAGGGGCGGCGCTCATGGCCACTCTCGCCGCCGCGCTCGTGATCTCCCTCGCCGGCGGGTCCGACGATGTCACCCAGGCCATCTTCTACTCGTCGTTGCCGGCCATGGCGCTCGTGCCGTTCCTGTTCCTCGTCGGGCTCCTGCGCGGCCGGATGCTGCGCGGCCGCGGGCTCGGCGCGCTCGTGCGCCGCCTCGGCACGGGGCTCGAGCGGGGCGACCTGCGCGCGGCGCTCGCGAAGGCGCTGGGCGACCCGTCCGTGGAGCTCGCCTACTGGCTGCCCGAGTCGGGGCAGTACTTTGATGTCGAGGGGCGCCCCACCGAGCTGCCCTCCCCGGACTCGGGCCGCGCCGTCACACCCGTCGAGCGACACGGACGACGGGTCGCGGCGATCGTGCACGACCCCACGCTGCTCGAGGACCCGGAGCGCGTGCGCGAGGCGGGCACGGCGGCCGCGCTTGCCCTCGAGAACGAGCGGCTCGAGGCCGAGCTTCGCGCGAAGGTCGAGGAGGTGCGGGCCTCTCGCTCACGGCTCGTCGAGGTGGGCCTGCGGCAGCGCCGGCGGCTCGAGCGCGACCTTCACGACGGCGCGCAGCAGCGACTCGTCTCGCTCGCGCTCACCCTCCGCATGGCCCGGGAGCGGCTGGGCCCGGACAGCGGGGAGGCGGGGCTGCTCCTCGACCGCTCGCGCGAGGAGCTCGACGAGGCCCTGAAGGAGCTTCGCGAGCTCGCTCGCGGGATCCATCCCGCGGTGCTCTCCGACCGGGGCCTCGGTCCGGCCGTGGAGGCGCTCGCCCACCGCGCCCCGCTGCCGGTGGAGATCGCCGAGCTGCCGACCGAAAGGCTCCCGGAGCACGTCGAGCTGACGGCCTACTTCGTCATATCCGAGGCGCTTACGAACGTGGCCAAGTACGCGTCCGCCAGCCGCGCCTCGGTGGCCGTGAGCAAGCACGACGGCCGGCTGACACTGGAGATCTCGGACGACGGCGTCGGAGGAGCGGACATGGAGGCGGGCACCGGGCTGCGCGGGCTCGCCGACCGGCTGGAGGCGATCGAGGGTCACCTCGAGATCACGTCGGCGCCGGGCGGCGGCACGACCCTGCGGGCCACCATGCCGCTGGACCCGTACCGTCACTTCTGGGCCGAGCGGCTGCAGGCGCTCAAGCAGCACGTCGAAGGGACGGAGTGACCCGGCGCGGCCGGTAAGGCGGGGGCGTAGGATGCGCCGGGATGGGGGATGCGGCGCACGGCACGGCCGAGGCCTTGGAGAGCGCTGCCGCCGGCCTCTGGGAGGCCGTGGGCGGCGCGGCGCCGGGCTGGCTCGTCCTTGCGGTCATTCTCCATCTGGGGAACCAGGTGGCTCGCGGTCGCGGCTGGTTCGTGATCCTCGGCATGGCCGGCTGCGGGGAACCGCGTCTGCGAGCACGGGACGCCATCGCCGCCTGGGTGGCGGGTGCCGGCATGGGCGGCGTGCTGTCGGCCCGCGGCGGCGACGCCGTGCGGCTGGTCCTCGTCCGCCGGCGTCTGCCGGACGCCGGCTACCCGGTGCTGGGCGGCACGCTCGTGGCGGAGGCCGTCGGTGAGAGCGCACTCGGCCTGACGCTCGTGGCCCTCGTGGTGGCCGGCGGCCTCGGCGCCGGGATGAGCCCCGAAGCCGGAATGCTCGTGTGGGTGGCGCTCGCCGCGCTGGTGGCGGTCCCGGCCGCCGCCGTGCTGCGGTCGCGCTTTCGGCCCGTGCGCCGGCTGCTCGCCGGGGTGCGCCAGGGCTGCGCGGCCGTCGGCAAGCCCCGTGCCTTCGCGTGCACCGTCCTGCCCTGGCAGCTCGCGAGCCGGCTGCTGCGCGCCGCGTCGCTGCTCTGCTTCCTGCTCGCCTTCCATCTGCCGGCGACGCTGGCCGCGATCGCGCTCGTGATGGTGGCTCAGGGCGGCGGCCGCGTCCTGCCGCTGGCGCCCGCGTCGCTCGCGGCCAGCGTGGCGGTCCTGGCCGCCGGCTTCCCGGCAGCGACCGGGGCCGACGTCGGTGTCGGCGCCCTCGCCGGCTTCCTCGTCGGGATGAGCACGCTGCTCACGCTGGTCGGGGTCCTGCTGGCGATCCCGATCGCGATCTCGATGATCGGGGTCGGGCCGCTGGTAGGAGCCCTGCGGCTGCGCTGGCGCCTGGCTCGGGTCTAGACGCGGGCGGCGATGCGCTCGAGCTCGGCCGGCGTGCCCGACATGATCGCGCGCGCGTGCTCGGTCACGAGCTCGATCGGCCAGTCCCACCAGGCGGCGCGGAGCAGCCGCGCCACGTCGTCGTCCTCGTAGCGCCGCTTGACCACTCGGGCCGGGTTCCCCGCGACCACCGCGTAGGGCGGCACGTCCGATGCGACGACGCTAGCCGCCGCGATCACCGCCCCGTGCCCGATCGTCACCCCCGGCAGGACGAGGGCCCGATAACCGATCCAGACGTCATGGCCTACCACCGTGTCCCCGCGCGTCGGAGCGCTCATGACGAGGTCCATCGTGTCGGCCCAGCCTGCGCCGAAGATCCCGAAGGGGAAGGTGGACGGTCCGAGATCGGCGTGGTTCGCGCCCAGGAGCACGAAGCGGACCCCGGATGCGATCGCGCAGAAGCGGCCGATCACGAGCCGCTCGGGTCCGTGCGCGTACAGCACCGCGTCGCGTTCGAAGGCGGCCGGGTCGTCGGGATCGTCGTAGTAGGTGTACTCGCCGACCTCGACGTTCGGGTGGGTCACGAGCGGCTTGAGGAAGACGACACGCTCCGCGCCGGCGACCGGGTGAAGCGTCATCGGGTCGGGGGCCTCGGCCACCGCGGCCAGCCTACCTCCCCCGCTTGTAGCGGATCAGCTCCTCCCGGTCCGCGCCGCCCGAGACCGACACGGCCAACACGGGGCCGACGCCGCGCGCGTAGAACTTGAACTCGAGGATCTTGGGCTCGAGCGGGTTGGTGTCCTTGGTCATCAGCACGTTCCTGAAGTGCCCGAACGGGACCTCGGCCTGCTCGCGCAGGCTGACGATCTCGCCCTTGTCCTCGGCGTGCCGGGCGTAGAACTCCTGGCGGTACTTCATGCCGCGTCGCGGCTTCGCGGGCATGATGATCCCTGCCTGCGCGCCGTCCACGCCCGCCTCGAATGAGCCCTCGGTGGACACCGGCTTGCCGTTCTCGTACTCGGTCGTGGCTTCGCCGAGGTACCAGATGTTGCCCTTCTTGTCCTGGGCGTACCAGTCGTCCGTCTTCTCGACGAGCTTGCCCTCCTCCCTGACCACGTCGTGCACCACCCGCGCCTCGACGCCGTTGGCGATCCGCTTCGTCCTGCGCGTGACGGTCACGACCACGCGCTGCCTCGTCCCGTCCGGGTCGGTCTCCCGGTAGACCCAGCGGCTGCCGGGCCGCATCGGCCAGTAGGGGTTGTCGATGCGCGTCGTGAAGTCGGCCGGGTCGAGCTGGGCCGAGCTCTCTGCGCCGCCCTGCGCGGTGCCGGCGGCAAGGGCCGCGCCGAGGGCAGCGGTGGCGACTGCGATCGGAAGCCTGCTCTTCGTGCGCATGGGGCCATGTCTACGCGCATGACCTGAGACCGATCTGAGAGCCGCCGCGGGCTGCCGGCCTGCCTTAGCCCCACGGCGCCGGCCGCTTGTACCCGAGTGTGGCCTGAACGCTTGATGGCCGCCACTCCGCCCCGCCGCGGATCGTCGGCACACCATCCTCGTTCAGCGCGTCGGCTATGGCTTGCAGGGTCATGCCCGCGCCCCGCATCCTCACGATGCGGCGCTTGAGCTTCGGCTCGATGGTCTGTGTCTTCGCCCGAGCCGCCATGGTGACCTCGGCCCTGCGGGTCCGCTCCCAGCCGCTGACCACACCCAGCGCGCGTAGTGTTTCCTGTCCCGGCTTGGTAGCGCTGTCGATCGCGAGGTCGAGAATTACGAGGCGACCGCCTGCCTGCTCGACAGCTTTCAGCACTCCGCCCAGCTGGGCCACGGAGGGTGCCAGGCGCTTGACTTCGGCGACCACGAGGCAGGATGCGGCGCCGCTGCGCAAGCGGTCGATCGCGTGCGTCAGCGACGGTCGTCCCGGGCGTCTTCTGTTCGCTTCGAGGTCGCGTACGACCGCAAGCAGGTCCCACCCCCGCCTGGCGCAGAACTGATCGATCATGGCAACTTGCGGCGCGAGCTCCGTGTCCACATCGCGTGGCGATCCGGGTGCGCTCACATAGCCGAGCGCGACGACTTCGACGGCTCGCACCACGCTTCGGGGGCGGTGATCTGGTTGCGGCTGACCTTCGGCTTGGTTTGGGGCGCGAAGTACATGCTCTTCGCGTGGCATGGTTCTCCTCCTCGAGCGGGTCCTGTGCCCAGGGCGTGCGTGCCCTGGGCGCACTCAGCTGACCGGGTGGTGCCGGTCAGCCGGGTCGCTCAGGATGGGCGATCAGAGGGGAGGGCCACCATGCCTCGACCCTGGGCACAAGCCTCGACCAGCGCCGGACGCCCACCAGCGCCAGTCCGAGAAGCAGACCAAGCAGAACGCCGCCGGCAGGCCCTGGCGCTCCGCCTGCGCTCGACGTCCCGCCGGGCGCGTCCTGCGGATGCGTGCCACCACCGTGCGGCGAGCCCCCGTCCGGGTGTACGGCTGGATGGGGGGTCGTGGCGCTTCTCGAGCATCCGGTGAAGCAAGCGCCCGCAAACGGCGGAGGCGACGACATCGAGAGATGCAAAGCGAGACTTGAGCCGAAGGCCTGCGGTGGGGCCGTGAGACCGGCCTCATGCCAGGCGACCGCACTTGGAGGGGTGCCGGCGGGCGCCCCGGCGGCGAACGAGGAAGAGGGCGTTCCAGGGGCCCCATCCAGGGGCGTGGACCGCCCGACGGCGACTTGCGGGGGCGCCGATTGTCCGGACTCGATGTTCGCGGGCGGCCCGGGCGAGTCCACGTTGCCTGGACCCTCCGGCGACCCGCCCTGCTGCGGCATGTCTCGCTCCGGCGGGGCGGTTTGGTGCGGCGGCGGACCGGCTTGGCCGCCGGCCCCGGCATCCGCGGGCTGCCCAGCGTGCGGGGGCGGTCCCGTTGGCTTTTCTCGGTCGGCGCGAGGCGGCTGTGCAGCACCGGGTGGCGGTGCTTCGCGCCGGGGCCCTCCGGCGTGCGGGGGCGGCTCCGCGTGTGGCGGCGGCCCGGCTTGCTTCGGTCGACCCGCGTGCTCCGGCGCCCCGGCCCGCGCGGGCGGCCCGGCTTGCTTCGGCGGACCCCCCTGCCCCGGCGGTCCGGTAGGCCCGCTCGGGTTGCCCAAATGTCCCGGCGGAGCAGCCGAGGTCCCAGGCGAGCCGGTCCGGATCTTGAGTCCCTCGTGCAGACCGGCTTGTGGGGGCGCCGCCGCATGCTCGGGGGGTCCCTTCGGCGGAGTCGCCGCGTAGTCGGGCGGGTTGGCGACGACGGGCTGGCACAGCAGCGCGAAGCAGGACAGCAGCGCGATCAGCCCCGCTGCCGGGGATGCTCGAGCCGGCCTTCCAATGGCTGCCGTGCGGGGGCTCACGGATGTCCCTACCTCTGACCGACGGGTGTCCCTACCTCTGCCTGCACTATCCCCCGAAATGCGCAAAAGCACCGAACTTACGCGGACAACTATGCGTAAATCGTCTGACAAGTTCGCAAATTGCGACTTTCGCTTCAGGCAGACGCCCGGGCATTTGCACGGCTTGTCGCGGTCATACCTCTGCAAAGAGCGACCGGGTCGTCCAGCGGATCCGGCGCCTGGTCTGGCTCAGTCGACGACCCGGTCGCCGCGATGGCGGCCGAAGCTCTCCGCGTAGCGCGCCGACACGCGGTCCATCGTGGCCTCCGCGCGATCCAGCCCGAAGACCGTGCGCGGGAAGTCCATCCGGCGCTGGACCGCCCAGAGCTCCTCGTGGGCCTCCGGCGGGAACAGGTCCGCGGGATCGCCGACCGCGATCCACCCGATCGGCACGGTCGTCCCCTCCGGCAGGCGGCTGTTCACGTGGACGACGGCGTTGATGCGGACCTCGCTCCCGTGGCCGATGCGGGCGCCCGGGAACACCGACACCCCGGTTGCCAGGAACACGTCGTGCTCCACGACCGCCCCGTTCACATGCGCGTGCGGTCCGACCAGCACGTGGTCGCCGAGCACCGCCGGGTGGCTCTGGCGGCCGCGCACCAGCGCGTTCTCCATCACGATGCAGCGCTCCCCGACCTCGATCGGGCCGCCCTCGGCAGTCAGGACGGCGCCGAACAGGACGCGGCTCTCGGGGCCGAGCGTGACGTCGCCGCAGACGACCGCGTTGGGCGCCACGTAGGCTGACTCGGGGACGGTCGGCCGCTTGCCCTCGTGCTCGATCAGCACAGCGTCGATGGTACGCCTGGGATAGCGTCTTCCGCGTGCAGCTCGAGGGCTCGACCGTCCTGCTCACCGGCGCCACCGGCGGCATCGGGAGGAGCATCGCGCGCGCCCTCGGCGCCCGCGGTGCGCGGGTGCTGTTGAGCGGGCGCCGCGCCGAGCAGCTCGACGAGCTTCGCGCGGAGCTCGGCGGCGGGGCCGACGCGCTGCCCGCCGACCTCGCCGAGCGGGACGGCCCCGCCCAGCTCGCGAAGCGGGCCGGCGCGGTGGACGTGCTCGTCGCCAACGCCGCCCTGCCGGCTGCCGGGCGGGTCGAGGACTTCACCCCCGAGGAGATCGACCGCGCCCTGGACGTGAACCTGCGCGGCCCGGTCCAGCTCACCCGTGCGCTGCTGCCCGGCATGCTCGACCGCGGGCGCGGCCACATCGTGTTCGTCTCCTCGCTCGCCGGCAAGCTCGCCCCGATGCGCTCCGCGCTCTACTCCGCCACGAAGTTCGGCCTGCGCGGCTTCGCCGGCGGGCTGCGCGAGGACCTCCGCGGCAGCGGGGTCGGCGTGACCGTCGTATACCCCGGCTTCGTCTCCGAGGCGGGAATGTTCGCCGACGCCGGGGTGCGGCTGCCGCGCTGGGTCGGCACCGCCACGCCGGAGGAGGTCGCCGCCGCGGTGGTGCGAGGGATCGAGGGCGACCGCGCCGAGATCGACGTCGCGCCGCTGGGCCTTCGTGCCGGCACCCTGATCGGGTCGCTCGCGCCGGTCACCGCCGCGCGCGTCCAGCGGCGCCTCGGCTCGGCCCGCATCGCTCACGCCATGGCCGAGGGACAAAGCGACAAGCGCTGATGCTGTTCCGCCAGATCGTCCACGACGACCTCGGCTGCGCCTCGTATCTCGTCGGCGACGAGGACGCGGGGGTCGCCGCGGTGGTGGATCCGCGGCTCGACATCGACGAGTACCTGCGCCTCTCCCGCTACATGGGCGTGCACGTGGAGCACATCCTCGAGACGCACAACCACGCCGACCACGTGTCGGGCCACGGGCGCTTGGCGGCGGCGACCGGCGCGACCATCCACATCCATCGCGAGGCGGGCGCGGACTACGAGCACGAGCCCTTCGACGACGGCTGGGAGCTCGCGCTCGGAGAGGTGACCGTTCGCGCCCTCCACACTCCGGGCCACCGCCCCGAGCACACCGCGTTCGCCCTGATCGACGGCGACCGGGGCACGGAGCCCTGGGCCGTGCTGACCGGCGACAGCCTGTTCGTGGGCGACATCGCGCGACCGGACCTGGCCGTGGACAAGGACGACGGCGCGCGGGGCATATTCCGCTCGCTCCACGCCCGGCTGCTCGCGCTCCCCGACACCTGCGAGGTCTGGCCGGGCCATCTCGGCGGCTCGCTCTGCGGCGGCCCCGGCATGGACATGAAGACCTCCTCCACGATCGGCTACGAGCGCGAGCACTCGCCGCTGCTTCGCATCGGCGACGAGGACGAGTTCGTGCACGAGAGCACGGCGGCGCTCCGGCCGCAGCCGCCGAACTTCGAGATGATCGTCGAACGCAACCGCGGCCCGATCTCGCTCGAGGGCGTGGACGTGCATCCGCTGACCCCGCGGCAGGTCGAGCAGGCCCGGGGCGAGGGGGCGCTCGTGGTCGACGTGCGCACGGAGCTGCAGTTCGACGAGGCGCACATCCCCGGCTCGGTGAGCATCACGGCGCTGCGCGCGGGCTTCGGCTCCAAGCTCGCCTGGCTGGTCGAGCGCGGACAGCCCGTCGTGCTGGTCGGCCGCGACGACGAGGACGCCTTCCGTGCAGCGGCGCTCGCGGAGTCGGTCGCGGTCACGCGCGTGGCGGGCTACCTCGCCGGCGGCATGACGAGCTGGCGTGAGGAGCGTCTCCCGGTGGAGCGGATCGAGCGGATCACCGTGCCGGAGCTGCGCGAGCGCGCCGGCGAGCTGCAGATCCTGGACGTCCGGGAGCAGAGCGAATGGGACGCCGGCCACATCCCCGGCTCGGTGCACACCCCCTACCACGACATCCACTCGATCCCCGACGGGATCGATCCCGAGCGGCCGGTCGCCGTGATCTGCAGCTCGGGTCAGCGCTCCGCGCCGGCGGCGAGCCTGCTCCGGCGCCACGGCGCGCGCGAGGTGCTGCACGTGGTGGACGGAGGCGTCCGGTCCTACATCGAAGGCCGCTGAGCGGAGAGGTCCGGCTCGAGCCGATCCCTCTCCAGGTCCAGCGCCACGCGCACGATGCGCGCCTGCTCGCGCTTGTGCGCCGCCGAGTAGCCCTCGCCGGGGGCGGCGCGCAGCTGGCGCCCGACGTAGTCGTAGGAGAGGCGCTCCGGGAGGATCTTCGCCATGCGGCGGCGCATGAAGGCGCGCGCGCCCATGTTGCGCGGCTCCTCCTGGACCCACACGACGCGCTCGAGGTTCGGATAGCTCTCCATCAGCTCGGCGAGCTCGGACTCGGGGAACGGGTAGAGCAGCTCCACGCGGGCGACCGCGATGTGGCTCGCCGCCTCGCGGTCCTCGTGCATCGCGATGTCGTAGTAGACCTTCCCCGAGCAGAGCACGAGCTTCGTCACCGCGGTGCGCCCGTTCCCGTCCTCGAAGCGCGGGTCGTCGATCACGCGCTCGAAGGCGCCGTCGGTGAGGTCGGCGATCGTCGAGCTGGCGGCCGGCAGGCGCAGCAGCGACTTCGGGGTCATCAGCACGAGCGGACGCGGCTTCGATACGAGCGCCTGGCGGCGCAGCAGGTGGAAGTACTGCGCGGGCGTCGTGCAGTTGGCCACGCGTAGGTTGCCCTCGGCGGCCATCTGCAGGAAGCGCTCGAGCCGGGCGCTCGAATGCTCGGGTCCGGACCCCTCGTAGCCGTGCGGCAGCAGGAGCGTGAGGCGCGAGGTCTGGCCCCACTTGGCGAGTCCCGAGGTGAGGAACTGGTCGACGATCACCTGCGCGGAGTTCACGAAGTCGCCGAACTGGGCCTCCCACAGGACGAGCGCGTCCGGCGCCTGGACGCTGTAGCCGTACTCGAAGCCCATGCAGCCCTGCTCCGAGAGCGGGCTGTTGTGCAGCTCGAAGGGCGCGTTGGCGTCACGCAGCTCGCGGAGCGAGCACCACGCCCGCCCGGTCTCGGAGTCGTGCAGAACGGCGTGGCGCTGGCTGAACGTGCCGCGCTCGGTGTCCTGGCCGGTCAGCCGCACGGGCACGCCCAGGGCGAGGAGCGACGCGAACGCGAGCGCCTCGCCGTGGGCCCAGTCGATTCGTCCGTCCGGCCGCTCGAATGCCTCGCGGCGGCGCTCGAGGAAGGGCCTCAGCTTGCGGTGCACGGTGAACCCGTCCGGCACACGGAGGAGCTGCTCGTTCAGCGAGCGGAGAGTGTCCTCGGGGACCGTCGTGCGCGGCTCGCGGCTCATCGTGCGGTCGAGCTCGTGCTGCCCGGTGTCGGGCGGGCCACCCATCGCCCGCTTCAGCTCCTCGTGGGCCTCGCCGACCTTCGCGTAGGCCTCCTCGGCGACCTTGGCGGCCTCCTCCGCGGGCACGATCTCCTCGCTCGCGAGCGCCTCGGCGTAGAGCTTGCGCACAGGCGGGTGGCTCTTGATGCGCTCGTACATGAGCGGCTGGGTGTAGGCCGGCTCGTCGGTCTCGTTGTGGCCGAAGCGGCGGTAGCCGATCAGGTCGATCAGCGCGTCGCGGCCGAACGTCTCGCGGTAGGCGTGCGCCAATCGGATGGCGGCGATGCACGCCTCCACGTCGTCGGCGTTGACGTGGATGATCGGCATGTCGAAGCCCTTCGCGGGGTCGGACGCGTAGCGGGTCGAACGGCCCTCGAACGGGTCGGTCGTGAAGCCGAGCTGGTTGTTGGCGATCAGGTGGATCGTGCCGCCCGTGGTGTAGCCGGGCAGGGCCTGGAGGTTGAGCGTCTCGGAGACAATGCCCTGGCCGGGGAAGGCGGCGTCGCCGTGGATCAGCACGGGGACGACGGCGGCCGGGTCGTGCGCGATCTCGCGCGCCTTGCGCGTGGTCTGGTCGGCGCGGGCGCGGCCCTCGATCACGGGGTTCACGTACTCGAGGTGGCTCGGGTTCGGCGAGAGCGTGACGGTCACGCTCCGGCCCGCGCTGGTCGCGTAGGTGCCGCTGGCGCCGTAGTGGTACTTCACGTCGCCCGTCCCGCCCTCGGGGGCGGCGGTCTCGACGGCGATCGTCTGCTCGCCCTCGAACTCGGCGAGGATCGCGGCGTACGGCCGTCCCACGGTGTGCGCCAGCACGTTCAGCCGGCCGCGGTGCGCCATGCCGAGCACGATCTCGCGCGCGCCCGCCGCGGCTGCCAGCTCGATCGTCTCGTCGAGCATCGGGACGAGCGCGTCGAGCCCCTCGATCGAGAACTGCTTCTTGCCGAGGAAGGCCTTGTGCAGGTAGGTCTCGAGCGCCTCGACCTCGGACAGGCGCTCGAGCAGGAAGCGCTTCTCCTCGGCTTCGAGCGGGCGGCGGTACGCGCTCGACTCGATCGCCTGGCGCAGCCAGACGCGCTGCTCGTGCTGCGAGATGTGCTCGATCTCGTAGGCGATCGTGCCGGCGTAGGTCTCGCGCAGGTGGGGGAGCGC